>WNFM01191949.1_pt3 | contig 53975 bp, 56 predicted proteins | sample 5400271 | NCBI WGS metagenome assembly WNFM01 (sample SAMN13153352, study PRJNA577476) | soil metagenome | isolation source: 60 cm saprolite on Douglas fir-dominated hillslope | place: USA:California | collected 2013-09-17
GCCGCGAGGTCGGCGCCGCAATTGGGACAGAAGCGCTCCGGCGGCTCGGGAAGGATCGCCTGGCAATTGGGGCACTGCGTCATCGTTGCCTCCCGGTGTCTTCAGTCGCCGCGGCACCGGCAGTCTAGGGCCCGCCTCTCCGCGCGGTCAAGGGATGCCATGCGGTAGAGTAGTCGGTCATGCCGCCCGTCACCGTCGAGACCGTGGACCACGTGGCCCGGCTCGCCCGCCTGTCCCTCACCGCCGAGGAGCGCGAGGCCTTCGCACGCCAGCTCGAGCAGGTCCTGGCCTACGCGGAGTCGATCCAGGCCCTGGACACGACCGGCGTCGAGCCCATGAGCCATGCCGCGGCCGGTGAGACCTTCCGCGAGGACGTCCCGCGCCCGTGCCTGCCCCGCGAAGCCGCCCTGGCCGCCGCCCCCGACGCGGAGGACGGCTTCTTCCGCGTCCCCCGCGTGCTCGGCGGATGAGCGACGCACGGCCGGGAGCGGCCGAGATCGCACACCGCGTGGCCGCCCGCGAGACCTCCGCGGAAGCGGTCACCCGCGAGCACCTCGATCGCATCGCCCAGCGGGACGCGGGGCTCGAAGCCTTCCTCACCGTCACCGCCGACCGCGCGCTGGCCCAGGCCAGGCGGGTCGATGCCGCCATCGCGGGCGGAGGCGCGCCCGGCCTCCTCGCCGGCGTGCCCGTCGCGGTCAAGGACCTGCTCGACATCGAAGGCGTCGTCACCACCTGCGGCTCGCGCATCCTGGAGGGATATCGCCCGCCCTTCACCGCGACCGCGGTGGCACGGCTGGAAGCGGCGGGTGCGATCGTGGTCGGCAAGACGAACATGGACGAGTTCGCGATGGGCTCGTCGACCGAGAACAGCGCGTACAAGGTCACGCGCAACCCGTGGGACCGCGCGCGCGTGCCCGGTGGATCCTCGGGCGGCTCCGCGGTCGCGGTGAGCACGGGGATGGCGGCGCTGGCCCTGGGCACCGACACCGGCGGCTCCATCCGGCAGCCCGCCGCGCTGTGCGGCATCGTGGGCCTCAAGCCGACGTACGGACGGGTGAGCCGCTACGGAGTCGTGGCCTTCGCGTCCTCCCTGGACCAGGTCGGGCCTCTCGGGCGAACGGTGGAGGACGTCGCTCTCGCCGCCCGCGTCATCTGCGGGATCGACTCCGCCGACGCGACCAGCGCCCCCGTCGAGGTGCCCGATTTCCGCGCCGCCCTCGCCGCGGGGGCGGCCGGACTGCGCGTCGGCGTGCCCTGGTCGTTCCTCGAGAAGGGCGTGGACGCCGGCGTGATGGCGGCGTTCCGTCGGGCCCTCCGCGATCTCGAGGCGGCCGGCGCGCGCACGGTCGAGGTGACGCTTCCCCACGCGCCGCATGCCGTGGCCACCTACTACATCGTGGCCACCGCGGAAGCCTCGAGCAACCCGCCGCTGATCTGCAGGGCATGTACGGCGAGACGCGGCACCGCGGCTTCGGGGCGGAGGTGAAGCGCCGCATCATCCTCGGCACCTTCGTGCTCTCCGCGGGCTACTACGATGCCTACTATCTCCGCGCCCAGCAGGTGCGCACGCTGATCCGGCGCGATTTCGAAGGCGCCTTCCGCCAGTGCGAGGTCGTGGCCATGCCCACCACGCCCACGCCCGCCTTCCGGATCGGTGAGAAGACGGTCGATCCGCTCCAGATGTACCTGGAGGACATCTTCACCGTGCCCGCCAACCTGGCCGGGATTCCCGGACTGTCACTGCCGTGCGGGCTGGTCGACGGATTGCCGGTGGGGATCCAGCTCCTGGGCCGGCCCTTCGACGAGGCGACGCTGCTGCGCATCGGGCACGCGTATCAGCAACAGACGAGGCATCACCTGCAGGAGCCACCGGAAAACGGCGACTCAAACGGTTAACAGATTCAGAGGTTGTGGCCAGGTCGGCGGTCAGCTTTTGCCGCGAACAACAACGAACGGAAGCTACGCCCCCGGCGCCGCCAGCGCCGCGCGCGCCGCGCGTCGCTCCAGGAATCGGCGTAGCAGCACGTAGCCCACCAGCCCACACGCAATTCCGAGCAGCGTGTTGCCGACAAGGAACGGCCAGAGATACTGCCTGAGCGTAGCCCACAGCGCCTCGCGGAAGGCCGCGCCGGTGAGGTCCCAGTCGATCGCGTCCAGGCCGTCCTTGGACACTCCGAGGATCAGGCAGCCCAGGCTGGTGCCGGCCAGATAGATCGGGGCCACCGTCCAGGGGTTGTTGAGATACGTGCCCAGCAGCATGGCCACGCGATTGAGACGGAAGAGGAACGCGACCAGCAGCGCGATCCCCATGTGGATGCCGAGGAAGGGCGAGAACGCGATCAGCACGCCCACGCCGAAGGCCAGCGCCGTGCGATGCGGCGTGTCTTCGATGTGCAGGAGGGCCTGCAGGATCCGGCGCAGCCCCTGGGTCATGCCTCCGCGCTGGGATCCGGCCGCCGGCTTCCCGAGTCCTTGAAATGCTCGTGCGACTTGGGCCGCAGACGCTTCATCCGGTCGCCGAACTTCATGGAGACTCCGGGCGGCCCCGCGGCGAACTCGCCCACCGCGGTCACCGGCAGGTCCCACACCACCGCGACGTCCTTGAGCCGGTCCAGGGCGTCCGGCGGCACCGCCAGCAGGAGCTGATAGTCCTCCCCGCCGTGCAGCGCGACCGAGAAGGCGTCCAACCCACCCTCCTTCTCGAGCTGCGCCGCGCAAGGATCCACGGGCAGGGCCGAGCCGTCCACCCAGGCGGAGACGTCGCCGGCGTGGCACAAAGTGAGGAGGTCGCCGGAGAGGCCGTCCGAGAGATCCATGGCCGCGTGCACGATGTCGTGCTCGGCCAGCGCGCGCCCGAAGGCCAGGGGCGGCGTGGGATCGAGCTGGGCACGGAGGCACGAGAGCAGGGAGTCCGGCGCCGCGCCCGCCCAGGTCCCGGCCTCGCTGAGGATCCCCTCCGCGCCCAGGCGCGTGCCCGTGAGGAGGAAATTCAGGCCCGCCGCGGCGCCGCCCAGCATACCGGTCACGACCACGAGGTCTCCGGCCTGCGCTCCCTCGCGGCGGAGCAGGCGGTCGCCCTGGCCGAGCAGGGTCACGTCGATGGTGAGCGGACCCGGAGTCGAGGAGATGTTCCCACCGACGACGCTGACTCCGGTCTCGGCCGAGCGCTCGAGCAGCCCGTCGTAGAGGCCGTCCACGAACGCGACGGTAGTGTCCGGAGGGAGGCAGAGGCTCACGACCGCGAACCGCGGGATGCCGGCCATGGCCGCGATGTCGGAGAGGCTGACGGTGAGGGCCTTGCGGCCGATGAGGTTCGCGGGACCCCACTCGCGACGGAAGTGCACACCTTCCACGAGGATGTCCGTGGTGACGAGCGTGAGAGCGCCCGTCTCCACTGCCGCCGCATCGTCACCGACGCCGATCAAGACGCCCGGTCCCACGGGGATGCGCGACCGGAGGTGCCTCAGCAGCCCGCGCTCCCCGACCTCGGCCATGGTCGCGGCGCGATCGAGGGCGGTGCCCAGCGCGGAATCACTCATGCGCGGAGAGTGTAACTCAGGGTCAGATCGGCTCAACGGACGGAGACGGAGACGGACACGGAGACGGGAACGGGAACGGACAACGAACCGACACGCACCGATCGACAAGGCAAACAGCGAGCGACGGATTCACTCCGGAGCGACCGGCATGGGGGGTAGCGCGAAGCGCGTAGGGGGGACCATCCATCAAGGGAGGCGGTCCCCCCTGAAAAGGAAAAAAACAAAAAATCCCCCGCCGGTGCCGTGTGGATGAGTGACCTGAACCTGGTCACAAGGTGGGAGTCCTGCGCGCCGCTTTAGGCTTCCTCGTCGCGGAGGCGTGCACACCGCGGAGCGACATCCGGACCCCCTGATTGACGACGTTGGTTCAGGGGTGACTAGTCCATCACGAACACTGCAGGGGACCGACGAAATGATAGCGTTCCCGGCCCATCCCGGCAAGGGAAAAGGAGGGGCGCCCGCGGTTATTCGCCGAGGACGCTCGTGAGCTCGCGCACCAGGCTTTCCGCGCGCCGCGCCGCCTTCTCGTCCGCTTCACGGACCTGGCGCCGGAGGCGGAAGCACTCGTCCGCGATGTTGAGGGCGGCCAGGACGGCCACGCGCACGGAGTCGACCGCGCCCGCGGTCTTGCTGACCTCGTGCATCTGCGCATCCACGTGGGCGGCCAGCTCCTCGACGTAGCCGGGATCCGCGCCCGCCTTGACGGTGTAGGTCTGGCCGAAGATCTCGATGTGGACGGTGCCCGTGCTGCTCACGCTCTTGTCGGCCATGACCGTGTGCGCCTCCGGCCGGGATTATAGGCCGGGGCTACTCCAGGCCGTCCAGGACTTCCATCAATCGCGCGATGCGGATGCGGACTTCCTCCCGCTCCTGGCGCAGGCTCCGGAGCTCCTGCTCGGCGCTGGCGAGCTTGCGCGCGCCTTCGGCGGCCTTGCGCGCGTCGTCGCTGGAGGGCGCCGGCGTCTGCTCCGCCGCCTGCAGCGCCTTCTGGAGGTCCTGCACGCGCGTGCGCAGCTCGGGCAGCTCCTGCTCGAGCCGCTGGGCGCGCTTGCGGACTTCCGGAAGCTCCTGCTCGAGGCTCTGGTTCCGCTGCCGCAGCTCGCGCACGAGCGCCGCCGCCTTGCGGACCTTGTCCTCGAGCAGCGAGAAGCTGTCCATGCCCGCCCTCACTCTCCCCGGATGTCCCAGCCCCGCGCGCGCAGCGCGGCGACGATCGCGTCCACCGAGGACTGGACCTCGTCGCCGGTCAGGGTGCGCGCGGGGTCCTGGAAGGCCAGGGCCACCGTCAGGCTCACCCGCCCCGCGGGCACTGGAGGCCGATCATACTTGTCCACGACCTGAACCTCACGCAGCCGCGGCCCTCCGGCCTTGCGGATCTCGGCCAGGACGTCCGCGGAAGCGATGGTCGCATCCACCACAACGGCGAGGTCCCGCTCCACCGCCGGGAACCGGCCTATGGCCCGCACGCGGATGGACGCCCCCAGGTCGAAGCGCGCGGGATCGAGCTCGGCGACGAGGGGAGCCTCCTTCAGCTCCAGGCGCGCCGCGAGGTCGGGGTGCAGCAGGCCCACGTATTCCGGCGGGCGTCCCGGCCGCAGCGGCGCGAGCTGCGCCGACTGATTCGGGTGCAGCACGCCGTCCCACGAGGGTCCGGCCAGCGGCTGGAAGTCGGGGCGAGGCACGCCGAACCGGATGGCCAGGAGCTCGACCAGACCCTTGACGTCGTAGAAGTCGACGGCGCGCGCGGCCACCGACCAATGACCGGGCGCCCGACCCGCGAGCATCAGGCCCAGCCGGAGCTCTTCGGGAGCCGCCTCCGGGAAGGCGCGATCGAGCCCGAAGACGCGCCCCAGCTCGAACAGCCGCACGTCGTGGCGTCCCTGGCGGAGGTTGGTGCGCAGGGCCGACAACAGCCCGGGGAAGACGGTCGACGGACGGAGCACGGCCTGCTCCGCGCTGAGGGGGTTGGCCAGACGCAAGAGCGGCGGTGCGGGACCCAGCGCCCCATCCGCGGAGACGAAGGAGTACGTGATGACCTCGGTGAGGCCCGCCCCCGCCAGCACTTCACGGACCTTGCGGTCCCGCCGCTGCGCGGGACGAAGGCCCTCGACCCGCGCGCTGGGCGGGATCGTGGAAGGGATCCGGCCCAGCCCGTGGTGGCGCGCGATCTCCTCCACGAGGTCGATCTCGCGCGTGACGTCGCCGCGCCAGGTGGGCACGTCCACGGTCCAGGCCTCGCTCGGCTCGCCGACGGTGAATCCAAGACCGCTCAGGATCCGACGAGACTCCGAAACGGCGACGGGCGCACCCAGGACGGAGGTGATGCGGCCCGGGCGCAGGGAAACGCGCGTGCGCGGCCGCGGCGCCAGGTAGCGGTCGATCAGGCCGGGACGCGTCGTGCCCGCGCCGATCTTGGCCAGGAGGTGCGCGAGGCGCGCGAGGGCCACCGGTGGCGCCTCCGGGTCCGCCCCGCGCTCGAACCGGTGCGAGGCCTCCGTGTGCATGCCCAGCGCCTTGGCCGCGCGGCGGATGGACGGCGGATCCCAGTACGCCGCCTCCAGCGCGACCGTGCGCGTCGACTCCGAGACCTCGCTCGAGGCCCCGCCCATGACGCCGGCCAGGCCCAGCGCCCCGCGCGTCCCGCCGATCACTCCGATCCGCCCCTGGAGCGTGCGCTCCTGGCCGTCCAGGGTCAGCAGCTTCTCGCCCGGCCGCGCCCAGCGGACGACGATGCGTGCCTCCGGCATCCGGGCCAGGTCGAACGCGTGCATGGGCTGCCCCATCTCGATCATCACGTAGTTGGTGAGGTCCACCACGTTGTTGATGGGGCGCACTCCGACCTGCTCGAGACGGCCGCGCAGCCAGGCCGGGGACGGCCCGACGCGGACGTCCAGGACGCGCCCGCAGAAGCGCGGGCACAGCTCCGGCGCCTCGACGTCGATGGTCCAGGCCACGGAAGCGGGAGGCCCCTCCTCGCGGATGTCGGCGGGCAGCGGCCGCAGCGCGCTGCCGTAGAGCACCGAGACCTCGCGGGCCACTCCGTAGACGTTCATGCAGTCCACGCGGTTCGTGGTGACGTCGAGGTCGAGGACGGCGTCGTCGCCCTTACCTTCGATGCCGTCCACGGCGAGGCCGGCCAGGGTGAGGTCGTCGGCCAGACGGGGGACCTCGGCCGTGAAGTCCACGAACTCGCGCACCCAGCCGACGGGGACCTTCATCCCGGGAACTGCTCCAGGAAGCGCAGGTCGTTCTCGTAGAAGAGCCGGATGTTGTCGATGCCGTGCCGCACCATGGCCACCCGCTCGATGCCGAGGCCGAAGGCGAAGCCGGTGACCTCCTCGGGGTCGTACACGACGCGGCCCAACCGCGCGTTCACCGCCTCGAACACCGCCGGATGCACCATCCCCGAGCCCATGATCTCGAGCCACCCCGTCTGCTTGCACACGCGGCAGCCCTTGCCCCCGCAGACCACGCAGCCGAGGTCCACCTCGACGGAAGGCTCGGTGTAGGGGAAATAAGACGGACGGAACCGCACGGGGAACTGGGCCCCGAAGAGGGCGTGCAGGAAGGCTTCGATCGTGCCCTTGAGGTCGCCGAGGGTGATGCCCTTCCCCACCACCAGCCCTTCGATCTGCTGGAACATCGGCGAGTGCGTGATGTCGTCGTCGCGGCGATAGACCTTGCCCGGGCAGATGATGCGGACATCCGGCGGATGCGGGTTCGACAGCATGTAGCGGATCTGCCCGCTCGAGGTGTGCGTGCGCAGGAGGAGCCCGCCCTCGGCGAGGTAGAACGTGTCCTGCATGTCCCGCGCCGGATGGTCGGCCGGCATGTTGAGGGCCTCGAAGCAGTGGTAGTCGTCCTCCACCTCCGGCCCGTCGAAGATCTCGTAGCCCATGGCCAGGAAGATGTCTTCCAGGTCCTCGCGCGCCGCGGTCAGGGGATGGCGGCGCCCGTGGGGCGGCCGGCGGCCGGGGAGCGTGATGTCGAGGCGCTCGCGCGCGAGACGCTGGGAGGTCGAATCACCGGCCGCCCGATCCCTGGCCGCGTCGAGGCCGCTCTCCACGTGCGTCTTGAGCTCGTTGAGATCCTGGCCCGCGACCCTGCGCTCCGCGGGGGCGAGCGCTCCCAGGGCCTTCATCAGGGCCGTGATCGCGCCCGCCTTGCGGCCCAGGTAGCGGTCGCGGAGCGCCTGCAGGGCGGAGGCGTCCCCCGCCGCTTTCAACTCGCGGTCGAAGTCCTCGCGCAGCGCGCGCACCTGATCTTTCATCTCGCCCGCCCCCATGGCAAGCCGGTGGCCGGGGCGGCGAGATCGTTTAGGTCTAAACGATCTCGACCGCCGGCCGTCGCGTCAGGCGGAGGGGCTCGCGGCCGGTGACGGCTTGGCCGGTCCCGGCGCGGGCGCCGCCGGCGCGGCCGCCCTGGCCGTGGCCACCAGGGCCGCGAAGGCCGCCTCGTCGCGGGCCGCGATGTCGGCCAGCGTCTTGCGGTCCAGGTCGACGCCGGCCCGCTTCAGGCCCGCGATGAACTGGCTGTAGGAGATCTCGTGCGCACGGGCGGCGGCGTTGATGCGGATGATCCACAGCCGGCGGAAGTCGCGCTTCTTGCGGCGGCGTCCGACGTAGGCGAAGTTGCCCGCGCGGTCGATGGCCTGCTGGGCCGACCGGTAGAGCTTCCCCTTGGTGAGGAAGTACCCCTTGGCCAGCGAAAGGATCTTCTTCCGCTTCTCGCGGCGCTTGCTTCCCCGTTTGACTCTCGGCATGGAGCTGCTCTTTCAAGCCGACCGGAGGCCGGCTCCGTCACGCTTACAGGCGGCGACGGAAGCCCGGGCAGTGCGACGACTGCGCCTTTGCTAGCGCGCCGCGTCAGCGGCGCGCTCGTTGACGTTCTACGCGTTCGTTGTCGTTAAGCCAGGAGCATCCTTCTGATGTTCGCCGCGTCCGCGGGATCGACCAGCGCGGAGTGACGCAGCTTGCGCTTCCGGCCCGCCGCCTTCTTGGTCAGGATGTGCCGCTTCATGGAATGACCGCGCTTGACCTTGCCGCTGGCCGTCACCTTGAACCGCTTGGCCGCGGCCCGGTTGGTCTTGAGCTTCCGCTTGCCCTTCTTCTTGGGTTTTCTCATGGCTTCTTTTCGCTCTCACCCGCCGAGGCGGCGGGTGGGGTGCGCGGCTTCTTCTCCTTCGGTTCCTTCGGCTCCTTGGGTTCCTTCGACGCCCCGTCGCCGCCCGCCGCCTTCTTCCCCTTGCTGGCGGCCTTGGGAGGCTTGGCCGGCACGTGCTCCTTCTTCGGCGAAAGGATCTGGACCATCGTCATGCCTTCTTGACGGGGCGGCACCTCGATGAGTGCCGACTCCGTCAGCTCGGCGGCCAGCCGGTTCAGGATGCGTCGCCCGATCTCGTTGTGCACCATCTCGCGGCCGCGGAAGATGACGGTCGACTTCACCTTGTTGCCGTCGTTCAGGAAGCGCTCCACGTTGCGCTTCTTGAACTGGAAGTCGTGCTCGTCGATCTTGGGACGGAACTTCACTTCCTTGACCTGGATGTGCCGCTGGTGCTTGCGCGCCTCCGACTCCCGCTTGGCCTGCTGGTAGAAGAACTTCCCCGAGTTCATGATCCGGCACACCGGCGGCGTCGCCGTGGCCGCGATCTCCACGAGGTCGAGCCCCTTCTCCTCGGCGATCGAGAGGGCCTGCGCGGGCGGCATGATGCCGAGCTGCGAGCCGTCGTCGTCGATGACGCGGACTTCCTTGGCGCGAATGCGGTCGTTGATTCGGACCGTCCGTTGGTCTATGAGACACCTCCAGGTGTCGGCGGCTGCTCACCCTCGCTCGTCGCGCGCTCAGCCGTGAGGCGCACGATCTTTCGGATCCACTCGTCCAACGGTGTGCCGGAACCCAGGTCTCCTGCGGTGCGATGGCGCGCAGAGACGAGCTGGACCGCCGGATCGACGCTCTCGACCTTTCCCACCACGAACATGTAGGGGACCTTCTGCACCTGCGCCTCGCGGATCTTGTAACCGATCTTCTCGGCGCGCTCGTCCACGTGCACCCGGATCCCGGCCGCCCTCATCTTGTCCGCGACCTTGCCGGCGTATTCGTGATGCGCATCCGCCACCGGGATCACCACCGCCTGCACGGGGGCCAGCCAGAGCGGGAACGCCCCCGCGTAGTGCTCGATGAGCACGCCGAAGAAGCGCTCCAGGCTGCCCAGCAGCGCGCGATGGACCATCACCGGCTGGTGGGGCTTGCCGTCCTCGGCGATGTACTCGAGCCCGAAGCGGTTCGGGTTGTTGAAGTCCACCTGGATGGTCGAGCACTGCCAGGCCCGGTCGAGGACGTCCTTGATCTTGATGTCGATCTTGGGCCCGTAGAACACGCCCTCCCCCGGATCCACCACGTAGGGCAGGCCGCGCTTCTCCAGCGCGCCCTTGAGGGCCCGCGTCGCCGTCTCCCACTGCTCGTCCGTCCCCGCCGATTTCGCGGGCCGGGTGGACAGGAAGATGTCGTAGCGGTCGAAGCCGAACGTGCGCAGGATCATGGTGACGAAATCCAGCACCCGCACGACCTCGGCGTCGAGCTGGTCGGGACGACAGAACAGGTGCGCGTCGTCCTGGGTGAACCCGCGCACCCGCAGCAGGCCGTGCAGCACGCCCGAGCGCTCGAACCGGTAGACGGTGCCCAGCTCCGCGTAGCGCAGGGGCAGCTCGCGATAGCTGCGCATGTGCGAGCGGTAGATCGTGATGTGGAACGGGCAGTTCATCGGCTTGAGCTGGTACTCGACGTCCTCGATCTCGATCGGCGCGTACATGTTCTCGCGGTAGTACTCGGTGTGGCCGCTCGTCTTCCAGAGGTCGAGCTTCGCGATGTGGGGGCTGAACACGATGTCGTAGCCGCCCTGGAGGTGGGCCTCGCGCCAGTAGTCCTCCATCCTCATCCGGATGAAGCCGCCCTTCGGATGCCAGAGGATGAGGCCCGCGCCCGTCTCCTCCGCGATGGAGAAGAGGTCGAGCTCACGGCCCAGCCGGCGATGGTCGCGCCGCTTGGCCTCCTCGAGCTTCTTGAGGTGCGCCTCCAGCTCATCCTTCGTGAAGAAGGCGTAGCCGTAGATGCGCTGCATCTCCGGGTTGCCTTCCTTGCCCTTCCAGTAGGACTGCGAAGGCGATTCCTTGAGCTTGAAGGCCTGGATCTTCCCGGTGGAGGGCAGGTGCGGACCGAGGCAGAAGTCGATGAACTCGCCCATGGTGTAGCACTGCACCTGCTCGCCCGCCTTCTCGCGGATCAGCTCGCACTTCAGGGTCTGGCCCTTGCGCGCGAACAGCTCCAGCGCTTCCGGCTTGGGGATCAGGCGGCGCTCGATGGGACGGTTCTGCTTGACGATGTGCGCCATCTTCTTCTCGATGGCGAGCAGGTCTTCGGGCGTGAACGGCCGCGGCACCAGGAAGTCGTAGAAGAAGCCGTCATCGGTGGGGGGACCGATCCCGCACTGCGCCTCCGGAAAGAGCTCCGTCACCGCCGCGGCCAGGAGATGGGCGGACGAATGGCGGTAGATCTCGAGGGGGCTGTCGGCTGGCTTGGTCTCTCCCGAAGGTCCGGTGGTATCCGGCGGTTCGACGGGTGGCGCGGTCGACGACATCTATGAGTTGCGCTTGAGCATCATCATCAAGGACGCTACACCCTCCGCACGATCACCGATGGTAGGCGCGGGTGGAATTGAACCACCGACCTCTTCCGTGTCAAGGAAGCGCTCTACCACTGAGCCACGCGCCTATTTGAGGCGAAACCGGAAGGGTATCAGCGGGATGGATGAGTGTCAACGATCCGCAACCGCTCGTAGTTCGCACGGGCGGCGATGGCCGCGGGGTGGCCCGGGCCCAGCGCCCGGTCGAAGATGACCAACGCACGCCGGTAGAGCGCGGCCGCCTCGTCCAGGCGACCCGTTCGCCGACAGAGGACCGCCAGGTTGTTCGCCGTTCGCGCGATGTCCGGGTGGTCGGCGGCCAGGAGCGTCTCCTTCATGGCCAAGGCGCGGCGATAGAGGGGCTCGGCCCGATCCAGCTCGCCGCGCGCCTGGTACAGCGCGGCAAGGTTGTTGAGGGCCACGGCCGTATCCACGTGCATGGGCCCGTACGCGCGATCGAAGGTGACGATCGCGGACACCAACAGCGATTCGGCTTCGTCGGACTTGCCTTCGCCCGCGAGAATCGCGGCCAGCGCGGCACGATCGGCCGCCACCGCGACATGATCGGGGCCGAGGGCAGCCGCGCGAACCTCGATCGCGCGTCTCGCGGACGGCTCCCCCTCCGCGAAGCGCTCGCGCGCGTGCTCGAGGCCGCCGAGATTGTGCAGGATGTCGGCGACGACCAGGGGATCGGACGGCCGTGCACGCTCCGCGATCTCGAGCGCCCGGCGGTAGAGCGTCGCGCCTTCGTCGTAGCGCGCCGTGTACTTGTCCACCATTCCCAGCGCATTGAGGACCCGTGCCGTGTCGAGGTCGGCCGGGCCGAGGCCGTGTTCCGCGAGCGCGGCGGCACGCCGCAGCACAGCCTTCGCCTCGCGATAGCGGCCGGCCTGCACCTCATGCAGGCCGGCCTCCACCCCCGCTTGGACCTCGGACCGCGCCACTCGTGCGGCGGCGTCACGGACGTCGATCGCCGCCACGGTCACGACGCATGTCGCCACCGAGGCGACCGCGATCCCCGTCCAGGCCTTCCGCATGATTGGTTACTCGCCGGCGTCTCGAACCAGTGTCTCGTTGTGATTGCCCGCCAAGCCCATCCGCGCTTCCGCCACCATGAAGGCCGTACGGCCGGTCGCGGTCTCGAACACCTCGACGGCGGGCACGCAGGGACCGGGCGGATAGGACCGATCCCCTGGATCGACGAGGTCCGCGATCTCGATGCGCGCCCGCAGGTCCTGCCGACCGGCGCGATCGGCCGTGGCCCCGACGGCATCACCACGGTCCGGATCCGGCGGCGCCTGGAATCCGTAATCGAGCGAAGTGGCCTGGCCGGGATCCAGCGTGAGGCGCGCCTCCTTGAGGACGATGCCCTCGCTGTCCACGAACGCGAGCGCCACCCGACACGGGCCGGGTGGATAGCCTCGCGGATCGGCGGACGTGTTCACGACGCTCACCCGAGCCGTCTGCTCGGCGACGATGCCGAAGAGGCCCCACCGGCCGGGAGGCTCAGGCTGCGGGTTGAAGGCCCGGGCGGGCGACGACGACGTGCTCATTGCCGCCGCCGCGAGCAGAGCCACCAGGGCCAGCCGCCCACTGACCTTGCTCAAACCTGCCCTCACGATCTGATCTCCGCGATTGCTCTCTCGCTCGCTCACTTGACCTCCTGGGCTTTCGGCCGCCGCTCTGGCCGCCCTGCTTCATGAGCGCATAAGGTGAGGGAATCCAAGGCGCAGCGCCATGGCAGGGCGCTGATTTGCGGCTGACATCCGTCTGATCGGCCAAGCACTTGCCACCACGAGGCAAGTCCGTCGTGAAGGTCAGCGCGCCAGATCGCGGGGGTCGATGCCCTGGCCGAGCACGAAGGAAGATCCGACGGCGCCGACGACCGCCGTCTTTCGATCCAGCCCGGCCCGCTGCCGGATCCGATAGACGGCCTCGAGGCCGGTGCAGTGGGCGCCCATCAGGTTCTCGAGGCCGGCCGCCTTGAGCTGGTCGGCCGTCCAGTTCAGCCGCTCGTCGTCGAGCGCATAGAGATGAAGGCCTCCCACGATCGCGTGGATGGGGGCGGCCCGGACGACCTTGCGCGCGTAGTCGACGGTGTTGATGATCCCGGCGTGGCCGCAGCCGGCCAGGATCACCAGGCCGCGGTCGGTGTCGAAGACGAGGGATTGATCTTCCGGGATCGTGTCCTCCACCAGGCCCTCCGGCGTCTTCACCTTGCCCTTCCCGCTCCAGTTCCGCTCCGGATGGACGCGCGGCACGGGTCCGGTCAGCCAGACGCCGGGCAGGATCTGCTGCGCGCCGTCGTGCTCAATGAAGGTCAGCCCGGCCGCCGCGTAGTCCGCGCGCGTCTTGAGCGGGAGGTTCGACTCCCCCGCGCCGTCCGCCGTAGGCCGGCTCCAGAAGAGACCGCGGCCGACATGGACACGCGTAAGGGCGGCCGCGTCGCGTGCCTGCACGTCGCGGCGCAGGGTGAGAAGCCCGCCCGTGTGGTCGGAATGGTTGTGGCTGAGGACGACCTCCGGGACGCCGGCCAGATCGACCTTCAGCTCGCGCGCGTTCTCGAGCACCGTGTTGGGACGCGCCCCCGTGTCGAAGAGGATCCGGTGCCCGTCCACCTCGACGATGGCGGCGAAGCCCCATTCCCCGATGCCCTCGTCGGCGAGCATGGTCGAGAGGATCTGGATCTTGAGGCTCTTGACGCGCGCGGAAGCCGCGGCGGGCGCGGCCGTCATTGGTGATTGGCCGACGGAAGGCCCCACGAATAGCAGCGCCATGACCGACAAAACAGGAATCACCGGATGAGCCTAATTGCGGAATGCCGAGGCCGTCAACGCGCAGGATGCGAACCGGCTGCCTCCAGCCGACCGCGAGGGGGGTTTCACGGGGGGTCGCGAACGCCCCCCGCGGTGAGGCGTGAGTGCCCCCCCTGACTCTATAAGATCTTCTTGCCCAGCAGCGACGCCAGCAGCTCCACGCCGAGCTTGGCCGTGGTGTTGCGGTGGTCGAGGACGGGGTTGACCTCCACGAACTCCGCGGAGAGGACCTTACCCGTGTCGAACAGCATCTCCATGGCCAGGTGCGCCTCGCGATAGCTGAGCCCGCCCGGCGAGGCCGTGCCCACGCCCGGCGCGTGGTCGGGGTCGATCCCGTCCAGGTCGAAGCTGACGTGCATGCCCGCGGTGCCGGCGGTGGCGCGCTTGATCGCCTCCTCCATCACCGCGCGCATGCCGCGCTCGTCGATGTCGCGCATGGTGAAGGCGCCGATCCCGGACTCGCGGATGTTCTCCTTCTCCGCCGGATCCACGTCGCGCAGGCCCACGACCGCCGCCCGCGCGCCCTCCACCATCGGGCCCTCGTCGCCGGCCAGAGAGACCAGGCTCTTCTCGCCGATGCCGAGGGCGACGGCCAGGGGCATGCCGTGGATGTTCCCGCTGGGCGAGGTCTCGGGCGTGTTCATGTCGCCGTGGGCGTCGAACCAGATGAGGCCGATGCGCTCGTCCTGCTTCCGGAAGTGGCGCGACACGCCGGCGATGGTGCCCATGGCGATCGAATGGTCGCCCCCGAGCACGACCGGCATCGCGCCCTGGCCGAGGGCGCGGTCGACCTCGTCGCGCACCTCCTCGCAGGTGTGGCGGATCTCCTTGAGGTACTTCAGGCGCGGATCGCCGGGATCGTGCGTCTCCTGGATGAAGACGTCGATGTCCCCGCGATCGGAGACCTCGTAGCCGAGCGAGCGCACCCGCGAATGGATCTCCGCGACCCGGAAGGCGGACGGCCCCATGTCGACGCCGCGCCGTCCGGCCCCGAGGTCCAGGGGCACGCCGATGAACCTGATCTTCTTCGCGGGCACGATCTGGCGACGCTAGCACGCGCTCGCGAGGAGGGTCAACGGACGCGCGCGGACGCTGATTTCGGTTAAGGTAGACACGATGGGCACGCCTCCATCGCGCAAGACGGGCCCGGTCGCCGTCCCCACCGCCGAGCCGTCGGTCGACATCGTCCCGATCCTCGTGTCGCGCAAGCTGCTGACGGCCGAGCAAGCGGAGCGGGTGCGGCGGTCGACGCGCATGAACACCGCCCAGACCGCGGAGCAGGCCATCGTGCAGCTCGGCTTCGCGAACGAGGTGCAGATCGCGCAGACGATCGCGGCCCACTCCGGCCTCACCTACGTCAAGATCAACCCGCTCGACCTGGACCTCGACGTCGTCACCAAGGGAATCGCGGGGCCTTTCGCCCGCAAGCACGGCCTGGTGGCCATCAGCAAGACGACGGACAAGATCACCGTCGCCGTCTACGACCCCTTCGCGCCGTTCCCCGCCGAGGACATCAAGCGCGTGACCGGCCTCGACGTCGAGAGGGTCGTGGCCACGCGCAGCGACGTCGAGACGATCAACCGCGGGTTCTACGACCTCAAGGCCAGCCTCACGACGGCGGAGAAGCAGCTCACCGCCGGGCGCATCTCGAACGTCGACCTCGGAAACCAGGAATACCTCTCCGGGGAGTCGAAGGAGCTCGACCCGGCGGCGGCGCCCGTGGTCAAGGCCCTCGACCACATCCTCAGCTACGCCTTCGAGCAGCGCGCGTCCGACATCCACTTCGAGCCCAAGCGTGACCTCACCCTCGTGCGCCTGCGCATCGACGGGATCCTGCACGACGTGCACCTCATCCCCAAGATCGTCTACCAGGCGGTGGTGTCGCGCATCAAGCTCCTCTCGGGGGCCAACCTCGCGGAGAAGCGCCGGCCCCAGGACGGGCGCATCAAGCGCGAGCAGGGAGGGCGCGAGATCGAGCTGCGCGTCTCCACCATGCCCACCGCGTTCGGCGAGAAGGCCGTGCTGCGCATCTTCGATCCGGACATCCTCTTGAAGGGCGTGGACGAGCTGGGCCTGAGCGGCCACGACGTGCCCAAGTTCCACGACTTCCTGGCCCGGCCGACCGGGATCATCCTCGTCACCGGTCCCACCGGCAGCGGCAAGACCACCACCCTGTACTCCGTGCTCAAGCACCTCTCCAAGCCCGAGGTGAACATCATCACCATCGAGGACCCGATCGAGATGGTGTTCGAGGACTTCAACCAGGTCGCGGTGCGGCCGCAGATCGAGGTGACGTTCGCCTCCGCCCTCCGCACCGTGCTCCGGCAGGATCCCGACATCATCATGGTGGGCGAGATCCGGGACACGGAAGCGGCGGAGCAGGCGGTGCAGGCGGCGCTCACCGGCCACCTCGTCCTCTCCACTCTCCACACCAACGACGCGCCGTCCTCGATCACGCGCCTCCTCGACCTCGGCATCCCCCACTTCCTGATCACGTCGACCCTGATCGGCATCCTCGCCCAGCGCCTGGTGCGCGAGATCTGCCCGCATTGCACCGAGGAGTACCTGCCCACTCCGGAAGAGGCCGTGCTCCTCAAGATGGACCCGGAGAAGCTCAAGAGCTATCGCTTCAAGCGCGGACGGGGCTGCCTGCACTGCCGCCAGACCGGCTTCAGCGGCCGCATCGGCGTGTTCGAGGTCCTGCCCATGTCCGAGAAGCTGCGGCGGCTGGTCTCGCACCAGGCCTCGTCGCTCGACATCTACAAGACGGCGCGCGAGGAAGGCATGCGCACCCTGCGCGAAGCGGCCATCGAGAAGGTCTTCCGAGGCATCACCACCACGACGGAGATGGCGCGGGTCACCGGCAAGTAGGGCGCGCCGCGTGCGCCGCGCGGCCGGTGGCGCGGCGCCCGGCCAGGCAGTAGACTCCCCGCACTTCGAGCCCGCCATGAGCCGTCCCGACCCCGGCCGTTCGGACGCGATGAGCCCCGACGCCGAGAGCCTGCGCGGGAAGGTCGTGCTGGTGACTGGCAGCGGGCACGGCCTCGGGGCCGCCCTGGCCCGCACCGTCGCCGGTAGCCGGGCGCGGGTGGTGATCAACTGCCGCGGGGACCGCAAGCGCGCGGAGGCGCTCGGCCAGGAGATCCAGCGCGGCGGCGGCGAAGCCCTGGTGTGCCGCGCCGACGTCAGCGTCTATCGCGAGGCGGGCGATCTGGTCGACGAGACCATGAAGGCCTTCGGACGCCTCGACGTCCTCGTCAACACCGTGGGCGCGTTCGCCTGGAAGCCGGTCGCGGAGGTCGATCCCAGCGACTGGCGCGGGATCATGGCTTCGAACCTCGACTCCGTCTACAACATGTCGCGCCTGGCCCTCCCGCACATGCGCCGCAACAACTGGGGCCGCATCATCAACGTCGGCGCGGTGGGGGCGGAGCGCACGGAAGGCCTGCCCAACGTGGCCGCGTTCTCGGCGGCGAAGGCGGGCGTGATCGCCTTCTCGAAGGCGCTCGCCCTCGAGGAGGCCCGCTGCGGCGTCACCGTGAACGTGGTCTGCCCGGGAGTGCTGACGGACGGAGACGACGCGGACACCGAGGTGGTCCTGGCCGCGGCCGCTCGGCTCGGAGAGCGCGCGCCCATGGGTCGTCCCGGCTCGCTGGAGGACGTGGTGCGCGCGATCCTCTTCTTCGCGTCGCCCGCCGCCGACTACCTGACCGGGCAGGTCCTCGCCGTCGCCGGCGGCTGGCGCCTGTAGGCGCAGGTCGCCCGAGAAAACCTCAACCAGTACATTCGATCGGACCTGCGAAGGCACCGCCGCTGCTTAGAATTCGTGCGCCCAAGCGCTTCATGGCGCGAGATCGAGTGTCGCGGGTCAGGAGGTCCCTCATGTCGCAGTCTTCGCTTCGCCGGTTGTCGGCCGTCTTCGCCCTCGGGTTGCTTGCCGCGGGCTGCGGGAAAGGCACCCCCGCCGAGCCCACGCCGAGTCCCAGCCCGTCGCCGGCTGCGGCCGCCACGCCGACACCCGTTCCCTCTCCCACGCCCGTCAACGCCCGCGTGGCTTGCGGCGTCGGGGCCGGATCCGGCGACGGCCTCGAAAGCAGCTGCCCCCGATCGGGAGAGAACTTCCTGACCCAGGTGAACTCCGCCATCAACCGGGTCGTCAGCAAGAGTCCCCAGCTCTTCGATCTCGACAACGCGCGCGGGGACGGCGGCTACTACGTCAAGAACGTGAACCAGTACTTCAACCAGGTGGTCCAGGAGCTGGGCAACGTCGGCCTGTGCGCCGTCGTGGACGGCGGCGGGGAGATCGCGGTCAAGACCAACAACAAATTCAGCGACCAGTACCACATCCTGATCTCGTCCGGCCATATCCGGCGTGGCGAGACGAGTTACCGGGCCACCTGTACGCCCGCGTGGTTCTAGTTACACACTGACAGCCGCCACCCGCGTCGCACGAAACGCACTATGTTGCGCGGGTGGCGGCGGCACTGAGGTCGACGTGCCAATCGTGCTCTGTCCGCATCTTCGCCGCGAGATGTCTGATGAGGGAGAGGTGGGCTAATCGATACTGAGATGACTTGGCAGGCGATTATTCTCCTTCCACGTCCGAATTTCTTGCCTCGTGTACTCATACCCGAGCCTGCAACCGGCTCGCCGTTGCGCAGAGAACGCTGATCGCCGACCGGAGCGCCTCCGGATCCTCGAAATTCCTGCCTCGGATCAGCCTCACGCCATGGTCGTCGATGGTCACGTGCCCTGGCAGTTCCATCGCCCGCAGCACCTGGTCTTGAAGCGCCGCATCCGCGAACAGCTTGCGGGCGGCTTCGGGAGAGTGCGCCTTGATCGCAAGCTTCTGCTCCAGGGCTCCACTGAGGCCCGAGACTTCCGTGCGGTCGACCGACCTTTCGAGCAGACTGCCCGCGAATTTCTCGACCAGGCCGGTGGCGAGCTTGTCCAACAGACCCGGAGCGCTCGAGCCCTGCCGGCGCTGTACCGACAGGCCCAGGCCCAAGGCCGGCTCGAACATGGCGTTGAGCATCGTGTACTGCAGCTGCTTGTCATCGGAGCCGACCTCGCGTTCCTTCATCTGATGCACCCGGATCGGCACGCCATCGATCTTCCCCTCGAGTCTCCAGTTGCTGAACAATCCAAGCACCCATGCCAAACCGGATGGTTCCCGGTTCGGCATCTGGGCGTCCTGCTTGTGGAGGAGGGCAAGCCACTCGTCGCCACCGGTCGAGAAGGTGATCCCCATCTCCTTCGCCAGCTCCTGTATTCTCCCGAAGGTCTTCCATCTCGAACGGACGAACCACGCCAGTGCCAGAACGGCGACGATCGGGATGACCCAAGACGGGTCGAGAAACTTCAACGTCGCTTCCAATCCCTCAGGCATCTCAGGGGCGCGGGTTGAAATCGCTCATGTCGTTCATCGCCATCTCCCCTGCCCGTCAACCCGGGCGATCTTCTCTTCGTCGCTGAACACGGTCGCGGTGAACGCGAGCAACTCGCAGTCGGGCCTCCTCCACGTCTCCGGCGGCAGGCCGGCCTTCCGGCAGGTCTCGTCGAGGAACCGCTCGCGGTCCCAGCCGCGCTCGGCCGCGACCTGCGGGAGCAGGAGGCCGCTGCGCCCGTCGCAGCGGATGACCAGGCCATGGACTCCGACCTCGACCACGTCCGGTTCGATCGGGCGCAGGTCGCCAAGCACGGAGACGTGCAGGCTGAGGCCGGGCAGCTCGGACGACGCGACGGGATCGAAGCGGCGGTCGTAGACGGCCGCGGCCACGGCCGCACGCGCGACGGCCTGGTCGAGGCGATACAGGGGCTCCGGCACGCCGACGCATCCGCGGAGCTCGCCGTCTCCGCGGCGGGTCAGGGTGACGAACGCGCCGCAGCGGCGCTCGAGCTCGAGGCGCAGCTCTCCGAGCTCGTCTTCCGGGCGGAGCTCGCCGCTGAGCTGGTCCTCGATGGCGCGTCGCGCCATGGCGAGCAGATGCCGGCGCGCGCCCGCGGAGAGACCATCGGAGCTCATCTCTTCACGGCGCGCTCATTGCGGCGGCCAGGTACCCCACCACGCGGCGCTTGTCGCCGTCGCCCGCATCGCCGCTGTCTGCGTAGCGCAGGATGGTGACGACCGTGGCGCCCCGCGCGCGCGCCGCCTTCAGCACCGCCACCATCGGACCCCCTCCGCAGGCGTGGCCGTGATGGGACTCCAGGCGGTCCATCAACCCCTCCGGATCGAACCGCGCCACGTCGCCCACGACCTTCGCGTCGAGCTCGTTCGCGACCGTCGCCGGATGATAGTGGCTGAGGTCGCTCGAGGCCACCAGCAGGGCGTCACGCTCGTGGAGCGCGCGGCCGAGGGCACGAGCCAGCGCCTCCACTTCCGCCCGGTCCTGGCTGCCCATCAAGACCGGAACGATCCGCAGCCCCGGCACGAGGTGCTGCAGGAACGGGAGCTGCATCTCGAGGGAATGCTCGTCGCGATGAGGTGAGGGCTCGTCGAGCATGACGTCGTCCGCCGCGAGCAGCGCCTCGGCCAGGGCCTCGTCGATCGGGATCTCGCCCAGGGGCGTGCCAAAGGCCCCGCGCGCGTAGACGCTCACGCCGTCGAAGTGCACGCGGTGCGACGGACCCACGATCACGACCGTGAGGTCCCGGCGCCCGCGCAGCCGCGCATAGGCGTGGGCGGCCACTGGCCCCGAGTAGCGCAGCCCGGCGTGCGGGCTGATCAGCGCGACGAGGCGCCCGGGAACCTCGACGGAAGCCACACCCGCGAGATAACCCTCGACCTCGGACACGAGAGAGACGCGATCCCCGGGATACCACGTTCCCGCAACCGCGGGCTTGCGAATCGCCGCCATCAGCCGACCGCAGAGCGCGACGGCGCTGCGTAGCAGCGGCGTCGCGCGAGGGGGGTTTCAGGGGGGGTCGCGCAGCGCCGAGCGTGATGACGCGCAAGTGCCCCCCCTGACTTAATACTTCACCTATAAACCCTGTAATCCAGGTCCGGAAAGATGTTGTCCCGCGACTCGAAGTCACTCACGATCGGCTCCTCGAGCACGACCTCCTGCAAGAGCGCGCGGTACAGGTAGGTGAATCGGGCCACGTGATCGCGGGTGCGCTTCTTCGCGTACTCGACCGTCGTCCCCGTCTTCATGATGAAGGCCCAGTCCGAGGCCTGCGCGAGCAGCAGCTCGCGGGCGGCCTGGCTGAGCGCGCGGCGCTCCAGGTCGTTCGGGCTCTCGAACTTGCGTGCCAGCTCGATCATCCGCTCCGCCGCCATCTCGAGGTGCGGGTAGATCCAGTCGTTGCTGGGATTGAGCCAGACCTCCGCGAAACCCTTGGCGCCCCACGTGCACATGGGCGGCTGCACGACGTCGCAGTCGGGATACATCTCCAGGAACTGCGGCGGCGTGATCGGCTTGACCACCTCCTGGTCGAAATGCATCTTGCGGAAGAGGTAGTCCAGGAACATGGGCCCCTCGAACCACCAGTGCCCGAACAGCTCCGCGTCGTAGGGGCTCACCACGATCGGCGGCTGGTCCATGTGGGCGGCGGCGGCGCGGACCTGGCTGATCCGTCCCTCGAGGAAATGGCCGGCGTGCTGGGCCGCCTTGCCGCGCGCCCAGTCCGGCACGTACGGCTGCTTGTCGCCGAGCGAGACCTTGCCGGTGACGCGGTAGTACTTGATGCCGACGTTCTTGCGGAGGCCGTCGGACAGGACGTCGCCGAGGTACGCGACGGGCAGCTCCCAGCCGACGTCCTTGTAGAACTCGCGGTAGTCGTAGTCCCCGGGGTAGCCCGACTCCGCGCTCCAGACCTGGCGTGAGGACTCCATGTCGCGACCGAAGAACACCACCCCTCCCGGCGAGAGGATCGGCGCGGTCACGCCGTAGCGCGGTCGTGGATGCGCGTCGGTGATGCCGTGGGACTCCAGGAAGGCGAACTTGATGCCCGCCTCCGATACGAAGCGCTCCTGTCCCGGCATGTAGCCGCACTCGGGCAGCCAGATGCCCTGCGGCGAACGCTCGAAGTGCGTGCGGTAGTGCTGGGCGGCCACCTGCACCTGCGCGCGGATGGCCTGGGGCACGGTGTCCATGAGCGGGAAGAAGCCGTGGGTGGCGCCGCAGGTGATGATCTCGAGCTTGCCCGCGTCGCGATGCTTCCGGAACGCGCGGAGGATGTCCGAGGAGTACCGGTCGGCGAACACCCCGCGCACGCGCTGGAACTCGTGGACGTAGAACTTCGCGACGTCGTGGAAGCGGTGGTCTTCGCGCGCGGTGCGGTCGACTTCCTTCTCGGCCAGGGTGACCAGCCGCTCGAGGTACCGGTGATAGCGCTCGATGAGGAGGCTGTCCGTCATCATCGAGACCAGGGGCGGCGAGAGGGTCATGGTGAGGCGATAGTCCACGCCGTCGCCGAGCAGCCCGTCGAGCACGTCGATGAGCGGCACGTACGTCTCCGTGAGCGCCTCGAAGAACCAGTCCTCCTCGAGGAACTCCGGGTACTCGGGATGGCGGACGTACGGCAGGTGGGCGTGCAGAACGGGGCACCAGTAGCCCACGGGCATGATGGAACCTCGCGAACCCTCTATCGGCCCAGTTTACCGGCGGACGGCGGGCGGAAGGCGTCGCTGGCCCCACCGCGGCGCCTGCGGCTCCCGATCGGCGCGTCTGCGTCGAAGGGCTCCGTGCTCCACGGCCCCGGGTTCTTCTCGACGTCCGCGCCCAGGGCGGCCCGCACCTCGGCCAGGGGCGCGGTGTAGGGCAGGCGACGGTGGGCGGCATCGGGCGAAGGGCCGGTGCGCGGAGTCGAGACGAGGTTGCTCTCGGCCAGCGTCCGGAACTGGCCGGAGGGCAGCGTCCAGCCCAGCAGCGCGCGATAGGAGCGCGACGCCTTGTCCGCGTGAACGTACCAGGCGCGCGCGCCGTAGGGGAGCAGGATGATCGACGTCCCGCCGTGCCCGGGGTCCGTGATGCGCAGGGTCAGCCGTGTGAGGGCCAGACCCCGCTCGCCCAGCTCGCGCCGCAGCGTGCTCACCGATTGCGGGCTCACGTCCCAGTAGGCGAAGAGCCACTCCGGGTCCTTGACGAGCAGCCGCACGCGGTCCATCCCGTAGCTCTCGGGGAAGAGGAACCGCTCGTCCTCGAACACCCGCTTCGCGGTCGAGGGTTGCAGGTACTTTGCGGATTCGATCTGCTCTTCTTCGGTGAGGGAGCCGGACGTGACGGGCGCCTCCGCCGGATTGGGATCGACATCCTTCTTCTTTTTCGCAGCCGTCCGCGGCGGCGTGCGGCGCCCCTCCGCCGTCTCCGTCCGCCGATCCCCCATGCGCCGCTTCACCGAGGACTTCGGCCCGCGCGGCGTCACGCGCGTTTTCGTCCCCGTGGTTCGCGGCCGCGGCGCCGACAGTGTCCTTGTGCGGGGCATCAGTCGAAGTATACCCAATCGTCGAGAGCCGCGCGGAAGAATGACGGGGACGGGCTCGGCGAGACGGCCTACGGCTCGGGCCGCCGCGGCCCGGGCGGCCGCGATTGCCCCTGATTGCGACGCTGCGCGCGGATCTGGGTCATGAGCTCGCGGATCTTGTGCTCGACCTCCACCTCCAGGACGCGGAACTTCGCCTGCTGGACCGGGCTGAGGACGGCATCGATCGCGTCCCGGTCCTTGCGCAGGAGGCCGGGCTCCTCTGCCTCCGCGGCCTTGACCTCGCGCAGGAGGTCCGTGACCTTCGCTTCCGTCGCCCCGCCGGAGGCGAGCAGGCGCCGCAGCTCCATGAGCGGCTGCTGCCGGCGCTGGAGCGCGCTGCGACGGTCGGTCTGCAGCCGCTTGACGAGCGGGAGGAGCTTCACGAACTGGTCGTCGGTGAGATCGAGGCTCTCCTGGAGATTGCTCACGATGTAGGCATCGATCATCTTGAACGCTTCGTCCCGCGGCACGCGGCGCTCCCCCGCTCGCTCGCCTTCGGCCGGGCCCGGCCCCTGCGCGCCGGCGCCGGCCAGGCTGACGGCCAGCACGCAGGCGTACACGCCCGTCATCACAGGGTGCTCCCCTGCGGGAGTTGCGCGCGGAGCGCGTCCGCGAGCGCGCGGCTCTCGTCGTCCGTCAGGCCCACCACGCACTCCGAGACGTCGGAGCAGAGCGCCGCGGGCGTCGCCGCCGCCACCGTCGGCGCGACCTGCTCGAGGATGGGCAGCGACGGGTCCTCGTCCGCCGGCGGCAGGGCCGACCACGCGGGCAGAGGCGCGACTTGTGTCGCGGCCGGCGCAACCGGGACGGCCGCGGGTCGGACCGTGAGCACCGCGATCATGGCGGCCCCCGCCACCGCGGCCGCCACCCACAACGGCCGTCGGGATCGCGCCGCCGGCGCCTCCACGAGGGCGCGGGCCACGCGCCGACGGAAGACCTCCCAGTAGGACGGGACGGGTTCGGGCACCGCCGCCTGCGCGGTCCAGTCGAGGGCGATCCGCGCGTCTTCGACCCGCGCACGGCAGCGTTCGCACGTGGCCACGTGATCCCGCACGCGGTCTCCGGCCGCGCCTTCGAGCACGTCCATCAGCGCGGCATCCGACACATGCGTCCACATCTTCATCAATCTCCCGTCTTCTTCGCGTCTGGCGCGGGGCGCTTGCCGGGCCCCGTGTCCGCCATCGCCTTGCGGAGGTTGCCGAGCGCGTGGAACAGGTTCGCTTTCACCGTGCCCACGGTCGATCCCAGGATCTGTGCCACCTCCTCGTGGGTCAGGTCGTTGTAGATCTTCAGGATCAGCGTCGCCCGCTGCTTCTCGGGCAGCCGGCTCACGGCCTCGCGCACCTGCTGCGAGAGCTCGTCGTCTTCCATCCGATCGTCCACCCGGCGCCCCGCGTCCGCCACGTCGTCCTTGAGCTCCTCGCTCGCCGCTTTGCGCGCCGCGCGGAAGTTCAGGCAGGTGTTCACGGCGATACGGTAGAGCCAGGTCGAGAACGCGCTGTCGCCACGGAAGCGGCCGATGGCGCGGTACGCCTTGAGGAAGACGTCCTGGGCCAGGTCGCTCGCGTCGTGATGGTTGTTCACGTAGCGATAGCAGAGCCGGTACACGTCGCGCTGATACCGCTCGACGAGCGGGTCGAAGGCCTCCCGTTCCCCACGCTGGCAGGCTTCGATGGCGGCGCGGTCCTCCTCGCGGGGCCGGAAGCGGCTTACGCGGGCGGGCTCGTCGTTGGCCAAGATGAGGAAGGGAGCGGCGATAGAAGTCACTGTCGCACCGGCCTTCCCGGCCTGTCAATGTTCATGGCGGTCCGGGCCCTCCTCGCTCGTGGGATTAGACCGTTTTCCGCGGAAAAGGTTGAGGTCCGCTCGAGCCGTATCTCCTTGATGATGAAGGGACCTCCGGATTGAAGGCGCAGGGTGGTCGCCTCCCCGGTGGCGACCGTGAAACCGCCGGTGAGCCCGTCGGGCGCGAGAACGAGGGGTTGCGCACGGACGGGTCCGGCGTCCGGGCCCGACACCAGGACGGGGGGCGGCAGGGCCGAGGGAACGGCTTCGCCCTCGATCGCGATCGCGTACACGCCCGGCGGGAGCGGGAGGCGGCCTCCAATCACGGCTCCCTCCGGTACGCGATGGGGCTCGTACGCGGGACCCCATCCGAGCGCGTCGGTCGTCCACGCGGCGGGTGCCCGTGAGACGAGCCGCCATCCGGGGACGGCAAGGGCCGGCCCTCCGACGACACGGACGGCATCCCGTCCTTCGGTGTGCGCGGTGGAGAGTCGCGACGCCACGCCGGCCGCGACGACGAGACCGAGACCCGCCGCCGCGAGGCCGGCGGGCGTGGCGACGCGGCCACTTCTCCCCAGCGTGACGGCGCCCGCGATGGCGATCAACCACACGAGAGTCAGCCGTGCGCGGCCCTTCTGCGACTCGTCGAGGACGTATCCAGGGAGGAGCCGTGTCCACTCCTCTGCTCCCGAGGCCGCGCGCCAGAGGGGTGCGGTGCCGTCCCGATCGCGGTGGACGAGCGCGCGGTCCCAGGTGCCGATCGCACCGGTCCAGAGGCTCCACGCCACCAGCAGCGCCGCCCCCGCCCGCAGGGAGCAGCGGAGGCGCGCCGCCAGGGCCAGGGCCAGGGCGGGGATGACGGGTACGAGGAAACGCGCGGGTGGGTTGAATCCCCCGCGCCACATGGGCCACGCGCCCGCGACCAGGAGGACGGACAGGACGAGGAGGAGCGCGACGACGGCCACGCGGCGCGACTGGCGCCAGAGAAGGATGAGGCCCGGCACGGCGAGGGCGAACACGGGCGCGTACGCAAGGAGGCCGAACTCCTGATCGAAGAGGAGTCCGGGCAGGCCCGTGGGAAGGCCGGCCAGCGCCAGCTCGGGGCGGCGGCCGTACACGCGACGAGGGTCGAAGAAGCCGTAGAGGTGGAAATGGAACAGCGCCAGCGCGACGGCGGAGACGATCGACGGGCCTGCCCACGCGAGCGCGACACGCGCGGCCGGCCGCGCGGCCAGCGCGAACGCGAGCAGGGCGAGGGTCAGGATCGTGTAGCGCACGTTGAGCCAGGGCAGGAAGGCGAGGCCCGCACCCACCCCGAGCGCGGCGGGCAAGGAAGTCGGCGCTTTTCCATGGCGCAAGGCCAGCGCCACCACGAGCGCGGCGGGGATCTCCGTGAAGATCAGTCCCGCGTAATGCACGAGGGGCGGGCTCAGGGCCACGATCCAGGCGACGCCGTCCGCGCCCTCCCCGATCCATGCGCGCAGCAGCGCGCGCAGCTCCCAGGCGAGCCACACGCCGAGCAGGGCCATCAGGAACGACGCGCCCGCGTACGACGCGACCGCGTAGGCGGGCAGGACGATCAGGGAAAGGCCCACCGCGTGGAGCGAGTAGATCTCACCGCCCTTCCCGCGCACACGGTAATGCGGAGCGAGGGGCGCGGGATGGAAATCGCGATACCGCCCTTCCGCGTAGTCGCGCTCGAGCGAGAGGTCGTGATCGCGGATGAGGCTGTCCGCCACCATGAGGTAATGGGGCTCGTCGCCCTGGGGTCCGACCTGGGCCTGCACCCGCGCCGCCGCCAGCCCGTAAACGAGAGCGATGACGGGCAGGAAGGCGGCGCCTGCCCATCGGGGCGGCGCCTCGGCCAGCATCAGGACCGCTCCCGCGAGCACCAGGACGGCAATCGGCGGACCGGCCAGGGCCGCCACGCCTGGCAGGCGCGCCCCGCCCATCACCAGCAGGAGCACGGGCGCCACGGGCCAGAGCCACCGGCCCCCACCGGGCCCGACGATGAGGGCGAGCCCGGTCAGGGCCACGAGGGCGGCAAGCGCAAGAGGCAGCGACGGACGGCCCAGCAGCCACCCGTCCGGCCAGGAAGCGGCGCCCCCGGCCGCGACGGCCAGCGCGACCGCGCCCGTGGCCCATCCCGCGATGACGGCGGCGCGCGCACGCATGAGGGCCGATTCTATGGCGGGGCCCGGCCACAGTTGATTTCGACTCCCGGAAGCCCGATAGTGATTTGGGAGGCTGTCATGAACCGCATCGCGGTCATCTCGCTGCTGGCTCTCTCGCCGTCCCTCGCCCACGCCGATTCGGTCTTCTTGAAGGGCGGCGGCCAGATCAACGGCGAAGTGGTCGAGCAGCGCGCGGACGCCGTGGTCGTGGAGGTCGGCCCCGGCCGCATCACGCTGCCCATGCGCAGCGTGGCCCGCGTCGTCTCCAACAGGACCGACCTCGGCCTCTACCACACCCGCGCGGCGGCCCTGGCCGCGCGCGACGTGGCGGGATGGCTCAGCCTGGCCGCCTGGGCGCACAGCCGCGAGCTCGCCACCCAGGCCCGCGAAGCGTACGAGCGCGTCCTGGCCGTGGACCCGCTCAACGCCGACGCGCACCTCGCTCTCGGCCACGTGCGCATGGGCGACCGCTGGCTCAGCGCCGCGGACGCAAATCGCGCGCGCGGCCTCGTCGAGTTCGAAGGGACCTGGATGAGCCCGGACGAGCGGCAGATGCGCGTCGCGGAGCAGGCGGCCATGGCCCAGGAACGTCAGGCCATCCGTGAGGCCGACGCACGGGCTCGTGAGGCCGAAGCGCGAGCGCGAGAGGCGGCCGCGCGCGCGGATGCCGCGGAGGCGGATGCCCGCCAGGCGCGAACGGCGCAGGCGGGCGAGGGCGGGATCCCCTACCCCTGGGTGTTCGGCCCAAGCTATGGCACGGGTATCCCGGGTCCATTCAATCCGTTCCCGGTCGTCGTCACTCCCCATCCGCGGTCCGGCCTGGGCCAGGGCCACCGTCCGCCATCGACCCGCTCGACCGAGGCTCCGCTCCGTGTGCGGCCGGAGCCTCCGCCTGCACCGCCAACCCGTCCCCGGTCCGACGGGGGGGTTGGCCCGCCCCGCTGAAATTGCCGTTGACTTTCGCCTGATTTTCGCCTACCTTCCTCGTCCGAAGGGGGCGGCATGCACCTGACCCGGCGCCAGAAGGAGATCCTCGACTACCTGGGTGGCTACATCGGCGAGCACGGCTATGCGCCCACGATCGAGGAGATCGGCCATCACTTCGGCCTGAGCTCTCTGGCCACCGTCCACAAGCACCTGACGAACCTGCAGGAGAAGGGGCTCGTCAAGCGCGCCTGGAATCGCAGCCGCGCGCTCGAGCTCGTCCCCTCGGAGGTGACGGTCCGCGCGGTCGAGGTACCGCTGCTCGGGCGCGTCGCGGCGGGGACGCCGATCGAAGCGATCGAATCCACGGAGACGATCTTCGTCCCCGAGGACATGCTCGGTCGCGGGAAGACGTACGTCCTCCAGGTCAAGGGCGACTCGATGATCGAAGAGCAGATCCGCGACGGCGACTACGTCATCGTCGAGGACCGCCAGAGCGCGCGCGACGGCGAGATGGTGATCGCGCTGCTCGGCGGCGAGAACGCCACCCTCAAGAAGTTCTACCGCGAGAGCGGCGGCACCATCCGCCTGCAGCCCGCCAACAGCACGATGAAGCCGATCTACGTGGACGAAGAGGACGTGCGCGTGCGGGGCGTCGTCATCGGCGTACTGCGCAAGTACTGAGCAGGGCGTAGACTGGCGTCGTGAACGACGAAAAGAAAGCGGTCAACTTCACCATCGTGCCCGACGAGGACCACACGACGCCGCGCGTGTACAGCAACTTCTGCTCGATCCAGAACTCGCCCTTCGATTTCACGCTCACGTTCTGCGAGATGCTCCCGATCGGCGAGCGTGAGATCCAGGAGGCGCAGTCGACCCATCTGGTGCGGGCGCCCGTCCGGGCGCGCATGGTCGTCCCCGTGCAGATGATCCCGGGACTGATCGCGGCCCTGCAGGAGAACTTCCGGCTCTACCAGGAGTCGTTCGGACCGCCCAAGGGCCCCACGCACTGATCGGCACGGTGGACCTCCGAAGGCGTCACCGGCGCCTACACTGAAGATGTGAAGTCGAGAGAGCGGACGCGCCGGATCCTCCACGTCGACCTCGACCCGTTCCTGGTCTCGGTCGAGCGGAGCCTCGACGCGACGCTGCGAGGACGCCCCGTGATCGTGGGGGCCCTCCCCGACGGCTCCGGTGTGGTGGCGGCGGCCTCGGCGGAAGCGCGTGCCCTCGGCGTGCGCGCCGGACAAGCCATCGCCGCCGCGCGACGGGCCTGCCCCGACGGCGTGTTCCGCCCCGGCGACCTCGAGACGTACGCGCGCTACAGCGAAGACGTGACGGCGATCCTGCAGGCGGCCAGCCGGCGCGTCGAGCGTCCCTCCGCCGACGAGGCCTATGTCGATCTCACGCCCGAAGGATCCGAAGGCCCGTCGCCCGTGGGCGCGGCGGAGGCGATCAAGGACGAAATCCAGCGGCGCCTCGGCCTCGATGCGTCGTTGGGTCTGGCCTCCTCGCGGGTTGCGGCGCGCGTGGCCTCGTCCTGGGCGCGGCCCCGCGGCCTGCTGATCGTCCTTCCCGGTTACGAGTCCTCGTTCCTCGCGCGCCAGCCCATCCGGTTCCTGCCGGACCTGCCCCCTCACTTGGAGGCCGCCCTCGAGAAGGCGGGACTGACGACCCTGGGAGACATCGCCGCGGCCGAGCCGTCCGCGCTCGAGGCGCTGGTCGGCACAGCGGCGGCCCAGCGGCTGCAGCAGGCCTCGCGTGGAGAGGCCGAAGAGCCGGTCGCGCTCACCGCGCCTCCCGCCGCGATCCAGGAAGAGGCCGTCCTGCGCGACCGTCGCACCGATCGCGCAGGCCTGGAGGCCATCCTGGACGGCCTCGCGACCCGTGCGTGCCGCCGGCTGCGTCCGTTCGGTCTCGGGGCCGGCGCCGTCACCGTCGAGGTCCGGCGTCCGGACGGCCCCGTGCGCCGTACGGAAGCGCTGGAGCCCGACATTCGGGACGAGGAGACGGCCCGAGCGGTGGTCGGCGGCCTGGCCGCCGCCATCCTGGACCCCGTCGCCGGTGTGCGCGCCGTGGTCGTGCGCCTGTCCCGCCTGCAGCGTCCGCGTTCGCAGTCGAGGCTGTTCCCGCTCCCGCCCAGCCTCGCCCGCCCGGGCTGAGGGCGCGCGGGCTAGAATCGGCGAATCCCATGGCGTCCGCACGGTCGCGCGTCTCGCGTCGTCCGGCTCCGGCCGCGGTGCCGGCGGCGCGCCGCGCACCCTCGCGCCGCGCCCTCCTCGCCGAGCGGGCCAACAAGATCCTGGACATCCTGGAGCAGGCGCATCCAGAGGCGACCTGTGCCCTTCACTATCGCAACCCGTTCGAGCTCGTGAGCGCCACCATCCTTTCCGCGCAGTGCACGGACGAGCGCGTCAACCAGGTCACGCCGGCTCTGTTCGCGCGCTACCCCACCGCGCAGGCGCTGGCCGCCGCCCGCCCCGAGGACGTGGAGGAGATCATCCGCCCCACCGGGTTCTACCGCGCCAAGACGAAGAGCCTTCTCGGCTGCGCCCGCGCGCTCACCGCCGACCACGGCGGAGAGGTGCCGCGCTCGATGGACGCGATGGTCGAACTGCCGGGCGTGGGGCGCAAGACGGCGAGTGTCGTGCTCGGCCACGTCTACGACATCGCGGAAGGCATCGCGGTGGACACGCACGTGCTGCGCGTCTCGAACCGGCTCGGTGTCGCGCGCGGAGACGATCCCATCGAGGTCGAGCGTCAGCTCATGGCGATCCTGCCGCGCGAGCGGTGGACGCGCACGACGGACCTGCTCATCTTCCACGGCCGCAAGATCTGCATCGCGCGGCGGCCGCTCTGCGGCCAGTGTCCCGTGTTCGCCCTGTGCCGCTGGCCGCAGCGGCAGGCCTTCGCGATGGGCAAGCCTCCGCGGGCCAAGGGCGCCCCGCGGAGCGCGGCCCGTCGCCGTGCCCGCCGCCCTCCGGCACGATGATGCCGTCCCCGGTCCTCGCCGCCGCCATCCAGATGAACTCGACGGCGGAGGTCGAGCGGAACCTCGACACGGCGGAGCGTCTGGTCTCCGCCGCCGCCCAGCGTGGCGCCCAGCTCGTGGGCCTGCCCGAGAACTTCGCGTTCCTGCGCTCGGAAGGACAGCCCGTGCCGGAGGCGCAGGCCCTCGACGGGGCCTGGGTGCGGAGGATGTCCGAGCTGTCGCGCCGACACCGGCTCACCCTGCTCCTGGGCAGCCTGCCCGAGCGCATCGAGGGTGAGACGCGGGTCTACAACACCTCGGTGCTCCTCGGACCCGACGGCGGGACGGTGGCGACCTACCGGAAGATCCATCTGTTCGACATCGACCTGCCCGGCCTCGAGCACCTCAAGGAATCGCGGGCGGTCCGGCCGGGCGACGCCCTGGTGGTGGCGGACACGCCGGCGGGGCGGATCGGCTTGTCGATCTGCTACGACGTGCGGTTCCCCGAGATGTATCGCCGTCTCTCCCGCGACGGTGCGCGCGTGCTTGCCGTGCCGTCGGCTTTCACGGACCGGACGGGCAAGGACCACTGGGAGATCCTTTTGCGGGCGCGGGCCATCGAGAACCTCGCCTACGTGTTCGCGCCCGCCCAGGTCGGGCCCCACGGCAAGGGACGCGCCTCCTACGGACACGCGATGATCGTGGACCCCTGGGGCACCGTCCTGGCCCAGGTCCCCGACGGAGAAGGCGTCGCGATCGCCGAGCTGGACTTCGACCGCCAGGACCGGCTGCGTCGCGAGTTGCCCGCCCTCGATCACCGCCGCCTCGACGACAAGTAACCGCAAGTGAAGGTCTAACCCGCAGTCCCGGCACGGGATAAGCCTTGACATGCCGCGGCCCGCTCGCGTACTATTGGCGTTTGCGAGTTGGGGCGCCGCGGCGCCTTCTGGGAGCACGATGCCGACCTACATTCCGAAGGTGGACGAGCGCGACCGCCAGTGGTTCGTGATCGACGCCAAAGACACGGTGCTGGGAAAGCTGGCCACACGGGCCGCCACCATCCTCACCGGAAAGCACAAGCCGACCTTCACGCCCTTCCTCGACACCGGCGACCACGTCATCGTGATCAACGCGGCGAAGGTCCACCTCACCGGCCGCAAGGAATCGGACAAGCTGTACCGGCACCACACCCTCTACCTCGGCGGCCTCAAGTCCACGGCGGCGGGTGACGTGCGGAAGAAGCATCCGACGCGGATCATCGAAGAGGCGGTGCGCGGGATGCTGCCGAAGACCAAGCTGGGCCGCGCGATGTTCCACAAGCTGAAGGTCTACGCGGGTGACGTCCATCCGCACCAGGCCCAGAAGCCCAAGTCCGTGACGCTGAAGTAAGGAGAGAGTTTGAGCACACCCATCGAGTACTACGCGACCGGGAAGCGCAAGACGGCGATCGCGCGCGTGCGCCTGCGCGCCGGCACGGGCGAGGTCCACCTCAACGACAAGGCCCTCGACGACTACTTCGGCGGGCACGAAGCGCTGAAGATGGTGGCCAAGCAGCCCTTCGCGGTCACGGAGACGACCGAGAAGTTCGACGTGCTGGCCATCGTCACCGGCGGTGGTCCGGCCGCGCAGGCGGGCGCCATTCGCCACGGCATCTCGCGCGCGCTGTGCGAGTTCAACCTGGAGCTCAGGAAGCGCCTCAAGAAGGCGGGATTCCTCACGAGGGACGCCCGCATCAAGGAGCGCAAGAAGTACGGACAGAAGGGCGCCCGGCGCCGCTTCCAGTTCAGCAAGCGTTAACCACTTTATTTCGAGCCCTCGCGAGGGGGCCGGCAAGCCGACGGGTCCGGCGTGTCCCGCGGCTGACGAGGAGGACGGTTTGGCGACGACGGTGAATCAGGCGCAAGGCACGAGCGTGACCCCCACGGTCAGCATGAAAGAGCTGCTCGAAGCGGGAGTGCACTTCGGCCACCAGACGAAGCGCTGGAACCCGAAGATGAAGGACTTCATCTTCGGCGAGCGCAACGGCATCTACATCATCGACCTGCAGAAGACGCATCGCCTGCTCCAGGACGCGCTGCAGTACGTGCAGGACCTGGCCTCGCAGGGGCGGACGATCATGTTCGTCGGCACCAAGCGCCAGGCCCAGGAAGCGGTGGCCGAGGAGGCGCAGCGCGCCGGCATGCCCTACGTGAACGAGCGCTGGCTGGGCGGGCTGCTCACGAACTTCGTCACCATTCGCAAGAGCCTGGACAGGCTGCGCGAGCTCGAGGCCATGTCGACCGATGGCCGGCACGAGCGCCTGACCAAGAAGGAAGTGGCCCAGCTCGAGAAGGAGCGGGTCAAGATCGAGAAGAACCTGAAGGGCATCAAGGGCATGAAGAACGTGCCCGACGCCATCTTCGTGATCGACACGCGCAAGGAGTCGATCGCGGTGCAGGAAGCACGCAAGCTCAAGATCCCCGTCATCGGCATCGTGGACACCAACTGCGATCCGGACGAGGTCGACCACGTGATCCCGGGCAACGACGATGCCCTGCGCGCGATCAAGCTCTTCGCCGGCCGCATTGCCGATGCGATCCTGGCCGGGCGCGGCATCCGGGAGTCGCGGGCGGCGGAGTCCGCGCCGGACAAGGGCGCCGAAAAGGGCGAGGAAGACGCGGCGCGACGGCGGCCCAAGACGCGACCCATGACCACGCCGGTGCCGATGGCCTAGATTCGTCGTCTCCGCGGCGTAAGACGTCCAGGGGGCCGCTGCGCCGCGGCCCCCTGATCATTTAGGATGGAAACGGAAAATACATGGCTGAGATATCTGCGGAAATGGTTCGCAAGCTGCGCGAGGAGACGGGCGCCGGCATGATGGACTGCAAGGCGGCGCTGGTGGAGGCGAGCGGGGACATCGAGAAGGCCCGCGACGTCCTGCGCAAGAAGGGCATGGCCACGGCGGCCAAGAGAGCGGGACGCGCGACGAGCGAAGGGATGGTCGGGACCTACATCCATCCCGGCGCGAAGATCGGCGTGCTCGTGGAAGTCGACTGCGAGACCGACTTCGTGGCCAAGACTCCCGACTTCCAGACCCTGGTCAAGGAAGTCGCGATGCACATCGCGGCCGCGAACCCCCTCTACGTGAGCAAGGAGGAGGTCCCGGGCCAGGTCCTCGAGAAGGAGCGCGAGATCTACAAGGCCCAGGCCGCGGCCGCGGGCAAGCCAGCTCCCGTCCAGGAGAAGATCGCGGAGGGCAAGCTCAAGCAGTACCTCTCCGAGGTGTGCCTGCTCGAGCAGCCGTTCGTCCGCGAGAACGACAAGACGGTCGGCCAGCTCATCCAGGAGAAGATCGCGCTCATCAAGGAGAACATCGTGGTGCGCCGGTTCGCGCGGTTCAAGGTCGGCGAGGAGGCGCGCGCGGCGGGCCCGGGAGAAGGGACACCGGTCCAGGCGGGGTAACGAGCGGCGGGCGCGGTTATCATACGGGTCGTGGACGCGACTCCCCGGCCGCTGTACGTTCCCACCGAGCGGATCGAGGCGCTCATCCGCACCGGTGACCAGCTCATCGTCGGGCGCCTGCATGCCGAGCCCGGCAAGCGCCTCAAGGACGAGATGAACCACATCAGCACGCGGTTCATCGCCATCACGGAGGCGCGCGTCTACGATGCCGCCGGCCTCGAGCTCCTCTACAGGACCGACTTCCTGCTGCTCGCCAACGACCACATCGTGAGCGTGACCCCACTGCAATCGGTGACGGGCGGCCGGGCCCCTTGGACCGAGGCCCCGCCGGAATAGGCGGAACGGAGACACGCATCATGACGGCCAGCCGAAAGCCCGCGTTCAAACGGATCCTCCTCAAGCTCTCCGGCGAGGCGCTGCTGGGCGAGAAGCCGTTCGGCATCGACCGGTCGTTCACCGACTACCTGGCCGCCGAGATCAAGGGCGTGCACGCGCTCGGCACCCAGGTGGGCGCGGTCGTGGGCGGGGGGAACTTCTTCCGCGGCGTCTCCGATGCCGCCGCGGGCATGGATCGCGCCTCCGCCGACCACATGGGAATGCTGGCCACCGTCATCAACGCCATCGCGTTGCAGGACGCGCTCGAGCGGGCGGGCGTCATCACGCGCGTCCTCTCCGCCATCGAGATGCGTGAGGTCGCGGAGCCGTTCATCCGCCGCCGCGCCATCCGCCATTTCGAGAAGGGGCGCGTGGTCATCTTCGCCGGCGGCACCGGCAATCCCTATTTCTCCACCGACACCGCCGCCGCCCTGCGCGCCATGGAGATCAAGGCCCAGGTGCTCTTCAAGGGCACCAAGGTGGACGGCATCTACGACGCGGACCCGCTCAAGAACCCGGGGGCGACGAAGTTCGACACCCTCACCTACCTCGACGTCCTGAAGAAGGACCTCAAGGTCATGGACGCCACCGCCATCTCGCTCTGCAAGGACAACAAGCTGCCCATCGTCGTCTACAACCTGCGGCAGAAGGGCATGCTCAAGCGCATCGTCCGCGGCGAGAAGGTCGGCACCATGGTCAAGGAGTAAGCCGACATGGCCATCAGCAACCTCATCTCCGACGCCAAGCAACGGATGAACACCTCGGTCGAGACCGTCCGGCGCGAGCTGGCCACGATGCGCACCGGGCGCGCCTCCCTGTCCATGCTGGATAACGTGCGCGTGGACTACTACGGCACTCCCACGCCCCTCAACCAGGTGGGCAACCTGTCGACGCCGGATCCCACCCTCATCCAGGTCCAGCCCTGGGACGCGAAGCTGCTGGGGGTGATCGAGAAGGCGATCCGCTCTTCCGACCTCGACCTCAATCCCCAGAACGACGGCAAGATCATCCGCATCCCCATCCCCCAGCTCAACGAGGAACGCCGCAAGCTCCTGGTCAAGAACGCGCACAAGCACGCGGAAGAGGGCCGGGTGGCCATCCGCAACGTGCGCCGCGACGTCAACGACCACCTCAAGAAGCTGCTCAAGAGCCACGAGGTGAGTGAGGACGACGAGAAGAAGGCCATGGCCGAAGTGCAGAAGATGACGGACCAGCACATCGAGGAGATCAACGAGACCCTGAAGAAGAAGGAAACGGAGATCATGGCCGTGTGACCTGTTTAGCGTTTCGCAATCCGTGGTGGTCCCTGGCCGTCCGTACCTGGCGCATATAATCGGGTCGTGCCCGTCCTTCGCCTCGACTGTACGCGCTGCGACCGGCGCTACGAGCCCGGCCCGGTCCTGAACGTCTGCACGGCCTGCGGCGCGCCCCTGTTCGCGCGCTACGACCTCGAGCGCGCGGCCAAGAACATGCGGCCTGGCCACCTCGCCCTGCGCGAGCCCACGCTCTGGCGCTACGACGACGTGCTGCCCGTCGACAACCCGGACCACCGGGTGAGCCTCGGCGAGGGCTTCACCCCTCTCCTCACCGCCCGCCGCCTGGGCAGCCTGATGGGTCTCCCTCGTCTCTTCATCAAGGACGAGTCGGGCGAGCCCACAGGCTCGTTCAAGGCGCGAGGTCTCTCCCTGGCCGTGTCGATGGCGAAGGCCCTGGGGGCCACGGACGTGTGCCTGCCCTCGGCGGGTAACGCAGGCAGCGCGCTCGCGGCGTATGCCGCCAAGGGCGGGCTCAAGGCGCACGTGTTCGTCCCCAAGGACATCGCCAAGCTCTTCCTCATGGAGACACGCGCCTACGGCGCCGAAGTGGAGACGGTGGACGGGCTGATCACCGACGCCGGGAAGATCTGCGCGGAGCGGGCCAAGGAGAACGGCTGGTACGAGTGCGCCACGCTCAAGGAGCCCTATCGCATCGAGGGCAAGAAGACGATGGGCTACGAGCTGGCGGAGCAGATGGGCTGGAAGCTGCCCGACGCCATCCTCTACCCGACGGGGGGCGGGACCGGTCTCATCGGCGTGTGGAAGGCGTTCCGCGAGATGGAGGAGATGGGCTACCTCGGACCGGGCCGCCCGCGCATGTATGCGATCCAGGCCGAGGGCTGCGCCCCCATCGTGAAGGCGTTCACCGAGGGCCTCGAAGCGGCGCCGATGTGGGAGAACGCCCAGACGCTCGCCCATGGTATCCGGGTGCCCAAGGCCCTCGGCGATTTCCTGATCCTCCGCGCCCTCCGCGAAAGCCATGGTTCGGCCGTCGCCGTCTCCGACGCCGAGATCATCCAGGGTGTGAAGGACGCGTCGGCCAACGAAGGGATCTTCATGGCCCCGGAGGGGGGGGCCTGCGTGGCCGCGCTGCGCAAGCTCAAGGCCAACGGCCACCTCAGCGCCGACGACACGGTCGTCGTGTTCAACACCGGCACCGGGTTCAAGTACGTGGAGACCATGGCCCCGCTCTGGGGCAAGGCGGCGGCCGGGCGCTGACGAAGCCAAGAATTCCCTTGCCTTCGTACGGGGCCGCCGTGCTACGTTAGGTTCGGGTGGCTGCTCCTCGCGGCAGACCCGAGCTGTCATGGCGCATTGGTCGCCCCCGTCCGGAACTTCCGCCGCACCTGGTCCGGGCCATTCGTGGTTCCGCTGGTCGTCGCTCGTGCGCCTCGCCGTCTGGGGGGGCGACGCGCGCTGTGGCCGGTGCGGCTCTGACCAGGTGCGCCGCGCACCATTGCTGCTTCCGCCATGGAAGCGCGTCCTCGGCCTCGACCCTTGCCGGTGCGATTCGTGTGGCGAGACGTTCAACGTCCCGCGGCGCGCCGCCACCGCGGACCTGTACGAGGAGCCGCCGGACGAACCGATGTCCGAGCTGACCCTGCCTGCCCCGCCCGAAGTCGATCTCGCCGCCCTCGACAAGGCCATGGCCGGCCGCCTTCCCCGCCGCCCGCGCGAGTAGCGCCGACCGTCCTCCCTCCTTCCGTGCCCGCACGCGAGAATCCTCTAGAATGGGCGGCCGACCCATGACCCAGCGCCTCTACCGCGACGATCCGTACCTCCTCGAATTCGAGGCCCGGGTGGTGGCCCGGCGCGAGCACGAGGGACGTCCCGCGGTCGTGCTGGACCGTACGGCCTTCTACGCCGAGAGCGGCGGCCAGCCCTGGGACCTCGGCGTCCTCGGCGGCGCGTCCGTGCTCGCGGTCGTCGACGCGGACGATGCCATCCTGCACGTCCTCGACCGTCCCCTCGACGAAGGCGCCAGCGTGCACGGACAGGTCGACGCCGCGCGCCGGCGTGACCATCGCGAGCAGCACCATGGCCAGCATCTCCTCTCGCGCGCGTTCGTCGAGATGGCGGGCGCCTCCCGCACGGTGAGCTTCCACCTGGGCGCGGACGAATCGACCATCGATCTCGATCACGAAGTGGACGAGCAGACGGTCCGCGAGGCCGAGCGCCGCGCGAACGAGGTGATCTGGGCCGGGCGGCCGGTGAGGGTCCGCGTGGTGTCGCGCGCGGAGGCCACGGCGCTGGGCGTCACCGTCCCGGACGAAGCCGGCGACTCCGTGCGGCTGGTGGAGGCGGAGGGATTCGACCTGCAGGCCTGCGGCGGCACCCACCCCCGCTCGACCGCCGAGGTCGGCGTGGTGCTGGTGCTGGGCCACGAGCGGCACAAGGGAGGCAGCCGCGTGCGCTTCGTGTGCGGCCATCGCGCCCTCCAGGCCTTCCACCTGCGCGCCGGGCTGCTACGCGACCTGGCCGCGGTCTTCTCGTCGTCGATCGAGGATCTCCCCGCGGCCGCGCGCCGCGCCGTGGACACGCTGGCCGACGGGGAGAAGCAGCGCCACGCGCTGCTGGAGCGCGCGCTCGAGGGCGAAGCCCATCGCCTGCTGGCACGGGAGGAGGCGCGGCCGGCGCTGGTCGTCGCCACCTACGACGGCTGGCCCGCCGCCGACCTTCGCCTCCTCGCCCAGAAGCTGACCGCGATCGCGCCCGGCGTCGCCCTGCTCGGGAGCCGCGCGGACAAGGCGCACCTCGTGTTCGCACAGAGCGCGGGTCTGGGCCACGACATCCCCGGCCTTCTCCGCCAGGCCGTGACCAGCCTGGGCGGGCGCGGTGGCGGCAAGGGAGACCTCGCCCAGGGCGGGGGCGACAGGCTCGACCTCCTCGACGAGGCGCTGGCAGCGGCGGCGCGCGTGGTGCGCGGGGGCGTCTCCACCGCGTGAGGGCCGAACGTGGCTACGGCCTCCTCCTTCTCGCCGTCGCCTGCGTCTCCGTGGGCAGCATCTTCGTGCGCCTGGCCCAGGCGCCGGCCCTGGCCGTCGCCTTCAACCGCATCTTCCTGGCTTCGGCCGTGGTCACCCCCTTTGCCGCGCCCTCGCTGGCGCGCGCCTGGCCGGCCCTCTCCGCGCGCCGTCGCCTCCTCCTCCTGGCCTCCGGGGTTTCGCTCGGTGTGCACTTCGCGACCTGGATCGCCAGCCTGGCCTACACCACCGTCGCCGCCTCCGTGCTCCTCGTGAACACGGCCCCCCTCTTCACGCTCGTCTTCTCCTGGTGGCTCCTGGGCGAGCGCGCGTCGCGCGCGGTGCTGATCGCGATGGCCGTGGCCCTCACCGGGGCCGCCCTCATCGCCGCCGGCGACTGGGACGGGGGCACGGCCTCCCTCACCGGCGACGCCCTGGCCATGGCGGGGGCGGTGACCCTGTCGCTCTACCACGTCATCGGGCGCGGTCTGCGGGACGCGCTGCCGCTCCCCGCCTACGTGCTGGGGGGCTGGGCCACCGCGGCCGCGACCCTGGCCGTGCTCGCGGCCGCCGCCCGCGTTCCCGTCTTCGGCTACCCGCTCCGCACGTTCGCCCTCTTCCTCGCCCTGGCCGTGGTGCCGACCGTGTTCGGGCACGGCCTCGTGAACCGATCCCTGCGGCGCATTCCAGCACCGACGGTGGGCTTGTTCCTCCTGGGCGAGCCCATCGCCGCCTCCGTCCTGGCCTATGCCGTGTTCGGGGAGATGCCCTCCCGGCTCACGATCGCGGGCGGAGTGCTGGTGCTGGCCGCCCTCGCCCTGGTCGTGCGCAGCGAGGCCGCATGACCGCGCGCCGGCAGGTGCACGTCCTCTTCACGGGCGGCACCATCTCCATGCGCGTGGATCCGGGCACGGGCGCCGCCGTGCCCGCGATGTCGGGCGAGGAGATCGTCGCCCGCGTCCACGGCCTGCGCAAGGAAGCGCGCCTCACTCTCGAGGACTACGCGCGCCTGCCCGGGCCGCACGTCACGCCGCATTGGATGTGGCGCCTGCGGGACCGGGTGGCGGAGACGCTGGCCGACCCGGCCGTGGACGCCGTGGTCCTCACCCACGGCACGGATACGCTGGAAGAGACCGCGTTCCTTCTCGACCTCACGCTCGACAGCGAGAAGCCCGTCGTTTTCTGCGGGGCCATGCGCACGGTGTCCGACCCGGGCTGGGACGGCCCCGCCAACCTGATGACCGCGGTGCGCACGGCCGTCCATCCGGACGCGCGCGCGCGTGGCGTCCTCGTGGCCGTGGGCGAGCAGGTCCACGCCGCGGCCGAAGCCACCAAGTGGCACACCCAGAGCCTGGGCACGTTCCGCAGCTCACGCGGGCCGCTCGCCGTCCTGGATCATGGCCAGGTCGTCTTCCAACGGCCGGCCTTCCACGCGCCCGCGCTGAAGGCGCGCCGGCTCGTGTCCGAGGTCGACCTGCACACGATGGCGGCGGGCACCGACGACGCGCTGCTGCGCGCGTCGCTCGCGCGGGGCGCGCGCGGGCTCGTGGTGGCCGCCACCGGCGCCGGCAACGTGCCGCCCGCGTGTCTTCCCGGCCTGCGCGCCGCCCTGGCCGCGAGCGTGCCCGTCGTGCTCGTCTCGCGCTGCGCCGAGGGGCGGGTGGCGCCTCTCTACGGGTACGAGGGCGGCGGCCAGATGCTCCGCGATCTCGGCGTCATCTTCGGCCAGGACCTGCCGGGGCCGAAGGCGCGCATCAAGCTGATGGTCGCGCTGGGCGCGACGTCGGATGTGGCGCAGATCCGGGAGATGTTCGAGTCGAGCGCGCCGTGAGGTCGATCCGACGGTCCGCGCGGGTTCGTCCGCACGTTTCCCACAGCTCGTCCGCGGCCTGAGGCCGCTTATCCACAGGATTTCCGCACGGCCGTCCACAGGGTGAGGCGCAGAAATGCGGCCTTTTCGCTTCCTCCACCCGCGTTTTCCACAGATCCTGCACAGCGCGGTTCGGCTTTTCCGCGGCGCGTGCACCGCATATCCGCGGGAAAAGCACAGGCAGTCCGCAGCAATGGCACAGGATTCCCACAGGTGCGTTCGTTGCGATTCGTCGTTGGGAGACAGCCGACCTGACCACACGCCTCTTGACTAACCGAGTCCATCGCGTCTTCGGCTTCAGGGGATAACGGTGACGGGCAACGGCCTCGACTCGACTTCTCTCGCTCCTTTGGACGGAGTGACGAACGCCAGAACCGTGGTACTGCCGGGGCTGACCCCCCTGAGGAATGCAGAGTTGACGACACCCGCGCCCAACCCGTCAGCATTCGTGGCATTCCTCACCATGGCCACGGCCGGATCCGACGATACCCAGCGGACGACCTCGCTGTTGAAGTCGATGCCGACGACAGTCTTACACGCCAGATCAATCGCGATATTGTCCACCTGCAGCAAGACTTCCTTTCCCACGGGAATCTGACCCGGAATATTCCCGAAGCCCGGGCCGATGATGGACCAAGGGCAATCTACAGTTGTCGGCAGCCCCAGACTACACATTGCCGACAGGACGCTAAGCATGCATAGAACTAACGAGGCGTTCCGGCGTCCAAACATCACGGCTTTCACGGCTGACCTCTCCAAGAGTCTCATTAGACCCTGACCATCGGATCGAAGAGCTTCCGGTGCTCGTCCACCGCGAAGCGGTCCGTCATCCCCGCGATGTAGTCGCACACCACGCGCTGCACGCCGTCGCGAGGGATCCGCTCCTGGTAGTGCGGCGGCAGCTGCAGCGGCTCGCCCACGTAGGACAGGAACAGGTCGCGCAGGATGCGGCCGGCCTTGTCGCCCATCCGCACCACGCGATAGTGGCGGTACAGGTTCGTGAACAGGAAGTCCTTCAGCTCCTTCACGAGGCGCGCCATGTCGGGCGAGTAGCCGACCAGCCGCCGGCCGGCCTTGCGCACGTCCTCGACCGAGGCGACGTTTGCGTCGCGGACGTTCCTCAGGCTCGTCATCACGAGATCGTGCGTGCAGCGGCTGATGATCCGCCGCACCGTCTGGTGGCGCATGAGGCGTTCGCCGCGGATGCGTTCGGCCACGACTTCCTCGTGCGCCTCGCGGAAGAGGGTGACGGCGCGGATCTTCTCCACCGTGATCATCCCCGAGGAGAGGCCGTCGTCGATGTCGTGGTTGTTGTAGGCGATCTCGTCCACGAAATCGACCAGCTGCGCCTCCAGCGTGGGCGCCTCCCCCGGCGCGTACTCTCCGGGGGCGCGGGCGTCGCTGTCTGACTGGTGCTTGATGATCCCCTCCCGGATCTCCCAGGTGAGGTTCAGACCCGGGAACTTCGGGTAGCGCTCCTCGAGCACTTCCAGGATGCGCAGGGTCTGCCGGTTGTGCTCGAAGCCCCCGTGCTCGGCCATCAGCTCGGCCATGACCTTCTCCCCGGAATGGCCGAACGGCGTGTGCCCGAGGTCGTGGCCGAGCACGAGGCACTCCGTGAGGTCCTCGTTGAGGGCGAGGCTGCGGGCCACGCTGCGCCCGATCTGAGCGCCCTCCAGGCTGTGCGTGAGGCGGGTGCGGTAGTTGTCGCCCTCGTGGTTGACGAAGACCTGCGTCTTGTACTCCAGCCGGCGGAACGAGGAGCTGTGGATGACCCGGTCGCGGTCGCGCTGGTAGCAGGTGCGGTTGGGATCGTCCGGCTCCAGGTGCCGCCGCCCGCGGCTCTTGGCGCTGCGCATGCCGTAGGGAGCGAGGAACCGGTCCTCCCGCTCCTCCAGCGCCTTGCGGTCGACCAGCTCCATGACACGCCTCCGCGGCGATTCTACTGCCCCCTGCGCTTAGAATGACCACATGGGCAAGCTGGCAGTGGGCGTGCTCGGCGCGACGGGCGCGGTCGGACAGCGCTTCGTGCAGCTCCTGGCCGATCACCCCTGGTTCGAAGTGGTGGAGCTGGCGGCGTCGGACCGTTCGGCGGGCAAGCCATACCGCGAAGCGTGTACGTGGCGTCTGGGCACCCCCATGCCGGAGTCAGTGGCCGCGCGCGTGGTCAAGACGTGCGACGAGAAGTTCGAGTCCAGGATCCTGTTCTCGGGCCTGGACTCCTCGGTGGCGGGAGAGGTCGAGACGGCGCTCGCGAACAAGGGCCACGCGGTGGTGTCGAACTCGCGCAACCACCGCATGGACCCCGACGTGCCGCTCCTGATCCCCGAGGTCAACCCCGACCACCTCGACGCGCTGGCCGTGCAGCGCAAGCGCACGGGCGGCGGATACATCGTGACCAACCCGAACTGCAGCGTGGTAGGCCTGGCCATGGCCCTGGCGCCGCTGCAGCGCTCGTTCGGCCTGAGCGAAGTCGCGGTGGCCACGCTGCAGGCGCTCTCGGGCGCGGGCTACCCCGGAGTCGCCTCCATGGAGATCGCGGACAACGTGATCCCCTACATCGGCGGCGGCGAGGAGGAGAAGATCGAGACGGAGCCGCTGCGCATCCTGGGCACGTTCGCCGGTGGCACCTTCGCGGACGCGCCCTTCCGCATCTCCGCCTCCGTGCACCGCGTGGCCGTGACGGATGGGCACACCATGGCCGTCTTCGTGCGCCTCAAGACCAAGGCCACGGCCGCGCAGGCGGTGGAGGCGATCGCGTCTTTCCGGGGCGAGCCCCAGGAGCGCAAGCTCCCCACCGCGCCGCGGCGGCCCATCCATGTGCGACCTCGAAGGCGGGATGGCGGTGAGCGTGGGCCGCGTGCGCACGGACAAGCTCTTCGACCTGAAGCTGGAGGTCCTCGTCCACAACACCATCCGCGGCGCGGCCGGAGTCGCCATCCTCAACGCGGAGCTGCTCAAGGCCCGGGACCTGCTGCCGTGATCGTCATGAAGTTCGGGGGGACCTCCGTCGGGTCCCCCGAGCGCATCCGCGCCCTGGCCGAGCGCGTGCGCGAGCGCCTGGCCCGAAGCCCCGTGGTCGTGGTGTCCGCGCTCTCGAAGGTCACCGATTCCCTGGTGCGCGGCGCCCAGCTCGCGCTGGCCCGCGACTCGGACTACGAGAGCGTCGTCTACGAGGTCCTCGACCGGCACCATCGCGCCATCCACGACCTCGTCCCCCCCGGCCCCGCCCAGGAGCGGCTCCTGAGCCATCTCGATGCGACCATCGGCGAGCTGCGGGCGCTGTACACCGGCGTCTACCACCTGGCCGAGCTGACGGCACGTACGCTGGACGCGATCTCGGGCATCGGCGAGCGGCTCTCCTACGAGATGGTGGCGGCGGCGCTGGACGCGGCCGGCATCCCCGCCCAGGGAGTGGACGCGCGCGGCGTGATCGTCACCGACGAGACCTTCGGCCGCGCCATGCCCTTGCTGGACGAGACGCGGGTGGCGGCGGCACGCATGGTCCAACCCCTGATCGACGCGCGCACGGTGCCCGTCCTGCCCGGCTTCGTCGGCAGCACCCGCAAAGGGGTGGCCACCACCCTCGGCCGCGGCGGGAGCGACTGGTCGGCCGCGGTGGTCGGCGCCGCCCTGGACGCGGAAGAGATCCAGATCTGGACGGACGTGGACGGCATGATGACGGTGGATCCGCGGCTGGTGCCGTCGGCGCGCGTGATCCCGGAGGTCAGCTTCGACGAGGCGGCCGAGCTCGCCTACTTCGGGGCCAAGGTCCTCCATCCCGCCACGATCAAGCCCGCGGTCGAGCGTGGGATCCCCGTGCGCATCCTGAATTCCCTGAATCCGTCCGCACCGGGGACGCTGATCGCGGGCCGCCTCGGGGGTGACGAGCGCGGCGAGCCGCGCGCCATCGCCTTCAAGAAGGGCATCGCCGTCATCCTCATCGCCCAGCCGCGCATGCTGATGGCCTACGGCTTCGTGGCCCGCGTGTTCGAGGTTTTCGACCGCCATCGCACGCCGGTGGACCTCATCGCCACCTCCGAGGTTTCCATCTCGCTCACCGTCGACCATCCGGAGGCGGTGCCGGCGGTAGAAGACGAGCTGGCCCGCCTGGGCGAGGTCGAGGTGTTGCGCGGGATGGCCATCGTCAGCGTCGTCGGCCGCGGCTTCTGCCGGCATCCCGGCCTGGCCGCGCGCGTGTTCCAGACCCTGCGCGAAGTGAACGTGGTCATGATCTCGTTCGGGGCGTCCGACGTGAACTTCTCCTTCGTGGTGGCGGAGGCGGATGCGGAGCGCGCCGTGCGGCTGCTCCACCACGAGTTCTTCGAGGAGCGCCGATGAGGGTCGCGGTGGTGGGCTACGGCAAGATGGGCCGCGAGGTGGCGGCCGTGCTGCGCGACCGCCAGCACGAGCCCGTGATGACGCTGCGGGGATCCGACTTCCCCGCCGGCTGTCCGGTCGGCATCGACTTCACGCAGCCCGACGCCGTGATCACGAACGCGACCGCCGCCTTGAAGGCGGGCGCGCGCTACGTGATCGGCACGACGGGGTGGGACGCGCAGCTCCCCGACCTGAAGAAGCTGGTCGAGCAGACCAAGGGCGGCGTCGTCCACGCCGCGAACTTCTCGCTGGGGGTGAACCTGTTCTACAAGGTCGTGCGCGACGCGGCGCAGCTCTTCGCGCGCTTTCCCGACTACGACCCCTACGTCCTCGAGAAGCACCACCGCCAGAAGAAGGACGCGCCGTCGGGCACGGCACGCGCGCTGGCCAGGATCCTGGAAGCCGCGCCCGGCCCGCGCCGCCAGGCCGCCACCTCGTTCGCGGGTGCGATCCCCGACGGTCAGTTCCACGTGGCCGCCGTGCGCGCGGGGGGCATCGTCGGCGAGCACACCGTGGGCTTCGACTCCGGCGGGGACGAGGTGCTGCTGGAGCACCGCGCACGGACCAGGCGAGGTTTCGCGCTCGGATCCGTGTTGGCCGCGGAGTGGATCGCGCAGCGGACAGGGCTGCACACGTTCGAGGGGGTCGTGGAGGATCTAGCGCGCGGCTAGAACTCGCGGGCTCATCTGGCGAGTCCTGATGGCAGGCCGACCCGGCCACAACGCTTATCTGTTAACCGAGTCGATCGCGTTACTCTCGTCCGTTTTCCTGAACCTCAGGTCCCTCACTCTCCCCAGGCCCAGGCTGAGCCCGTTGACCTGCCCCGTCTTCGCGTCCCGGCGGAACAGCACCAGCGGGAGCTGCGCGTTCGTGAACGCGTCCTTGTAGGACGGCGTGAGGGCGAAGCGCGCGTCGGGCCGGCGGAGCGCGAACAGCGCGCCGCTTTCGACCTTGATCGTGTACGTGACCTCCGCTTCGTCGCTCACGTAGGTGCCCTCGTAGCGGGCGAGGTCGGCCGCGCTGGGCGTGAAGGGCGCGGACACCGCGTAGTGCGTCGTGTCGCCATCCGTCCCGATCATGTCGAAGGATCGGCCGACGCCTTCACCGCGGAACTGCACGCGCACGGAGCCGTCGCCGAGCGTGAAGAGCGATGCGGACTGCGGCACGAGGGGGCCGCGGTCCTCGGCCCGCAGCGCGCCGCCCTCCACCGTCACCCGCAGCGGCTCGCCGGTGCGGACGTTGCGGTAGAGCCCGGCCCAGCGGGCGAGGACGGCGGCGTCCACCACGGCCGGGGAAGGGCTCGCGAGCGGCGCGAGCGCGTCGCCCAGGAAGGCGGCGGCCACCCCGTGGGCGAGATCGCTGGCCTCCGCGCTGCCGTCGTTGCACAGGACGGCCACCGAGAGCGCGGGATCGGGGAAGCGGGTCAGGAACGCGCGATAGCCCGCGGTCGAGCCGGAGTGGCTGACCTCGGGCAGGCCCCGGTAGCGTGAGACCACCAGCCCGCGGGCGTACGAGATCTCCAGCCCGTCGCTCAGCCTCCCCCGCCGCTGCAGCTCCGTGACGAGGGCGCGGCCGCCCACGCGCTCGCTGGTGAAGTTGCGGTTCCACTTCAGGAGGTCGCCTACCGTGGTCAGCAGCCCGCCGTTGCCGTGCACGTTCTCGAACGGCATCTGCATGTGGAAGCCGTCCGGCGCCTTGCCGTAGGCGATGGCGCGCCCCTTGACGATCCGCGTGTAGTCGTCGCGCCACTGCGTGTGCGTCATCCCCAGCGGCTCGAAGACCACGTCGCGCGTGTAGTGGGCGAACGTCTTCCCGCTCACGCGCTCCACGATGATGGCGAGGAGGTTGTAGCCGGTGTTGCTGTAGCTGTATTCGCTCCCGGGCGGGAAGTTGAGCGCCTTCTGGCGCGAGACGACGTCGAGCACGTGCGCGTGCGTGTGCACGCGCGAGCCGCGCGGCCAGCCCGCGGCATAGGTGACGGTGCCCCAGTCGCGAAGGCCGCTGGTGTGATGGAGGAGATGGCGCAGGGTGATGGGCGTGCCGTAGTCGGGCAGCTCGGGGACGTACTGGTCGACGGGATCGTCGAGCTTGAGCTTGCCCGCCTGGGCCAGGAGCAGGATGGCGGCGGCGGTGAACTGCTTCGACACCGAGCCCCCCTCGAAGATCGTGTCCGGGGTGTTGGCGATCCCATGCTCGAGGTCGGCGGATCCGTAGGCGCGGCCCAGGACCTCCTTCCCGTCCTTGCTGACGCCGACGGCGCAGCCGGGCGTGTCGGCGGTGTAGCGCGCGAAGATCGCGTCCACGGCGGGCCCGAGGTCGGCCACGGCAGGGACGGGAGCGGTCGTGCCGGCGGCCCGGCCGGGCGGCGGGTGCAGCAGGAGGAACAGGACACCGGCCGTCCGCACGACCCGCCCCACCGCTCGCATGTCGCGCCGCCCTCCGTTTCCGCCGCCACCGTAACGGGTCCCGAAGAATAGCGCAAAATCATTCCTGACCCGGCGCCTCTCCCTTGGCCGGCAGCGGCGGGCACGTGTGCTCGACGACCTCGGCGCGATGAGTCTTGAAGGCGGCCACCCACTGGTCGATGGTTCCGTTGCGGCCTTCGTCCTGCGGAGAGCGCCAGCCCCGTCGATCGATGTGGGCGGCCCCGAACAAGTCGCGGATCTGCCCGTCGCTGAGTTGCGCGAGCAGGCCGGCCAGGAACGCACGTCCGGCCTCGCTGATCACCGGGTCCTTGAGGGTGTGGAAGGTGATGTTTCCGCCGAGGTGCGTCCGGCAGCTCCGCGGGCTCTCCCAGAGCGCCAGCGACGACCACGCCGCGAAGTCCGCGCTGCCCGTGGTGGGCGCGCCGAAGAGACCCCCGTGGCCGAAGGTCGAGCCGAGGTCGTGCGCCACCAGGAAGGGCGCGGCGCATGTGGCACGCACCCCCTTCGTCTCTAGGCCTTCCGGCAGACAGACGAGGCGCTGGTTCACCTTCTTGTTGTCCGTGTGCTGGACGAAGACGGCCAGGAGGGTCAGGGCCTCGCGCTGCTCCAAGGGCGCTCCGCCCTCTGACGGATCGACGAGGTCCAACTCGTCCCAGCCCCAGCCCTCGCCGTCCTCGTGCGCGATTTCCTCGCCCGGCAGCTTGCGCTCGATGGTCGCGTTCTCGAAGACCACCACGGGCAGCCGCGGCGTTGAGGCCTTCCACGGATCCGCGGGGCAGTTGCGGCAGGTGACGCGCACGCGGTAGACCGCGTCCGCGCCGAACCCCAGGGCCCAGAACAGGCGCGAGGCGGCGACGGCCGCGAAGACCTCTCCGTTGGTGTCCCCGTACTTCACCTTGACGACCTCGCCCGGTGCCAACGCGCACTCGAACTTCGGGCTCGTCCCCGCGAGCTTCTTCTCCGGCACCACGTAATCGCAGGCGACATCCTGGTCCGGTGCGAAACCGCCGGGGCCCCGCCGCAGGTCCAGGGACGGAATGTCCGTACGCCGCCAGACCTGGGCGCGCCTCAGGTAGGAGAGCCGCTCCTCCTTCGAGATCGGAGAGAACGAGGGCTTGGCCGCTTCCGGCCGGGCGCCGCCCACCAGAAGCAACGCGACACCCAGGGTGGCGCCGCCGGCCCGCACGGAACCACGATTCAATACGCCCAGTAGGGACCCCGCCCCGCCGGTGAGCTCTGGCCTTCGATCCCGACGAACGTCGTGCGGCCGAAGAAGAACGGCAGTCCCCAGTCGAAGTCGCCCGTGTCCGGCCCCGCCAGGTCGTTGAAGGCGGCGTTCCCCGTGTCGAACAGCCTTTCCGCGTCGGCGACGTTGAACGTGACCGGCCCCGACACGCCGTTGCGTCCCCGGTTGACCGCGGTGAAGGCGACCGTCGAGGGCGGGCAGGAGAAATCCGAATCGTCGCCCGGACAGGCCGGAAGCGAGATCGACGAGGAATCCAGGAAGGAGAAGCTGTTCGAGCCGCTGTCCAGATACCCGGAGAGCGTGGTGCCGTCGACGGTGGTGGACATGTTTCCCACGTCGTCGGTCGTATAGACCTGGGCGGAGCCGAGCCCGTTGTTCGACTGCGTACCGATGCCGAAGATCGAAGGCAGCGAGAGGACGTAGCCGTTGTTGTCCTGCGTGAAGAGCCAGACCGGGTTCTGGAGCTGGCTCGCGAGGGGCATCGAAGCCGGCGTGCATCCAGACCGGCCGCAGGCGTAGTAGATCTTCGGCGGGTCGGGCCCTGCGCAGGCCCCCCCGCAATCCTCACGGAAGACGCCGATACCGAGAATGCCGTTGGCCCCGAGGGCCGAGACGGTGTCGGCCGCCGTTGCCCCGCTGCTGCAGTCGGAGGGAGCGTCCGGTATGCCGGGGGCACCGATGAGCTGGGTGGGCACCGACGCCGCCTGCTCGCCCGCCAGCCTCACGGAGACCTTGGACATCGCCCCCCAGGCGTAGGTGTTGTCGGCGAAGGTCACGCAATTGGCGAGCGCGTTGCCGGCGGTATCCGTGCTGGGCACCAGCGGAAGGGTCACCACGGACGAGAGGAGGCGGAGCCCTTCCGAGCCGGAATCGACGAGCACGTCGTCGATCGTCTGGCAGGTCGAGGTGCCGGGAACGCAGATGGTGACGCTCGTGAAGAGGCCGTTCACGTAGTCACGGGCGGGACCGAGGTCGACCTGCACCGGCTGCACGTTGTTCACGGCCGGCGAGCTGGCCGCGGCCGGACTGCCCCCGGTTCCGCCGCAGGCGGGCGCGAGCAGGACCACGGCCAGGAGCGCCTGCGTCCTCATCGCACGGCGGCGGGCGTGACGCTCGCGGGCAGGCGGTCCGGAAGGTAGGCGCGGCCATGGAAGTCGCGCATATGTCCGCCCATCTCGACCACGAGGCGATCCGTCCGAACGACGAGAGGCCCGCGCCGACGTCCCCGCGAGCGCGCGGCCTGCTGGAAGGCGGGGTAATGGTCGCCCAGCAGCTCGATCAGGTTCGGCCGCGTGGGTCCCCGCCAGGAGACGGCGAAGACGTCGCCGGCCGGCGACGCATACTCGCGCACCATGGTGCCGTCGGGTGCGCTGATCTCGTGCACGGCAAACCCGGCGGCGCTGCTGATGCGCACCTCGCCGCCCAGGCGTTTCTGGTCGCCGGCGATGGAGGCGACGGGCTTTCCCAGGGTGGCCCAGATCGGTGGGGACCCGAGAAGCACCACCGACACGGCCGCGAGCACGGCTTTCACGTTCCCCGGCACCTCCTCCAACGATCATGTCCATCCCCGCGCCGGAAATGATTAAGGGCGTGCAAAGAGCTCGTTAAGTCCTCTTAACCCCGAACATCTCGACGAGAGCCTCGCGGCACTGACCCGCCGTAGTGACCTCGCGCGGAAAGGGGACGCGGATGCCGTGGACACGCTCGCCCGTCCGGAGCCGCACCTTGAAACCGAGCCGGTCGACCCCCGCCATCGTGGCCTCGTCGGGGGGAGGGGCGCTGTCCGGGGAGTCGCGGCCGCGCCCGCGAAGATACGCGAGGAGCGCGCCCGCGTGATCCGCGTTCACGTGCTGGAGGATCGATTCCGAGACGTCGGCCAGAGGATCCGGCTCCGCCGCCATGTAGTCCGCGGCGGAGACCCAGTCCATGGCCCCGAAGCCTCCGACGAAATAGAGATCGCCGGGCTCGAGACGCCAGAATCCGAAATCCTCGAAGTCGACCCAATAGCTCGCGGTTGCGTGCCGCGCGAGGTAGGCCGCCCGTGCGCCGTCGCTCTCGGCCCGCGAGAGCGCACGCGCCTCGCCCATGAGGGTGAGACGGGCCGCGGCCAGGGGATCGCCGGCGGTCGGTTGCGCGACGAGGAGGCTGGCGCGGGCGTCCCCCGCCAGGTTCTGGGTGTGCATCGCCATCGCGCTGATGAGCATGAGCGGGCGTCCGCGCTCGTCCAGCGCATACGGCATCACGGAGGCGAACGGGTGGCCGGGATGCTTGCGCGACAGGGTCGCCAGCGTGCCCGTGCGGCCGAGATGGGCCAGGGTGCGCGCGCGTTCGGCGTACGAGGGTTCCGGAACGGTGGCCGCGGTCGCCCCCGCGGGTGGTCCAGCGTGACGGTTCATCCCGCCATGGTACGCGCGTAATCTCTTTCGCCGCCGTTGACGGCGCGGACTCCCCCTGGCTAGGCTCGAAGGAACTCTTCCAGGAGGCGCGCATGCTCGGAAAGCTCGGGGTGACGTGCACCCTCGTCGTCGCGGCGGGGCTCGTGGTCGGCTTGTCGAGGCCGGTGGCCGCGACACCGATCTCGGTCTATGGGACCTGGCACTGCGGCAGCGACTTCTGCACGTGGGCCAGCGTCCGCGACATGACGGAGTTCGACCAGAAGAACCACTGGATCATCGACCGCGGCAACGGCCAGCCGTCCGTGAACATCGTCGTGCTCAGTTTCGTGCATCCCGTCCGGCTCATGAACCGCGTGAACGACGCCCAGACCGTGGGCGGAGTGCCGATCGGCATGAACCAGGCCGTGGTCGACTATTTCAAGACGCGGGGCATCCGGGTGATGCTCTCCATCGGCGGCATCACCTACACGGACGCCTGGAACCAGGCCCTCGACACCGATCCCGTCGGGCTGGCCATGGCCGCCTCCGACGCCGCGAACCGGCTGGGAGTGGGGATCGAGATCGACTACGAGGAGAACTCGTCGCCGCGCCTGGCCGCCCTCCAGACGTTCGTCGACAACTATCGGGCCCTCCATCCCTACGATCCCACCGGCAGCGACCCCACCGCGCGCCTCACCATCGACCTCGCCGCCGGGGACCGCTGGCTCATCGACATCGCGCGCAAGGCCACCTCCGATTGGCTGGCCACGGCGACGCCGGTCCTCGACTACGCGAACGCCATGGTGCCCAGCCGCCAGCCCAACAGCGCGAGCACGGCGCAGTCGAACTGGCAGGAGCACGTGGATGGGAAGCCCCAGTACAGCCCGCCGATCCTGCCCCTCGCCCCCGCGAAGTTCACCGGGAGCCTGTACATCGTGACCGGCAACCGAGCGGCGCCGGAGTGCGTGAACTTCGCGACGTCGCTGGAGAAGAGCACGGGCACCTACGTCCAGACGGTGGCGCCGAAGACGGGCTCGACGAGCGGCATGCTCGGCTACATGTTCTGGGCCGCCGAATGCCAGGGAACGCGGTCGATCTGCACGACGCCGCCGAACTCGTGCGAGGGCGGCGTGGGGGTGGGCGCGACGACGTACGCGATCCCGATCCCCATGCCGCCGCTCAGGCAGAACTAAAGCGACTACGCCGCCATCGCGAGAGGGCGTGGCTCCAGCGCGAGCGCGAGCATTTCGTCCGCCGACCGGACCGGATGGAACTGCATGTGCTCGCGGACATCCGACGGCACATCGTCCAGGTCGGGCGCGTTGCGCTCGGGGAGGATCACCTCGGTGAGCCCGGCCGCGTGCGCGGCCAGCACCTTCTGCTTCAGCCCGCCGATGGGCAGCACGTGCCCCTGCAGCGTGACCTCGCCCGTCATGCCCACCGTGCTCTTGAGGGGACGCCCGGTGAGGAGCGACGTGAGCGCCGCGACCATGGTCACGCCGGCGCTGGGCCCATCCTTGGGGATGGCTCCCGCAGGCACGTGCACGTGGAACTCCCGGCCGTCGAAGGTCCGCTCGTCGATGCCGAGCTCGGCGGCGTGGCTCTGGACGTAGGTGAGGGCGATCCGAGCGGATTCCTTCATGACGTCGCCCAGTTGCCCGGTGAGCACCAGGCCGCCCTTGCCGGCCATGGACGCCGCCTCCACGAAGAGGACGTCTCCGCCCGCGCCGGTGACGGCGAGCCCGGTGGCCACGCCGGGGACGCTCGTGCGTGCCGCGACCTCCTGGTGGAACTTCGGTCGGCCCAGCGCCTCCATCACCCCTGCGGTATCGATGACCACCGGCGTCGGCTGACCACCGGCGGCGATGCGCGTGGCCGCCTTGCGCAGCACGGTGCCGAGCTCGCGCTCCAACTGACGGACACCCGCCTCCCGCGTGTAGCTCGTGACGACGAACCGCAGCACGTCGGGATCGATGGCGACGTCGGTGAGACGCAGACCATTCCGTTCCACCTGACGCGGCCAGAGATAGTCGCGCCCGATGGCCAACTTCTCGTCGGTCGTGTAGCCGTCGAACCGGATCACTTCCATCCGGTCGAGCAGAGGTCCGGGAATCGTGTCCGCCACGTTGGCGGTGGCGAGGAACAGGACCTGGGACAGATCGAGCTCCACGTCGAGGTAGTGATCCTGGAAGGCGTGGTTCTGCGCGGGATCGAGAACTTCGAGCAGC
>WNFM01062715.1_pt2 | contig 53730 bp, 47 predicted proteins | sample 5400271 | NCBI WGS metagenome assembly WNFM01 (sample SAMN13153352, study PRJNA577476) | soil metagenome | isolation source: 60 cm saprolite on Douglas fir-dominated hillslope | place: USA:California | collected 2013-09-17
CGAGCCGCAGCGGGCAGATGATGGCCGACCCGCCGGCCTTCCTGCGGACCCAGTTCGGCCTGGGCGCGCGCGACCTCGCCGCCCTCGATCGCGGCCAGGTGATCGCCCGGGTCGTCGACAGTGGCGACAACTCCGAGGTCTTCGCGGTGGGGGCGGTTCGCGTCCACACGACGGTGGCGCGCGTACGTCAGCAGCTCGAGGCTTTCGAAGGCCGGCGCCGGCCGTCCGACGTCCTCCAGGCCGGCCGCCTGGGCCCGGCCCCCGCGCCCGCCGACCTCGCGGGCCTCACCCTCGACGGAGGCGACCTCAGTGCGCTCGGGAAGTGCAAACCCGGTGATTGCGACGTGCGGCTACCCGCGGCGGTGATCCAGCGTTTTCGACGCGAGGTGGATTGGTCCTCGCCCGAGCGCGCCCCGAAGGCGTCCGCGCTCTGGCACGAGGTCCTGGCGGGTACGGCCGCGGGCTACGTGGGGCAGGGCGACGCGACGCTGTTCCAGTACGACAACAACGACATGCCGGTGAAGGTGGGAGACAGCCTCGCGCGCGTGCTCGCGCGTTCGGGCTATCTCGCGGAAGCCGCCCCCGACCTTTATCGCTACCTCGTGCACTTTCCCCAGGACCGGCCCGCCCGCGCCGAGGATTACCTCTACTGGATCAAGGAGAAGTTCTGGATCAAGACGGTGGTCAGCCTCAACCACGTGGCCATCGTGGCCGGCGACGGCCCCGCGGGCCCCTACGTCGTCGGCGCCGCGAAGCAGATCTACGCGAACCGCTATTTCGAGTCGTCCGTCAGCGTGACCACCTTCGCGGAGCGCGCGCCCTACCTCCTCTACGTGAGCCGGACCCGCGCGGACATCCGTGCGAGCGGATTCAATCTCCTGGAACGCCTCGTCCTCCGCCGGTTGGTGGCGGGACGCCTGGAGGCGCAGATCCAGTGGATGCGCGATCGCCTGGAAGGTCCGAGCGCAGAGCGGCCCGCCCACCCCGACGTCCCCGCCGGCGAGGCCGACCCCGCCGCGACCCCCGATCCCTAGGATCGCGCCGAAGCGTCCCTGCTCGCCGTTTCCGCCGGCTTCTCGGCCAGGGGTGGCAGCGTGAACGCGAATGTGCTGCCCCCTCCCGGCCCGCTGGTGGCCCAGATGCGGCCGCCGTGCGCCTCCACGATCCCCTTGGCGATGGCGAGCCCGAGCCCGGCCCCCAGCCGCGCGGTCTGGCGCGCCTGCCAGTAGGGGTTGAACACTTGGGCCAGGTGCTCGGGCGCGATCCCGGGCCCCGTGTCCGTCACCGAAACGACGACGCGACCATCCTCCGTCGTCGCCGCCACCGTGACGTGCCCTTCCTCCCCGCTGAACTTGAGGGCATTGCCCACGAGGTTGGCGAGGACCTGGATGAGCCGGTGCTTGTCGCCCGTGACCTTGGGCAGGCGCTGGTCCAGATGGCAGTCGAGATGTTGGCGCTTGCGCTCCGCCTCCGCGGCCAGGCCGTCGCAGGTCTCGGTGATCACGCTGCGGATGTCCATGGGCTCGGGCTCGATGGCCAGCTTCTGTCCGGCCTCCAGCTTGGCCACGTCGAGGAGATCGGCGATGAGGCGGTTCATGCGGTCGACGGCACGGCGCACCACCTGGATGGTGCGCGTCTCTTCCGCCGCCGGCACGTCGCCCGATTCCAGCGCGCCCACCGCGAGCGCGATCGTGTTGAGCGGATTGCGAAGGTCGTGGGAGACGATGGCCAGCACCTCGTCCCGCGTGCGCACCGCCGTCTCCGCGCTCTCGCGTGCGTGGCGCTCGCTCTCGGCCAGGGTCCGGAACCTCTCCTCGCTCTCGCGGATCTCGCGCTCGCGGCGGTGGCGCTCCGTGGCGTCCGTGAAGGCGACCACGGCCCCCTGGACCTCGTCGCCGATGACGATGGGGGCGGCCGAGTAGTCGGCCACGAAGCTGGTGCCGTCCTTGCGCCACAGCAGCTCGCCCGCGATGAGGACGCGCTCCCGCGTGGTCATCACCCGCGTCATCGGGCACTGCGATTCCGGGTAGGGTGCGCCGTCGGGACGGGTGTGGTGGACCAGCGCGTGCACCGGCCGCCCGAGGACCTCCTCCGGGGTGAACCCGAGCGTGAGCGCGGCGGCCGAGTTCAGGAAGGTGGCGCAGCCGTGTCCGTCCATGCCCCACATGCCCTGCGCGGTGGATTCGAGGAGGGCCGTCTTCTCCTTCCGCTCGCGCTCGGTCTGCTCGAGGAGGGTGACACGGCGGAGGGCGGAAGAGACGAGGTCGCCCAGGGCCTGGGCATGACGCACCTCGTTCGCACCGAAGGCCTCCTGGGCGGACGAGCGGAGGATGACCAGCGCTCCGAGCACCTCCGTCCCCCCCATCAACGGGACCACGAGCCCGGTGCAACGCTGGCAGCGGCCCTGGAGGTAGGGAGCCATCGCCTCCCCCATGGCTCCGATCTCCATCACCACCGTGGCCTCCCCGGAGTGCAGGGCCGCGTCCGTCAACGACCCCGGGAACGGCGCGCGCGTTCCCACCGGGGGGCCGCCCTGGCCAACGGCGGCCACCACCTCCACGTCCTGGACGCGCGCTTCCTCGACGTAGGCGCCGAACCCGCGCGTCGTCTCCACCGCCGCCTGCACGACGCGCTGGGCCACCTCGTTGACGGTGACGGCGGCGGAGAGCGTACGGGCGACGTCGCGCAGCGCGCGCTCCTCCTGGGCGCGGTAGCGAAGCTGGCGGGCCTGCCGGCGTGACTGGACGCTGAGCATCGCCACGGCCACGGTCGCGGTCAGGGCGACCATGGCCAGGAACAGGCTGACCAGGGCCTGCCGCCGCGACTCGGATTGCGTGAGGCGCGCGGTCGCTTCCTCCCATCCGCCGAGGCGGCGGTCCAGGCGGGTCGACAGCTCGAGCACGGCGTTGACGCGGCGTTGCTGGTTGGCGAGATCGGCCAGGGGATCGGCGCGTCCGATCCGGCTCTCCATGATCTGCCGAACCATCTCCCGCCAGCCCCCGAGGGTGGATCGCAGCTCGGCGGCGAGAGGCGCGAGGTCGGTGCCGGACAGGTTGCGGGCGGCGGCGTCGAGGGAGCGATCGGCGTCCTCCGCGGAGCGCTTGAACTCCTCCGCGAAGCCGGTGTCGCCGGTGAGCGCCCAGGCGCGGAAGGCCAGGACCTCACGCGCGAAGGCCAGCCCGAACGCGTGCAGGTCGTTGCGCACGGGCGTGACCCTCTCCGCGATCTCGCTCTGCAGGCGGGCCGTGCGTCGCGCCACCGCGCCGGGCAGGATGGCCAGGGCGAGCAGGGAGAGGACGACCAGGCCGAGCGGAACCCAGGTCTGCCACTGCGGCCGCGGGCGGTCGCCCAGGCGGCGCGTGGTCTCCGGCGGGCGCGGGAGTGGGTTGGAGGTCAACCCACTCGCACCGTCAGCATCGAGACCGATCCGCCGTCGATCCCCTCCACGGGGAAGCTGACGGGCTCGCCCTCGCGGCGCAGGCCCAGCACGTAGAGCAACGGGAGATAGTGCTCGGGCGTGGGCACGGACAGCACGGCGTCGCGCCCGAGGGTGTCGTAGGCCACCACCGGGCCGTGATCGCCGGCCACGAGCAGCTCGCGCGCGCGCCGTTCGAAGCGCACCGCCCATTCGAACGGCGCCACGGGGTGACGGCCCCAGGCATACGCGTGCAGGTTGTGCACGAGGTTGCCGCTGCCGATCACGAGGACGCCGGCGTCGCGCAGGGACGTCAGCCGGTGGCCGAGGTCATAGTGGAACCTGGACGGCTGCGTCTCGTCGATGCCGAGCTGGAGCACCGGTACCGAGGCGTCGGGGAAGACATGGCACAGCACCGACCACGTCCCGTGGTCGAGCCCCCATTCCTCCTCGTCGAGACCGACGGGCACCGGCGCGAGCATCTCCTGGACTTCGCGCGCCAGCGCGGGATCGCCGGGGGCGGGGTAGACGACCTCGAAGAGCTCGCGCGGAAACCCGCCGAAGTCGTGGATGGTCCGGGGAGCGCGCATCGCCGTCACCCACGTGCCCGGCCGGTACCAGTGCGCGGAGACGACCAGGATGGCGCGGGGACGCGGAAGCGCGCGCCCGATGGCCGCCCAGGCGTCGGTGTACGCGTTGTGCTGGATCGCGTTCATCGGGTTGCCGTGCCCGAAGAAGAACGTGGGCATGGTGGGCCCGGCGCGAAGCGCCTTTGTCGTTTCGTCCATGAGTGACGTCCGCTTCCCTCCCAAAGCCTACCCCGGGGCGCGGCCGGACGGCCTGCACCTCGTGCATTTAAAGTGTGAACGTAAAACGTGCCCGGCCGACGCGGGGCTTCGATGCCTTGAAATCGCGGCGGGTGAAGGATAGCCTTCACAGATTCGAAAGTTCCGCCGGACGCAGCCCAGCGCCGGCGCCATCCAGGGAGATCATGTGAAAGTGAACACGCTGGCCTCAGCGCTCAAAGCAGAAGTGCGCCGGCTGGCCGCCAAGGAAGTGCATGAAAAAGCTGCGACTCGCCGCGCGCGCGAATCGGCGAGGATTGCGCGCGGTCGAGCGAAGCTTCGGGCGCCTCGAGTCGCGCGTGCCCGCCGGCGGCCGCCGCGGGCGTGGCGCACGCCTCTCCGGCGAGGACATCCGCTCGTTGCGGGCGCGGCTGCGCATGACGCGCGAGCAGTTCGCGCGGCTGCTCGGCGTGAGCCCCGGCTCGATATTCGGATGGGAGACCGGCCGCACGGTCCCGCGCGGCCGCAGCATGGCGCGCGTGCTCGAGGTGCGCAAGATGGGCGTGCGCCGGGCGCGCGCACGCGTCACGCCTCCGGCCGCGCGCCGTGGGCGCCCCACGCGCCGGCCCGCGCGTCGCCGGCGCGGCGCGCGGGGGCGCAAGGCGGCCTGAGCCGCCGCCGGGCTCAGTCCTCCCGGTCTTCCTTGGACGGGTCGGGGGCGGGTGGAGACGGCGCCGCGACATCGCGGCGGATCCACGAGAACAGCGAGAACGGCCGCTCCGGAGCGGAGGGAGCGTGGTCGGCGGAGCCGGCCGGCGCTTCCTCGCGGGAGCCGGCGTGCGCGGACGCGGCTTGGTCCTCGGCCGGCCGCGGCTCGTGTCCCGCGTCCGACGCTTCGGCGTGCGCGGCGTCGTCCTCCATCTCTTCGTGGTCGTCGTGGTCGTCCGCGTCCGTGCCGTCCTCCGCGCCCGCGGCGGCGTGGGCCTCGGGGTAGCCGGCCGCGGCTCCCGTCATCGAGCCGCGCGGGCGGCGCCCGCGGCTGCGGCGGCGACGCGGTGTCCTCACCCCGTTCGCCGAGGGATCGGCGGACTCGGTTCCGGTCGCGGCCAGGGGCACGGCCGCCTCCGTGACGGACGGCGAGGCGGCGGCGGAAGCGGCCGCGGAGGCCGCCTCTCCCCGCGCGGCCAGCGTGGTCGCCCCGGTTCCGGCGCCGGTGCCGAGGTCCTCCACGACGTAGCTGCCGGACTTCTGGTCGCGCCGGAGGGTCACGATGCCCTTGCGCTGCGCCTCCTCTAGGAGGTGGCTGAAGGTCCGGAACCCGTAATACGTCTCGTTGAAGGAAGGCTTCTTCCGCTTCATGGTCTCCTTCACCATGGAGCCCCAGAGCACTTCCTTGTTCTCGCGCTGCAGGGCGAGCACCGCGTCCACGAGCAGCTGGAACGCCTCCTGGATCTTCTCCGGGAGGCTGCTCATGGCCGGGATCTGGCGCTGCTGCCCGCGCACGAGGTCTTCATAGAAGATGAACTCGTCGCAGTTCTCGATGAGCAGATCGGACGTGGAGTTCTTGACCCCGAGGCCGATCACGTACTTGTTGTTCTCTTTGAGCTTGGAGACGAGGGGCGAGAAGTCGGAGTCGCCCGAGCACACCACGAAGCAGTCGATGTGCTCCTTCTGGAATGACATGTCCATGGCGTCGACGACGAGCCGGATGTCGGCGGAGTTCTTGCCGCCGACGGATTTCTGGGGGACCTCGATGAGCTCGATGGCCGCCTCGTGGAAGGCCCGCTTGTAGTCCGAGTAGCGGCTCCAGTCGGCGTACGCCTTCTTGACCAGGACCTTGCCCTTTTCGAGCAGCCGTTCCAGCACGAGGTTGATGTCGAACTTGCGGTAGTGCGCGTCGCGCACGCCAATCGCGATGTTCTCGAAATCGATGAAGAGCGCAAGCCGTTGTTCGTCTTGTTGATGGTTTGATACCAAGAAACTTCCTCCTGGGGGGCTTTTCGACCGACACCCCCAACCCGGACCCGAAGGGTCCCGGGCAAGGGCGCCCGGGAGCTTCCCGGGGCCACGGGGGAATCTCACTCTACCACAAGGGGCAAGGATCGCTAAACGGACGGCGGATTGCCAGGAGGGATCGGAGACGGGCACGGAGACGGGAGTCGGTCTAGCCGACCGCCCGTCCGTTAGCGATCTCGCGTCTTGACCCAGCAGCGCAGGACCTCGGCCACGCTCCAGGCCTGGGCCACGCAGCCCCGCGGCGTATACGGGGCCTCGGCGTCGAAGACCTCGCTGATGGACCCGATGCAGGCCTCGCCGAGGTGGGGCACGAAGCCGTCCAGGAAGGTCCGGGCGCGGGTGAGATCACCCGGGTGGAGCTTGAGCCAGGCGTCGACGAAGGGCCCGATGAGCCAGGCCCACACCGTCCCCTGGTGGTACGCGGCGTCGCGCGCGCGCAGGTCGCCGTAGTACTTGGCCTTGTAGTCGGGGTGGCCGGGGGCCAGCGAGCGCAGGCCCACCGGGGTCAGGAGCCGCTTCTGCACGACGTCCATCACGGCGGCCCAGCGCGCGCGGTCGAGCACGGGATGGTCGAGCGAGATCGCGAAGACCTGGTTGGGACGGCACGCGGGGTCGTTGCCGACCCCTTCGGCATCCACCACGTCGTAGAGGTAACCGCCCTCGGCATACCAGAAGCGCTCGTTGAAGCTTCGGTAGGCGCGATCGGCCAGCGCGCCCAGGCGCGCCGCGTCCTCCGTGGAACCCTCCTCCCGCGTCCAGCCTTCGAGGAGGCGGAGCGCGTTGTACCAGAGCGCGTTGATCTCGACCGCCTTGCCGCGGCGCGGCGTGACCACCCAGCCGTCCACCTTGGCGTCCATCCAGGTGAGCTGGTAGCCCTCCTGGCCCTGGCGCAGGAGGCCGTCGGCGGGATCGACTCCGATGCCGAAGCGCGTGCCCTCCACGTGATGCGCGACGATGTCCAGGAGGATGGGCAGGGCCGTACGCAGGGTGTTGCGGTCCCCGGTGACGGCGACGTAGCGCGCGACGGCGTGGAAGAACCACATCGTGGCGTCGGCGGTGTGGTAGAGGCCCCGGCTCTCGCCCTCCGGGAACATGTTGGGGATGAGGCCGTCGCGCACGTAGTGGGCGAATGTGCGGAGGATCCACTCCGCCTCCTGGTGTCGTCCGGTGACCAGGGCGAGGCCCTCCAGCGAGATCATCGTGTCGCGGCCCCAGTCCGTGAACCAGTGGTACCCGGCGATCACGGTGCGCACGTCGTCGCCGATGGCACGGGCGCGCGCGACGTCCTGGACGCGGCCCGCGGGCGTGATGACGAACTGGTCGGCGGCGATCGCGAGGTCCGCCGACACCGGGTCGTCGTCGGGCGTGCCCCCGGAGTCGAGCAGGAAATGGCGCCGCGTGTGCTCGAACTCGAGCACCTCCCGGTGCTGCAGGGCGAGGATCGACTCCCAGCGCTCGGTGGAGCCGGACAGGGTGACCTCCTGGCCGGGGGCGAGCAGCACCTCGAAGTGCCCGGGGCTCCACAGCGTCCCGCGTGCGTCGTAGCCGCGGCTCTCCTCGACGCGGAAGAGGAGCTCGGGGCTCGAGCTCGGGTCGTGGGTGAACGTCGAGGCCGATCCCTGCACGCGGAGACGCAGGGTCGGCAGGTGCGCCCCGGCCGAGATCTCGTAGCGCCGCTCCACCGCGGTCAGTACGTACGGCTCCTTGCCGAGGTGCTCCAGCGGCGCCTCGTGCGGCCGGAAGTGGACCTGCGGCCGCAGGCGCAGGCGCTCCGGCACTTCGCCGCCGGCGTTGCGGTAGTGCACGTGGACGGTGTTCTGCCCGTAGGGAAGGACCACGCGCTTCTCGATCAGGGAGGAGCCGATGCTGAAGATCCAGACGGGCAGGCCCGCATCGAGGCGGAACTCCTTCAGGTATTCCGTGCCCGGCAGCGGGGTGGAGGTTTCTTCGTGCTCCTCGCCCCCCAGGCGATGACACCTCCCGTCCGGAAGGTAGACCTCGGCCGCGACGTCGTTGAGCATCATCGTCCGTCCGAGGGGCGCGGGCAGGGACGCCACGAGGAGTCCGTGGAAGCGGCGCGTGGGCACGCCGCAGACCGTGCCCGAAGCGTAGCCGCCGAGACCGTTGGTGACCAGCCACTCCCTCGTGAGCAGGTCGGCCCAGCCGGAGCCTTCCCCGCCGGGCCACGGGTAACGGCGGACGACTTCCTTCATGCCTTCCTCTTGCCTCCACGGGTGCCGCGCGTGCGGTCGCGACCGACCTCCGGCCATGGCTCGCCCGGGGGCTCCCTGGCTTCCGACGACGGGGCGAGGAGCACGGCCGCCTCGCCGGGCAGACGCCAGCCGTCCGCCGAGTCGGGGGGGAAGGTCCCGCTCCCGCCGTAGGCCCGTGCCTCGCTCGACCAGCGGACCGTCCACAGCCGTCCCTCCGGCGGGGCCAGGAGCGGCTCGGGGGCGGGGGTGAAGTGCTCCTCCGCGCCGAGGGGCCGAAGAAGCGCACCACGAACGCGTGCGCGCCGAGCACCGCGCCGTCGAGGCCGTCTTCGCCCTGCCGGCTCAGCACGGCATCCTCCCGGCGCAGATGGATGAGATCGCGATGCAGGGCCCAGGCCTCCGGATGTCGGTCACGCTCGGCATGGTCGAGCCGGCAACGCTCGAACGTCGCGGGAGCGGAGGGATCGGGAACCGAGGTCGACCACTCGGGCAAGGCCAGGCTGCGGAACTGGGACAGGAAGTCCCGGCGTCCCGCGCGCACCGCCGTCGAGAGATCACCCTGGTGGTCCGCGAAGAACAGGAACGGCCTGGACGACGAATGCTCCTGGCCCTGGAAGAGCATGGGCGTGCCCGGGGCGAGCAGCATCAGGGCGGTCAGCGCCCGCCACTTCCCGGGGCTGGTCAGCGCGTGCCCGCGGAGGCCGCGGGCGGAGTTGGCCACCTGATCGTGGTTCTGGATGAAGGTCACGAAGGCGGGTCGCGGACGGCCAAGCGTCGGCGTCCCGCGGCGCTTCCCCTGCCACCGGTAGCGCTGCCCCTGATACAGGTAACCGTACTTCATGGCGGAGACCAGCTCCTGGGGAGCGCCGCGGTAGTCGGTGTAGTACGCCTCGCGGCGGCCGGTCAGGGCCACCATCGCGCTGTGGTGGAAGTCGTCGTTCCAGAGGGCGTCGATGCCGTAGCCGCCCTCTTGCGGTGGCCGCACGAGCCGCGTCTCCTGCGGCTCGTTCTCCGCGATCAGGATGACGGAGCGCTCGCCGGCCGCGCGTCGCGCCTCGCGCGCGATGGCGGCCAGGACGTGCTCCGGCGAGGCGTCGTGCATGCTCTGGGTGGCGTCGAGACGGAGGCCGTCGAGGCGGAACTCCGCGATCCAGTAGGCCGTGTTCGCGACGACGAGCTCCCGCACGGGCGCGCTGTCCTCGCCGTCGTAGTTGAAGGGTTGACCCCACTCCGTGCCGTACTCGTCGGTGAAGTAGCGCTCCGAGAACTGCGGCAGATAGTTGCCTTCGGGTCCGAGGTGGTTGTAGACGACGTCGAGGATCACGCCCATCCCCTGCCCGTGCGCCTCGTCCACGAAGGCGCGCATCGCGTCTGGGGGGCCGTAGAGGCGCGTGGGCGCGAACATGTCGACGCCGTCGTAGCCCCAGCCGAAGCGCCCGGCGAAATCCGCCACCGGCATCACCTCGACCACGGTGATCCCCAGCTCGCGGAGCGCGGGCAGCTCGCGGCGTGCCGCGTCCCACGTGCCCTCGGTCGTGAAGGTCCCCACGTGCATCTCGTAGAGGACCTGCCCGGGCAGGGCGAGGCCCTTCCACCCGGCGTCCTGCCACCGGTAGGCCGCGGGATCGATCACCTGGGAAGGGCCGTGCGGTCCTTCCGGCTGGAAGCGTGAAGCGGGGTCGGGGAAGCTCTCGCCCTCGTCGAGGCGGTATCTGTAGAGCGCGCCCGCGCCCGCCTCCCGCACCGTGCCCGAGAAAAAGCCCCCGCCTTCCGCAGACAACGACGTGCGGCCGCCTTGGAGAACGACCTCGACCGAGCGCCGTCGCGGAGCCCACACGCGGAAGTGCGCTCCGCCGGGCGGAAGGATCTCGGCTCCGACGGGCAGTCGCCGCGGCGGATGGTCCATGGAGTTTCTCCGGATGTCTGGCCCCGCCGCCCGCGGCCTCAGCGATTCTTGGCCCGGGTGCGTGTCGCCTTGCGCGCGGCGGGGCTGGCCGCGCGCCGCCCCTCGTGACGCAGAGCCGCCTTCACTGCGCGCGAGCGGCGCGCCGACGGCGGCCGCGAGCGTGCGGTCCGGCCCTGGCGGTAGGCCCGCGCCGCGCTCTCACGTGTCTTCCTCTTTCCCGTCTTCGGCGGCGGCAGGGCGACACCGGAGCGCCGTGCCTTGGACAGCCCGATGGCGATCGCCTGCTTGGTGGACCGCGCCCCGTGCTTGCCCTCTCGAATGTGCTCCATCTCCTCGCGAACGAACTCCCCGGCCTGGGTGCTGGGAGCCTTCCCGGCCGCCTGGTCGCGCTTTGCGCGCTCGAGGGTTGCCTTTTCCGGCATGTGATTCCTCCTTGAGCCTCCTCCAAACTAACGCCAAGCCATTCGCGAAAGGAAGGGACGCGAGCGATAGCCTATCGGACGCGCCTATCTCGACCCCATGACGCGCAGGGCGAGGGGGATCGTAGTGGCGATCCCAAGGCCGAGGAGGGCGAACCCGATCCTCCGCCGTCGCTTGCGGGCCAGCTTGTCCGAAAGGAGCAGGCCGGCGCCCATGCCGAGCAGTCCGCGGGTGGCGGCCACGGAGGCGAGAGTGGGGAGCGACAATTGCAGTTTGTGCCTCATTGTTCCTCCTCGGAGTGGCCTCTCCGGTCACCCCGAACGGGGAGTGTGCAAGCCACACGCCAGCGCCGCACGAGGAGGTCAGTCCGCGGAAGGGCCGAGGAGTCGTGCCCGCACCACGAACCGTTGCGGCGCGGGGCCCACCATGAAGAACGGATAACACGTCACGAGGGTGAGCGTCGGCTGCGGAGTCGGATCGAGAAGGTCGGCGCGCTGGGGGCCCACGACCGCGGCCGATTCCACCCTGTAATCGTAGGAGCCGCCCGGCGTCACCAGGCGCATGGTGTCGCCCTCGCGCACGTCACGCAGACGGCGGAAGTCCAGGTCGCGATGGCCGGCGAGAGCGACGTTGCCCTTCTGCCCGGGCAGCGCCGTCCCGGGCACGTGACCCACGGCGTGCCGAAGGGTCGCGGTGGCGATGCCTTCCGCGACGATGACGCGCAGGCCGAGGCGCGGCGCTTCCAGGCGGCCGACGAGATCGCCAGGCAATGCGGGGAGGGTCGACGACGCCGGGCGCGCCGCGTCTGTCTCGACCGGGATGCGGGAAGGACCCGCGAGCGCGGATCCCTCCCGCAAGGCATGGTCGAGCCGGCGGTCCTGCCTCCTCGCATAGAGCGCGGACTCGCCGTAGGCCCAGAGGCAGGCGCCCAGGCAGAGTGCTGCGAGCCCGAAGAGGCTCCGCTCCAGGAGGGACGAGGGGTGACGCCGGCCCGGCCCACGCACGGCTTTTCTCAGGCGGTGTGGCGCGCGACGCGGACGCCGACGCCGCCCGCGAGGGCGATCAACCCCACCAGTCCCACGAGCGGCAGGTCACTGGCGGTCTGCGGCAGCGCCGACGCCGTCCGTACTCGGGCCGGAGCGGGTGCCGCGGCCATCGGGGTGGTGGCGTAGGGCTGTTCGGCCATCACCATCGTGACGTCGCCGGCGTGCAGGCGGCCGCCGCTCAACGTGTGGTACTCGATCGCGGCCCGCGAGCCGACGGTCACGTCGGAGGCCAGGTGCGAATCGTCGTCGACGATGAACGTCCGTTGCCCGGTGGGAGTGTCCACCACGAGCTGGCCGTTGCCGGACGAGATGACGGTCCCGGTCACGGTCTCCGCGGGCCCCATCGCCGGCGGAGCGGTGGTGGCGGTGCTGGTGATGGGCTCCGTCCCGAGCACGGCGACGGTCGTCGCGTGCATCCGGTCATCCGACAGCCGGTTGAAGTCCACGGTCACGCGGGAACCGGTGACGAGGCTGGCGGGAACAGTCGACTCGGTGTCCACGACGAACGTCTTCTGGCCGGCAGCGGTGTCGATGACCACGAGGGCGGGCCCGGACGAGACGACGGTGCCCGTGATGGTCTCGGTGCTGGCCGTCGAGCTCTGGGCGGAAAGGGAGACCGCCAGGGCGAGGATGGCAATGCCTATGAGGAGCGATTGGCGAAACGACATTGGTACGCCTCCTTGGGAGTCTGCGACTCGAATGCCCGAGCCGCAGGAACCCGTACCCCAGGTGCAAGCAGGGTGCCAGAAGGACCGATGACGAGCCCGGTCATCGGGGCGGGGGATTGGCGGGATATTTGCTGCACAGATGCGGAGGAGGACTCATATGAAGGTCAAGGACATCATGACGGTGGACCCTGCATGTTGCGTACCGGACACGGACCTCGGAGAGGTCGCGCGCCTGATGGTGGAGCACGACTGCGGCGAGATCCCGGTGGTCCAGAGCAACGGCGTGATGAAGCCGGTGGGCGTGATCACCGATCGCGACATCGTCTGCCGGACGGTCGCCCAGCAACTCAATCCGCTCGACATGACGGCGGCGGACTGCATGACCCAGGGTTGCGTCACCATCGCCGAGGACGCCGGCATCGACGCCTGCCTCGACCTGCTCGAGCAGAACCAGGTGCGCCGGATGCTCGTCGTGGATGCCAGCGGGGCCCTGTGCGGCATCGTGGCCCAGGCGGACATCGCGCGCAGCATGTCCGGCCGTAAGACGGCCGAGGTCGTGCGCGAGGTGTCGCAGCCCAAGGCGCCCCACATGGGCGCGCTCTGAGACAGGAGGCGGCTCCCCCTGCGGCGGCGGACGATCAGCCGGCGCGGCGAGTGGGAGAGAGGACGGTCAAAGGGACGGCGTGCGGGCTCACGGAGGCGGTGACTTCTCGCTCGGAACGGAGGAGATCCTTCAGCGTCATGTGCGCAAGCACGCCGTCCACCACGTCCTGGAGCACGCGCCACACCGACCGGATCGAGCAGTCGGGACTGTGGGTGCACAGGAGCACGCTGCCGGAGTGGCGCTCGCAGAAACGCGAGTCGAAGAAGCGGCCGCCCAGCGCGGCCAGCGTCTCTCCGACGTTGATCTGCTCAGGGGTGCGGGCCAGCGTGTAGCCGCCTTCCTTGCCGCGGGTGCTCAGCACGAAGCCAGCCCGGCGCAGGAGGCGCATCATCTTGGCCACCGTCGGGCTGGCGATGCCTTCCTGCTTGCTGAGCTCGGCGATGGTGAGGCTCTGCCCCGCCTCCTCGCGTCCCAGCCGGAGCAGGCAACGCAACCCGTACTCCTCCTGAGTGGTCAGCTTCACATGAGCCCCAGTTGCAGGCGGGCGGCATCGCACATCTTGGTCTGATCCCACGGCGGATCGAGCTGCACCTGGACGTCGCCCTCCTTCCCCTCGGCCAGGCGTTGCACCTTGCCCTCGATGTCCTGCCGCAGCACGTCGCCCATGCCGCAGCCGGGCGCGGTGAGCGTGAATCGCACCGCCACCTTCTTGCCGCCATCGGGAAGGTCCGTCACCTCCGCGGAGTGCACGAGCCCGAGCTCCACGATATTGACGGGGATCTCCGGGTCGTAGCAGGTCCGGAGCTGGTCCCAGACGAGATCGCCCAGGCTCTTGCTCGCCACCTCCTCCGCGGTCGGCGGCGCCTGCGGCTCCTTGCCGATCGCGTCCGCGTCCGGCCCGTCCAGGCGCACCATGTAGCCCTGCATGGTCACGAGGGTGTAGGAGCCGCCCAGGGCCTGCGTGATGATGACGGGATGCCCTTTCTGCAGGCTGATGCGGTCCCCGTACGGGATCGCGGTGACGTCGACGTCGCGCTCGAGGACGACTTCTTCCCTCATCGTGCCTTCCCCCCGCCGTCGCCGCTGCTCGACTCCGACAGCTCCGTCGAGACGGGTACCGCGTCTCCCTCCAGCGCGGCCTTGAGCGTGTGCCAGGGCAGCGACGCGCACTTCACGCGCACGGGAAACTCGCACACGCCCGAGAACACGGCCAGCTTGCCCAGCTCGGGCACGGCCGCCTGATCCTTCTTGTCCGGCGATCCCGTGACGAGCTCGTGGAACCGCGTGAAGAGCCGCTCCACCTCTTCACGACTCTTGCCCTTGACGCTCTCCGTCATCATCGAGGACGACGCGGTGTTGATCGAGCAGCCCGAGCCCTTGAAGGTGACGTCCGTCACGATGTCACCGTCGAGGCGGACGAAGACGGTGGCGCGGTCCCCGCAGAGCGGGTTGTAGCCGTCCGCGCGATGATTGGCCTCCGGCAGCTCGCGGAAATTCCGCGGTCTCCTGGAGTGATCCAAGATGACCTCCTGGTACAGGTCTCGCAGATCGCTCATGGCAGGCCGACCGCAGAGCGAGGCGGCGTCGCGCAGCGACGGCGATCTCGCGAGGGGGGGTTCAGGGGGGGTCGCGAACACCCATCGGGGTGACGTGTGAGTGCCCCCCCTGACTTGATAAGCCGGACCTGAATCGCCGCCATCACGCCCCCAACACCTCTCTCACCTTGTGCAGTCCCTTGACCAGCACGTCGATCTCTTCCTTCGTGTTGTAGAACGCCATGGAGGCGCGTGCGGTCGCGGGCAGGCCGTAGCGGTCCATCACCGGTTGCGCGCAGTGATGCCCCGTGCGCACGGCCACGCCTTCGTAATCCAGGATGGTCCCGATGTCGTGCGGGTGCGCGTCCGCCAGCACGAAGGAGAGGACGGCCGCCTTGTCCGCCGCGGTTCCGATGATGCGCAGGCCCGGGATCTCGAGCAGGCGCCGCGTGGCATAGGTCAGCAGGCCGTGCTCGTGGGCGGCGATGCGGTCGAGCCCGATCGCGGTCACGTAGTCGAGAGCGGCCCCGAAGCCGATCACGCCGGCGATGTTGGGCGTGCCCGCCTCGAACTTGTAGGGGAGCTCGTTGTAGGTCGTCTTCTCGAAGGTGACGGACAGGATCATGTCTCCGCCGCCCTGCCAGGGCGGCATGGCCTCCAGCAGCGCCTGCCGGCCATAGAGCACGCCGACGCCCGACGGGCCATAGATCTTGTGCGCGGAGAGGACGTAGAAGTCCACGTCCAGCGCCTTCACGTCCACGGCGAGGTGCGGCGCCGCCTGCGCGCCGTCCACCAGGATGACCGCTCCCTTCGCATGCGCGAGCTCGGCCATGCGCCGGACGGGGTTCACCGTGCCCAGCGCGTTCGACACGTGGGCCACGGCCACGATCTTCGTGCGCGGGGACAGCAGCCGCTCGAACTCCTCCATGACGACCTGGCCCTCTTCGTCGAGGCCGGCCACGCGCAGCTTCGCGCCCTTCTCGTCACAGAGCATCTGCCAGGGCACGATGTTCGAGTGGTGCTCGAGCCCCGTGATGAGGACCTCGTCCCCCGCGCCCACGTTCTTGCGCCCGTAGGTCTGGGCGACGAGGTTGATGCCGGCGGTGGTCCCGCTGGTGAGGATCGTCTCCTTCACCGAGGACGCGCCCACGAACCTCTGGGCCTTGACCCGGGCCGCCTCGTAGGCGTCCGTCGCCTTCATCGACAAGGAATGCACGCCGCGATGGATGTTCGAGTAGTACTCCGCGTAGGCGCGCTCCTCCGCCTCGATCACCGCTTGCGGCTTCTGCGCGCTGGCCGCGTTGTCGAAGTAGACGAGCGGATGCCCATGGACGGTCTGGGTCAGGATGGGGAAGTCGCGGCGCAGCGCGGCCACGTCCAGGAAGGGCTCGACGCTCTTGGCCCGTTTCGTCTCCGCTGCCGTGCTCATACCGCCGCCTCCTTGATGTCCACGGGCCCGGGCAGCCGCCTCTGCAGGTACTCGGTCAGCCCCGCGCGCAGCTCTTCCACTCCGATGCGCTGGACGACGTCGCTCGCGAACGCGTACGTGAGCAGGGCCCGCGCCGCCTCCTCACCGATGCCGCGCGAGCGCAGGTAGAACAGGGCCAGCGGATCGAGCTGGCCGGTGGTGGAGCCGTGCTTGCACTTCACGTCGTCGGCCAGGATCTCGAGCTGGGGCAGGCTGTCCACCAGCGCCTCGCGCGAGAGGATGAGGTTCTTGTTGGTCTGGATGGCGTCCGTCTTCTGCGCGCCGGGGCGCACGAGGATGCGGCCCACGAACACGCCGCGCGCCTGGTCGTCCACGATCCCCTTGTAGAGCTCGCGCGTCGAGCAGTGCGGCTGGGCGTGGTCCACCCAGGTGTGCGTGTCCATGTGCTGGCGCTCGCGGCCGAGGAAGAGGCCGTTGAGCACGCACTCGCCGCCCTCGCCCGCGAAGACCTGGCGGATGTCCACGCGGCTGAGCGAGGCCCCCAGAGCGATCGCATGCGAGGCAAACCGCGTGGCGCGCCCCTGGGTCGCGCACAGCGTGCCGACGTGGAAGGCGCGGGCGCTCTCGCGCTGCAGGCGGTAGTGGTCAAAGGCCGCGCCGTCCTCGAGCGTGATCTCGGAGACGGCATTGGTGAAGTACAGCGCGTCCGCGGGCCCGCCGTAGCTCTCGATGATCGCGGCCTGGCTGTTCCGGCCCGCCCACACGAGCACGCGCGGATGGCTGGCCGTGGGCTGCGCGCCCGGCGCGGAGAGGAACACGACGTGGATGGGCTCCGCGAGCACCACGCCTTCCGGGATGGAAACGAAGGCGCCGTCGTCGAGGAAGGCGGAGTTGAGGGCCGCGAACGGGCGGCCGGGCCCGCTGGCCTGCCGGTCGAGGTACGGCTGCACGAGCTGGGGCTCGCGGTCCAACACCTCGCGCAGGCTGCGGATGTGCACGCCGTCCGCCGTCTCCGCGGAGGAGAGGTCCGGCGCGTAGCGGCCGTTGACGAACACGAGCTGGCGGCGCGCGAAGGCGTGGCCGAAGTCCAGCGTGTCCAGCACGGCGAGGTCGGCCACGCTGGCCGTGGCCGGCGGCCGCCGGAACTCGGTCCGCGCGATCGCAGCCACGCTCGTGTGCCGCCAGTCCTCCTGCCGAGTGGTGGGGAAGCCGAGCTCCTCGAACGCTCCCATCCCCGTCGTGCGCAGGGCGCGGAGCCACTCCGGTTCTTCACCAGGAAGACCCGCGCGGAAGGACTCGAACTCCTCGCGCCAGCGCACGACCTCGGCCGGGAACGTGGGCGCCGGGGCGGTCGTGGTCATCGCGATCCCGCCGGGGCCTCCAGCCACTCGTAGCCTTTCTTCTCGAGCTCGAGGGCGAGGTCCTTGCCCCCCGACTTCACGATGCGGCCATCCAGGAGGACGTGCACCACGTCGGGGACGATGTAGTCGAGGAGCCGCTGGTAGTGCGTGACCAGGACCATCGCCCGCTCCGGCGTGCGGAGCTGGTTCACGCCGGCGGCGACGATGCGCAGCGCGTCGATGTCCAGGCCGGAGTCCGTCTCGTCCAGGATGGCCAGGGCGGGATCGAGCACCGCCATCTGGAAGATCTCGTTCCGCTTCTTCTCGCCCCCGGAGAAGCCCTCGTTGACGGGCCGCTTGATCAGCGACTCGTCGATGTCCACGACCTTGGCCTTCTCCTTCACGAGGGCGAGGAAGTCGATGGCATCCAGCTCCGGCTGGCCGCGATGCTTGCGGATCGCGTTGGCGGCCGCCTTCAGGAAGTAGACGTTGCTGACCCCGGAGATCTCGACCGGGTACTGGAAGGCCAGGAAGACGCCCTCGCGCGCGCGCTGCTCCGGGCTCATGGCCAGGAGGTCCTTGCCCTTGTAGCGGACCTCGCCCTTCGTCACTTCGTAGCCCGGCCTGCCGGCCAGCACGTGGGCGAGCGTGCTCTTGCCCGAGCCGTTGGGTCCCATGATGGCGTGGACTTCTCCCGTGGGAACGCTGAGGTTCACGCCCCGGAGGATCTTGTTGCCCCCCACGGAGGCGTGGAGGTCCTTCACTTCGAGCATGGTGTCTTTCTGTCCCATCCCTGTTTACCCGACCGAGCCCTCGAGGCTGACGCCGAGCAGCTTCTGCGCCTCCACCGCGAACTCCATGGGCAGCTCCTTGAACACTTCCTTGCAGAAGCCGTTCACGATCATGCTCACGGCGTCCTCGGCGGAGATGCCCCGCTGCTGGAAATAGAAGATCTGGTCCTCGCCGATCTTGGAGGTCGAGGCCTCGTGCTCCATCTGGGCCGTCGAGTTGAGGACCTCGATGTACGGAAAAGTGTGCGCGCCGCACTTGTCCCCGACGAGCAGGGAGTCGCACTGCGAGTAGTTGCGGCCGTTCTCCGCGTTCTTGCCGATCTTCACGAGGCCGCGGTACGTGTTCTGGCCGTGGCCGGCGGAGATGCCCTTGGAGACGATCGTGGAGCGCGTGTTCTTCCCGATGTGGATCATCTTGGTGCCCGTGTCCGCCTGCTGATAGTTGTTGGTGACGGCCACCGAATAGAACTCGCCGATGGAGTCGTCGCCCTGCAGGATGCAGCTCGGGTACTTCCAGGTGATGGCGGAGCCCGTCTCCACCTGGGTCCAGGAGATCTTCGAGCTCTTGCCCTGGCACTTGCCGCGCTTGGTCACGAAGTTGTAGATGCCGCCCTTGCCGTTCTTGTCGCCGGGGTACCAGTTCTGCACCGTCGAGTACTTGATCTGCGCGCGATCGAGGGCGACCAGCTCGACCACCGCGGCGTGGAGCTGGTTCTCGTCGCGGATGGGCGCGGTGCAGCCCTCGAGGTAGCTCACGTACGAGCCCTCTTCGGCCACGATCAGCGTCCGCTCGAACTGCCCCGTGTTGGCGGAGTTGATGCGGAAGTAGGTGGACAGCTCCATCGGGCAGCGCACGCCCTTCGGGATGTAGCAGAAGCTGCCGTCGGAGAAGACGGCCGAGTTCAAGGTCGCGAAGAAGTTGTCCGTGTAGGGGACGACCGAGCCCAGCCACTTCTTCACGAGCTCGGGATGGTTCTGGACCGCCTCCGAGAACGAGCAGAAGATGACTCCGACCTCCTCCAGCTTCGCGCGGAAGGTGGTGGCGACGGAGACGCTGTCGAACACCGCGTCCACGGCCACCCCGGCCAGGCGCGCCCGCTCGTGCAGCGGCACGCCCAGCTTCTCGTACGTCTCGAGCAGCTTGGGGTCGACCTCGGCCAGGCTTTTCGGACCCTTCTTCGCCTGCTTGGGTGCGGAGTAGTAGACGATGGACTGGTAATCGATGGGCGCGTAATGGACGTTCTGCCAGCGCGGCTCCGTCATGGTGAGCCAATGGCGATAGGCCTTGAGCCGCCAGTCCAGGAGCCACTGGGGCTCGTTCTTCTTCGTCGAGATCAGGCGGACGACGTCCTCGCTGAGGCCGGCGGGGATGTTTTCCGCCTCGATATCGGTGACGAAGCCCGCGCGGTACTCGCGTTCGATGATTTCGGAGGTGGTGACGTCCTGCTTCACGGAGGCTCCTTGGAAGACCCTGCAGATTCTCTTCCAAGTTATCGAATCTGTACTTTTAAGTCAAGTATGGCTTTGACCCGCTCCTCTGCGGGACGTAGCCTTTTCGCCCAGCGCTCCACCGCCTTCCTCGGGGATGCGTGCATCGGTATCCGATGCGTGGCGCCTGGCCCGAAATTCCGATGCCCCTGGACTGGCTCAACACGCCCCTCGACGCCGACATCGGCGAGCTGATCGCACAAAGGAAGCGCGGCAAGGCCATCGAGACGTTGCGGCGGCAGCTCCAGGGGCGCCTCGCCCCCCCGGTGGCGGTGCGACTCCAGCTCGCCGACCTGTTGATGCAGGCCGGCCGGATCGAGGAGGCGGTACCGGTCCTGCTCGGGCTGGCCGACGAGTTCGCGCACGACGGGTTCGTGGCCAAGGCGGTCGCCATCCTCAAGCGGGTCGACCGCGTGCAGCCGGGCCGCGCGGACATCGCGGAACGGCTCGAGAAGCTGGTCCATCAGCAGAGGCGCGTCGCCGATCTGCCGTCCCGGCCGCGAGCGGCGCTGCCCGTGTTCGGCATCGAGGAGTTCGGCGATACCCCAGACCTCGTCCTGCCCGCAGAGGAGCTGGAGCCCGTGGCCGACAAGGGTCTGGCGCTCGAAAGCGAGGACGATGCCGTCGAGCTTCCGGAGAGCGCGCCGCTCGAGCTCGAGCCGGAGGAGGCGCGCGACGTCGAATTAGAGGCGACGGTAGAGCCGATCGAGGACGAGGGCGCGCCCATGGTGGCGACCGTCGAGGCGATCGACGCGGCACCGGACCTCCTCGCCGCCCTCCTTCCGGACTCCGCGCCCTCGCCGGCCTCTCCTCCGCGCGAGGCATCCGCCGTGGAGGACGAGACCGAGGCCGCCGATGCCGGCCTCGGACCCGTGAGCGGACAGCCCGGCGTGGGCAAGAGGATCCGGCGCGCGTTGTGGCGCTTCCTCGCGTCCCTCCCGGGCGCCGAGGAGAGCAATGAAACTCCGGCCGTGCGCGCCGCCGAGGCCCCGTCCGCCGGGCCCGAGGCTCCGCTCGCCGCTGCCGTCGCGCCGGTCGAAGCCGTCGCCGTCTCCGCGCCCGACACGCCCACGGTCACGCCCACGGTGGCGCCGGAGAGTGCCGAAGGCCCTTCCGAGACGCCGCCGGCCGCGGCCGTCGGGGCCACGGCCGAAGAAGCGATGTCGGACGACGCCTTCCACCACCAGCTCCTCGACATCGTCGAGGACGTCCTTCACCGTCCACCGCCCCCCGAACCGCCCGAGCCCCCGGTGGAAAGGGACCGCGCGCGCGTACTCGACCTCGCGCGACGCATGGTGGCCTCCCGCCTGTTCAAGGACCTCTCCGACGAGGAGCTGCTCGCGATCGTGCGGGGCCTCCGCCTCCACACCTACGAGCCGGGCGACATCCTGGTCACCGAGGGCGAGCCGGGGCAGAGCCTCTTCACCCTCACCACGGGCCACGTGAAGGTCTTCGTCAGCAATCCCGACCGCCGTAACTTCGAGGTGGCCACGCTGGTGGAAGGCGACTTCTTCGGCGAGATCTCGAGCCTCTCCGGCCGTCCGCGCAGCGCCACCGTCGTCGCCGCCAGCGCCTGCGAGCTCCTGGAGCTGGATCGTCCAACCCTCGACTCGATCGCGCGCACGCACGCGCGCGTGCGCGACGTGCTGGAGACCTCGTACATCGAGCGCGCGAGCAGCCCGGAGGTCGCGGCCGTGCGCGCGGTCCCCCTGCCCGACTCCGGCACGCGCCGCAAGGCCATCGAGGTCCTCGAGGCCCATTTCGGTGAGAGCCGCTGGGATCCGCGCATGCGCCTGCGCCTGGCCGACGTGCTGCTCAAGGCGGGCAAGGACCAGGACGCCATCGCGATCCTGATCGGCCTGGCCGACGAGCTGGCGCGCGAAGGCTTCGCCGACAAGGCCGTCGCCATACTCAAGAAGATCGAGCAGGTCCAGCGCCGCAACGTGGAGGTGGTGAATCTCGCGCCCCTCCTCCGCGCCGAAGCTGCCCCTGAGCCCGAGACGCCGCGACCGGTCCCCGCCCCGGCCGCGCCCACCGCTTGGCCGCGCGCGGTGACGGACGACCGCTTCCACTGCTGGCTCGTGGACCTCGTCCGCGACAGCGTGAGCCGACTGCAGGCGGCGGAGACGCCCGCCTCTCCCGCTGAGGGCGCCCTCAGAGCCTACCGGCCGGGACTGCTGGCCAATCCCCTCTTCGAGGACTTCAGCGAGGAGGAGCTGCTGGCCTTCATCCACGGCCTCAAGCTCCTCACCTTCGAGCCGGGCGACGTGATCATCACGGAAGGCGAGCCGGGCCAGAGCGTGTTCATCCTCACGACGGGCCGGGTGAGGGTGTTCGTGCGCGGGCCGGAGCACCGCAGCGTGCCCGTGGGCGCGCTGGGGGAGGGCTCCTTCTTCGGGGAGATCTCCACCCTCTCCGGCCGTCCGCGCAGCGCGACCATCACCGCCGCCGCCGCCTGCGAGATCCTGGAGCTGGACCGCGCTTCGCTCGACGCGATCAGCGTGAGCCACCCGCGCGTGCGATCGGTGCTGGAAGCCTTCTCCGCCGCCCGCGCCGCCGATCCCGAGGCCGCGCGCGCCCGGGGAGAGCGCACCTCCGACTGAGGCCATGACCGAGGCCACGCGCTTTCACATCTTTTGAGGCAACGCTCGCCGCGTGGCGAGCGTTAAATACCGTAATGCTTCGGTCGCATGCGCGTGCCGTGTTCATCGCCTTGAACGCCGCGGCGTCGCTGGCTCTGGCCGTCGCGACCCATGCCGCCGAGCCCTCGCCGTCACCTCCGCCCCCTCCGGAGATCCAGATCGTCCGTGCGCAGGGAGCGATCACCATCGACGCGAAACTGGATGACCCGGGCTGGAAGGGCGTCCCGCCGGTCGAGACGTGGTTCGAGACCAACCCCGGCGACAACATTCCCCCTCCGGTGAAGAACGTCGGCTACGTCGCCTACGACGAGCGGTACTTCTACGCCGCTTTCGAGTTCCAGGATCCCGATCCACGCCAGATGCGCGCGCCCCTCACCGACCGCGACAACTTCGGCGGTGACACGGACTACGCGGGGGTCATCCTCGACACGCGCCACGACGGCAAGACGGGCGTGGAGTTCCTGGTGAACCCGCGCGGCGTGCAATTCGACGGCGTGATCGACGACGTCAACGGCAACGAGGACGTCTCCCCCGACTTCTTCTGGCAGGCGGCGGCGCGCGTCACCGCGACCGGCTGGACGCTGGAGATGCGGATCCCGTTCTCATCCCTGCGCTACCCCAAGGCCGACCCCATGACCTGGGGCGTCATGCTCTATCGCAATTACCCGCGCCAATACCGCACGCAGATGATGAGCACCCGCCTCCCGCGCGGCGGGAACTGCTTCGTCTGCCGCTTCAACACCATGAGCGGCCTCGCGTCGTTGCCCACCGGCGGCCACGTCGTCGTCGCGCCCTACGTGAACACCAGCGAGATGGCCACCCCGCGCGACGGGCTGGGCACGCCGCTGGTCAGCGGACGCGTCCGCGGGCACGTCGGCGGCGACCTCAAGTGGATCCCCAACGCCAGCGCGGCCGTGGACGCGACGATCAACCCCGACTTCTCGCAGATCGAATCCGACGTCGCCCAGATCGGGGCCAACGAGCGCTTCGCGCTCTTCTTCCCCGAGAAGCGACCGTTCTTCCTCGAGGGCAGCGAGCTCCTCCTCTCGCCGATCCAGGCCGTCTACACGCGCACCATCACGTCGCCGCGCTGGGGCGTGCGCGGGACGGGCAAGTGGGGACATGCCGCGTACACGGGGCTGGTGGTGGAGGACGGCGGCGGCGGCAGCGTGGTTCTTCCCGGCCCGAACCAGTCCGACCTCGCGAACCAGGACTTCCGCTCCTACGTCGCCGTGGGACGTGTGCGACGGGACATCGGCCGCTCGGTCGTGAGCCTGCTCGCCACCGACCGCGAGGTGCGCGGGGGTGGATACAACCGCGTGCTCGGCCCCGATTTCCAGTGGCGGCCCAACGACCGCGACCTCGTGACCGGCCAGCTCCTCTTCAGCCGCACCCAGACGCCCGACCGGCCCGACCTGGCCGACGAATGGACGGGCCAGAAGCTGGCCGGCCATGGGCTCGACCTCTGGTACAGCCACCAGACGCGCCGTCACGACTGGTTCGGCGACGTCAAGGATTTCTCGGACCAGTTCCGCGCCTACAACGGGTTCGTGCCCCAGGTCGGCTACCGTTCCGGTTACGCGGAGACCGGCCTCACCTTCCGCCCGCAGGGGTTCCTGCGCCGCATCCGTACCTTCGCGATCGCGGAAGCGCAGAAGGACCGCGCGGACGCGCTCATCAACCGCGAGTACTCGTTCGGCGCGGGCATGGACGGCCGGTTCAACTCGTTCATGCGCTTCCGCTACGGCTTCTCGCGCGTGCGCGCGGGCGCAGGGACGGTCCCGAGGCAGCGCCTCTACTACAACATCAGGGCGAGCCCGACGCGCTGGCTCAACGACGTGGCCCTGGAAGGATTCGTGGGGCAGGAGGCGGACTTCGCGAACGCGCGTACGGGAACGGGCGCGGACGTGCGTCTCTCCGGAACGCTGCGGCCGAGCGATCACATCGAGCTGCGCCTCAACACCAGCCGCCGCTGGCTCGACGTGGAGCCCCACGATCGGCCGGGGGGACGTCTGTTCACCGCGCAGGTCGAGCGCGTGCGGGCCACCTACACCTTCACGTCGCGCGTCTTCCTCCGCCTGATCGGACAATACGTCGACACCCGCCGCGATCCCGCGTTGTTCATCGAGGAGACCGCGCGCCGCGACGCCTCCTTCAGCGGCTCCGCCCTCTTCGCCTACAAGCTCAACTGGCAGACCGTGCTGTTCCTGGGTTACGGAGACAACCGTGCCCTGTCGGAGCAGGAGACGTTCGAGCGCGAGGACCGCCAACTCTTCCTGAAGCTCTCCTACGCCTTCCAGCGCTGAGGGCGGCGCTTGCGCCTAGCGCTTTTTCGCCGCCTTCTTATGGGCCGCCGGTCTCCGCGTCGCGCGAGGCGGACGCTTCGTCGCTTTTCGCCGCGGGGTCTTCACTGTCATCGCCTTCGGCCGGCCATGCCGCGGCTGATAGACGCCCAGGTGTCCGCCCCCCGGTAGCCTCACCTGCGTCAGCAGCCCCCACCTCAAATCCTGCACGGGCCCGCAGGTCACGTTCGCCTTCTGCATGCTCGCGATGAAGGCCTCCACGTCGTCGCACATCAGGTAGAACTCGTGGACGTCGTTCCGGTCCGAGGGATGCACGGCCACCTCCGCCGGAGGCAGGCCGAAGATCAGCCATCCTCCCCCCGCGTCGGCGCTGGGCAGCTTGAGGACGTCGCGGAGGAAGGCCCGGTCGGCCTCGGGGGTCATGCTGTAGACGATCGAATGCGCGCCGATTATCACGAGATCACCTCCTCACCCGTCACTTCAAGAGCGTCCGCACCGCCTCTTCCACGCGCAGCCAGGCCTTGGACGTGGGCGCGATGACGTCGAAGTGACCGGCACCCTCGACCACGACCAGGCGCGCCGCGTCACCCTTCTCGCGTGCGGCCGCGACATAGCGCTCGGACAGGCCGAGAGGGACGATCCGGTCCTCACGGCCGTGCACGATCTGCTGGGGGACGCCCAGAGGGAGAAGTCCGATCGGCGACGCGACGGAGTAGCGCGCGGACTGCGCCTCCGGCAACCCGCCCAGCAAGGACGGAACGGCGTCGCCGCAGACGCGGTCGGCGGCGGCTCGGGCGAGGTCCGGGATGGGTGCGAGGCCCACCACACCGCGCAGCGGCAGCGGCGCCTTTCCGCGGAGCGGATCCGCCTCGGGCAACCGCGCGCGGGCCGCGAGCCACAGCGCGAGATGCCCGCCCGCGGAGTGGCCCACGGCCACCACTCGCGTGAGGTCGAGCCCACGTGAGGGTGCGATCTCCCGCAGATGGTCCGCGCCGCGCCCGACGTCCTCGAACGTGCCCGGCCAGCCGCCGCCCTCGTCGCCGACACGACGGTACTCGAGGCACCAGGCCGCCACTCCCGCTCGCGCGAGCGCCGCACAGACGGGGCGGATGTGCCCCTCGCCGTATTCCGCGGACCAGCAGCCGCCGTGGATCACGACCGCGACGGGATGGGGCCCAGGTCCACGCGGAACCCACAGCTCGCCGAACTGCTGAGGCGCGGGGCCGTACGCGATGCGCGCATCGGCGGGTGGGGCCTCGAGGGCGAGCACTTCCTGGAACGACACCGCCTGGCGATCGCCGGCCCGCACTCGTCCGGCGGCGCTGGCGGTCAAGACGAGGATCAGCGCGGCTCGTCGCATCGTGTCGGCTCCGACGCGAGTGTACAACGCACCTCGGTATAGGCTTGCCCGCTCGTGTTCGACCCCGAACGGTTCCTGGCCCAGCTTCTCGTCATCGTCGCCGCCACGCGCCTGGTGGGCGCGCTCGCCGCGCGCCTCCGTCAGCCTCGCGTCGTCGGCGAGATCGCGGCCGGCCTCCTTCTCGGCCCTTCGCTGCTGGGACGCCTTGCCCCCGGCCTTTCCGCCTGGCTCTTTCCTCCCGCGACGTTTCCCGTGCTGCTCGCGGTCAGTCATCTCGGCCTGCTCTTCTTCATGTTCCTGGTCGGCCTGCACCTCGACCTGGGCATGCTGCGCGCCTCCGGCCGCACCGCGCTCGTCGCGAGCCCCGTCAGCATCGTCGTGCCGCTGGGCCTCGGCATCGTGGTGGGGGGCGTGATCCAGCCGCGATTCGCTCCCGAGGTCTCGCCCCTCTCTTTCGCCCTGTTCATGGGCGTCGCCCTGAGCGTGACCGCGTTCCCCGTGCTCGCGCGGATCCTGGAGGAACGCGGGCTGGCCCGGACGCGCATCGGGGTGGTTGCGATCGCTTGTGCGGCCGTGGACGACGTGACCGCCTGGTGTCTGCTCGCGGGCGTGACCGCCTACGTCCGGGCCGCCGCCGGAAGCAGCTCGTTCGCGCGCACCCTGCTTCTCCTCGCCGTATTCGCGGCCGCGGTCCTCCTCCTTCTCCCTCCGGTCCTGAAGACTGGCCGTCGCGTGCCTGCTGGCCTGCGCGGCCGTCACCGAGGCCATCGGCGTGCACGCGCTCTTTGGCGCCTTCCTGGCCGGCATCGCGATGCCGCGGCGTGACGACCTGCGTCACGCGCTGGAAGTGAGCCTCGAAGCGGTCACCTCCGTCGTCCTCCTCCCCCTGTTCTTCGCCTCCACCGGCTTGCGCCTCGACGTGGGGTGGCTGAAGGGTGCCGCCGCCTGGTCGGCTTTCGGCTTGATCCTGCTCGCCGCCGTCGGGGGCAAGCTGGGCGGATCGATGGTGGCGGCGCGCGCCACCGGAATGGGCTGGCGCGACGCGGCGGGGCTCGGCATCCTCCTCAACACGCGCGGCCTGGTCGAGCTGGTCATCCTCGGCGCCGGCCTCGAGCTGGGCGTCCTCACGCCGCCCGTCTACTCGATGATGGTGCTCATGGCCCTCGTCACCACCGCCATGGCCACGCCCGTCCTCCAGGCCCTGGGCCTCGCGCGAGGCGAATCTCTCCGAGATTCGAAGCCGTCCTCGTCCCCGCCCAGCGCGCCGCCGATAGGATGGGAATAGGCCCCACCAAGGGGACCGCATTCGGAAAGGAACGGACCATGCCCTACATCCTGCCCGACCTCGATTACGACTACGGCGCGCTCGAGCCGCACATCTCGGGCCAGATCATGCAGCTCCACCACGACAAGCACCATGCGACGTACGTCAAGAAGGCCAACGAGACGCTGGAACAGCTCGACCAGGCGCGCGACAAGTCCGATTTCACGCGCATCGCCGGACTCGAGAAGGCCCTCGCTTTCAACCTTTCCGGCCACGTGCTGCACTCCCTGTTCTGGCGCAACCTGATGCCGAAGGGCGGCGGCCGGCCAACGGGAGAGCTGGCCCAGGCCCTCGTCCGCGACTTCGGCAGCTTCGAGGGCTTCCAGAAGCAGATCAACGAGGTCTCGGGGACGATCATGGGTTCCGGATGGGGCGCGCTCATCTACGAGCCGATGGCGGGCCGGCTCCTCACCTCCCAGATCTACGATCACCAGTCGAACCTCGCCCAGGCCGGCGTGCCCCTGCTCGTCATCGACGCCTGGGAGCACGCCTACTACCTGCAGTACAAGACGGAGAAGGCGAAGTTCTTCGAGGCGGTGTGGAACCTGTGGAACTGGGACGACGTGAGCCAGCGCTACGCCGCCGCGCGCAAGATGAACCTGCTCGTTCCGGAGACGGTGGAGGTGGCGGCGAAGCGCTGAGGACTCAGCCCCCGGACTCCGCCGCTTCCGCGTCGCGGCCGGGCGGGGTGGCGTCGTCGAGATCGTCGAGATAGCCGGGGGGAAGGGCGACGTGCTGGGTGCCCGCGGTCTTGCCGCGGGCGACGCGCATGGCGTCCGGCGGGAAGGGCTGGCCGCGGTCCACGTCGGCGAGGATCGTCTCCAGCTCGGCCAGGGTGGTGACGTGCATGAGCCGCTCGCGCAGGGGCGCCCCGCCGCGAAAGCCCTTCGTGTACCACGAGCTGTGCTTGCGGAACGCCCGCATCGCGCCCGTCTCGCCCAGCCAGGCCGCCAGCAGGCGCGCATGCTCGAGCATCACCTCGACCACGCCGCCGAAGTCGGGCGGATTGGCGGGCGCGCGGCCCGCGAAGACGTCGGCCAGGTCGCGGAACAGCCACGGCCTTCCCAGGCATCCGCGGCCCACGATCACGCCGTCGCAGCCCGTCGCCCGCATCATGCGCAGCGCATCTTCGGCTTCCCAGATGTCGCCGTTGCCGAGGACGGGGATCGCGCTCACCGCCTGCTTGAGCTGCGCCACCGCGTCCCAGCGCGCCTGCCCGTCGTAGAGCTGCGCGGCCGTGCGCGCGTGCAGGCCCACCGCCGCGCAGCCTTCGTCCTGGGCGATACGCCCGGAGTCGAGGTAGGTCTGCACGCGCTCGTCGATGCCGATGCGGAACTTCAGGGTGACGGGCACTGCGCCCGCGGCGGACACGGCCGCGCGCACGATCGCGCGCAGGAGCCGCGGCTTGGCCGGGATGGCGGCGCCGCCGCCCTTGCTCGTGACCTTGCGTACGGGACAGCCGAAGTTCATGTCGAGGTGGTCGACGCGGCCCTCGCCCGCGAGCAGCCGTACCGCCTCGCCCACGTGATGGGGATCGACGCCGTAGAGCTGCAGGCTGCGCGTCGTCTCTTCCTCGCCGAAGCTCGCCATGAGCACCGTCTTGCGATTCCCCTCCACGAGGGCGCGGGCGGTGATCATCTCGCTCACGTAGAGGCCCGCCCCATACCGGCGGCACAGCGTGCGGAAAGGCGGATTGGTGACGCCGGCCATGGGCGCGAGCACCACCGGCGGCCAGACCCGGAGCGGGCCGATGGGCACGGCGGAGAACTCGCCGGCGCGGGCGGGAGGCACGTCGCGGTTGATGTCGCTGCGGTAGATGGCGTCCATGGGTGCGAGGTGTCGAATCCCGCATGATAGCCTGGAAGCCAGGCCATCATGAGCAGCGACTCCGCGCCGCGCAAGCGGCATTTCTCGATGATCCGCGACTTCCACCTCGCGGATTTCCTGACCCTCGCCAACGGCGCCTCCGGCACCGCCGCCATCTTCTTCTCGATGGACCACGTGCGCGCAGGGTCCATCGGCAAGGTCTACGCCGCGGGCACCTTCATCGTGCTCGCGCTGTTCTTCGACGTGATGGACGGGCGCGTGGCGCGCTGGCGGCACCAGGCCTCCGTGATGGGCCGCGAGCTGGACTCGCTGGCCGACGTCATCAGCTTCGGGGTGGCGCCGGCCTGCCTGGGCTTCGCCGTCGGCCTCACCGGCCTGCTCGATTGCCTGGTCCTCCTGTACTTCGTGGGCTGCGGCATCAGCCGGCTGGCCCGCTACAACATCACGGCGGAGAAGATGTCCGAAGAGGCGGGCAAGGTCACCTACTTCGAGGGCACGCCGATCCCCACCAGCGTCCTCCTGGTGCTGGCGGTCATGGTGCTGGCCTGGCGCGGAGCGGTGGACCGTGCGCTGCCGGGCGGGATCGTGAGCCTCGCGGGATGGGACTTCCATCCCCTGGCCCTGGTCTACGCGGTCTCGGGCTCCCTGATGATCAGCAAGACGATACACATCCCGAAACCGTAGCTGGATCGGCCTAAAGGACGGAGTTGAGCCGATCAAGCCCCTAGCGGGTGTCGGGCTCGACTTCTCCGAACTGGCAGCCCTTGATTCCCTTCACTTCCGCGCACAGCAGCCAGTGCCCCGGATTGACCGCGGTCAGGATCTTGTTGAAGGGGACGTCCGGGAAATCGTTCACACGGACGTGCTCGCCCTCCTGCTCGAACGTCCAGTCGATCCGGTTGCCGATCAGCCCTTCCTTCACGTCCAGGTTGTCCTTGGTCTTGGGCGTGGCCGTGACGAAGCCGGTGCAGCCGACGGGGAGCTTGTCCTCGCCGTTGCGCGGCGGCTCGATGCCGGCGTCGCAGCGGATGCTGTAGAACGCGACGCGCACGTAGGAGATCACGTCGGCGAAGTCCAGCGGGAACGACGGGGGCGTGCACGTCTGCCGGTAGCTGCCGGAGCCGCGCCGGATGTGTCCGGTGGCCAGCAGGATGTCGTAGTCCTCGCTGAAGTCGACGGCGTTGCGCACGGAGACGGTCGTGGTGTCGGTCTCCGCGCAGAGGCCGGCGGTCTGCAGGGCGGCCACGACGCCCTGGTGGTATTCGAGGGGCTTGAGCACCTTGTACCCGCCCGGCCCGTTCTGGTCGGTCAGGACGAAGTAGTCCGGGTGCTGCTGCACGAGCTGGTCGATGGCGGCGTCCACGTCACCGAGCAGGGCGGGGTTGCGTCGCGCGCAGAAGGTATCGGGATCGCCCTTGCCGTACCTGCAGGCGGTCGCGGTGGGTGAGGCGGGAGCCGAGGGCGCAGCGCTGGGAGAGGGGGAAGCAGCGGCCACGGTCGCGGACGGCGCCGGAGCGGGAGCGGATGGAGTCGACCCACCCGAGCAGGACAAAGCCGTGGCCACGAGCGCCGCCAGAGAGCCCGTCCGAGCCGTGCGCAGATTCATTCCCACCACACCAAACGCGTAGCGTATCGCGCCCGTGGAGGAGCGGCAAGGCCGCGGCTAGGGGACGTCGTACCCCTCGACCGTCTTCCCGAGCAGGTACTTGTCGAACCAGCCCACGATGTGGCGCAGGCGCTCGACGCGGTGCCAGGGCTTGCCGGAGCGGCTCAGCTCGTGGCTCTCCTCGGGGAAGCGGACCATCACGGCGGGGCGCTTCAGGTACTTGAGGGCGCGGAAGAGCTGCTCGCCGCCGTCGGCGGGCGGCGTGCGCAGGTCGGCCTCGCCCTCGATCAGCATGAGCGGCGTCGTGATGTTCTTGACGAAGGTGATGGGGGAACGCGCGGCGTAATCCGCCGGGTCTTCCCAGGGTGCGCCCTTGAACCAGGTGGGACGGAACAGGGTGAAGTCCGCGGTGTACCAGAAGCCGGCCCAGTCCGCGATCGAGCGCTGGGACACGGCGGCCGCGAAGCGGGTGGTCTGGGTGATCAGCCAGTTGGTCAGCACCCCGCCGCCGCTTCCGCCGGTCACGCCCAGATGCGCCTCGTCCACCAGGCCGCGCTTCACGAGCGCGTCGACGCCGGCCATGAGGTCCTTGGCGTCGTCGCCGGGATAGTGGTACTGGATGACGTTGCCGAAGTCCTGGCCGTACGACGTGCTGCCCCGCGGGTTGGGATAGAGCACGACGTAACCTTTGGCCGCCATCCACTGGAACTCGTGGTCGAAGGTCGCACCGTAGGCGGCGTGCGGACCGCCGTGGATGTTCAGGATCAGCGGATAACGCTTGCGGGCGTCGAAGCCGGGAGGCTTGAGGATCCAGGCCTGGATGCTCTTCCCGTCGAAGCTCGGGTACACGATCTCCTCCGGCGCCCCGACCTGCACCTCGGAGAAGAGGGCTTCGTTGACGCGCGTCAGGCGGCGCGGCGTGCCCACGCCGGGGCCGAGGACGAAGAGGTCCCCGACCTCGGTCGGTGTCGAAAGGACGAGGGTGATCCGGCCGCCGTCGGGCGTGGCGGTGTAGGCGACGACTTCCTGATCGCCGGTGGTGAGGGCGTCCATCTTTCCGGTTCCGACGTCGACGCGCTGCAGGTTCGCGCGCCCGTAATCCGCGGTGCGCACGTAGACGGACGTGCCGTCGCGGCTCCAGACGGGGCCCGCGGGCAGGCTGCCGCGTGGCGCACGCTGATCGCCGGTGAGCCCGCCGCCGACGTCCCCGTCGTAGGTCCCGGTCAGGAGGCGCGGCGGCGCCTTCGATCCCAGGTCCGCGACGTACAGCTCGGGCTGATCGTAGGAGCGCACGGGCTCGCCGCGGGGCACGCCCTGGAACGCGATGCGCTTGCCGTCGGCGCTGAGCGCGAACTCCCCGATGGTGCCGTCGATGCTCGCGGCCAGGGACATCTCGCCCCCTCCCACGGGTACGGAGAAGATGTCGCTATCGGGCGCCTGGTAGTACGGCTCCTTCACGCGGTTCGACACGAAGTAGATGGTCCGGCCATCGGGCGCGAAGGCGGGCGAGGCCTCCTCGAACTCGCCCGACGTGAGCTGCCGGGGTGTGGCCCGGTCGCCGGCGTCGGGGACCTCGAGCGTCCAGATGTGCCCGGGCCGGCTCGCGTCCAGGAGTCCGCGGCCGTTGCTGCGGTAGACGGCGAGGGTGACGACCTTGACGTCGCTGTCGCGCTCGTCGGGGGCGTCGCCCGCTTTGCGCGCGGCGCGCTCGAGGTCCTTCGGGTTCGCGGTGCTGGTGAACGCGAGTACGCGGCCGTCCGGAGACCAGGCCGGCGAGGATGCGCCCTTCGCCACGTCGGTCAGGTCCCGCGCTTCGCCTCCGTCCATCGCCATGAGGTAGAGCTGCGGCGGCTGGAGCTTGCCCGCCTTTTCCACGGCGCGCGTGAAGGCCAGCCGGCGGCCGTCGGGCGACCAGCGCGGCGCGAGGTCCTGCGTTCCCGTGGTGAGCGGCCGGGGCGCACGGCCGCCCTCCGTGTCCACCGTCCAGATCGCGGTGTCGTACCCGTCCTTCTTTTCGTTGACCGTCACCCTCACGAACGCGACCCGCTTTCCATCCGGCGAGACCTGAGGGTCGGCCACCCACGTGAGCCGGAAGAGGTCGGTCTCGGTGATGGGACGGGAGGCGGCGACGCCCGCGGCGGGGACGAGGGCCAGCGCGAGCAGGGGTGCGGCGAGGCGGCGGCACGGGACGGCGAGGGAGACGGCCATGAACACCTCCCGGAGGCGCCGATTCTACGCGCGGCCGGCGGCGGCCATGCAAAAGCGCCCCCGGGCGCGGTCTAATGGAAGCATGCCGGCCGTGATCGCGCTCCTGGGGCCCACGAACACCGGCAAGACGTACCACGCCGTCGAACGGCTGCTCGCCCATCGCACGGGCATGATCGGGTTCCCGCTGCGCCTGCTGGCCCGCGAGAACTACGACCGCCTGGTGCAGCTCCGGGGTGCGGAGGCGGTCGCGCTCATCACGGGCGAGGAGCGGATCGTGCCCTCCTCGCCGCGCTACTTCATCTGCACGGTGGAGGCGATGCCGCTCGACCGCAAGGTCGATTTCCTGGCCGTGGACGAGATCCAGCTCGCCGCCGACCGCGAGCGCGGCCACGTGTTCACGGACCGGCTCCTGGGGGCACGGGGCCTCGAGGAGACGATGTTCCTGGGCGCGGAGACGATCAAGCCGCTGCTGCGCCAGCTCGTGCCCCCGGCCGCGTTCATCGCGCGCGAGCGCCTTTCGACCCTGACCTACGCCGGGCACAAGAAGCTGGACCGGCTGCCGCGGCGGAGCGCGATCGTGGTGTTCTCGCTGGCCGACCTCTACGAGGTGGCGGAGCGCGTGCGGCACGAGACGGGGGGAGCGGCCGTCGTCTTCGGAGCGCTCTCGCCGCGCACGCGCAACGCGCAGGTCGCGCTGTACCAGGCGGGCGAGGTGGACTACCTCGTGGCCACCGATGCCATCGGAATGGGCCTCAACCTCGACATCGACCACGTGGCCTTCACCGCGCTCGGCAAGTACGACGGACGCGGCCCTCGTCCGCTGCGTCCGGCGGAAGTGGCCCAGATCGCCGGGCGCGCCGGTCGGCACACGCGCGACGGCACCTTCGGCCCGACCCTCGACCTCGGGCCCTTCGACGACGGGCTGGTGGAGGCGGTCGAGGGCCATCACTTCGAGCCGCTCGATCGCCTCTTCTGGCGCAACTCGGACCTCGTCTTCGCCTCGCCGGCCGCCCTCTTGTCCAGCCTGGAGCGACGTCCGCCTTCTCCGGTCCTGGTGCGCATGCGCGAGGCGGACGACCATCGCGCGCTGGCCGCGCTCAGCGCCGATGCGGAGGTGAGGCGACAGACGGACTCGCCGGAGGCGGTACGCCTGCTCTGGGACGTGGCCCAGGTCCCGGACTTCCGCAACGTGATGACGGAGGCGCACACGCGTCTGCTGGCCCAGCTCTTCCGGCACCTCCGCTCCCCGGCCGGGCGCCTGCCCGAGGACTGGGTGGCCGCGCAGGTGGCGGCCATCGACCGGACGGAAGGGGACGTGGAGACGCTGCTCGCGCGCATCGCCCACATCCGGACGTGGACCTACGTCGCGCATCGCAGCGGATGGCTGGCCGATCCCGCGCACTGGCAGCCGCGCACGCGCGCCGTCGAGGATCGCCTCTCCGACGCGCTGCACGAGCGGCTCACCGAGCAGTTCGTGGAGCGCGGCGCCGCCGTCGTGTCACGCATCTCTCCCGAGGGCGCGGTGGTCGAGGTCGCGGCGGACGGCGAGGTGCGCGTGCAGGGGCTCGCCGTCGGCCGCCTGCTCGGCTTCCGCTTCGAGCCGGACCCGGGCCTGAGCGAGGCCCGCGGCCTCCGCGCCGTTGCCAATCGCGCGCTGAGGGCCCACATGGGCGAGCGCGTGCGCTCCTTCGCCGAGGAACCGGACTCCACGCTCGCTCTCGGCGCCGAGGGACACGTCCTCTGGCGTGGGGCGCCCGTCGGCCGGCTGCTGGCGGGGGACGGGCCGCTCTCTCCGCGCGTCGAGCCCCTGCCGTCGGACCTGCTCGATCCCGCCCTGCGCGAGCGCGTGCGCCGGCGCCTGGCCGCCTGGGTGGACGGCGCGCTGCGCGCGCGGCTGCCCTCGCTCGCGCCCGAAGAGCATGCGGCCGAGCTCTCGCCGCCCCTGCGCGGCCTCCTCTTCGCGTGGCGCGCGGGACTGGGGACGGTGGCGCGCCGGGAAGTGTCGTCCCAGCTCGCGGCGCTGACGCCCGCCGACCGCCGCGAGCTGTCGCGTCGCGGGATCAGCCTGGGCCGGCTCGCGATCTTCGCGCCCGTCCTGCTGCGCCCGGACGCCGTGCGCTTGCGCGCGCTGCTGTGGTCGGTGCACCGCGACGCGGGCTCGGTCCCGTTGCTCGCGGGCGCGCCCTCGGTGCGCATCGACCCGCGCGTGCCGTCGGCGTTCTATGTCGCGTGCGGCTACGTGCCGGCGGGCCCGCGTGCGGTGCGCGCGGATCGCGCAGAGAGGCTCGCGGCGGAAGCGCGCAAGAGAAACCGAGAGGGAAAGCCGGTCGAGGTGGCGCAGCTGGCTGCGATGGCCGGCTGCCCGGCAGAGGATGTCGAAGCGATCCTGGCCGCCCTGGGTTTCGTTCGTGACCGCGGCGGCGTATTCCGGGAAGGTGCTCGCCGCGCCACGACCCGCGGGGCCAGATGATCGATTGTCGTTGTCGTTGTTTCTCTACCTACCTCTCGAAACGCACCCCCGCCGCGCGCGCGCTGACCTTCGCCTCGTCGAGATCCCGCTGCTTCTCGGACAGCTTGCGCTCCGCCTTCTCGAGGTCCTCGAGCGCATCCGTCACGTCGCGCTGGGCCTTGTCGCGCGCATCGACGTCGCCGGCCACCGCGACGGCATGAGCACGCCGTGCTTCCACTTCCGCTTCGTGCCGCCGGACCTTCGCCTGCGCTTCCTGCACGTCGGCTTCCCTATCGCGCACGCGGCCGATCCACTCGCGCGCCTTGTCCTCCGAAATCTCGGTCGCGCGCGGCGCGGCCGCGGCCGCGTTGGAGACGACGCCCGAGGGCGCCGTGGCCGCGGACATGACCGGGGCGGCGACGGGTGGCGCGGGCTGCTCCCCCCGCACGCGCAAGAGGTCGGCGTCCGTGAACGCCGTCTTGCGTGTCGGCTCGCTGGGCGGGGCGATGGACGTCATCCCCGTCGGCTCGGCGGCGGAGGTCGGGAGGGGGCCGCCCTGGATGGCAAGCGCGGCCATGCTGGGCGGAACGCCCTGGTTGTAGCCGACGACCGGCGGATAGCTGAGGACAGGAGGCGTCCACGTCGGCGGCGGGGCGGAAGCGGCGGCGAGCGTCGCGGACGAGGCCTCCACCGAATCCTGGATGGGGGCCCCGCGGAACAGGCTACGAATCCACAGCCCCGCGGCCAGCGCGATGATGACGGCGACGGCCAGCATCGCGCGCAGGGCGCCGCGACCCGACCCGGTCGCCGTGGCCGCAACCTTCGGCGGCGCGGAGTGAAACACGGGCGTGCCCGCCAGGACGGTGTCGCATCGCGAACAGCGCAGGTCCTGCACCTTGTGGCGTGCCCCGCACTTCGGGCAGACCCTGTAGTCTCCGGCTCGCCAGACTTCGGTTGGCATCGGCGCCTCCGCGAGGGGTTCTACCCCTGTGCGCACGGGGGAAGTGCAAGACCCGGGCCAGGCGAGCCGGCCCCCTGCATGTCTTTGACGACGCAGGAAGACTAGTGCGGGATCACTCCCAGGGGAGCCCGCCGCTGGAACATTTGATAGAGGTGGTGCGCCTCGTGGTGGGTGAGGTACTCGACGCAGAAGTGCACGTCGTAGCTTGGGTACTCGGGGTGCTGGCCCGGGCGATGCCAGTCGGCCGGACGCAGCTCTTCGAGCCGAGCGATCAGGCGCTCCCGACGCATCCGGAACGAGGCCAGGGTATCGACGGTCGTCCGCCGCACGCGCTCGTCGAATCCCGGGTCGCCGTCCGGCTCGTAGGGAGGGAGCTTGGGGTTCTCCTGCCCGAGCATCGCCTCGACGCGCTCGTCGAAGACCTCGTGGATGCGATCGAGGTGGCAGATCAGCTCCTTGACCGACCATTTGTCCGGGACCGTGCGGCGGGCGAGTTCCGCTTCCGAGAGCCCCGCCACCATCCGCGTCACGTCCTCCACCTGCCCCTGCAGCCGCTCGACGATGCGCGCGTGCACCGCGTGCTTGTCATGGGGTCCGCGCGCCAACCTGGCGTCCTCGGCCATCATCTACCTCCGTGCCACCCTATCCTCCAGCATAACGCTGCACGGGCGCGGAGCGCGTGGGATCATCGGCCCCATGGGCGAGGCGGCGACCGGCCCCCGGCCCGATCTGCACGGGTGGATGCGGGACGCCTTCCTCCGGCTGCTCGGGGCGGTGTACCTCGTCGCCTTCCTGTCCCTGTGGGTCCAGGGCGAGGGCCTCATCGGCTCGCGGGGCGTCTTGCCCATCCGCGAGCTCCTCGACCTCGCGCGCGAGCGAATGGGCGCTTCCCGATACTGGGTGCTGCCCACCGTCTTCTGGATCGCCGATGGGGACGCCGCGCTGCACGTCGTATGCGCGGCCGGGACCCTCCTCTCTCTCGTCGCGCTCCTGGGCCGCGCGCGGGCGCTCGTCATGCTGGGACTCTGGGTCCTGTACCTGTCGCTGGCCGTGGCGGGGGAGGACTTCCTGTCGTTCCAGTGGGACGCCCTCCTCCTCGAGGCCGGACTGCTCGCGGCGGCGCTGGCGCCGCGCGGGATCCTGCGGCGACGCCCCGCTCCCGCGCCGCTCCTGATCATCTGGATGTACCGCTGGCTTCTCTTCCGCCTGATGTTCGGATCGGGCGTGGTGAAGCTGCGCAGCGGCGACCCGACCTGGCGCAGCTTCACCGCCCTCGAGTACCACTACGAGACGCAGCCCCTGCCGACCTGGATCGGCTTCTACGCGCACCACCTCCCCGCGCGCGTTCAGGTGACGTCCGCCGCGGTCATGTTCGTCATCGAGCTCGCTCGTCGCGTTCGTGGGCTTCCAGGTCTTGATCGCGGCCACCGGGAACTACGCGTTCTTCAACATCCTCACCATCGCGCTGTGCGTCTTTCTGGCCGACCCCGGCGTGCTGCCGCGGCGATGGCGCCCGAACGCGGACCCCGGCGAGGCGGCCCCGACGCTGTTCGGTCCCTGGCCGCGCGCCGTGCTCGTCCCCTTCGTCGGCGTGGTGGCCCTCGTTTCGGCAGTTCAATTCACTGAGGTCACCCTCGGAGTCGGCCTGCCTTGGCCCTCGCCGATCATCGGGCTGGCACGCGCGGTCTCGCCCCTGCGGTCCGTGAACAACTACGGGCTGTTCGCGGTCATGACGACGACGCGGCCGGAGATCGTGATCGAAGGCAGCGACGACGGCGAGACCTGGCGAGCATACGAATTCCGTTACAAACCCGGGGACGCGCGGCGTCGGCCGGGGTTCGTGGCCCCCCACCAGCCGCGGCTCGACTGGCAGATGTGGTTCGCCGCCCTGGGGGGCTGTGATGAAAGCCCCTGGCTGCGGCCGCTGTTCCAGCGGCTGCGGGAGGGCTCGCCTCCGGTCCTGGGCCTCCTGGGAAGCAATCCCTTCCCGGACCGGCCGCCTCGGTACGTGCGCGCCCTCCTGTACGACTACCACTTCACCGACCTCGCCACCCATCGCCGCACCGGAGAGTGGTGGCAGCGCCGCCTGGAAGGCGAGCTGTGCAGCCCGTGACCTCCAAGGGGCTCAGTGACCTAACCGATCGCGGCGGCGAGCGTCTAACGGAGCGGATGGTGGGAGGCGAGGACGAGGCCCAGGCCGTAACCCGTGCGCGGGGCGGCGATACCGAGGCCTTTCGCCTCCTCGTGGAGCGGCACAGCCGCGGGGTCTTCCGGCTGGCCTTCCGCATGACGGGGAACGAGCACGACGCGGAGGATGTGGTGCAGGAAGCGTTCTTGAAGGCCTACCGCAAGCTGCCCGGCTTCGAGGAGCGGGCGCAGTTCGGGAGCTGGGTCCACCGCATCGCCGCCAACTGCGCGTACGACCTCCTGCGCGCCCGCGTCCGCCATGACGATCGCCTCGACCGCTCGGAAGGCTCCGAAGGCGACCGCACGCTCACCGTGCCGGCGGACGATCCCTCGCCGGAGCGGCTGGTGGCGGGGCGCGAAGTCCGTAGCCGCCTGCGCGCGGCCCTGGCCCGCCTGAGCGCGCTCGAGCGCTCGGCCTTCACCCTGCGCCACGTCGAGGGCATGTCGATCGCGGAGATCTCGCACGCCCTCGACCTCGACACCAGCGCAGCCAAGCAGAGCGTGTTCCGCGCCGTACGCAAGCTGCGGCAGGCCCTGGGCGAGCAGGCGCGGTGGGGGATCACGACGTGAGCCACCTGACCGAGGAGGAGCTGGTCCTGCGCCGGTTCGGCGAGGCGGAGGATCCCGCCGCGATCGATTCCCATCTTGCGGAGTGCGCCACCTGCCGGGCCGCGCTGGAGGCGCTCCGGCGCGATCTCGATGCGGTGCCCATGCCGGAGCCGCCCGAGCGCGGCGCGGACTACGGAGCGCAGGTCTGGGCCCGGCTCGAACCGCATCTGGCCGACGTCCCTCGCCCGGCGGAGATCGCCGCCGCACGGCCGTTCGGGCGCAGGGTCCACCTGCGGCGCGTCTGGGCGCCGGTCGGGCTGGCCGCATCGCTGGTGCTCGCGTTCCTGCTGGGCCGCCATTGGCCGCACGAGACGGCCGCGCCCACTCCCGTCTCCGCGGCCGCCCGCGAGCGCATCCTCCTCCTCGCCGTCGGCGACCACCTCGAGCGGTCGGAGATGCTGCTGGTCGAGCTCGTCACCGCGGGCGCGGACGGAAGGCCCGTCGATATCTCCACCCAGCAGGAGTACGCGGAGGAGCTGGTGGGCGCGAACCGCCTCTACCGGCAGACGGTCGTGCGCGCGGGCGAGCCGGGAGTGGCCAGCCTGCTCGACGAGCTCGAGCGGCTGCTGGTGGAGGTCGCGCACCGGCCGTCCTCCATGAGCCCCGCCGACCTGGCCGACATCCGGAGCCGGATCGAGTCGCGCGGGCTGCTCTTCCGGGTGCGCGTCATCGAGACGCAGGTGCGCGAGAAGGAGAAGGAAAGCACGAAGACGGCGGCGGGGACCAATGTCGTTTCCTGAGGTGAATCGATGAGAACGGGATTGATGACGGCGGTGCTGGTCGTGCTGGCCCTGGCCGCGCCGCCGGCGCGGGCGCAGGTCCTCCTGGAGAGCGCGGAGGAGGCGCAAGCGCAGGCGCAGCGGGATCGCGACAAGGCGCAGCGCGATCGTGAGCACGCTCGTGAGGAGGCGCAGCGCGATCGTGAGAACGCCGAGCGCGATCGCGACCGGGGGCAGCAGCGCGCCGACCGCGAGGACGAGCGCTACGAACGCGGGACGGAGGCCCTCGACGAGGAGCGCTGGGACCGCGCGATCGAGGCCTTCGAGGCCGTGGCCACCATGGGCGGCCGGCGCGTGGACGCCGGCCTCTACTGGAAGGCCTATGCCCAGCGCAAAGCCGGGCGCCCGGCGGATGCGCTGGCCACCCTGGGCCAGCTGCGCAAGACCGCGCCCCAGAGCAAATACATCAAGGAAGCGGACAACCTCGAGCTGGAGATCCGCCAGGCCTCGGGCCAGCGTCCGGCCCCGGAGCGCGAGTCGGACGAGGACCTCAAGCTCATCGCGCTCAACGCGCTCCTCGCCAGCAACGCCGAACAGGCCGTGCCCATGCTGGAGAAGTTCCTGGGAAGCGGCGCCTCGCCCAAGCTGCGCAACCGCGCGCTCTTCGTCCTCACCCAGAGCGGCTCCCCGCGCGGCCGGGCCGTGGTCGCGGACATCGCGCGCGGCAAGTCTCATCCCGACCTGCAGCGCACGGCCGTGAAGTACCTCGGCCTCTTCGGCGGCGACGAGAGCCGGCAGCTCCTCTCCGAGATCTACGCCTCCACCGACGAGGTGGACGTCAAGAAGGCGGTGCTCCAGGCCTACATGACGTCCGGCAACAAGGCGGGCGTGCTCGCCGCCGCCCGCGGGGAGAAGTCACCCGAGCTGCGCCGCGCGGCCATGCGCCAGCTCGGGCCCATGGGAGCCACGGCCGAGCTGTGGGAGCTCTATCGCAGCGACCCCTCGACGGAAGCGCGCAAGGACATCATCCAGGCCCTCTTCGTCGGGGGCGGGGGAGACCGGATCGCCGAGCTCGCCAAGACGGAAACGAACCCCGAGCTGCGCCGCACGGCCGTGCGCACCCTTGGCCTCCTCGGCCGCGATTCGACAGGGGCGACCCTCGTCTCCTTCTTCCAGTCCGATCGCGATCCGGAGGTCCGGCGGGAGGCGCTGCGCGGCCTCTTCATCCAGGGCAACGCGCATGCCCTCGTCCAGCTCGCGCGCGCGGAGAAGGACCCCGAGATGCGCCGGGAGATCGTGAATCAGCTCTCGCTCCTGGGCGGGAACAAGGAAGCGATGGATTACCTGATGGAGATCCTGAACAAATGAGCGCGCGCCTGTCCGTCTCCGTCTCCGTGCCCGTCTCCGTCCTTCTGGCCATTCCAGCCCTTGCTGGCCCGCCCCCTCACCTCGTGCGCACGCCCGTCGCCTCGCGGTCGGCGGCGACGGCGGGCCTCGAGAAGACGGTTCGGGCCTGGGCGGCCGCGCAGACGGCACCGGGGTGGCTCGGCTACGAGGTTCCGTCCACCGGCCACCACGACATGTGCTGCTTCGATTCCTGGGAGGGAAGCGAGCGCAGCGGCGGCGGGTGTCGGATCGAAGATCACGGCTCGTTCTCGATGCGCGACTCGGGAGAGCGATTCGCATCGCTCGACGACGAGACGGCCGTCGTCCTCCTGCGCGCGGAAGAGGGCCGCATCGGCCGCGTGCGCGTCGTCTCGCGCGGGTGCGGGATCGACGCCGCCGGCCGCACGCTGACCTGGGTCGACGACGTCAAGCCGGCGGAGAGCCTGGCCCTGCTGTCTTCGCTGGTCGCCGCCGGCGAGGAGGCGACAGCCAAACAGCTCGATGGTGGCCGCAGCGCGGGCCGCGACAAGGTGACCGAATCCGCCCTCATGGCCATCGCGGTGCACGAGGGACCGGCCGCGGACGACGTGCTCGAGCGCTTCATCACCCCCACGCAGCCGGAACGGATCCGCAAGAAGGCCGCCTTCTGGATGGGGAACATGCGCGGCCGCCGCGGGTACGAGGCGCTGAGCCGCCTCGTGCGCGACGACCCCAGCGACAAGGTGCGCGAGCAGGGCGTGTTCGCGCTGAGCCAGAGCGAGGTGCCGGAAGCGGTCGACGCCATGATCCGCGTCGCCCAGAAAGACGCGAGCACGCACGTGCGCGGCCAGGCCCTCTTCTGGCTCGGGCAGAAGGCGGGGAAGAAGGCCGTCGCCGCCATCAGCGGCGCCATCGCGGACGACCCGGAGACGGAGGTCAAGAAGAAGGCCGTCTTCGCCCTCAGCCAGCTCCCGAAGGAAGAGGGCGTGCCCATGCTCATCCAGGTCGCGAAGACGAACCGGAACCCGGAGGTCCGCAAGCAGGCGATGTTCTGGCTCGGCCAGTCGGGCGATTCCCGCGCGCTCGCGTTCTTCCAGGAAGTGTTGGCGCGATAACAAGGGCCTACCAAGGGGTCGCCGTTCGGGTCGCGCGTCGGTCTTCAATCTAAGGGGGGACACGTCGCGCCTCACCACGATGGGCACTCGCGCCCCCCCTTAAACCCCCCGTCGCTCACCGCCGCTGTGCGGCGCTGAGCTCACTGGTCGGCGTCGATCGATAGACTTGACAGGGCCCAGGGGGCCGAGTCATGATGGCGAAAGAAAAGCGAAATGGCTTCCGCCATCAAGAACGCCCTCGAAGACCTCCTGCGCGGCCGCCGCTTGCAGGCGGACGAGCCGCTGCTGCGGGGGGAGGATGCGCGCGGCCGCGCGCTGCCCACCGGCATCGCCGGCCTGGATGAGCTCCTCCTCGGCGGGTTCCCGCGCGGCCAGATCTCCGAGGTCCACGGGGCGTGCTCGTCGGGCCGGACCGCGCTCGTCTTCGCGCTCGCCGCGCGGCTGACGGGCGCGGGATCGCTGGTGGCCTGGGTCGATCCCGGCGATCGCCTCGATCCCGCGTCCGCCGCCCACGCCGGCGTTCACCTCGCACGGCTGTTGTGGCTGCGCGGCGAGCGCCGCGGCCGCGGCACGGGCGCGCTCCTGCCCGCGGTCTCCGCGGTGGGCACGCTGCTGGGCTCCGGGTTGTTCGAAGCCGTCGTCTTCGACCTGGCCGGCATCGCGGCGGCGGCGCGTCAGCGTCTGCCGGGGACGACCTGGATCCGACTGCAGCGGCTCCTCGAGGACCAGCCCAGCGCGCTCGTCCTCATCGCCGACGGCCACGTCTCCCACGGTCCCGGGGGGGCCGCGCTCGCCATGAAGGCGGCCGCGCCGCGCTGGTCGGGCACGGCCCCCGCCCGGCTGTTGCGCGGCGTGGGCGCGGAGGTGCGCGAGGCCCGGCGCGGCCTGCGCGGCGCGACCGTGGAGCTGCGGGCCTGTCCCTGAAGCGACGGTGGGTGAGGCATGTTCGGCGCGCTCTCCGTCCCCGTCCCGCTTCCCGACGGCGCGCTCCTCGATCTCGCGCGTGAGTTCACGCCGCGGGCCCAGTCCCTGGGGCCCGCGGAAGCGCTGCTCGACCTCCATGGCCTCGGCCGCGTGTGGCCCACGCCGCAGGACCTCGCGGGAGCGGTGCTCGCGGCGGCCCACGCGCGCGGATGGCGCGACCTCCGCGTCGCCCTGGCTTCGACCCGCGTGGCCGCGCTGGTCGCGGCACGAGGTCGCGACGGGCTGACCGTCGTTCCCCCCGGGCAGGAGGCGGCCACGCTCGCGCCGCTGCCCCTCGACCTCCTCGACCTCGACGACGAACGGCGCGACCTCTTCCGGCGTTGGGGCCTGCGCACCCTGGGCGATCTCGGGGCGCTGCCCGCGCGTGGGCTGGCCGAGCGCCTCGGTGTCGAAGGACCGAGGCTGCGCCGCCTGGCCCGCGGCGAGGACGAGGCCCCGCTCGTCCCCACGCGCGCGCCGGAGACGTTCGCGTCCACCCTCGAACTGGAGTGGCCGATCGACGGTCTCGAGCCGCTCTCGTTCCTGCTCGCGCGCGTGCTGGAGCCGCTGTGCGCGCATCTCCAGGACCGCGGTCGGCGCGCCGCGGGCATGGAGCTGGACCTCGGCCTCGTCGACGGCCGTCGGCACCGGCGCGCGCTGCATCCGGCGGCGCCTTCGGCCCAGGCGCGTACGTGGCGCACGCTGATGCTGCTCGATCTCGAGACGCACCCGCCCCCGGAGGCCATCCAGGCCTTCACCGTACGCGCGGAGCCGACCCCCGCGCGCACCGTGCAATTCTCGCTGCTCGATCCCGCCCAGCCCTCGCCGGAGCGCCTGGCGGAGATGATGGCGCGCCTCCACGAATGGACGGCGGCCGGGCGCGCGGGTGCGCCCGCGCTCGTGGACACGCACCGTCCGGGCGCGTTCGTGATGGAAACGTTCGCGCCGGGACCGGTGGGAGGAGGGGCGAGCGGCGCCGCCGTCACCGGTCCCCCCGGCCCACGGCTCGCGTTGCGCGCGTTCCGTCCCCCCCTGCCCGCGCAGGTGGCCCTGCGCGGCGGCGCGCCCGCTTTCGTCTCCGCGGGAGGCGTGCGGGGCGAAGTGGTCGACCGCGCCGGCCCCTGGCGCGCGTCCGGCGACTGGTGGGACGTGGCCTGGAGCCGCGAGGAGTGGGACGTCTCGCTCGGCGCGGGCGGCCTCTATCGGATCTTCCGCGACCGCCTGCGCGACGAATGGTTCGTGGAAGGCGAGCTGGACTGACTCTCGAGGGCGCGGAGGCCGCGCCCGATCAGGCCGCTTTGGAGGCGGGTGCGGGCGGCGTCGCCTCGCCGCCGAGAGAGAGCCAGCGCGCCAGGAAGTGATCGAGACTGAGAAGGCCCGGTCCGTAGAGCACGAGCCAGGTCAGGAGGAGCAGGAACACCCACGACGCGATGTCCGTCGGCCCGACCTCGCCCGTCGGTCTCCAGGATTCGAAGAACTGGGCGCGCTCGGTCAGCAGCGCCACCACCATCGTCGAGGCCAGCAGGGCGGCCACGATGCGCGTTAGCAGGCCGACGACGAGCAGGATCCCGCCGTAGTACTCGAGCCGCGAGACGAAGGCGGCATTGAGCGCCGGGAACGGGATGTTCTGGGAGGCGAAGAACTCGACGGTGTTGTCGAAGTTGGCCAGCTTGCCCCGGCCGGTGAGGAAGAACGCGTGCCCCATCGTGATGCGGGTCAGGAGGGGGGCCAGGAAGGCCAGGGCTGCAATTGCTTTGAGGCCCAACCGTGCCGCGCGTTGCAAGGGTGTGGGAGCAGGCATCCAGAAACCTCCATCGTCGGGAAGGGTCGGGACGCATCCTACATCCGGCGACCAGGGAAAGCATCGCGGATGGTGACAGGCAGGCGGCCCCCCGGGCCGGCCGCGCGCGAGGGTTAGGATAGGGGAATGTCGAACCTCGACCGATGGCGGCCGCGGATTGCGACCCTTCTCCTGGGCGCGGCGCTGATCGGGCTGGCCAGCGGGTGCAGCGTGATCCGGCATGGTCCGGAGGCGGGGCCGCCGCCGCCCGTCGCCCCGGACTCGCCGCCTCCACCGCTGCCGGTGGACAAGGCGCCGGAGGACGTGATCGTCGCGGCCTGGGCGGAGCCGTCCCGTCTGCCGCCCGCGGGAGGAGAGGCGCAGATCCTCGTCCGGCTCCAGAAGCGGGGCGGCGTGCCGTTCGCCGGGGTCCAGGTGCGTTTGCGGACTTCCGCCGGCAGCCTGTATTCGGGCGGCAAGGTCCTGGTCACCGACTCTTCGGGGCGCACCCGTGACCGCTTGACCACGCATTCGTCTGCCCACATCACCCTCAACGCGGGCGGGACCGTGTACCGGTTCCACGTCCCCGTCGCCGTGCCCTCGAGCTAGCGCGCTGCGCATGCTCGGGCGCGACAGAGCCCTCGTCCGCGACCTCGAGACACTGCTCGCGCCCGAACGCGTGCTGGCCCGGCCGATCGACCGCGTGGCGCGCTCGGTCGACGCCTCGATCTACCGGATGATCCCGGAGGTCGTGGTGCGCCCGCGCGACCTGGAGGAAGTCCGCGCCCTTTTCGCCTACGCGCGCGCGAAGGGCCGTCATCTGACCCTGCGCACCGCCGGGACGTCCCTCTCCGGCCAGGCGCTGACGGACGACATCCTCGTGGAGCTGGCCCCGTTCTGGGGCCGCTACCGCGTGCTCGACGACGGGCGCCGCCTCTGGAGCCAGCCGGGCGTGGTCGGCGGTTACCTCAACCGGGTATTGGCCCCGCTCGGCCGCCGCCTGGGCCCCGATCCGGCGTCGATCGACGCCTGCATGATCGGCGGCATCGTCGCCAACAACTCCTCCGGGATGTGCTGCGGGGTCGTCCAGAACAGCTACCACACGCTGGACGCTCTCCACTTCATGCTCGCGGACGGCACCGTGATCGACACCGCCCGTGCGGACGCGGACGAGGAGCTCCGCCGCGCCCGCCCCGACCTCCACGCGGCCCTGCTGGGCCTGCGCGACGAGGTGCGCGCGGACGCGCCCCTGGCCGCGCGCATCACGGTCAAGTTCGCGCGCAAGCAGACGACCGCGTATGCGCTCAACGCCCTCCTCGACCACGACACCCCGGTGCAGATCCTGGCCCACCTGATGGTCGGCTCCCAGGGCACGCTCGGCTTCGTGGCCGACGTGACGCTCAGGACCGTCCCCGAGCCGCCGCAGCGGGCGGCCGCCCTCCTCTTCTTCGACGAGCTGGCGGAGGCGGGAGCGGCGGTGGCGCCGCTCGTGGCCGCGGGCGCGGCCGCGCTGGAGATCATGGACGCGGCCTCGCTGCGCTCGCAGGCGGGCGACCGCGACTATCCGTTCGCGATCGGCGACCGCACGGCGGCCCTCCTGGCCGAGTTCCGTGCCGACACCCCCCCGGCCCTGGCCGCCCAGGTGCGCCTGGCCGAGGAGCGCCTGGCCGGCTTCCGCCTGCTCGCTCCCGCCGCCTTCACGACCGATCCCGCGGAGCGCGACCGTCACTGGCACCTGCGGAAGGGCCTGTTCCCTTCCGTGGGAGGGATGCGGCCGACCGGCACCGCGGTCGTGATCGAGGACATCGTGGTGCCGGTGGAGAGGCTGGCCGAAGCCATCACCGACCTGCAGGTCCTCTACGTCAAGCACGGCTTCGACGAAGCCATCACCTTCGGCCACGCCCGCGACGGCAACCTGCACTTCGTGTTCGCGAAGGACTTCGCCCTTCCCGCCACCGTGCGCCGTTACGACGCCTTCATGCGCGAGCTGGTCGAGATCGTGGTGGGGAAGTACGACGGCGCGCTCAAGGCCGAGCACGGCTCCGGCCGCAACATGGCGCCGTTCGTGCGCGACGAATGGGGCGATCGCGCCTACGGGGTCATGCAGCGGATCAAGGCCCTGCTCGACCCCGACGGCATCCTCAATCCCGGCGTCGTCCTCAGCGACGACCCCCAGCTCCATCTCAAGGACCTCAAGGGCCTGCCCACCATCTCCCCGACCGCGGACAAGTGCATCGAGTGCGGGTTCTGCGAGCCGCGCTGTCCCTCGCGCTTCCTCACCCTGAGCCCGCGCCAGCGCATCGTGGTCACCCGCGAGCTCCAGCGCCTCTCCACGACCGACAACGACGAGGCGCGCGCCTGGCGGGCGGCCCTGCTCGCCGACTACGACTACGAGGGCATCGCGACCTGCAGCCGCGATTCGATGTGCTCGACGTCGTGCCCCGTCCACATCGACACCGGCGCGCTGGTCAAGGAGACGCTGATCGCCTCCCATCCGCCCGCGCGGCGGCGCGGGGCCGAGCGCCTGGCCGGCCACTACGGCTGGGTGATGAGCGCGGCGCGCCTGGCCCTGGGCACCGCGCGCACCCTGCGGAGCGTTCCGGGCGGGGGGTGGATCGTGGACCGCGGCAGCGCGCTCCTCCACGCGCTCGCGCCGAGCCTGCTGCCCCACCTCCCCGCGGACATGCCGCTGCCTGGCAAGCCGGCGCCACTCCGCGACCCGGGCCGGCCCACGGTGCCCGTCGCCGTGGCCGGCACCGGCGAGCGCGTGGTCTATTTCCCGAGCTGCCTCGTCCGGATGATGGGCCCGATGCCCGGCGAGCCCGAGCCCGCCACGCCGGAGGCGATGGTGGACGTGCTGCACGCCGCCGGCTTCGAGGTCGCCTATCCCGCGGGGATCGCGGGCCTGTGCTGCGGGATGCCGTTCTCGAGCAAGGCCTTCCCGGAGGCGGCGGCCCGTTGCGCCTCGTCCGCGGCCGAGGCCTTGTGGACGGCCTCCGAGAAGGGCCGCCATACCGTCGTCACCGACGCCTCGCCCTGCGCGGGGACGCTCAACGAGCTGGCCGCCGCGCACCTCCGGCAGACCGGCCGCGCGGTCCGGATGCGCGACTTCTCGACTTTCTGGGCCCGCGATGTCCTGCCGCGTCTCCAGGGGCGGTTCCGGCGGCCCGGTCGCGCGGTGCTGCATCCGACCTGCACCCTCGTGAAGCTGGGCGCGCTGCCCGACCTCCTCGCCGTCGCGCGCGCCCACGCGGAGGAGGTCGTGATCCCGCCCGGCGCGGAGTGCTGCGGCTTCGCCGGGGACCGCGGGTTCGTGGTGCCGGAGCTGACGCGAGCGGCGACGGCGCGCGAGGCCTCGGAAGTGGGCGCTCTCTCTGGCCACGGGAGCACCGGCCTGTATTCGACCTGCCGCACCTGCGAGATCGGGATGTCGCGGGCGGTCGGCCGCCCCTATTCCTCGATCGTCCACCTCGTGCGCGAGGCGATGCTCGGTGGCTGAGGCCTTCCTGCAATGGGTGGCCCAACTCCCTGGCCTGGCCGTCTACGCGGTGCTGATCGCCCTGTCCGCGCTGGAGAACGTGTTCCCGCCCGTACCCGCCGACGTGGCCGTGGTCCTGGGCGCGTTCCTCGGGCGGCAGGGGATCGTGTCCGCGCCGCTCCTGGGCCTGCTGTGCTGGATGGGCAACACCGCGTCGTCCGCGGGAATGTACTTCTACGCCCGCGCCCACGGGCGCCGCTTCTTCGCGACGGGCTGGCGGCGCAAGCTCATGCCGCCGGAGGCGATCGCCGCCCTGGAGAAGGCCTACGGGCGGCACGGGGTGTACGGCATCTTCGTCAGCCGGTTCCTGCCCGGCGTGCGGGCGGCGGTCACGCCGTTCGCGGGGGTGGCCGGAATGCGGCCCGCGCGCGCCTTGATCCCGTCCGCCTCCGCCTCCGCGATCTGGTACGCGTTCCTCGTCGCGGCCGGATCGTTCCTGGGCCAGAGCTGGCCGTCCGCCGTGGCCCTGCTCGACGACGCCAACCGCGTGCTCGCGATCGTCGCCCTCTTCACCGTCGCTCTCGTCGCCCTGCTCTGGTGGCGGGCGCGCCGCCGACGCGCCCAGGGCTGAGCCTCAGCGCCCCTTGCCCATCCCGGCCACGATCTGGCGGATGCGCTCGCGCGTGCCGTCGGAGAACCACCGCTCGAGCCAGGCGTCCATCTCTTCGCTCTCGCGGGCGCGCATCTCGCGCAGGACGCCGTCGCGCAGGTAGCCCTTGGTGATCGCGATGGAGGCGGTGTCCTTGTCCGCGAACTCCTCGAGGCGCGCGCGGCCGAAGTCCTCGAATCCGTCCGCGTCCGCGAGCTGGTCGGCGAGGCCGGCGGCGATCGCGTCGTCGTCGGCGAAGTTGCGGCCCAGCAGCGCGACCTGGGTGAGCGCGGCCGCCGGCACGGAAGCGCGCAGGAGCAGCGCGACCGACCAGGGCAGAGGCACGCCGACCTTGACCTCGTTGAGGCCGACCTGGACGCCGCCGCGCCTCAGGATGCGGTAGTCCGCGGTGAGGGCGAGGATGCAGCCCCCGGCCACGGCGTGGCCGTTGATCGCGGCCACCACCGGCTTGGGCAGCGCGTAGAGCGCCCAGACCGCCTGCGCGAAGAGCCGCATGAAGCGCTCCATGGCGGCGCGGTCGTACTCGAGCAGGGTGACGAGGTCGAGCCCGGGACTGAAGAGCTTGGGGTGCGCGGAGGCGAGCAGCACGCCCCGCACGCCCGCATCGGCCCCGAGCTCCTTGGCGACCTGGAGCAGCTCCTGCGTGAACGGCTCGTCGATCGCGTTGCCGCGCGCCTTGTCGAAGCGCACGGTGACCAGCGCGCCCGTCCTCTCCAGCCGAATGCCGCTCACGAGACCTCCGTGACGTCGATCCTGAGTGGAGCCTAGCACCAGCCCAACTTCATCTGCTCCGGCTCCACGAAGTCGCGGTCCCTCTCCACGTCCTCGAAGCCGTGCTTGTGCTTCAGGACGCGCACACGCGCGTCGATCGTCTCGCGATAGCGCCCGCCGAAGTAGACGCGGTCCGCGTAGGCCCGCCGGTAGGCCTCGAGATAAGCGGGGAAGTCGGCGGCGAGCCAGCGGAGGAACTTCTCCTTCGTGGGCGAGCGCAGGAAAAGGACGTTCGCGAACATGTGGCGCACGCCGGCCCCGGCCACGCGGCCGAGGAGCAGGTCGAGGCTGGCCTCGTCGTCCGTGATCGCGGGCAGGACGGGGGCCAGGCCGAGCCAGGCCACGATGCCCGCCTGCACCAGCCGGCGCATGACCTCGATGCGGACGTCCGGTGGGGGAGCCCAGGGATCGAGGCGGCGCGCCAACTCCGCATGCGGGGTGATGAGCGAGACGTGCACGCTCAGCCGCGACCGGGAATGGATCCGCCGCAGCAGGTCGAGGTCGCGCAGGATGAGCGCGCCCTTGGTCACGATGCCGAGGCGCGCGTTGCGGTGCTGCGCGACCATCTCCAGGAACCCGCGGGTGACGCGCGCCTGCGCTTCCCCCGGCTGGTAGGGATCGGTGGCCGTCCCCAGCGCGATGCGCTGGCCCTTCTTGACGACCGCGGCCAGGCGGCGCGCCGTCTCCTCCTCCGCCCCCGTCTTGACGTACACGAGCGAGTGGAACGCCTCCGGCGTCGTGATGCCCATGAACTCGTGCGTGTAGGTCGCGTAGCAGTACCGGCAGCCCATGGCGCAGCCGCGGTAGGGGTTCACCGTCCAGGCGAAGGGCATGCGCGGCGAGTCGCACTTGTTGAGGAGCGAGCGCGATCGGAGCTCGCGGTACGTGACGCCGCCCTGCTCGCGCAGGTCCACCCCGCCCATTCGCAGGGCGAGGTTCGGGGCGGGAACGCCCGGCTTGATGGCCATGGGAGAAGCGAATGACTTTCGTCTTATCTTCGCCTGAAGCCGGAGCCCAATCAAGGGGGCCAAGACCCACACCTATAATCGGAAGCGCCCGCCGCACGCGCGAGGGGGAGTTGTACGAGAAGCTGCCGGATGGCCGCCTGCGCTGCTTCGCCTGCGGCCATCGCTGCCTGATTCCCCCCGGACGCGACGGCGTCTGCCGCGTGCGCTTCAACGAAGGCGGCACGCTGAAGGTGCCGTTCGGCTACGTCGGCGCGCTGCACGTCGACCCCGTCGAGAAGAAGCCGTTCTTCCACGCCCTGCCCGGCGCACGCGCCCTCTCCTTCGGCATGCTGGGCTGCGATTACCACTGCGGCTACTGCCAGAACTGGATCACGTCGCAGGCCCTGCGCGATCCGCGGGCGGTCGTGCCTCCAGAGGAGATGAGCGCGCGCGAGCTGGCCGCGCTCGCGCAGCGTCACGCCGCCCGCATCGTGACGTCCACCTACAACGAGCCGCTCATCACCAGCGAATGGGCGGTGGCCGTGTTCCGGGAAGCGCGCGCGGCCGGCCTCGTCTGCTCCTACGTCTCCAACGGCAACGGCACGCCCGAGGTCCTCGACTACATCCAGCCCTGGATCTCGCTCTACAAGGTGGACCTCAAGAGCTTCCGGGACCGCCACTACCGGGAGCTGGGGGGCACGCTGGAGGCCGTGCTCTGGACCATCCGCTCGCTGCACGAGAGAGGCATCTGGGTGGAGGTGGTGACGCTGCTCGTGCCCGGGTTCAACGACTCGGACGAGGAGCTGACGGACATCGCCCGCTTCCTCGTCTCCGTCTCACGCGACATCCCGTGGCACGTGACCGCGTTCCACAAGGACTACAAGATGACGGGACCGGCGGACACCGGCGTCTCCACGCTCCTGCGCGCGGCGGAAATCGGCGCGCGCGAGGGACTGCACTTCGTCTACGCCGGCAACATCCCGGGCGCGGTGGGGGAGTGGGAGGACACGCGCTGCCCGTCGTGCCGCGCCGTGCTCATCGAGCGGCGCGGGTTCCGCGTGCTCGCGAACCGGATCCCCGACGGTGTGTGCCCGTCTTGCGCGGCTCGTGTCCCGGGCTTCTGGGAGCCCGATGCGGCGCAGCTGGTTGTTTGATCCGCGTTACTTGCCCTGGATCCTCTGCACGGCGTTGCGGACGGCCTTGCGGAAGTCCTCCTCCTTCATGCTCTCCGCCAACTGCTCTTTGGTCATCATCACGGTGTCCATCGCCCGAGGCGACGTCAGGATGTACATCAGGGTGGGGACGGCGGCGCTGGCCTTGGGTCCGATGGAACCGAGGCTGTTGGCCGCGGTCTCCCGTACCGACCAGTCGTTGTCGCTCTTGACCGCATTGATGAGCGCGGACACGCCGTCTCCACCGTAGGTGGCGAGGTCGTGCGCGGCCTTCCGGCGCGCGCCGGCGTCACGCGAACTGGCCAGCGTCGCGCTGAGCGTGCCCGCGTCCGGCCGCTCCATCCGCGGCGGCGGTGGCGGCGCCTCCAGCGCTTGTTGCTCCAGCTCGATGCCCTTCTTCAGGCGCTCGATGTTGGTCTTGAGGCGGGCATCGGCGCGACCGGCCGCGGAACCCTTGTTGTAGTACTCCTCCGCCTTGGCCGGGTCCTTCTTGAAGAGGTACGACCAGCCGATCGCGTTGCTGGCCTCGGGCGCGGTCGTGGGATCGATCTGCATGGCCTGGTTGAAGGCGGCGATGGCCGAGTCCCAGTTCTTCTGGTTGATGTACGACCAGCCCATGCCGAGCGCCGCCTGCTCTTCCTTGGGGTTCAGCTCCAGCGCCTTCTTGTAGGCGGCGATGGAATCGTCGATGCGCTTGGGCTCGGTGTTGCGGTAGAGCCAGCCCAGGTTCACGTATCCATCCGATTCCTTGTACCCGGGCGTGGAGACGACCTTCTTCAGCTCCTCCGCGCCCGCGGCGGCCTGGCCGTTCACGCCCAGGATGAGGCCATAGGTCGTGCGGTAGTCGATGTTCTTGGGGTCGAGCTCCACGCCGTGCCGAGGCGGGCCTGCGTCTCCGCGTCGGCCGGGGCGAGCCTGGCCGCCTGCTCGAGCGCAGTTGCCGCGTTCGGCCAGTCGCCCTTGCGCATGTAGAGGCGGCCGAGCTGCAGCTGGGCCTGGGCGTTGCTCGGCATCTCTTTGACGATCGTCTGCGCGTCGGCGAGGGCGGCATCCGTCTGGCCCTTGCGGATGAGGACGCCCACGTTGGCGACGCGCGCGGGCGTGTAGCCCGGGTCGGCGGCGAGAGCGCGGCCGTAGGCGAGCGCGGCCTGATCGGGGTTGTTGCCGGCCTCGAAGATCTGCCCGACCGCGGTCTGGACGAGCGGGTCGCGCGCGTTGAGGAACGCGCCCTGCTGCGCCTGCGCGATCGCCTCGTCCCAGCGCTTCGGGTCGCGCGCGAGGATGGCCTTGCCGAAGACGGCGAAGGCTTCACCCGACTTCTGGTCCGCCTCGCTGGCCTTCTTGGCTTCCGCTTCCGCGCCGGCGGCGTCACCCGCCGCGAGCAGCGCCGTCGCGAGTTTGGTGCGGGCCATCGTGAGCTTGGGGTCGACCTCGAGAGCCTTGCGGAACTCCGCTTCCGCGTCCTTCGCGCGGCCGGTGGCCAGGAGCGCTTCGCCGCGCGCGACGTGGGCGAGGCCGCTGGTGGGGGCGGCCTGCACGGCGCGATCGGCGGTGGCAAGAGCGGTCACTCCGTCCTTCACCCGCGCCTGGGCGCGCGCGAGGGCGGCTTGCGCGGTCG
>WNFM01026029.1_pt1 | contig 53569 bp, 61 predicted proteins | sample 5400271 | NCBI WGS metagenome assembly WNFM01 (sample SAMN13153352, study PRJNA577476) | soil metagenome | isolation source: 60 cm saprolite on Douglas fir-dominated hillslope | place: USA:California | collected 2013-09-17
TCGTCGTCGAGATCGTCGACAGCGAGGAGAGGATCGATGCCTTCCTGCCGGTTCTCGACGGCATGATGGAAAGCGGCCTCGTCACCTTGGAGAAAGCCAAGGTGCTGCGCTACGGGCGCCAGCGCAGCGGTTTCCTGCAGCGCCTCAAGGGTCAGCTCGCGGGACACCCGCCGGCGCCCAGCTCGGCGTAGAGACCCCTTTCTCTCCCCTTGCGGGAGAGGGAGGGGACCCGCGAAGCGGGGCGGGTGAGGGGGCTGCTGCCACAAGCGCGCTGCAGCGACAGCCCCCTCACCTCCCCATTGCTGTGCAATGGGTCCCCTCCTCTCCCGCAAGGGGAGAGGAAATTCTAGCTCTGCCGCCACCCGCGCATTGCCGTCGGGCTTTTAACGCCATCCGTTTATTCGTCTCTAGCGTGTTTGTTGGGAACCATCCTCTCTCAGAGGCCGTCGCGCATGATGATGTTGACGGGATCGGCGCGGCGCGCCTACGCTTTCGCCTTGATCCGAAGGGGATGGGGTTCCCCGTAACCGCCCGTAAGGGCTGATGACTCCTACCGCGGGCGCGGTGAGATTCTGTCTGTAATCCACCACGGCATGTCTGTTGTTCCGCTCGCCGCGATCCGGTGGGCGCCGTAGCGGGGGAGCGATCGCGATGATCGATTGGGTACATGCCGGGCCGTCGGTCGCAGCGGCCTTCCTCGCCTCGCTCGTCGAGTTCATCGAGGCGCTGACGGTGGTTCTCGCCGTCGGCGTGGTGCGCGGCTGGCGACCGGCCCTGCTCGGCACGGCGTTCGGTCTCGCCGTCCTCTTCCTCCTCGTCATCGTGCTCGGCCCGGCGCTCGCCCGCATTCCGCTCGATGTCGTGCAGCTCGCGGTCGGGACCTTGCTGCTGCTCTTCGGCCTGCGCTGGCTGCGCAAGGCGATATTGCGCGCCGCCGGCATCATCGCGCTGCACGACGAGGAAGCTGCCTTCGCCGCCGAGACGACGCTGCTGCGCCAGGCAGGCGGCGGCGGAAGCGAGTGGGATTGGGTGGCGATCGGCGCCGCCTTCAAGATCGTCATGCTCGAGGGCATCGAGGTCGTCTTCATCGTCATCGCCATCGGCGCCGCGGGCGGCTTGCTGGTGCCGGCCGGCGCCGGGGCGATCGCGGCGCTCCTCGTCGTCGTGCTGCTCGGCATCGTCCTGCATCGGCCGCTCGCCCGGATTCCCGAGAACGCCCTCAAATTCGCCGTCGGGGTGCTGCTCTGCGCCTTCGGGGCCTTCTGGGTCGGCGAGGGGATCGGCGTCGCCTGGCCGGCGGCCGATTGGTCGATCCTCGCCCTCATCGCCGGCTTTCTCGCCGTCGCCCTCGTGAGCGTGCCGCTCTGCCGCGGCCGGGCCCGCATGCTGTCGGCCGCGCAGTAGCACCGCCATGGGCTGGATCTACACAGCTTTGCGCGAGCTGGTCGGCCTCTTCGTCGATGACGGCAGCCTCGCCGTCACCGCGCTGATCTGGCTCGCGATCTGCGGCCTCGTCCTGCCGCCGCTCGGCATCGCCGACGCCTGGCTGGGCCTCGCGCTCTTCGCCGGCCTCGCCATCATCCTGACGGAAAACGCGCTGCGCGCCGCGCGGCGGAAGAGGGCTTCCCGGTGATCGCGGCATGATCGCCGCCAAGCTCGCCTCCTATGGCTGGGTGGCGCTGGGCAGCGCCCTCGGCGGCATCTCGCGTTACTGGCTCGGCGGCGTGGTGGCGCGCGGCCTCGGCGACGATTTTCCCTATGGCACGCTGCTCATCAATATCGTCGGCTCCTTCGTCATCGGCTTCTTCGGCACGCTGACCTTGCCCGACGGCCCGCGACCGGCGAGCCTCGACACGCGTCTCTTCGTCATGGTCGGCCTCTGCGGCGGCTTCACCACCTTCTCGTCCTTCAGCATGCAGACCTTCGAGCTCCTGCGCTCGGGCGAGAGCATCCGGGCGGCGACCTACATCGTCGCCTCGGTGCTGCTCTGCCTGCTCGGCACGACGCTCGGCCATGCCCTGGCGTCCGGCATCGTCGCGCGCAGCTAGGCAGCGGGAGGCATCGCCCCATGGTCTCGAGGATCCTCGCCGTGCTGACCGAGCCCGCGACCGCGCGCGCCGTGCTCGACGCCGCCGCCTGCGCCGCCGCCGTCAACGGCGCTTGCCGGATCGACGCGCTGCATGTCCGCCTCGATCCGCAGAGCCTGATCCTGCCGACCGAGGAGGTGATGACCCGCAAGCGCCGCGCCGAGCTCGAGGACGCTCTTGCCGAGCGCGCGCGGGGCGTGCAGCTCGCCTATCGCGAATGGGCGCTGGCGGCGGGCGGGCTCGCCGACCGGGCGGGCTGGGACGAGATCACCGGCGCGGTCGAAACCGAGGTGACGGCGCGCGGCAAGCTTGCCGACCTTCTCGTGCTGGCCCGTCCTGATGGCGCCGAGAGCCGCGACGCGCTGCATGCCGCGCTCTTCGACGTCCGCCGCCTGTTCCTTCTCGTTCCGCCGGGCGGTTTCGCGCCGGTCGGCAGCCACATGGCGATCGCCTGGAACGCGAGCGAGACGGCGGAGCGCGCGGTGGTCGCCGCACTGCCCTGGCTCGCCGGGGCGACTTGCATCTCCGTCCTGATCGCCGCGACGGATTTCGATCTGCAGGCGCAGACCCTGCTTGCCCTCCTCGCCGGTCATGGCGTTCCGGCTGTTGGCATCGCCGTCGAGGCGATCGCCTGCGGGCCCGATGACAGCATCGGCGAGGCGCTGCTCGAGCGGGCGCGGTCGCTCGGCGCCGACAGCCTGGTGATGGGCGCCTATCGCCGGCACCGCTTCTTCGAATGGGTGCTCGGCGGCGTCACCCGCCACGTGCTCCATCACGCCGATCTTCCCGTTTTCATGCTGCACTGACCGGCTTGGCCGACCACCGGCGCGCCGCGCGACGACAGCGTCGTTGCGGTGGCGAGCGGCCATGTGTTACGAATATTTTAAGGTGTTCGCCTGCGCGGTCGCCGATCAGAGCGGTAGGCAGGCATCAGGTAGGGGTTTTAGGGTCATAACTGGGAGGTCCACTTGAATTCATTCAAACAGGCGGCATTCGCCGTCGGCAGCATGATGGTCGCCGCAATGGTCGCGGCGGGAACGGCGCAAGCCGGGCCGACGCTCGACAAGGTGAAGGCGAACGGCGTCGTCACTTGCGGCGTCTCGACCGGCGTCGCCGGCTTCTCGCTCGCCGACGCGCAGGGCAAGTACACCGGGCTCGACGTCGATTTCTGCAAGCAGGTCGCGGCCGCCATTTTCGGTAATGCCGACAAGGTGAAATACGTGCCCTTGAGCGCGCAGCAGCGCTTCACCGCCCTGCAATCGGGCGAGGTCGATCTGCTCGCCCGCAACACGACGATCACGCTGTCGCGCGACACCCAGCTCGGGCTCAATTTCGCGCCGCCCAATTTCTTCGACGGCCAGGGCTTCATGGTCTTCAAGAAGCTCGGCGTGAAGAGCGCCAAGGAGCTCAACGGCGCCACCGTCTGCGTCCAGCCCGGCACCACGACCGAGCTCAACCTCGCCGATTATTTCCGCGCCAACAAGATGACTTTCAAGCCGGTCGTCATCGAGAAGCAAGACGAGGTCGAGAACGCCTATTTCTCCGGCCGCTGCGACGTCTACACGACCGATCGCTCCGGCCTCGCCTCGACGCGCATCACCAAGGCGCCGAACCCCGACGATCAGGTCATCCTTCCCGAGGTCATCTCGAAGGAGCCGCTGGCCCCCGGCGTGCGCCATGGCGACGACGAGTGGTTCGACATCGTCAAGTGGGTGCAGTACGCCGCGATCGAGGCCGAGGAGGACGGCATCACCTCGAAGAATGTCGACGAGAAGCTCAAGACCGACGATCCCAACATCAAGCGCATCCTCGGCGTGACGCCCGGCATGGGCAAGGCGATCGGTCTCGACGAGAAATGGGCCTACAACATCCGAGCGCGGTCTCAATGATTTGTGGACCAAGGGCGGGTTGATGTACGCGATGCCCGTTCGCTGAGCCAGACCGCCGCCGCCCCGCGAGGGGCGGCGGCTTCGTTGACGCCGGGGGGCGGCTATGACGATTGAAAGCTCACGTCGCGATATCGGTATCGCACCGACCGCGCCGGCATTCTGGAACAACCCGTCGATCCGCGCGCTGTTCTATCAGCTGGTGCTGGTCGGCGGCGTCATCGCCGTCGGCGCCTATCTCGTCCACAACACGCTCGAGAATCTGGCGCGCCAGGGCATCGCCACCGGCTTCGGCTTCCTCCATCGCGAGGCCGCCTTCGAGATCGGCGAATCCCTCATCGAATACTCGCCCGCCGACACCTATGGCCGGGCGCTGCTGGTCGGCCTGCTCAACACGCTCTGCGTCGCCGGCATCGGCGTCGTGCTGGCGACCATCCTCGGCACGATCATGGGCATCGCGCGGCTGTCGACCAACTGGCTGATCCACAAGCTGGCCGCATTCTATGTCGAGACCGTGCGCAACGTCCCGCTGCTGCTGCAGCTCATCGTCTGGTGGGACATATTGCGGGTCAGCGCGCCGGGCCCCCGCGAGGCGTGGCAGGTGCTGCCCGACGTCTTCGTCAGCAATCGCGGCGTCGTCTTTCCGCTGCCGGTCTATCACCCGCTCTATGCCTGGATCGGCCTCGCTCTCGTCATCGCCATCGCCGCCAGCATCTACGTCAAGCGCTGGGCGCATGCCCGCCAGATGGCGACCGGCGAGCAGTTCCCCGTGCTCAGGACGAGCGCGGCGCTGATCATCGGCCTGCCGCTCCTCGTCTTCGTCATCGGCGGCATGCCCTTCACCCTCGACAAGCCGGAGCTGCGCGGCTTCAACTTCAGCGGCGGCCACGTCGTCTCGCCGGAATTCGTCGCCTTGCTCGTCGGCCTCGTCGTCTACACCGGCGCCTTCATCGCCGAGATCGTGCGCGCCGGCATACTCGCGGTGAGCTGGGGGCAGAGCGAGGCGGCCAGCGCGCTCGGCCTGCGCCGCGGCCTTGCGCTGCGTCTCGTCGTGCTGCCGCAGGCGCTGCGCGTCATCGTGCCGCCGATGACGAGCCAATACCTCAACCTCACCAAGAACAGCTCTCTCGCGGTGGCGATCGGCTTCCCCGACGTCACCTCGATCGGCAACACGACGATGAACCAGACCGGCCAGGCGATCGAGGGCATCGCCGCGATCATGGTCGTCTATCTGACGATCAGCCTGCTCATCTCGATGTTCATGAATTGGTATAACCGCTTCGTGCGATTGGTCGAACGATGAGCGACATCACCCAGCCCGAGATCGCCCTGCCGTCGGAGAAACCGCCGGCGGCGACGCTCGGCGCCATCGGTTGGCTGCGCACCAACCTGTTCAACAGCATCTCCAACACGCTGCTGACGCTGTTCGCCTTCTACCTCATCGTCGTCCTGGTGCCGCCGCTCTTCCGCTGGATGTTCATCGACAGCACCTGGATCGCCTCGAGCGGCAAGGACTGCCGCGCCTCGGCCGGCGCCTGCTGGGCCTTCATCGGCGAATGGTATCGCTTCATCCTGTTCGGCCGCTTCCCCTATGCCGAGCAATGGCGACCGCTCATCGTCATCTTCGTCTTCATCGCCATGTTCCTCGCCAGCTGCGACCGCCGGTTGTGGGGCGGCAAGCTGATCGCCATCTGGCTCGGCGGCGGCGCGCTTGCGATCGCGCTGATGTTCGGCGGCTTCCTTGGCATGACCTATGTCGAGACCTCGCTGTGGAACGGCCTGCCGCTCACCCTCATCCTCGCCGTCTTCGGCATGCTCTTCGCCTTCCCGCTCGCCATCATGCTGGCGCTCGGCCGGCGCTCGAACATGCCGGCGGTGCATTCCCTCTCGGTCGCCTATATCGAGCTGATCCGCGGCGTGCCGCTGATCACCATCCTCTTCATGGCCTCGGTCATGCTGCCGCTCTTCCTGCCAAGCGGCACGACGATCGACAAGCTCTTGCGCGCGCAGATCGCCATCATCCTCTTCGCCGCCGCCTATCTCGCCGAGATCATCCGCGGCGGGCTGCAGGCGATCCCCAAGGGTCAGTACGAGGCGGCCGACGCGCTCGGCCTCTCCTATGCGCGAAAGATGCGGCTGGTCATCCTGCCGCAGGCGCTGACCATGGTGATCCCGCCGCTCGTCAACACCTTCATCGGTACCTTCAAGGACACCTCGCTCGTCCTCATCATCGGGCTCTTCGACCTGCTGACGACGGCCAATACCTCGCTCACCGACGCGAACTGGCGCGGCTTCTACTGGGAGGCCTACATGTTCGTCGGGGCGATCTATTGGTGCTTCTGCTTCTTCATGTCGAAATACAGCCAATATCTCGAGCGCGATCTCAACCGCACCAATCTGCGCCGCGGCTAGACGGCATCGCTTATGCACAGGAGTCGAGAATGACGAGCACCGCCACCGCCGATCAGGCCCCGCTCGCGCACGCCCATGGCGGCAAGCCGATGATCGAGCTGCGCTCCGTCCATAAATGGTATGGCGAGTTCCATGTCCTCAAGGACATCTCGCTGCAGGTCGGCAAGGGCGAGCGGGTCGTCGTCTGCGGTCCCTCGGGCTCCGGCAAGTCGACGATGATCCGCTGCATCAACCGGCTCGAGGAGCATCAGCGCGGCCAGATCATCGTCGACGGCATCGAGCTCACCTCCGACGTCAAGAACATCGAGGCGATCCGCCGCGAGGTCGGCATGGTGTTCCAGCAGTTCAACCTCTTCCCGCATCTTACCGTGCTGGAGAATTTGACGCTGGCACCGATCTGGGTGCGCAAGATGCCGAAGAAGGAGGCGGAGGAGACCGCCATGCTCTATCTCGAGCGCGTGCGCATCCCCGAGCAGGCCAAGAAATATCCCGGCCAGCTCTCCGGCGGTCAGCAGCAGCGCGTCGCCATCGCCCGCTCGCTGTGCATGAAGCCGCAGATCATGCTGTTCGACGAGCCGACCTCGGCGCTCGATCCCGAGATGATCAAGGAAGTGCTCGACGTCATGATCGGCCTGGCGCGCGACGGCATGACCATGGTCTGCGTCACCCACGAGATGGGCTTCGCCCGCACCGTCGCCGACAGCATGATCTTCATGGATCGCGGCGAGATCGTCGAGGTGGCGACGCCGCAGGAATTCTTCGCCAACCCGAAGAGCGAGCGCACCAAGCTCTTCCTCGGCCAGATCCTGGCGCATTAGGAAACCCTCTCCCCCACGGGGAGAGGGAGGGGGCCCCATGGGGAGGGTGAGGGGGAGCATCCGCCAGGTCCGTGTCTGCCGGACTGCAATTCTGCAAGCGGCGGCTCCCCCTCACCTTAATCCTCTCCCCGAGGGGAGAGGAAATGCAGTCAATCCAGCGGCGGCAGTTTCGGGTGACCGTGGTCGCGCGGTAGCGCGCCTAGGAGGCGCGGGTCGTCGAAGATCACCGGCTCGCGGCGATAGACGACGAAGCCGGCGCGCTGGTAGCTGCCGAGCGCGCGCGGATGGTCGTAGGTGCAGGTATGCACCCAGAGGCGTTTCGGGTTGCGCTGCCAGGCGCTGTCGACCGCGGCGCGCAAGAGGTAGGCGCCGCAGCCGCGGCCGATGAATTCCGGCATCAGGCCGAAATAGGCGAGCTCGATATCGCTCGGGTCGCTGTGGTCGAGCTCGTAATAGCCGGCCGGCACGCCGCCGACATAGAGCACGAAGATCTCGACCTCCGGCTTCTCGATCAGCGCGGCGAGCTTTTCATCGCTCCATAAAAGCCGCTCGAACCACAGCCAGGGCGCGCCCACCGTGCCGTAGAGGAAGCGATAGAAGGAGACCGTGCAGCGCTCGGCGCGCATCAGCGCCAGCCTGCCGGAAGGCACCGGCACCGGCGGCCGCGCGGGGCGCGCCGTCATCTCGAGATAAGTGACGATGTCGGCGAGCATGCCGGGCGGCGGCGCCGTGTCGCTCGGCGCCGTCATGGGGTCCCCTCCGGCAGCGATTTCGTCATCAGCAGGCGCGGCTCGATCTGATAGCCGAGCCGCTGATAGAAGGCGGCGACCGCGCTGTTGGTCTCGCGGATGAGCAGCATGATCTTGGGAACGCCCTGCGCCGCGAGAAACGCCTCGGCATGTCTCATGAGGGCGCGGCCGAGCCCGTCGCGGCGGTGCGCGGGATCGACCGCGACGTAATAGACCCAGCCGCGATGCCCGTCATGCCCGACCATGATCGTGCCGGCGAGGCGGCCCGCCGCCTCGGCGACGAAGAGCGTGCCGTGGCCGGAACGGCGGCACAACTCGATGTCGCGCTCGGGCGGGTTCCACGGTCGCGTCAGATCGCAATCCTGCCAGAGCGCGATGACGGCGGCCCGGTCGTCGTCGCGGAATTCCCGGATGGTCATGGCCGCCGTGGCGATGGCGTCACCGCCGGGCCGGTCTCGATCGGGGTGTCGCCGGGCAGGCCCCATTCGGCCCAGGATCCGTCATAGACCGCGACGGCGGGATGGCCGAGGAGGTGGAGGCCGAAGGCGAGGGCGCAGGCGGTGACGCCGGAGCCGCAGCTCGCCACCACCGGGCGGGCGGGATCGATGCCGGAAGCGGCAAAGAGGCTGTGCAGTTTTTCCGCCGGCAGCAGCGTCTTGGCGGTGGGATCGATGAGCTGGTCATAGGGCAGGTTGAAGCTGCCGGGGATGCGTCCCGAGCGGCGTCCCGGGCAGCTCTCGGCGACGCTGCCGGTGAAGCGGGGCGCCGCGCGCGCATCGAGCACCTGCTCGTCTTTGCTGGAGAGATTGGCGCGGATCTGCGCCTTGCTGCGCACCAGCTCGCCATTGAAGCTGGCGCTGAAGCGGCGCGGCGACGGCGTCGGGATCTTGGCCTCGACCGGCCGTCCCTCGGCGAGCCATTTCGGCAGCCCGCCATCGAGCAGCGCGACCTTGTTATGGCCGAAGACGCGCAGCATCCACCACACCCGCGCCGCCGACATCAGCCCGGCGCTGTCATAGACGATGACGCGCTGCTCGTCGCCGATGCCGAGACGCTCCATGTCGGCGGCGAATTTCTCCGGCCGCGGCAGCATGTGGGGCAGCGTGCTGGCATCGTCGGCGATGGCGTTGATGTCGAAGAAGACGGCGCCGGGAATATGCTGCCGGCGGTAATCCTCGGCGGCGGTCGGCGTGACGCCCGGCATCTTGAACGAGCCGTCGACGATGCGGATGTCGGGCGCGCCGAGATGCGCCGCGAGAAACTCGGTGGAAACCAGCGCGTCGGGATCGGCGTAAGGCATCTCTAGTCCCTCTCGCGAGATCAGGCGGCGAAGACGATGTTGACGCGGCGGTTCTGCTTGCCCTTGTTCTCGATCTTGGCGACCGCGACGGCGCCGATCTCGCCGGTGCGGCGCACATGCGTGCCGCCGCAAGGCTGCAGGTCGATGCCGGCGATATCGAGCAGCCGCACGCGCCCGTGGCCGGTCGGCGGCTTGACCGTCATGGTACGCACCAGCTCGGGATGCGCCGCCAGCTCCTCATCGGTGATCCAGCGCGGCGTCACCTCGTGATCGGCTGCGATCAGCGCGTTGAGCTTGGCGGCGATCTCCTCCTTGTCGAGCGTCGCCCCAGGCACGTCGAAATCGAGCCGCGCCTTGCCGTCCGAGATCTGTCCGCCGGTCACCGCGCCGGGCACCACGGCGCAGAGGAGGTGCAGGCAGGTATGCATGCGCATCAGGCGATGGCGGCGCGCCCAATCGATCTCCGCCGTCACCGTCTCGCCGATCGCGGGCACGCGCGAACCCGGCGCGGGTACATGGATCACCTCGTCCGCCGCCGCACCCTTGACGGCGTCGACGATGGCGATCTCCCCGCCATCCGCTCGGCGCAGCACGCCAGGCGAATGCCGCGCTCGTCGATGGCGGTCACCACGGCAGGGCAGGAGCGCGCGTAGGCGTCGTCGCGGAAGATCAGGGTCATGGACTTGGCTGCGCTTTCACGGCTGGTTGCGGCTAAGGCAGTCGAGACTATAGGCGCCGGCCGAGCCCGATCAAGGTCCCGGCGCGGTCGGGACCTCGTACCGTTCCTTTCGTCATCCACCTCACGCTTGCCAATGACGGCGCATCTCGTCCGGCGCGCCGTCGCTCGCGGCGTGCGCCGGACGCCGGCGATGCTTATCAGCCGGTGCGCACGACGATGTCGTTGCGCACGCCGCGGACGCCGCTGACGCTGCGCGCGATCTGCTCCGCCTGCGCCTTCTGCGCGGGCGAGTCGACGAAGCCGCTGAGCTGGACGACGTCCTGCATCGTCTCGACATGGATGTCGAAACCCTTGAGCGATTGGTTGCGCAGAAGCTCCGCCCGCACCTTGGTGCTGACCGTGGCGTCGTCGACATACTCGCCGGCGGATTCACGCCCCTGTATCGGCGCGCAGCCGCTCAACGCCAGAATCGCCGAGGCGACCGCCGCGCCCAAAATCGTCACCCGATCCATACGCGCCCGATTCATACGCGCCATGTCTCGCTCTCCTTCACTGGTGGCTTCATTCGGGCCGTGCAACCGGCCCACGCCACGAACAGGCGGCGCGATCGTTTGTTCCCGATCGACGATGGCCGACATGGCGAGGGAGCCCCATTATCGCGCTCTTGGGCAGGCGGCGGGCAACGCGCCTCGTCGGCCCCGAACGACGGCAATTCTGGAGCATTGCCATGAAAACGATGCGTCTTCCCCTCGTCGCACTGGCATTCGCCTTGTGCACGTCCGGCGCCGTCGCGCAAACCGCCAGGGAAATTCGCGGGCCCGCCGGGGTCGTGCCGCTCGCCGGCGAGGAGCCTCCGGCGAAGATCGTCATCGATCCCCCTGTGGCGGATTGGCTGGCCCATGGGATGGTCGTTATCCAGTACCGGGCCGAAAACCTGCGGATCGTGCAGGTGTTCGGCCCGAACGCTCTCGATGTGTCGCCGCGCATCGGGCACGTTCATGTGACCGTGGATGACGCGCCCTGGCACTGGGCCGATGCGAGCGGCGAGCCCCTGATCATCCCCCGCCTGCCGGCGGGGCGGCACAAGGTCCTGATCGAGCTCGTCAACGCGAACCACCAGACCCTCGACCAGGGGGGCGTCGACTTCGTCATCCCCTAACGGGTTCAGCGTTTCAGGGCGCGGTCGATGGCAGCCAGGAGCGCCTGCCGCTCCTGCCGCGTGTTGACAGGATAGCGCGCGAAGGCGCTCCCGCCGCCGAGATCGGCGAAGAGCCCCGCCGGGTCCTCGTGGAAATGGAGAAAGGATTTCGACTTCAGATAGAAGATGCCGAGCTTCTTCTCCTTCAGCCCCTCTCTCGTCCTGATCTGCGCCAGGAGCGCCGAAAGCCCCTCCAGCGCGGCTTGCGTCGCGTGCTTCATGCTACGGAATGTCCAAAGAGAGAGAAATTAGGCTTGATCCGGACACAAATAGAACATATAGTGAACATATCTAATATCGCGAGGATATGGCCATGGACGGACTCAACCAGACTTCGATGCGGGACGCCAACGGGCGGCCAGGGAGTTTCTCCGGCGATCACCTGCATTCCGCCTGCATTTTGCAGTCGCGGGACGATGACGGGATCAGGAGACGGTCGGCGCCTGCGGCGTCTCCAGCCAGTCCGGCACCGGCAGCTTCTTGCCGCGCAGGAACTCCGGATTGAACAGCTTCGACTGATAGCGCGTGCCGTAATCGGCGAGGATGGTGACGATGGTGTGGCCGGGGCCGAGCGCGCGCGCCACCTTCATCGCGCCGCAGACATTGATGCCGGTCGAGCCGCCGAGGACCAGCCCTTCATGCTGCAGCAGATCGTAGATCACCGGCAGCATCTCCTCGTCGGTGACCTGGAATTGGCCGTCGAGCGGGACGCCTTCGAGGTTCTTGGTGATGCGGCCCTGGCCGATGCCCTCGGTGATCGAGCTGCCCTCGGCCTTGAGCTCGCCCTTGGCGTAATGGTTGTAGATCGCCGAGCCCATCGGGTCGGCGAGATAGATCTTCACGCGCGGATTGCGCTCCTTGAGCGCGAGGGCGACGCCGCACAGCGTGCCGCCAGTGCCGACCGAGCAGGTGAAGGCGTCGACGGTGCCGTCGGTCTGCTGCCAGATCTCGGGACCGGTGGTCTCGTAATGGCCGCGCCGGTTGGCGAGGTTGTCGAACTGGTTGGCCCAGATCGCGCCGTTTTTCTCGCTCGCCGCGATCTCGCCGGCGAGGCGCTCGGAATAGCGCACATAGTTCATCGGATTGGCGTAAGGCACCGCGGCGACGAGGCGCAGATCGGCGCCGCACAGGCGCAGCATGTCCTTCTTTTCCTGGCTCTGCGTCTCCGGCATGACGATGACGGTGCGATAGCCGCGCGCATTGGCGACGAGGGCGAGGCCGATGCCGGTATTGCCGGCGGTGCCCTCGACGATGACGCCGCCGGGCTTGAGGGCGCCGCGCTCCTCGGCGTCCTTGATGATGTAGAGCGCCGCGCGGTCCTTGACCGAGCCGCCGGGGTTGAGAAACTCGGCCTTGCCGAGAATGGTGCAGCCGGTCGCCTCCGAGGCGCGGCGCAGCTTGATCAGCGGCGTATTGCCGATCGTGCCGATGAAACCGTCACGGATCTCCATGGGGTCGGCCCTGTTCTCGCAAATGACGCTGTTAATCACCGGGAGACTACAGCGAGAGCGCGCATGCGAGCAAGCAAGCGAGTTGCGGCAAGCGCGAGAATAGAGCATGGCTAGCCGCGTGAGCGAGATCGAGGAACGGCGCGTGACGGAACGTTCCGCCTGGCGGGAGCTGGGCGAGTCCGGGCGCCTGCCGCAATTCATCCTGCTCTGCCTCGGCGTCTGGCTGCATGCGGCGGATACGCTGGTGACCGCCACCATCATGCCCGTCGTCGTCGAGGATATCGGCGGCGTCGCCTATGTGAACTGGACGATCTCGCTCTATCAGATCGGCTCGATCCTCGCCGGCGCCGCGACCGGCGCCTTGTCGCGTCGCCTCGGCTTGCGGCGCATGCTGATCGCCGCCGCCGCGGTCTACGGGCTCGGCTGCATCGCCAATGCGCTGACCCCCGACATGGCGATCATGCTGGCGGCGCGCCTCGTCCAGGGTTTGGGCGGCGGTGCCATGATGACGGTGAGCTACGTCGCCATCCAGCTGCTCTTTCCCGAGCGGCTGTGGACGCGGCTGATGGCCATCGTGGCGATGATCTGGGGCGTCGCCGCTTTGTGCGGACCGTTGATCGGCGGATTGTTCGCCCATGCCGGCTCCTGGCGCGGCTTGTTCTGGACCTTCGGCGTCCAGGCCGCGCTGCTCGCCGCCGCGGCGCTCATCCTGCTCGGCGAGACCGCGCGCAACGCGCCGCAATCGCGGCGCTGGGCGTGGTGGCCGCTGCTGCTGCTCGCCGCCGCGACGCTGCTGATCGCCGAGGCGGGCGCCGTCGCGGAGCTCCTCTTGTCGGTGCCGCTGGGCGCGGCGGGGCTCGGCGAGGGCGCGACCGGCGAGACCGCGCGCGCCGCCGCGTTCTGGGTCTTTGCCGCCTTCCTGCCGCTTCTGGCGATCGGCGGGCTGGCTTTCTGGGCCTATGGGCCGCTGATCCTCCAGGTCGCCTTCGCCGTCGATCCCTTGATCTCGGGCTATCTGATGGCGGTGGAGGCGCTCGCTTGGAGCCTCTGTACCGTCATGATCTCCGGCATCAGGGAGTCGCGCGACTGGCTGGCCATTCGGCTCGGTGTGGCGGTGATCGTGCTCAGCGGGGCAGGTTTCATTATCGTCATGCCGATCGGCGCGCTGCCCGGAATCTTCGTCTGCATGCTGCTGCAGGGCGCCGGTTTCGGCCTCTGCTGGCCGTTCGTGGTCCGCCGCATGGTGATCCTGGCGCCGGCGCATGAGCACGACCTCGCCGCCTCGGCCGCACCGACGGTGCAGCGTATCGGCTACGCGGTCGGCGCTGCGGCGGCCGGCATCGCGGCCAATCTGGCGGGGCTCGGCGAGGGCGCGACCGGCGAGACCGCGCGCGCCGCCGCGTTCTGGGTCTTTGCCGCCTTCCTGCCGCTTCTGGCGATCGGCGGGCTGGCGGGCGTGAGCTGTGGCAATTGTTGGCGGGCCGGCCGCGCCACGCTATGCTCGCTGCCGACAAACGATGCCACCTGCCGCCGGCGACGGCGGCAGCAACAAGGGGGACAGCGATGATGCGGCAAGCGGCTTTGATTTTGGGTGGCGTCCTACTGGCGATCTCGGGCGGCATGGCGGCGGCGGAGACGCCGAAGGACACCGTCGTCATGGCCAAGCAGATCGACGACATCATCTCGCTCGACCCCGGCGAGGTCTTCGAGTTCTCGGGCGGCGAGGTGGTCGGCAACGTCTATGACAAGCTGCTGAGTTTCGACCTCAACGACGTCAGCAAGCTCGAGGGCCGCCTCGCCGAGAGCTGGACCGCCGAGCCGGACGGCAAGACCTATACCTTCAAGATGCGCAAGGGGCTGAACTTCGCCTCCGGCAATCCGATCACCGCCGAGGACGCGGCCTACTCGCTGCAGCGCGCCGTGATCATGAACAAGACGCCGGGCTTCATCCTGACGCAATTCGGCTTCACCAAGGACAATGCCAAGGAGCGCATCAAGGCGACGGCTCCGGATACGCTGGTCCTGGTGACGGAAAAGCAAGTCGCGCCGACCTTCTTCTATTACTGCCTGACCGCCAATGTCGCTGCCATCGTCGACAGCAAGGTGGTGCAGCAGCACGTCAAGGGCGACGATTTCGGCAATGAATGGCTGAAGACCGCCTCGGCCGGCTCGGGCCCGTACACGCTGCGTGCCTGGAAGGCCAGCGAGAGCTATACGCTCGATGCCAACGACAAATACTGGGGCAAGAAGGCGCTGAACAAGCGGGTCGTCGTCCGCCACGTTCCCGAGCCCTCGACCCAGCGCCTGCTGCTCGAGAAAGGCGACGTCGATTTCGCCCGCACCCTGACGCGCGACCAGCTCGAGGCGCTGAAGGGCAATGCCGACGTCACGACGCAGGCGACGCGCAAGGGCGCCGTCATCTATCTCGGCCTCAACCAGAAGAACCAGTATCTCAGCAAGCCCGAGGTGCAGCAGGCGATGAAATATCTCGTCGACTATGACGGGATCGAGAAGAACATCCTGTCGGGCGCCTATGTCGTCCATCAGGCCTTCCTGCCCAAGGGCTTCCTCGGCGCCATCGACGACAAGCCCTACAAGCTCGACGTCGCCAAGGCCAAGGAGCTGCTGGCGGCGGCGAAGCTCGACAAGGGCTTCACCGTGACGATGGACGCCTCGGGCGCCTCGCCGTGGAGCGACGTCGCCCAGGCGATCCAGGCGAGCTTCGCCCAGGCCGGCATCAAGCTCGAGATCATCTCCGGCGAGCAGAAGCAGGTGATCACCAAGTACCGCGCCCGCTCGCACGACATGGTCCTCCTCTACTGGGGGCCGGATTATCAGGACCCGCATACCAATGCCCAGACATTCGCGATGAACCCGGATAATTCCGACGGCGCGGCGACCAAGACGCTGGCTTGGCGCAATTCCTGGGACATCCCGGAGATGACGCAGCGAACCGCGGCGGCGGTGGTCGAGCGCGACGGCGAGAAGCGTGCCGCCATGTACGAGGCGCTGGAGCGCGAGCATCAGAAGAACTCGCCCTTCGTCATCATGTTCCAGCAGATCGAGGTTTCGGCGAACCGCAAATCCGTCGAAGGCTTCATCCTCGGCCCGACGAACGACACCAATCTCTATGCCGGGATCGTGAAGCACTGAGAATTGGCGTCGAGCGATCGCGGCCGAACGGGTTGGTGCCAAACGTGACGGTGTCGGGCGTGAGGGTAACCTTGTGGCGATGAGGGGAGGGGGGGCGCGCGGCGGCGTCGCGCTCTCCCTTCGTCTCCTGCGGCGAGCGGCGAGCATCGTCGTCGTCGTCACGCTGACCTTCTTCGGCCTCTTGTTGGTCACCTTCGTGATCGGCCGGGTGATGCCGATCGATCCCGTGCTCGCGGCGGTCGGCGACCGGGCGACCGCCGAGGTCTATCAGCGCACCCGCATCGAGCTCGGCCTCGATCTGCCGCTCTACGAGCAGTTCTATCACTATGTCGAGAAGGTGCTGCACGGCGATCTCGGCCGCTCGGTGCTGACCTCGAACGCGGTGCTCGCGGACGTCACGCATTTCTTTCCCGCGACGCTCGAATTGGCGACGCTGGCGACGCTGTTCGGCGTCGCGCTCGGCGTGCCGCTCGGCGTTACCGCCGCGGCGAATCAGGGGCGCTGGCAGGATCAGGTGATCCGCGTCGTCGGCTTGCTCGGCTATTCCGTGCCCGTCTTCTGGCTCGGTCTCGTCGGCCTCCTCGTCTTCTATGCCCGGCTCGGCTGGGTCGCCGGACCGGGGCGGCTCGATGTCGGCTATGACGACATCATCGATCCCGTCACCGGCCTCATCCTGGTCGACAGCCTCATCGCCGGCGAGTGGGAGGTCTTCGTCAACGCGCTGCGCCACATCATCCTGCCGGCCGCGCTGCTCGGCTATTTCTCGCTCGCCTATATCAGCCGGATGACGCGCAGCTTCATGCTCGAGCAGCTGCGCCAGGAATATGTCACCACCGCGCGCGTCAAGGGGCTCGACGAGCGCCACGTCCTCTGGCACCACGCTTTCGGCAACACCATGCTGCCGCTGATCACCGTCGTCGCCCTGTCCTACGCCAATTTGCTCGAAGGATCGGTGCTCACCGAGACGGTCTTTGCCTGGCCCGGCATCGGCTCCTATATCACCAACTCGCTGCTCAACGCCGACATGAACGCGGTGCTCGGCAGCACCATCGTCGTCGGCATCGTCTTCATCGGCCTCAACCTCGCCTCCGACATGCTCTACCGCGTATTCGATCCGAGGGCGCGATGAGCGGGGGGGCGCGATGAGCGGATCGCACGATCCCCGGCGCTCGATGGGACGGCTCAGCCGCTCGCTGCCGCCGCCGCCGAAGCTCACCTGGCGCGAGTATCTGCTTGCCGAGACGCCGTCCTCGCCGCTCCAAGCCCGGTTGCGCCAGGGCTTTCTCATGGCGGTCGGCTTCGCGCGCAATCGGCTCGCGGTCGTCGGCCTCGCCATCGTCCTCCTGCTCGTGCTGACCGCGTTGCTGGCGCCGCTCCTCGCCCATCAATGACGAGCTCGGCCGCGACATCTACTCGCGCATCGTCTACGGCTCGCGCATCACCCTCGGCATCGTCGCCCTCATCATCGTGCTGGTCGGACCGATCGGCCTCTTCGTCGGCTGCGCCGCCGGCTATGTCGGGAGCTGGCTCGACACGCTGCTGATGCGGACGACCGACATCTTCCTCGCCTTTCCGCGTCTCATCCTGGCGCTCGCCTTCGTCGCCGCGATCGGTCCCGGCATCAAGAACGCCGTCATCGCCATCGCGCTCACCGCCTGGCCGCCTTACGCGCGCGTCGCCCGCGCCGAGACGCTGGCGCTGCGCGAGACGGATTTCGTCAGCGCGGCGCGGCTGCAAGGGGCGGGGGCGTGGCGCATCATCCTGCACCAGATCGTGCCGCTCTGCCTGCCCTCGGTGATCGTCCGGCTGACCCTCGACATGTCGGGCATCATCATCATCGCGGCGGGGCTCGGCTTTCTCGGCCTCGGCGCCCAGCCGCCCTCGCCGGAATGGGGCGCGATGATCGCCTCCGGCCGCCGCTTCATCCTCGATCAATGGTGGGTGGCGTTCTTCCCGGGCATGGCGATCTGCATCGCCGGGCTCGGCTTCAATCTGCTCGGCGATGGGTTGCGCGACGTGCTCGACCCCAAGCAGCGATAAGCGCCATGGCCTTGCTCGAGATCGAGGATCTGTGGGTTCGTTTCCCCGGCCTTCGCGGCCCGATCGAATCGGTGCGCAGCCTCGATCTCAGCGTCGGCCGCGAGAAGCTCGGCATCGTCGGTGAGTCGGGCTCGGGCAAATCCTGCACCGGCCGGTCGATCCTGCGGCTGCTGCCGAAATACGCCGCCGTGACGACGCGCCGCATGGTCTTCGACGGCATCGATCTCGCGCAGTGCTCCGAGCGCGAGATGCGCGGCATTCGCGGCCGCCGTATCAGCATGATCATGCAGGACCCGAAATTCTCGTTGAACCCGGTGATGAAGATCGGCCGGCAGATCGCCGAGGCCTATCTCGCCCATGCCGGCGACGATAGCGGCGCGGCGCGGCGACGCACGCTCGACATGCTGGCGGCGGTGCGCATCCGCGATCCCGAGCGCATCTACAACGCCTACCCGCATGAATTGTCCGGCGGCATGGGGCAGCGCGTGATGATCGCCATGATGCTGATCACCGATCCCGATCTCCTGATCGCCGACGAGCCCTGCTCGGCGCTCGACGTCACCGTGCAGATGCAGGTACTGGCGATCATCGACGATCTCGTGCAGAGCCGCGGCATGGGCCTCATCTTCATCAGCCACGACCTCAACCTCGTCGCCTCGTTCTGCGACCGCGTCGTCGTCATGTATGGCGGGCAGATCGTCGAGACCTGTGCCGCCGCCGCTTTGCACCAGGCGCAGCACCCCTATACGCGCGGCCTGCTCGCGGCGATGCCGCGCATCGACGCACCGGTCGCCGAGCTGCCGGTGCTCGATCGCGATCCGGCCTGGCTCGAGCTGCGATGAATTTTCGCGCGCCAGCGGCCGAGCCCGCGGAGCTGGATGTCTCGCTCAAGGCGGTCGAGGCGACCGATCTGTCGGTCGTCTACGGGCATGGCGACAACGCCGTGCACGCGGTCAAGGGCATTTCCTTCACGGTCGGCGACGGCGAGGCGTTCGGCATCGTCGGCGAATCGGGATCGGGCAAGTCGACGCGAGGCGGAAAAGCGGCGCCCGCGGCGCTCCTTCCGCATCGTTCAGATGGTCTTCCAGGACCCCTATGGCTCGCTTCACCCGCGCCAGACCGTCGAGCGCATCCTGATGGCGGGGCTGGTGGTCCAGGAGATGGACGATCGCCGCCGGCGCATTCAGCGCGTGCTTTACGATGTCGGTCTTGGCGGCGAGTTCCTCTACCGCTACCCGCATCAGCTCTCGGGCGGCCAGCGCCAGCGCGTCGCCATCGCCCGCGCCCTCATTCTCGAGCCGCGCCTGCTTCTCCTCGACGAGCCGACCTCCGCGCTCGACGTCTCGGTGCAGGCCGAGATCCTCAATCTCCTCCGCGAGCTGCGCGTGCGCCGCCGGCTGAGCTGCGTCCTGGTCAGCCATAATCTCGCCGTCGTCGCGCATCTCTGCGATCGCCTCATCGTCATGAACGAGGGGCGGATCGTCGAGCAGCTCGGCGTCGACGCCTTGCGCGCCGGGGCGGCGCAGCACCCCTACACGCAGCAATTGCTGCGCGCCAGCAGCCGCTATGACCGGACGACCGCGGCCGGTCTCGTCACCTACGATTAGCGCCACCTCCGGCGCAGCGCCTCGCGATTGGCGGCGAACCAGTGCAGCGCCAGCAGGGTGAAGCCGTTCTCGATCTTGCCCTCGGCGAGCAGCGCCATGGCGGCAGCGCTGCTCTTGACGACGACGCGGATATCCTCGCTCTCGTCGGCAAGGCCGTGAATGCCGCCGGCTTCGCTCGCGTCGACGCGGCCGCAGAAGAGATCGACGGTCTCGGTCGAGCCGCCCGGGCTGGTCAGGAAACGATGGATCGGCACGACCTCGCCGATGACGGCGAGCCCGGCCTCCTCCGCGGCCTCGCGCCGTGCCACGGCCGCGGCCGATTCGTCCATGTCGATGATGCCGGCGACGATCTCGAGCTGCCAGGCGGCGAAACCGGCGAGATGCGCGGCGAGGCGGAACTGCTCGATGAAGACGATCTCGTCGCGCCCGGGGTCATAAAGCAGGATGCCGGCGGCGTTGTGGCGGAGAAACACCTCACGCGACAGCTCGGGGCTCCAGCCGCCGGCGAACAGCCGGTGCCGCAAGCGGAAATGATCGATGCGGAAGAAGCCCTTATAGACCGTCCGCCGCTCGCTGATGACGATCGAATCCTCGTCCACCCGCTACTCCTGATTGGTTTTCCCCGCCCCGGGGCAAAAAAATTGGGCCGTGCGAACACGGCCCAAGTTTAGGGAGGAAACGCCCAAGAAACAGCAGCACGCACCGCCGAAGCGGCTGGGCTCATGCTGCAATGCACAATATGGGAGGGGCCGATACCGATTCCAAGGGTTTTTTGCGGCGGCGTTATGCCGTCTGGCGTGACGGTATCGCCTCGCTTCTGCCGGTCGGGGCCTGGTCGCTCCGTGCCGGACTCTGCAAGCCCTCGTGGATGCGCATGGCCGCGAGGCAGAGCGCCAGCGGTGCCGTTGCCCCCAGTGAGTTGGCGGGATATTCGATGATCGCATCGGCCGCGCGGTAGAGCTCGGCCAGCCAACCGGTGAAATTGCCGCGGCAATCATGCCGGCGGCATAGCCGGTGGATCGACCAGCCCTCGGGGAAGAGCAGCATCGCCGCGTCGACCGAGCGCGTATAGCCCGGCACCGGCTTCATCAGGCCGAACTGGTGCTGAATGGCATAGTCGAGGTATTCGCTGCCTTCCGCAGCTGCCTCGAGCGCCGAGATTACCTTCACCATTTCGAGCAAGAGTCGCCTCAGTCGTTGGTTTCAGCAACGTAGACGCGGAGTCCGGCGCGTGCCTGAGGCAAAATTGTGTCAGCGGGAACAATCAGCAGGGCAAACGCCTGAGGCGACGATTTCGCTTCGCCGCTAGGCGAGGCGGCTCAGATCAGGCGGGCGATCGCGCGCTGCGAGCCGACGGTCTGCCGGGCGGTCGAGCCGAGCGGCAGATTGATGCGCAGGAGCAAGCCGTTAGGCCTGCGATTCTCGGCCTGGATGGTGCCGCCGAGCGCCTCGACGTTCCGGCGGGCGATCCACAGCCCGATGCCGAAATGAGTGCCCTGGTCGTCGTGCGGCTCGATGTCGTCCGGGCGATGCGAGAAATAGCGATCGAAGATCCGCGTCAGATCCTCGGCAGGTACGCCCGGTCCGGAATCGCCGATCACCAGCTCGGCGAAGGCGCCGCGCGCCTCGAGGCGAATGCCGATGCTTTCGCCGTCCGGCGAGAAGGACACTGCATTGTTGAGCACGTTCTCGACGACCGTCTCGACCATTTCCTCATTGGCATGGATGACGACGTGCGGGGCGATGGTGCCGACCAGCGTGACGTGGCGTTGCGCGGCGGTGTCGGCATGGGTGCGGATGAGGCGGGCGAGCAGGTTCGAGAGATTGAAATCGGTACGCGTGGTGTCGATCAGATCGGCGGTCGCCGCGTCGAGCCGCCAGGCCGAGGAAACCAGGCCGTCGAGCTTGTCGAGCGAACTCTCGATCAGGCCGAGGGCGCGGGAGGTGCGTTGGTTCTCCGCCGTCGTGCCGCGCTTCAGCGGCTCGAGCGACTGGCGGATCACCGCGATCGGCGTCTTGAAGGCGTGCGCGTTGTCCTCCGCCGCGCGCCTGATGTCGTTGGCCGAGCTGTGCAGCACCTCGACCATGCGGTCGAATTCTTCGGCGACGGCGCCGAGCTCGGGAATCTCGTTATGGGCGACGAATGAGCCGGTTCCGGGTCCGTGATTGCGGATGGCGCGGGCGCGCTCGGCGAAATGGTGCAGGCGCCGCCGGACATTGAAGAAAGTGGTGAGGGTGAGCAATGCCATGGCGAGATAGATGGTGCCGGCCAGCTTGACCTCGGGGGTTGCCCAGTACGGCGTGCCGAGACGCGAACCCGGCATCATGCGGGCGGAGAACGAGGTGACGATCGCCCAGCAGCCGGTCGGTGTCTTCAGCGGCGTCAGCGAGGTCACCACCTCGTCGTCGCCGCTCGGCGTCGTATAGCGGAAGGCGACAGGAAGCTCGCCCTCGCAACTCTTCGTCAGACTGTCGAGAATGCCTTGCTGCCGCAGCTTCTCGCGCTCGATGTCGAGATGGGCCGGCGGGACGACCGGCGATGACGCGATATAGAAGAAGCCGCCGCCGGGCGGCGCCAGGAGGAGCTTGATGTTGGTGACGTCATCGGCGAAGCGCGACAGCTCGTGGCCGAGTTGCGGCAGGCCTTGGCGTTCGCTTGTCGAGAGGAGGGGCAGCAGCGCCTGGCCGAGCACGCGGCCCTGTTCGCGAACGCTGCGCAGCAGGAGATCCTGCTTTTCCTCGTCCGCCGCCTTGAACTGCCAATAGAGGATGACCGGGACGATAAAAAAGATGACGGCGAGCAGAACCGTCTTGACCGCGAGTGAGCGATAAAACGGAGCCCGACGCCGTGTCGCTTTCGCGACGCTACGTGTTGGCGACCCAGCGGTAGCCAAATCCGGCGTAATTGTGGATGTGCTCGAACTCAGAATCGACATCACGGAGTTTCTTGCGAATACGTTTGATGAAAGTACGGACATTGGCGCGGTACCCCTCATCCCCATAGCCGGCGACGAAGTTCTTGCCATGTACGAGATCGTAGATCTCACGATAGGAGACGTCCTCACCAGTGCGCAGCGCCAGCAAGGCGATGATCTTGAACTCGGTCAGCGTCAGATCGATCGGCGTGCCGGCCCAGCTCGCCCGGTTGATGTCGAAGCGCAATTCAAGACGGCCGAGATGCAGGACATCAGGACATCGCCGGACTGTCTGCCATCCGATTCGGGCGCCGGCCGCGCGCCCTCGGCGATCAGCCGCAGGCGCTTGACGAGAATCGACAAGCGGCGTGACTTGTCGATGAAATCGACGGCGCCGCCTTCGAGCGCCGCCTCCTCGTAGATGTCCTCGCTCAGCACGGTGAGGAAGATGACCGGGGTCGAGTTGCCGGCGCGACGCAGGCTGCGCAGCACCTCGAGCCCGTTCATGCCCGGCATCCGCCAATCGAGCAGCACGACATCGGCGCTGCCGCCCGCGGCAAAATGCTCGAGCGCGGCGGCGCCGTTCGAGAAGCTCGTTACCTCATAGCCCTCGTCGATCAAATTGAGGCCGAGCGATTCGCGGAACAAATCGTCGTCGTCAATGAGTACCAAACGAGGTGGCATTGCTTTCTCGTTGACGGTGTTCGCCAACGAGTTGCTGGAAACAGCGCTCTGGACGATGTTCGACAATATCCTCGCTCCTGACTTCGTAGGTAAGGGCCCGCATTACCCCCTTCTGCAGGTCGAGATAGAAATAGACGTCCACCCGGCAATCCTTGCTGAGATAGTGCCAGATTGTTCCCGGAGGGGCATCGGTACGTTGGCTCGGCGCGCCCAACCAATTTTCCGCATCGCGCTCATCCAGCCCGATGAGACGCTCCGGATCGACCGATTCGCGCTCCGCCAGCGGCGGCTGGGCTGGCGGCGGATTTGGCTTGCGAACCGGTCGCGGCGGGACCGTTGGCTTGACCAAGGCGACGGGAGGTGGCGGCGGTGGCTCCGCGACCGGCAGCGACACGGGCTTTTCAGGCTCGAAAAGAGCGCAGGACGACAGTCCCAAGGCCAACCATATGGTTGCCGTCTGGAAAAGTCGCCGTCGCTGGGACCGTCCAACCGTTGCCGCCATCGCGCTGCAGTATAGCCTAGCTTGTGCCCAGGCAAACCAGCATCTCGCATAGCTATTAAGGGCAAAGCGCCGGCTCGATCAAAGGTATCATCGAATCTTCTCATTATTTCCGCCAGTTACCGCGCCCGCGGTAGGAAATGGGGTCTAGCCGGTGCATCAAACTGAACGCAATAGTTGTGTGATGCGATCGTCAAGATCGGCCAAGGGTCAAGGAACAATCTGACAATAAGTGGCGACAGCCTAGTCGATCAAAAATGGCTGCAATGTGTCATTCTTGAGAGAATCCATCCTGGCATGGAAGAAGCCGCTCGATGCCGTGCGGGAGTTTTCTGTCGCAATCTCGCTTGCGCCGGCGCTAGCCTGGTGTGCCGATCGATTTATTTTCAGGAGCTCGCGATTGATGTCTGATCTACCATTGAGTGCGGCGTCCTTGATCGTCGACAAGGCGCTCGAGCGCGGTCGCGAGCTCGGCCTGGCGCCGTTGACCGTCGTCGTTCTCGATACCGGCGGCCATCTCAAGGCGGCAAAACGCGAGGACGGCAGCTCCTTGCTGCGTCCCGAGATCGCCATGGGCAAGGCGTGGGGTGTGCTCGGCATGGGATTTGGCGGCCGCGAGCTGGCGCGTCGCGCCGCGCGGGCGCCGCAATTCTTCGCCGCGCTGACCGCGCTTGCCGATGGTCGCATGGTGGCGGTCGCCGGCGGCGTGCTGATCCGCTCCGCCTCGGGCGGCATCATCGGCGCCGTCGGCATCAGCGGCGATGTCTCGGAGAAGGACGAGGATTGCGCGTTGCGCGGCATCGCCGCGGCTGGGCTGGTCGCCGATACCGGGGGTGAGGACCCGCGCTGAACGCGACTTAAGCGGCGGCCAAAGGCGGTCGCCGACGGTGCCAGTCGGTCGCCTGCTCGTAGGCATGGCCGACGCGCAGCACCGTCGCCTCGTCGAACGGTCTGCCGGCGATCTGCAGGCTGAGCGGCAAGCCGCTCGCGGATCGGCCGCAGCGCACCGCCATCGACGGTTGGCCGGTGACGTTGAACGGCATCATCAGCGGGCGCTGGAAGGATTCATAGCCCGGCTTCTCGTCGATGCGCGGCGCTTCGCCCGGGGTGATGCCGGTGACCAGCACGTCGAGATCGCGCATCGCCGCGGTCATCTCCTCGATGAGCTCGCGGCGCAGGCGCAGCGCCTGGACGTAGTCGCCGGCACCGAGGAAGGCGCCGAGCACGACGCGGTTGCGCATCATCCGGCCGTAATCGAGGAAGCGCTCGCGCATCACCTTCTCATGCACCGCCCAGGATTCGCCGATCAGGATGAGCCAGCCGCAGGCGCCGTAATCCTGCAGCGGCGACAGGCGGATCTCGCTGAGCTCGGCGCCCAGTCCGCGCATCGTCGCCAGCGCTGCATCGATGGCGGCTTCCGCCTCGGCGTCGATGCGGTAGTCACTGGCGAAGAAATGCCGCACGACGCCGATGCGCACGCCGCGCAGATCGGGTCGCAAGGCGGCGCGATAATCCGGCACCGCGACGGCGGCGCTCGCCGGGTCGGCGGCGTCGTGCCCGGCCATCGCCTGGAGCAGGATGGCGCAGTCCTCGGCCGTCCAGGCGAGCGGCCCAAGATGATCGAGCGAATAGGCGAGGGGGAGGACGCCGTAGCGGCTGACGCGGCCGTAGGTCGGCTTCAGCCCGGTGACGCCGCAATAAGCGGCGGGCAGGCGGATGGAGCCGCCAGTATCGCTGCCGCTGCCGCCGAGAATAAGCCCGGCGGCGACCGCGGCGCCGGTGCCGCTGCTCGATCCGCCGGTAAAATGATCGGTGTTCCAGGGGTTGCGCGCCGGCGGCCAGGGCAGGTCGAAGGACGGACCGCCCATGGCGAATTCATGCGTCGCCGTCTTGCCGAGCAGGATGGTTCCCGCCGCGGCGAGACGGCGCACGATCGTGGCGTCGCGCTGCGGCACGAAATCGCGCAGCAGCTTGGAATGCGCCGTGGTGCGGATGCCGGCGGTCTCGACGATGTCCTTGTGGGCAATCGGAATGCCGTGCAGCGGACCGCGATAGTCGCCGCGGAGGATCGCCGCCTCGGCCGCCGCCGCTTCGGCGAGCGCCGCCTCCGGTCTTGTCAGCAGAAAGCTGTTGATACGCCCGTCGAGCGCGTCGATGCGCGCGAGGCACGACCGGGTCAGCTCGACCGGCGAGAGCTGACGGTTGGCGATCAGCCGCGCTGCCTCGGCGATGGTCGGCAACTCGGCCTCGCTCATCGCCGGTCCCCATCGCCGGGCTCGTCGTTCGGCCAGAAGAGATGCGCGGGCTCGCTCGCCGGCGCCAGCCGCGCCTTGACGCGCTCGGCCATCTCGCCCATCAGCGCGACGGAGGCGGCGATCTCCTCGAACAGCATGGCGATCGCCTGGTCGTCGAGCACGAGACCGGCGCGCCGCGCGCGCTGCGTGAATTCTTCCAGACTCATGGTGCCGCTGTCCATTCTCGACCCCTCTTGCCTATCCGGTCAGCGCCACGCCGACGAGCCGCGCCATGCCGAAGGTGATGCCCGCGGCCGCCAGGCCGATGGCGAGCTGGCGCAACGCCGAGAAGACGACGTTGCGGCCGGTAAACAGCGTCGTGCCGGCGCCGATGCCGGCCATCGCCAGACCGCTCAGCGCGAGGCTGCCGGCGACCGCGGCGTTGCCGCTCAGGGCGAGGAAGGGGGCGACCGGAATGATGGCGCCCAGCGAGAAGAGCAGGAAGGAGGTCGCCGCCGCGCCCCAGGCCGAGCCGCCAAGCTCGTCGGGATCGATGCCGAGCTCCTCGCGCACCAGCGTATCGAGCGCGGTGCCCTTGTCGGCCATCAGCCGGTCGGCGAGCTGTCGCGCCTCGTCCTCGCTCAGCCCCTTGGCCTGGTAGATCAGGACAAGCTCCTCTTTCTCTTCGTCGGGGACCTCGGCGAGCTCGCTCGCTTCGGTGGCGATCTGATTCTGGTAGAGCTCGCGCGAGCTGTTGACCGACAGCCACTCGCCCATCGCCATCGAGCAGGCGCCGGCGAGCAGCCCGGCAAGGCCGGTGGCGAGGATCGTCGCCGGCGCGAAATCGGCCCCGACCACGCCCATGACCAGGCTGAGATTGGAGACCAGCCCGTCATTGGCGCCGAGCACGGCGGCGCGCAGCGCGTTGCCGCCGACGCCGCGATGACGCCCCTCGATGCGGCCGAGCACGCCGCCCGGTATGCCGCGCGTCGGGCCGGCGAGGGCTTGCAGGATGCGGGCATGCGAGCGTTCGGCCTGCGGCAGGCCGGCGGCGATCGCTTCCGGCTGCTTGTCGTATTGGCCGCTATCCGCGTGCTCGAGCGTGTTGATGACCGGCAGCACGAGTGCCGCGCCGAAACGCCGCGCCAGCCAGGCGAGGGCGCGGCTGCGGAAGCTCGGACGGGCACGGGGCCGGCCGCGCCCACCCAGCCGCTTGCGCCAGAACGCGGCATGCGCCTCTTCGACGCCGGCGAGCCGCCGGTAGACCTCGGCGATGCGCGGGTCGCTTTCGACCTCGGCGAGCGCCCGGTAGAGCGCCGAGCTGTCGATCTCGCTCTGCAAATTGGCGCGATAGCGCGCCTCTTTGCTGCTCGGCGTCACGGCGGCGCGGGCGCCCTCAATCCGGCAGCGCGACGCCGCGCTGCACGCCGGGGCGCGCCGCCATCGAAGTCGCCCAACGGCTGAGATTGGGCATGTCGCCGGCCTTGTCGATCAGCGGCTTGCGCGTCGCCACCACGGGGTAGAGCGCGAAATCGGCGACCGAGATCTCGCCGACGAGGAAATCCCGTCCGGCGAGCTGGCGATCGCAGCCGCGCAGGAAGCCGAGCAGGCGGTTCTCGAAGAAGGCCGTGTTGGCGGGACTCTTGTCGGGCAGCGCGCCGCCGCTCATGTGGATCATGCTGCTGCTCGGTGCGACATCGGTGGAAGCCTGCATGAACCATTGCAGGGCAAGGGCGCGGTGCGCCGTATCGCTAGGCAGGAACTTGCCGGATTTCTCTGCCAGATAGAGGACGATGGCGCCCGACTGGCAAAGCGTCAGCGGCTGGCCGTCGGGACCGTCGGTGTCGACGAGCACCGGGATGGCGCCGGCCGGGTTGCGCGCGAGGAATTCCGGCGTCTTCTGCTCGCCCTTGGTGAGATCGATCTTATGGACGCGATGCGGCAGGCCCGATTCCGCGAGGGCGATCGCGGCGCGAAAGCCGTTGCCGGTGCCGGCGGTGTAGAGATCGATCATGTGTGAATTCCCATTCCATGCTGGGCGCTTCCCTCAGGGAAGCGGCTTCTTGTTGCAGGTGAACTCGGCGGCGGCCGCCGCCTTCTCGCACAGCGTCACCGTGTGCTCGACCGCATCGATGACCCAGAGAAAGGCGCCGCGCTCATTCGCCGACGAGCTGACGAGGAAGCGTTGCGGGCTCGACATCGCGCCGAGCGGTCCCGGCTTGATCGCTGCGCCGGGTGGCCGCGCCGGATTGGCGGCGTCTTGCGCGTAGGCCGCTGCGGGGCAGCCCGTCAGCGCGGCGAGCGCCCAGGCCGTTGCGGCGCCGATGGGCGCGCTGATCCGCCGTGCTGTCATCCCCCCTCATTCCCTGCCGTCGCGCGGATCGGCAGCTTGGGCGATCCGTCCCGGAATAGCAAACGTCCCGTCGGTCGGTTCAGGCGTCCGTCAGTGCGGTGCGGATCTCGATCTTGCCGGTCAGGGTACGATGAACCGGGCACAGCTCGGCGATCTGCAGAAGCCGCGCGCGCTGCGTCTCGTCGAGCGCGCCGACCAGCGTGATGTCGCGCTCGATGCGGTCGATCATGGCCGGGCGTGACTCGCAGTTCGCGCAGTCCTCGGCGTGCACCTTGCCGTGACGAAGGCGAACGACGACGTGCTCGAGCGACCATTGCTTGCGATCGGCGTAGAGGCGCAGCGTCATCGAGGTGCAGGCGCCGAGCGACATCAGCAACAGCTCGTAGGGGTTGGGCCCGCCATCCTTGCCGCCGACGGCGACCGGCTCGTCGGCGGCAAGCACGTGCCGCCCGTCGAGCAGGCTCTGTCCGAGCGGGCCTTCGCCGCTGTCGGTCACGACGACCGTGCCCGGCCCGATGGTCGATTGCAGTTTCTCCCGACGATCGCTCATGGCGGCCTCCCTTCGACCGTCATGATGTAGCACGGAATCGCCGGCGCGATCGCTTTCAGACAGGCTGCTAGGTTTCGCTGCCCCGCACGAAGCACATGACGCCGCGTTCCGGGGTCCAGCAGACCACCGCGCGCCCAATCGGGTTGTCGGTTCGGTCCAGGACCTTGCGCGGCGGGACATAGGTCCAGTTGCCCTCGATCAACGCCTCATAGTGATTGTCGACCATGCGATAATCGGTCGGACGGCAATCGGCGATCGAGCAGCATGAAACCCCGGTGCCGGGCACGGCCAGGCTCTGAAACCAGGGCGATAGCGCCGGGTCGGCATTTTCGGGTGGCGCTGCGCGGGCGCCCGAGGCCAGAAGCAACATGATGACCAAGAGGAGACGGTTTCCCATCGTAACGCCTCACGCGAAGCCGGTCCTCCCTGTTTCAACGCTCACGGGCGGCAAAACGTTCCGTCGGCGTCAGAGCCTGCCAAGGTCCTGGATAGCGTCCAGAACCATCGAGGTCCCGGTGGCGATCAGCAAGATGTCGCCGGCGACCCGAACATAGCGGTGACCGACCGGCGGCGGGGGCAGGCTCACGACGAGGTCGCGCGGCAGGTCATAATAGACGACCCCAGCGGGAAGCGGCTGACCGACAGCCCACTTCTTCGCCTGTCCCGGGGGCAGGCAGCCATTGTTCTTCTTGGCGAGGCCCGGCGGGCATTTGCCCGTGGCGATCGGCGCTGCATAGTAGTCCCGCACGATGACGCGCTCCTCGGGGCCGAACAGCATGGCTCCCGCCGGCGACTTGGCCTCGCGGCCAGGATTCTGAGAATTGCCGCCAGCGGCGCCATGGCCATGCTCCTTACCACCACCGGCCCAGGACGGTTTTTCGGCAAAGGCTGATCCGGCGGCGAGCATGCCGAACAGGGCATACACGGCAAGTCGGCGCAATCGCATGGTCCATCCTGAAGCTGGTTGCGGTCTCCACCGGAACGCTCGGATGTCATTTGTTGTTCCACCCGGAATTCAATCGAGTCGCCTGGTTTTAAAAAAAATGGAGATTGACTCCATTTTGGAGTAAGAGCTAAAGTTCCGGAAATTGAGAGGGACGAATGTCTGGTAGCCTGCTGGCGAGATCCTTCGGAATCCTGGAACTGCTCGCCGGCGAGCGGCACGGGTTAGGGTTGAAGGCCCTGTCGGATCGGCTCGGCACCCCGGTCGGCAGCATGCATCGGCTGCTGGGCGATCTGATCGAGCTACGCTACGTCCGCCAGGATCAGTGGACCGACCGCTATCACCTCACGACCCGGTTGCTCTCTCTCGGCTATCGCCATCTGGCGGCGACGGGCGTGGTCGACGTGGCGCAGCCGCTGCTCGACCGGCTCTCCGAAGAGAGCGGCGAGCTGGCCCGCCTTGCCGTGGTCGACGGTGAGGATTTGACCTGGGTCGCGAAGGCGCAGGGCGCGCGTTCGGGGCTGCGCTACGATCCCGACATGGGGCAGAACGCCCGATTGTTCTGCACGGGATCCGGACATGCCTGGCTGGCGACGCTCGATGACGAGGAAGCCGTTCGGATCGTGACCCATCAAGGGTTCGGCAAGCTGACCGAGAACGGCCCCAACGCGCCGCGGACGATTCGCGCCTTACTCGACCGCTTGGCCAAGGCGCGCAAGCGCGGCTATGCCACCGTGGTCGATAGCGGCGCGCTGGGAACCGCGGCGCTCGCGGCGGCGGTCGTCGACACCAGCTCGCAGCAGACCCTCGGTGTCATCAGTATCGCCGGTCCGAGCGTTCGGCTCACCGAGTCCCGCATGAACGAGCTCGCGCCGGCGCTTCTCGCCGCCGCCAGGGATCTTGCGGCGACCGGTCAGGCATCATCCTATCTCGTCGGAAGACGTCTCGTCCGCGAGAAGAGCACGCGAGCCGTCAGGTCATGACCGCACCGCCGCGCCCGTTCACCGGCGTCATCGCGGCGCCGGTCCTACCCATGCTGCCCGACAGCGCCGTCGACTGGTTGACGCTGCGCTCGTATATCCGCTGGGTCGCCGGTCAGCGCCCAGCCGGGATCGCCATGAACATGGATGCGAGCGAGGCGGTGGCGCTGAGCTGGGAGGAGCAGGACGAGGTCATCCGGATTTGCCGGCAGGAGATCGACGGGGCCGCGCGGCTGTTCTCCGGCGTCATCGCTGGCTCGACCGCGCTGGCCGCGCAGCGCGCCCGTCAGCTGCGCAAGGCCGGGGCGCAAGGGCTGATCCCCTTCCCGCCGATGCCGACCTTTCTCGGCACGCCGCTACCTGCCGCGATGGTCTATGAATTTCACGCTGCCGTCGCCGAAGCCGGCGAACTGCCCATGATCGCCTTTCAGTTCCCCCGCGGCTGGGGCCCCGACTACGATGCCGAGATGTTGGCCGCCGTGGCGCGGCTTCCCGCGCTCGTGGCGATCAAGGAATCGTCCTTCGACGCCGGAATGACGATGCAGGCCGTCGCCAATTCTGCGGCGCTGGGCGTCGATCGCCCGGGTGTTCTGACCGGCAGCGACACATTCATATTCGAGGCGTTGACGATGGGGTGCGACGGCGCGCTCATCGGCTTCGCGGCCATGCTGACCGGCGAGATCGTCGAGATGCAGCGCGCCGTTGCGGAGGGCGACCTCAACCGCGGCAAGCAGATCTGGGATCGTATCGGGCCCGTCGCGCGCTTTTGTTGGCGCGCCCCGATCCGCGACTTCCGGCCGCGCGTCAAAGAGCTCCTGAAACTGCAGGGGCATCTCCCCTGCGCCGCGGTCCGTGCGCCGCAGCTCGGAGTCTCCGATGCGGAGCGGCGACAGCTCAAGCAGATCGCCGCCGCGGCGACAATGATCTGACGCGGCGGTACGCCGTGAACAGCAAACGTGAATGAGCCAAGGGCGGAATCAGGCTCGACACGGCACGAAACAGGAGGAGGACGCCATGAACGACACGCGGATCAATCGAATTGGCCGACGACGCCTGCTCGCCGGGGCGGGCGGGCTCGCGCTGGCCGCTCTGGCAGCGCCCCACGTTCGCGCGCAGAACGGGCGCAAGCTCGTCTTCTGGCATGGCTATACACAGAAGCCGCGCGCCGATTTCATGCGCGAGGTCGCCGACCGGTTCGAGGCCGCCAATCCCGGCGTCAAGGTCGAGATCGAAGTCGTGCCGTGGTCGGCGCAGGCCCAGAAATGGCCGGCGGCGCTCACCGGCGGCACCTTGCCGGACGTCGCCATCGTTCTCGCCGAGAACGCCATACCGATGCATCTCGCCGGCGCCCTCCATCCCGCCGATTCGGTGGTCCAGGCGGTCGGCGGACCCGACGCCTTCAAGCCCGGGGTGCTCGACGGTACCGGCCGCTTTCAAGGGCAATATGTCTCGCTGCCCCATTATGTGCACAACCGCATCCTGATCTATCGCAAGGACCGCCTTGCCGAGGCCGGGCTGAAGCCGCCGGTGAGCTGGGACGACGCGCTGCAGGCCGCGGTCGCCACGACCAAGGCACCCGCTCACTTCGGCTGGATCCTGAAGCTCTCCAAAGGCGATACCGGCGGCGGCTATCTGCTCTGGATGCTGGCCCGCTCGGCGAATGCAAGTCTTTATGACGCCGAGGGCAACGTCACCCTCGACTCGCCCGGCGTCAAGGACGCCGTCCGCTACATGGTCGAGCTGGCGAAGCGAGCCAGTGGGCCCGGTGCGCTGGAGTACAAGATCAGTGATAATTTCAGCCTGGTGAACAGCGGCCGGACCAGCCTGACCGAGGATTCCGCGGCAATCGTCGCAGCGGCGGCCGCCGACTCCCCGGCCGTGGCAGAGCAGCTCGACGCCACCTTCATGCCGCGCCGCGAACGCGTCGGCAATTTGATGGCAGGGATATCAGTGGCACTCCCCAAGGGGCAGAACGCGGAGGATGGCCGGCGCCTCGCGGCATTTCTCTTCGCGGAGGAGAACTACATCCCGTTCCTCCATACGATCCCGCTCTTCATGTTTCCCGCGCTCAAGCGTGCCGACAACCCGGTCTTCTACGCGCAGCCGACGATCGCGCGCTTCCGCAATGTCGTCGATGTCACGCTGAAGGGCCTTGAGAGCGCCTCGCTGCCGGGCATGGAGCACGGGATCAACCCTTATGCGGCGCAGATCTTCAACACCCACATCATCGAGGACATGTTCCAGCGGATCCTGGTCGACAATCAGCCGGTCGACACCGCGATCGGCACGGCCGCCAGTGCCATGACGACGGTCATCCGCGATACCAAGCGGCGCCTCGGCAAAGCCTAGTCGCGAATGGAGGGAACCATTACGGCGCCGGCGAGCCGCGCCCATTGCGAGATCGGGCGGCGCGTCCGGCGGCTTTCGGCGTGGGCCGACCGGCGGCTCTTCATCCTGTTCATCGCGCCCGGTTTCGTCTGCCTTTCCGCGGTGATCTTCTATCCGGCGATCTACAACCTTGTTGTCAGCTTCACCGATGCCAGCCTCGTCTATCCCAGCACGTCCTTTGTCGGGATCGACAATTATAGCGATACCGTTGCCGACCCCGCCTTCTGGCGAGCCGCGCTCATCACGCTGCTGTGGACCTCGCTATCGGTCGCCGGCCAGCTCCTGGTCGGGCTGCTCGGCGCGCTCGCTCTCGAGCACGTGACAGCCGGGCGGGCGGCGCTGCGGCTCGCACTTGTCGTGCCCTGGGCCTTTCCTTCGATTGTGCTCGCCTTCGACTGGCGGTTCATGCTCGACCCGCTCTATGGCGTCGCCAATCATCTTCTCATGCTGCTGGGGCTGATCGATGCCCCGGCCGCTTGGCTCAGTCAGCGGCCGACGGCGCTCCCCGTCCTCGTGCTGATGAATGTCTGGTTCGGCTTTCCCTTCATGATGGTCTCGCTGATTGCCGGCCTCGCCGCCATCCCGCGGGAGCAATACGAGGCCGCCATGGTCGACGGCGCCAATTTTTGGCAGGAATTTCGCTTCATCACCTTGCCCGGCCTCGCACGCATCATGGCGACGCTGGTGATTCTGCGCACGATCTGGGTGTTCAACAATTTCGAGTTCGTCTTCCTGACAACCGGTGGCGGTCCCGTCGACGCCACGACGACGCTGCCGATCTACGCCTTCAACATCGGCTGGATCGGCTATGATCTGGGCCGGATGGCGGCCGTCGCGGTGCTGATGATGGCCATGCTATCCCTCATTCTCGCGATCTACTTCCGCGTCCTGCGGGCAGCGGAGGCGGCGCCATGATCGGACGGGCCGCCGCCTACGTCGTGGCGATCGGATTGGCGGCGTTCGCGCTTTTTCCCCTCGCCTGGATGCTGCTGTCGTCCCTCAAGACGAGCGCCGGCATCTATCGCTTTCCGCCGAGCTACCTACCGGACGGTCTCTCGTTCGGCTTCTACGAAAAAGTCCTGTCGACGACGCCGTTTCTAAACTTCGTCGCCAACAGCCTCATTGTCGGCGCGCTTGCGACGCTGATCGGCGTCGCCTTCGCGTGCATGGCCGGCTACAGCCTGGCGCGCGCTCGCTTTAGGGGGCGCACGCTCATCCTGCGCGCCATCCTGCTCGCCTATCTCTTCCCGCAGATCCTCATCGTGATCCCGCTCTTCACCGCCATATCCAAGCTCGGCCTCGCCAACACCTATAGCGGGCTCATCCTCGCCTATATCACCTTTTCCTTCCCGTTCTCGACCTGGATGCTGACGGCCTATTTCGAAAAGATTCCGGCCGAGATCGAGGAGGCGGGACGGATCGATGGCGCGAGCAATTTTAGGATCTTCCGCAGCCTTGTGCTGCCGCTGGCGGCGCCGGGCGTGGTCACCGTGACGATCTTCGCCTTCATCAATGCCTGGAATGAGTTCCTCTATGCCTTGGTGATTCTGGGCGGTGGCGAGCGGCGGACCTTGCCCGTCGGCCTCTATAATTTCGTCGGCGGCGAATTTGCCCAGTGGGGCGAGATGATGGCGGCGACGGCAATGACGATGGTGCCGAGCCTGATCCTGTTCTTGCTCGTCCAGAAGCGCCTCGCCGGCGGCCTGACGGCCGGGGCGGTGCGCGGATGAGACGTCCGACGCTCGCCTTCGCGATGTCGCCGGCGCTGACGCCCGACCTCATCTCGCCGGCACAGCACGCGCGGTTCGCTGAGCTCTGCGCCGTGCTGGATCCTGAGCCCCTGCCGACCTTGCGTGGCGAACGAGCGATGCGGTTGCTGCCGATCGTCGAGATCCTCGTCACCGGCTGGGGTTGCCCGCCGATCGACGCTGAGGTGCTGGCGCTGGCGCCCCGGCTGCGGCTGATCCTGCACGCAGGAAGCTCGATTAAGCCGATCGTCACGGCAACGATCTGGGAACGCGACGTCGCGCTCGTGTCGGCGGCGGCGGCGAACGCCATACCAGTCGCCGAGTTTGCCCTGGCGGTGATCCTCCTCGCCAACAAAGGCGCCTTCGCCGTGCGCGAGCGCTATCGAGCGGAGCGCCAGGCATGGCGCCTGCCTTGGACCGCACCAGGCGAAGGCGGAAATTTCGGCGCAGTCATCGGAATTGTCGGCGCGTCGCGGATCGGCCGAAATTTGCTCGATCTCTTGCGTCCCTTCACGCTGCGTGTCCTGATCGCCGATCCGTTCCTTAGCGCCGGCGAGGCTCGCTCGCTCAACGCCGAGCTCGTGGAGCTTGATGTGCTCCTCACGCAGTCGAACGTCGTCAGCCTTCACGCGCCGCTGTTGCCGGCGACTGTCGGGATGATCGGTCGCCGTGAGCTGGGGTTGATGCGTGACGGCGCGACGCTCGTCAACACCGCCCGCGGCGGATTGATCGACGCAGCGGCCCTGGAGACGGAGCTGGCGACGGGTCGGCTCAGCGCAATTCTCGATGTCACCGAGCCGGAGCCGCTGCCGCCGCAGTCGCCCTTATTCGACATGCCGAACGTGTTTCTGACAACGCATATCGCCGGCGCCGCCGGCGCCGAGACGCAGCGTATGACACAGCTTCTCCTCGATGAGCTGGAACGCTTCCTGCGCTCGGAGGCGCTGCAGCACCGCGTCACCCAGAGCATGCTGGAGCGGGTCGGATGAAGATTCTTCTGCATACGATGGCGACGCCGCATCTCGATCTGCCCGGGGCTATCCGGCAGGCGCGCGCGCTCGGTCTCGACGGTGTCGAAGTGGTCCGGCAGGAAGGCTATCGTTGCGCTCTGTCGCCCGGCAGCTCGCTGACTGAGGCGCGTGCCATAGGCGCGTTGGCCGAGCGGCTCGGCGCTCCCGTTCGCGCCCTCTCTCCTTACGTCAAGGCGTTCAACGCCGCCGCCGACTCGGCGCGCGCAGCAGCTGTGGCGGAGATGACCGTCGCCATCGCGCAAGCCGAGGCTCTCGGCGCTCGGCGCCTGCGGGTGCTCGCCGGCGAGGAGGAGACGCCGTCGCTATGGGAGGCAAGCTTCGAGCGGCTCGTCGAGGCCCTGCGCGGTCTTGCGGTGCTCGCCGCCCGGACCGGAATATCGCTCGACATCGAGAATCACCCGGGAACGATGGCCGATGATGCGGCGCGCACCATGCGCATCTGGCGCGCGGTCGACCATCCGGCGCTGGGCGTCATCTACGATCCGGGCAATCTCGCTCGCGAAGGCAAGGAAGCTTTTCCGGCAAGCCTGATCGCCCAATCCGACGCAATTCGGCACGTGCACGTCAAAGACTATGTCTTCGCGCCCGATTTGCCGAATGGCCGCCGAGCTGTCCCGCCCGGAGAGGGGATGCTCGGCTGGGGAGCGATCATCGCGGCTCTGAGCCAACTCGGTTACGAGGGTGATCTTACGCTCGAATACGAGATGCGCTGGGTTCCCGACCAGCTCCCGCCGCCGGAGATCGGTCTCGCGGTCGGCCGTGATTTTCTGAGGCGTTGCCTGGAAGGCGATCCGGGAAGGTGATCCGGCATCAGCGGGCTTCCTCCCGCGATCGAAACCGTCGAGTCTACGCCCTCTTGCCTCGCCGGCCTTCACGGACTCCGTCGTTGGCCGCCTCGCGCAGCGCCGTATCGACCAGCGCGTCGGCGATCCAGCGCGCGATGCCCTCGATCTCCTTGTCACGCGCGCCCCAGATGTCGCGCAGCACGACATAGGCCTCGATGCCATAGACGACCGACAAGGCGCGGACCAGCCGGTCAAAGCGTCTCTTGCCGATCAGCGGCTTCAGCGGCGCTGCCGCGTGGCTGAGGATGTGGATGCGGTGACCGCGCCGATAGGGTTCCTCGGTAAGTTTTCCGGCGCGCTCTTGCGCTGCGTGCTCCAGCGACAGCTGCAAGGCGGCGCGCAGCTGGGGCTCGTATTCCTTGAAGCGCGGAAAGGTCTGGATGAAGAGTTCCCTGATGCGCTCGCGCCCGTCGGGCGTCGTCGCCGCAAGCGTGTGGACCGGCCCGAGGCTGTGCTCGACGACCGCGGAGATCAGCTTGCTGCGGCTCGGGAAATAGCGGTAGGCGGTGGCGCGCGACACGCCGGCGCGGGCGGCAACCTCGGCCACCGAGGGTATCTGCCCGTCGCTCAGCAGGGTGAGCGCCTCTCGCATGAGCAGACGTAGCATTCGCGCTTTAGCTCCCGTCGCGGGGCGCGATCCTTCCGCCGGAACAGGTTCTGCCTTCATCCTTGAGAGCGCATGGTTGGCGTTATTCTTTGGGGTCATCGTCGAATGCTGCGCGATGTTAGCCCGATGCGTGCCGCGACGCGAGCGACAGGCTGCGCAGTCTCGCGTGACCGACATCGGTCTCCAATCGGACACTTGCTTCCTCAGGGCTATGCCGAACGGCAACTTCGGCCTGTTCAAGCGTGGGCAGACGGGTCTACGATATTGAAAGAGGTCGTGCGAGACTGCCGTCTCATTATGAGGTGACCGTCTTACGGCCGATGCGCCGCCAAAGAGCAGCCGGGAGACAATCCTGCTGCGGTGCATGGGAGGTCGAACGCTGATGGCGATTGCCGTCTATAGGTGGGGAGGTCGACGCGAGGTCGGCATCCTTTCGAACAAGGGGACGGAGGTGACGCCTCTGGCCCTGGGCTCTGGCGCGCGCGAAACCGGCGCGCTCGCGCTCATCGAGCACCTGGCGTCCGGCCAGCAGATGCCGAAGGCGGCCGGGCCGAGCCTGCCGCTCGCCGCCGTCACCCTCGATGCGCCTTTGCCGCGACCGCGGCGCAATCTCTTCTGCGTCGGCCGCAACTATCGCGCACATGCCAGCGAACTTTCCGCTTCGGTCTTCAAGGATGATGGCAAGCGCGGCGACGCCTGGCCGATCGTCTTCACCAAGCCGCCCGAAACGGTCATAGCGCCGGGCGCGCCGATCAGGCTGCCGCGCGGGATTTCCGAGCAGATCGATTACGAGGCCGAGCTCGCCGTGGTCATCGGCCGCGGCGGCGTCAACATCCGGGCGAGCCGCGCCATGGAGCACGTCTGGGGCTATACGATCGTCAACGACGTCACTGCGCGCGACATCCAGATGCGCCACCAGCAATGGGACCTCGGCAAGTCCTTCGACACGTTCTGTCCGATGGGACCATTCCTCGCCGGCATCGACGAATGCGATGGCGCGAACACGACGCTGCGCTGCTGGGTCAATGGTGAGCTGCGCCAAGAGGCGAGCACGTCCGACCTGATCTTCGACATTCCGACGCTGATCGAGACGTGCTCGCGCGGCATCACGCTCTATCCCGGCGACATCATCGCGACTGGCACGCCGGCCGGCGTCGGGATGGGCATGACGCCGCCGAAATTCCTGAAGGCGGGCGATACCGTGCGCATCACGATCGACGGGATCGGCACGCTCGAGAATCCGGTGCAGTGATCATGACGGCGACGCGCTCTCGTCGTTGGAGGGTCTGACATGGCCAATGTGCTGTTCACCAACGTCCGCATCATCGACGGCAGCGGCGCTCAGCCATATCCCGGCGAAGTCCTCGTCCAAGGCAACCGCATTGCCCGCGTGGCCCGTGGGGCGCGCGCGATCCAGATGGCGGGCATCACCGTGATCGATGCCGGCGGCGCGACCCTGATGCCCGGCATGACCGAGGCGCACACGCATTTCTCGTGGAACGACCAGCCCAGCCTCGGCGCCATCCAGCGCATGCCGACCGAGGAGCACATCCTGTGGTGCGCGCATATCGCCAAACGCTACCTCGACAGGGGTTGGACGTCATGCGTCGGGGCGGCGACCGCCAAGCCGCGCCTCGACGTGGTGATCCGCAACGCCATCAACTCCGGCCAGATCCCGGGGCCACGATATCTCGCCGCCAGCCAGGAAATCACCGTTCCCGGCGGACTCGGCGACGAGACCTTGCCGCATCTGCCGTTTCCCGAGTTCAGCTTCGGCGCGGTCGTCAACGGCGCCGAGGACATGCGTGGGGTCGTGCGCATGTTCCTCAAATACGGCGTCGACACCATCAAGCTGAACCTCTCGGGCGAATACATCGCCGGAATTCATGCGCGGCAAGCGGCTGGCCGCCCATGCGCGCTCCTGCGGCTCGGTCAAGCAGTGCGTCCGCCACGGCATCGATCTGATCTATCACGCGAGCTTCACCGACGAAGAAGCGCTCGACATGCTCGAGGCGAACAAAGACAAGCACTTCGTCGCTCCCGGCATTGCCTGGCTGATCAACACCTCCTATCACGCGGCCGAATGGGGCATAACGCCCGACGTCGCGAAGACCATGGGCTACCACCGCGAGCTCGAGACTGCGGTCGAATCGCTCAAGAAGATGCACAAGCGCGGCATCCGCATCCTGCCTGGCGGCGACTACGGTTTCGCTTGGATCAAACATGGCAGCAACGCCAAGGATCTCGAGTATTTCGTCAAGTATCTCGGCTTCACGCCGATGGAGGCATTGGTCGCGGCGACGCGATATGGCGGCCAGATCATGATGAAGCCCGACGAGCTCGGCCTCGTGAAGGACGGCTATCTCGCCGATCTGCTGCTCGTCGACGGCGATCCGCTGGCCAATATCGCGCTGCTGCAGGAGCCGAGCCGTCTGCTCGCGGTAATGAAGAACGGCGTGTTCCACAAGGAGCCGGAGATCCGCTCGGCCCGCAGTCTGCGGCCGGCTTCGGTGGCGTGAGCGCATCGTGGACAGGCAGGTGAGCCAAACGTGGCGACACAGTTCATAGAGCGGATCGCGGTCGAGATCGACGCCCCTGTCGGGGGTGGCGGCGACGCCGTTTTGATGATCCACGGGCTGGGCGGCACCTCGAACACCTGGACCGCGCTGCTCGCGGCCTTCGCGCGATTCACGACGCTGCGCTTCGATCTGCCGGGTTCCGGGCGCTCGCATCGTGTCGAGGGGTCTCTCTCGATCGATCGCTTCGTGCAGTCGGCGTTGCGCGTGCTGGGTGCAAGCGGGATCGAACGCGCCCATGTCGTCGCCCATTCGCTCGGCACCATCGTCGCGGCTCACCTCGCGGCGCGCGAGCCGAGGATGGTGCGGAGCCTCGCGCTGTTCGGCCCGCTCCTGGCGCCGCCCGACGCCGCGCGAGCCAACATCCGGGGGCGCGGCGACAAGGCGCGCAGCGAAGGTGTCGCCGGCATGCAGGCCATCGCCGACGCGCTCGTCCAATCCACCACCTCGGCCGAGACCAAGGCCAAGCGGCACGCCGCCGTCGCCTTCGTGCGGGAAACGGTGATGCGCCAGAATCCCGAGGGATATGCCCGGACTTGCGATGCTCTCGCCGAGGCGGGGGCGGCGGATACCGCGCGGATCGCCTGCCCGACGCTTCTCGTCACCGGCGACGAGGATATCGTCGCGCCGCCCCAGGCGGTGCGGTCGATGAGCGAAAAGATAGCCGGCAGCCACGTCGAGGTGCTGCGCGGCTGCGGGCACTGGGAACCGATCGAGAAGCCGGACGAGTGCATCGAATTGCTGCGCCGCTTCTACGAGCGGCGGCACTAGCGGCAGCAGGAGGGAGCGAGATGGCGAACGTCCTCTTCACCAATGTGCGCGTGATTGACGGCACGGGTGCGCCGCCTTATCCCGCCGAGGTTCTGGTGCAGGGCAACCGGATTTCGCGCATCACCCGCGGCGCGCGCACGGCGGGGCTCTCCGGCGTCACGGTCATCGACGGGGCAGGCGCGACGCTGATGCCCGGCATGGTCGAGGCGCATACGCATTTCGCCTGGAACAACGCCGCGACCTTGGACCAGATCCAGCTGATGCCGACCGAGGAGCACACGCTGTGGACGGCGGGGGTCGCCAAGACCTACCTCGATCACGGCTGGACCTCCTGCGTCGGCGCCGCCACGGCGAAGCCGCGGCTCGATGTCGTCGTGCGCAACGCCATCAACGAGGGGCTGATCCCGGGGCCGCGTTATCTCGCGGCAAGCCAGGAGATCACGGTGGCGGGGTCGCTCGGCGACGACATGCTGCCGCATCTGCCCTACCCGGAATTCAGCTTCGGCCAGGTGGTCAGCGGCCCCGAGGAGATGCGCAAGGTCGTTCGCATGTTCCTGAAATACGGCGTCGATTCGATCAAGCTCAACCTCTCGGGCGACAATCTCACGCCGGCATCCGATGCGAAGACCACGTGGATGAGCGACGAGGAAGTCGCAATGGCCGTACGCGAGACCAAGCTGCGCGGCAAGCGCGTCGCCGTGCATGCCCGCTCCTGCGCGTCGATCAAGCAGGCGGTCCGCCATGGCTGCGAGGTGATCTATCACTGCAGCTTCACCGACGAGGAGGCGCTCGATCTGCTCGAGGCCAACAAGGACAAGGTGTTCGTCGCGCCCGGCCTGTCGGTGATCGTCCGGCTGCTCTATGACGGCGCCGAGTGGGGCTTCCCGCGCGAGAAGGCCGTCGCGCTCGGCTACGAGGAGGAGCTCGAGGCCGTCGAGCAGAGCCTGCGCGCCATGCACAAGCGCGGCGTGCGCGTCCTGCCCGGCGGCGATTACGGCTTCGCCTGGGCGCGCCATGGCGAGAACGCGATGGACCTGCAGTATCTCGTCAAATATGCCGGCATGACGCCGATGGAGGCCTTGCTGTCGGCCACCAAGCACGGCGGTGAGATCATGATGATGGGCGGCGAGCTCGGCCAGGTGAAGGAAGGCTTCCTCGCCGACATGCTGCTCGTCGACGGCGATCCGCTGGCCGATCTGTCGCTCCTGCTCGAGCCGCGCAAGCTCCTCGCCATCATGAAGGACGGTGTCTTCTGCAAGGAGCCTGAGATGCGGTCGAGCCGCACGCGCTGGAGCCTGCCGGCGGCATGAGAACGCCCCGCGCCCGCAAGCTGTTCTGGTCGCTCGTGATCGGCGCGCCGCTCGCGGCTTTCGCCATCTGGGCGATCGCCGACAATGCCAAGCAGTTCGTCTCGACCCTGCTCAACGGCGTGACCCTCGCCGCCCTCTATTTTCTCGTGGCGAGCGGCTTCACGCTGATCTTCGGCCTGATGCGCAACGTCAACCTGGCGCATGGCTCGCTCTTTCTGTTCGGTGCCTACATGGGCTGGATCGTCGGCGATGCCACCGACAACTGGCTCCTGGCGGTCGCCGTCGGATTCGCTTCTTCTGCCGTGGTCGGTCTCCTGCTCCAGGTCAGCATCTTCCGCTTCATGCAGGGCCAGGAATTGCGGCAGACGCTGGTGACGATCGGCATCTCGATCGTGCTGGCCGATCTGATGCTGTGGTGGTTCGGCGGCGAGATCTATTCCTTCGATCCGCCGCGCGCGATCTACAAATCGATGCCGATGTTCGTGGTGCAGAAATATCCGACCTACCGCATGGTGGTGCTCGGCATTGCGATTGCGATCGGCTGCATCCTGTGGTGGTTCCTCAACCGGACGCGCGTCGGCATGATGATCCGGGCCGGCGTCGATGATCGCGGCATGCTCGCGGCATCCGGCGTCAACGTGCAGCGCGTCTTCGCCATCACCTTTGCGATCGGCGCCGGCATGGCGGGTTTTGCCGGCGTGATCGGCGGCAACGCACTGTCCATTTCGCCCGGCGAAGACACGCGTTACCTGCTGGCTTCGCTGGTCGTGGTCATCGTCGGCGGCATGGGCAGCATCACCGGCGCCGCCATCGGCGCGCTGCTCATCGGATTGGCCGAGCAATTCGGCCTGTCATACGCGCCGACCTACGGAATCGTCTTCACCTTTCTCATCATGGTTCTGGTGCTGGCGTTCCGGCCCTATGGCATCCTCGGCAGGAGAATGGCATGAGTGCCGCCGCGTGGCGCCGCGCGATGAACACCGGCGCTGGCCGGCAGGCCTGGTCGCGCGTGTCCGGCGCGGTGGCGGCGGATGATGCTGGCGCATCCGCTGGTGCCGCCGTTGTCGCTCCCGCTCCCGGTATCGGCAGCAGGATTGGTGCGCTGCTCGGCCACATCCGGCTGCGCCACATTCTCGTGCTGGCAGCCGTCCTCGTCTATCCGTGGCTGGTGAACCCGTTCTTCGCCTTCCAGATCGGCGGCCAGGCGCTGGCGCTAGGGCTGATCGCGCTCTCGCTCACCTTCCTCGGCGGCTATGGCGGCATGGTGTCGCTGGCGCAAATGAGCATCGCCGCACTGGCCGGCTACATGGTGGCGATCTTCGGCGTCGCCGGCGCCGCCCAAGGCGGCGCCAGCAGTCTCGGCTGGCCGTGGTGGCTCGCCGTGCTGCTCGCCGTCGCTATCGCGACGCTCTTCGCCACCTTGGTCGGCTGGCTCTCGGTTCGCACCGAGGGCATCTACACGATCATGATCACGCTCGCCATCGGTGTCTCGTTCTACTACCTGGTACAACAGAATTACTCGGTGTTCGGCGGTCACGAGGGTTTCAATCAGGTCTATGCGCCGACCATCCTCGACGTCGATTTTCGCGAGCCGATTCCCTACTACTACCTGACCCTGTTCTGGGCGCTCGCCGGGTACTTCTTCATCAAATATCTGCTGCGAGCGCCGTTCGGCGTGGCGCTGCAAGGCGTGCGGGAAAATCCGCGCCGGATGAACGCACTCGGCTTCGACGTCATCGGGCATCGGGTCGCCGCTTACGCGGTGGCCGGCGTTCTTGCCGCCGTCGGCGGAGTCCTGATGGTTTGGTACAACGGCCGGGTGTCGCCCGGATCCGCGAGTACCGAGATGATGCTGAATATCCTCATCATCGCGGTGATGGGCGGCATGAAGCACCCGATCGGCGCCTTCATCGGCGCGGTCGTCTTTGTCCTAGTGCAGAACTTTGCCATCGACATCATCGCGCGAGAGCGATTCAACCTGGTGATCGGCGGGGTCTTTCTGTCGATCGTCCTATTTTCACCCGACGGGCTGCTCGGTCTTTGGTTTTATGCGCGCACCCGCTTTCAGGCCGGCGGCGTCCAATCGAAATTTGTGAGCGGGGGAGGCAGGTGAGGACGGCGCGCCGGCTCGCCAACGTCAATCAGCGGCGCGTATGCCGCAATAACCCAGCGGAGGAAACCCATGTTTAAAACAAAAGCAGGGCTGCTCGGAACCGCCGTCGGTCTCGCGGCGCTTGTCGCGACCGGCGGCGCCGCGTGTGCGCAGGATACCATCACGATCGGCGCGCTGACCAACCTGGAAGGACCGTTCGCGGTTCCCGGGCAGGACGGTCACCGCGGCGTCGACATGGCGGTGAAGCTGCATAACGGCATGGCCGGCGGCAAGAAGATCAAGATCTTGAAGTACTCGTCGGATGCGACGCCCGACAAGGCGGTCGCGGCAACCCGCAAGGCGGTCGAGCAGGATCACGTCGACATCATGATCGGGCCGCTCTCCGGCGACGAAGGCATTGCCGTCAAGAACTACTCGAAGACGCATCCCGAGATGGTCTTCGTCAACGGCTCCTCCGGCGCGCAGGCGACGACGCTCCAGGATCCCTCGCCGAACTTCTACCGCTTCAATACCGAAGGCGCGCAGTGGATGGTGGGCCTGGGCGACGTCGCGCTGGCCAAGGGCTACAAGAAGATGTGGCTGGTGGCCGAGGATTACGGTTTCCCGTACTCGCAGGTCCAGGGCTTCATGGCGGGCTATTTGGCCAAGGGCGGCCACGTGGTCAAGAAGGTCTGGGGTCCGCTCGGCACCAAGGACTACTCGTCGATCATCTCCGGAATTCCCGCCGATGTCGATGCGCTGGTGGTCGTGCTGGGCGGATCCGACGCGGTAAACTTCCTCAACCAGGCGGAGCAGGCCGGCGTCGACAAGCCCTTTGTCGGCGGGTCGATCACGGTCGACCAGACGGTGCTGAACTACAAGGGCAAGAAGCGCGAATCGCTGCTCGGAACGGCGTCGGCCGGCCCGATGGCCGACGGCATCGATACGCCGGAATGGAAGAAGTTCGTTGCCGATTACAAGGCGCAGTTCCCGGATGGCTTTCCCAGCCCGTCGCTGTTCGCCTATCTCTACTACATCAACACCCAGGCGGTATTGCTCGGCCTCGACGAGGTCAAGGGCGATCTGTCCGACAAGCAAGCGAAGCTGAAGGCGACGCTGGCCAAGCTCGAATTCGACGGCCCGGCCGGCCATATCAAGCTCGACGAAAATCGCAATGCCATCGGCACCACCTTCGTCACCGAGGTGGCCAAGGCGGCCGACGGCTCGTTCTACAACAAGGTCACCCAAGTCGTGCCGAATGTGAGCGAGACGCTCGGCCTGAGCAAGGCGGAATTCGACAAGATGGGCCTCGGCAATCGCGATGTCCCGAACTGCCCGTGAGACGATGAGAGGAAGGCGAGCCTTGGCGGGTGAGAGCGGGTTGCCATGGCGTTGGTGACGTCACTTCGCGCCGCCGCGCCGCCGCTGGCCTCGGGTGACGCCCTCGTGCTGGAGGGCGTCACCCGCGCGTTCGGCGCGCTCAAGGCGATCGAGGACGTGTCGTTCTCGGTCGCCGCCGGCGAGCGCCGCGCCGTGCTCGGCGCCAATGGCGCCGGCAAGACGACATTGTTCAATGCCGTGACCGGCGATTTCCCGCCAACCGCCGGCCGCGTCATGTTCTTCGGCGAGGACGTGACCCTGCTGCCGCCGTACGAGCGGATCCGCCGCGGCTTGCGCCGGACCTACCAGTCGTCGCTGCTGTTTCGCGACCTGACGGTGCGCGACAACATCCTTCTCGCGGTGCGCGGCGTCGCGCGCGGCCGCTACAGCTTCATTCGGCCGCGGCCCGGCGATCCCTCGCGCCTTGCCACCGAGGACCTCCTGGAACGCGTGCGGCTGTCCCATATCGCGGGCGAGCGCGTCGCCGCGCTCTCGCACGGCCAGCAACGGCAGCTCGAGATCGGTATGGCGCTCGCCGGAGCGCCGCGCCTCATTCTCTTCGACGAGCCGGCGGCCGGCCTCTCGCCGGGCGAGCGGCGCGAGCTCGTCGCGCTGCTCGCCGCCTTTCCGCCGCATATGGGTTTCGTGCTCATCGAGCACGATCTCGATGTGGCGCTGCGCGTCGTCGAGCGCGTCACCATCATGCATAACGGCCGCATCCTCAAGCATGGCACTCCCGCCGAGATCGAGAGCGATGCCGAGGTGCAGGCGATCTATATGGGCGGCAAGACGGGAGGCGGGCATGGCACCTAGCGTCTTCGGCCGCGCAGGCATGGCCGGCGGCGGCCCGATCCTCCAGCTGGAAAAACTCGACGTCCATTACGGGCAGGCGCATGTTCTTCAAGGCGTCTCGCTGGCGCTCGACCATGGGATCCTCGCGGTGGTCGGGCGCAACGGCATGGGCAAATCGACATTGTGCAATGCCATCACTGGGCTGGTGCCGGCGTCAGGGAGTGTTCGGCTGGCCGGCGAGGAGATCCTCGGCCTGCCGCCCCATCAGATCACGGCGCGCGGCATTGGCTACGTTCCGCAAGGGCGGCGCATCTGGCCCTCGTTATCGGTCGACGAGCATCTGCGACTGGTGCAGCGCACCGCCAAAGGTCCATGGACCGTGGCACGAATCTACCAGATGTTTCCTCGCCTGGCGGAGCGCAGGAACAATGGCGGAGCGCAGCTCTCCGGCGGCGAGCAACAGATGCTGGCGATCGGTCGCGCCTTGCTGCTCAATCCCAAGCTACTCGTCATGGATGAGCCGAGCGAAGGCCTCGCCCCGATCGTCGTCGAGCAGGTCGCCGAGACACTGAAATCGCTCTCGGCCGAGGGCGAGATCGCAGTGCTGCTGGTCGAGCAGAATCTCGGCGTCGCCATCGACGTTGCCGATTCCGTCGCGGTCATGGTCAACGGCCGACTCGCCCGCATGATGTCGGCCGGCGAGCTGGCCGCCGATCACGAACTGCAGCAGCAGCTTCTCGGCGTGCGGGCGGCGGCGGAGTACGATGCCGAGGACGATCGCCAGATGGCGGGGTCGCGCGCGGACGCAGGTGCGGATGACGCCGCGATCCGCATCCTCACGATCAAGCGCGGCAGCGACGACGCTACGCACCCGGAAGCCGGCGACCGCATTGCCGGTGAGGCGCGCGCCGTGCGGGGTTTTACGCGCTGGAATGCAAGCGACCCGCTCGCATCGGTCGCCGATCGGCGAATCGAGGCTGTCGGGCCACGCGATACGCTCCTCGAAGGCCGCGCCGACACGCGGCCGGAGCCGCCCTCCTTCGACGAGGCGAGCGCTTCGCTGTCGGCGGGCGGGCGCGAGGCGCGCGTTCTCGAATTCACCGTGGCCGCCACCGCGACGCGCGCCGCCTATGTCGCGGGGACCTTCGACACCAAGGGCCGCGAGCTCTTCTATCTGCGTGACTGTCTCAACAAGCTCGGCTTGCGCACGGTAACGGTCGATCTCGCGACATCGGGGAAGCCGTCGCCGGCGATGATCCATCCGCGCGAAGTGGCGCGGCACCACCCGCGCGGCGAGCGGGCGGTCTTCACCGGCGATCGTGGCTCGGCGGTGACGGAAATGGCCGTCGCCTTCGATCACTTCGTTCGGCGCCGGAGCGATCTCGGCGGCGTCATCTCGGCGGGTGGCTCGGGGGGCACCGCGCTCGCGACGCCGGCGATGCGCGGTCTTGCCATCGGCGTGCCCAAGGTCATGGTGTCGACCGTCGCGTCGGGCGATGTGAAGCCGTATGTCGGACCGTCAGACATCTGCATGATGTACTCGGTCACCGACATATCGGGGATCAACCGCATTTCCGAGAGAGTGCTGTCGAACGCCGCCCACGCCCTTGCCGGGATGATCGCTTATGCCCGGCCGGGCACTCAGCAATCCGCGGCCAAGCCGGCGCTCGGCCTGACGATGTTCGGTGTGACCACCCCGTGCGTTCAGGCGATCACCAAACTGCTCGAAGAACGTTACGACTGTCTCGTCTTCCATGCCACCGGCACTGGCGGCCAATCGCTCGAGAAGCTGGTCGATTCGGGCCTGCTCTCCGGCGTCATCGATGTCACGACGACCGAGATCGCCGACCATGTCGTCGGCGGCGTGCTCTCCGCCGGACCCGAGCGGATGGACGCGATGATCCGGGCGCGCGTGCCGTATGTCGGGTCGTGCGGCGCCCTCGACATGGTCAATTTCTGGGCCATGGACACCGTGCCGGCGCGCTTCCGCGAGCGCAAGCTCCACAAGCACAACGACAACGTCACGTTGATGCGCACGACGCCGACCGAGTGCGCCACCATTGGCCGCTTCATCGCCGAGAAGCTGAACCGCATGGAGGGCCCGGTGCGCTTCGTCATCCCCGAGGGCGGCGTCTCGCTGCTCGACGCGCCAGGCAAGCCGTTCTGGGATCCCGAGGCCGACAAGGCGCTCTTCGGCACGATTGCCACGTTCTTTCGCAGCGCCGCCAATCGCAAGCTGATCCACGTGCCTCACAATGTGAACGATCCGGAATTCGCCGAGGCGATAGTCGCAGCCTTTGACGAGGTCGCCGGCGCCACCGCCGCCGGCGATCGCGCGCGACGGCCCTGAACGATAGCGACGAAGGCACGCCATGCCACGCATCGCCCGCAACGAGATACTCAAGAAGTTCCGCGCCATGATCCGCCGCGGACAGCCGATCATCGGCGGTGGCGCCGGAACCGGGCTCTCGGCCAAATGTGAGGAGGCCGGCGGCATCGACCTTATCGTCATCTACAATTCCGGCCGCTACCGGATGGCGGGACGCGGCTCGCTCGCCGGTCTCATGGCCTACGGCAACGCCAACGAGATCGTCGTCGAGATGGCCCGCGAAGTGCTTCCGGTGGTCCGCAACACGCCGGTTCTGGCCGGGGTCAACGGCACCGACCCGTTCTTGATCGCCGACCATTTTCTACGGCGCCTAGCCGATCTCGGTTTCTCCGGCGTGCAGAATTTCCCGACGGTAGGGCTGATCGATGGAACGTTCCGCGCCAACCTCGAGGAAACCGGCATGAGCTATGCGCTCGAGGTCGACCTGATCAAAGCCGCCAACGCGCTCGATCTCCTGACGACGCCATACGTGTTCAACGCCGACGAGGCGCGCGCCATGACGCTGGCCGGCGCCGACATCGTCGTCTGCCATATGGGCCTCACCGCCGGCGGATCGATCGGCGCGGAAACCGGTCTGACGCTCGAGGAGTGCGTCACGCGCATCAACGAATGGGCGGCAGCGGCGCGGCGCGTGCGCAAGGACGTCATCGTTCTCTGCCACGGCGGACCGATTGCGAAGCCGGAAGATGCCGCCCACATCATGAAGAGCTGTCCGGATTGCCACGGCTTCTACGGCGCCTCGAGCATGGAGCGGCTGCCGACCGAGGTCGCGATCACGGAGCAGACACGGGCGTTCAAGGGCATCGCGCGGGCGGACAAGCTCGCGCGAGCCGGCGCCGACTAGGGAAGAACATCATGTCGCCACTTTATGCGCGGCATCGAAGGAGGACGGGGAGATGACAGGCGCGCAATTCGGAGCACTGATCCTGGCGGTGATCGCAGTCGCGATCGTCGTCGCGATCGTCTTCTGGCTGTTTCACTGGCTGTACCTCCGCTCAAGCAAGGAGCGGGCCTTCGTGCGCACCGGCATGGGCGGGCAGAAGGTGGTGATGAACGGCGGCGCGTTCGTGCTGCCGATCGTGCATGATGTGATCCCGGTCAATATGAACACGTTGCGGCTCGAAGTCTCGCGCGGTCGCGACAAGGCCCTGATCACGCGCGACCGCATGCGCGTCGACGTCATCGCCGAGTTCTACGTTCGTGTCCAAGCGACGACCGACGCGATCTCCAACGCCGCGAGCCGGATCTGCTGAAGGAGCTGCTCGAGGGCAAGTTCGTCGATGCGCTGCGCACCGTCGCCGCCGCGCTCACGATGGAGGAATTGCACGAGAAGCGCGGCGAGTACGTCCGCCGGGTCCGCGAGACCGTGGCGGAAAACCTGCTGCAGAACGGTCTCGAGCTCGAATCGGCGTCGCTGACCCAGCTCGACCAGACGGCCATGGAGTATTTCAATCCCTCCAATGCCTTCGACGCCGAGGGGCTGACGCGCCTCACGGAGCAGATCGAGCGCCGCAAGAAAATCCGCAACGACATCGAGCAGGATACGATGATCCAGATTCGCAACAAGAATCTGGAAACCGACAAATTGTCGCTCGAGATCGACCGCGACACCGAGAACGCCAAGCTGCAGCAGGAGCGCGAGATCGAGATAGCCCGCGCGACGCAACGCTCGGACCTCGCCCGCGAGCGCGCGGCGCATCAGCAGACCGCCGAACGCGCGGAAATCGCCGCACGCGAGCAGGTCGCGCTCGCCCGGATCGAGAGCGAACGGACGCTCGAGAGCGAGCGCATCGCCAAGGAGCGCGCGATCGAAACGGCCGAGATCGAACGGCGCCAGGTGATCGAGCTTGCCGAACAGCAGCGGGCGATCATCGTCGCGGAACAGTCCAAGGCGCAGTCGGAGGCGCAGGCTGCCGCCGATCACGCGCGCGCTCTCGCGGTCTCGGAGGAGGAGCGGGTCTTCACCGCCCGCGAGACCGAGATGGCGACGCGGCGCAAGGCGGTCGAGCTGATCGTCGCGGCGCAGCAGGCCGAGCGCGAGGCCTTGCTGCTCAAGGTCGCGGCGCAAGCGGAGAAGATTGCCTCGGAAGACCGTGGTCTGGCGCTGCGAGCTCAGGCCGAGGCGGAAGCCGATGCTGACAGGATCCGAGCGGTCGCCTCGAGATTCCGCCACGAAGTCGATGCCGAGGGCGTGCGCCTGATGAACGAGGCGCAGAACGTGCTGACGCTCGAGGCGCGCGGCTCGGCGGCGCGGATGCGACTGATCGAGAAGCTAGAGGGGATCATCCGTGAATCGGTGAAGCCGCTGGAGCGGATCGAAGGCATCCGCATCCTCCATGTCGACGGCCTGGGCGGCGGTGGCGGCCGCGGACACAACGGCGCCGGCCCCGAGATCGGCGGCGGCTTTGCCGATCAGGTGGTGAATTCGGCGCTGCGCTACCGCGCGCAGGCGCCGCTGGTCGATGAGCTGCTTAGGGAGATTGGCATCGAGCCCGGCAAGATCGGACAGCTGCCGTCGGGGATTCTCGGCACAAAAACCGGCAAATCGGACGATTCGGAGCAGGGCGGGGGCGGGCCGTGATCAAGGTCTACACGTCGAGCGTGATCGACGCGTCCGCCGATGCCGTCTGGGCCCATATCCGCGACTTCAACGGCTTGCCGAAATGGCACCCGGCGATCGCCGAATCCCGTATCGAAGGCAATTGGCCGTCTGACCGCATCGGCTGCGTCCGCAATTTCCGTCTGACCGATGGCGGCGGCATTCGCGAGCAGCTGCTGACCCTCTCGGACTACGACTACCAGTGCACGTATTCGATCCTCGAATCGCCGATGGGCGTGCAGAATTATGTAGCGACGCTCAAGCTGACGCCGGTCACCGACGGCAACCGCACCTTTGCCGAATGGTCCGCGGAGTTCGACGCTCCGCCGGGCCAGGAGCACAAGCTTGCCGACGATATCGGGCAGGGCGTCTTCCAGGGTGGTTTCAACGCCCTGAAGAGCTATTTCAGCCATCGCTGAGGCGATGCAGCGCGTAACCCGATCCGCCGTCATCGACGCGCCGATCGAGCGCGTCTGGGCCATCGTGCGCGACTTCAACAGCCACGATGCATGGCACCCGGCGATCGCCCAATCGCATATCGAGCACGGCGAGCCGTCGGATCGCGTCGGCTGCGTGCGCAATTTCAGCCTCCGGGACGGCAACCACATCCGCGAGCAGCTGCTCGCGCTCTCCGACGATGCCTTCGTCTCGACCTACTGCATCCTCGACGCCACGGTTCCGCTACGGCGCTACGTCGCGACCGTCACGCTGAAGCGCGTCACCGATGGCGACCGAACCTTTTGGCACTGGCAGTCGACCTTCGAGGCGCCGCCCGGACGCGAGCGGGAGCTCGCCGACATGGTCGGTCGCGGGGTCTACGAAGCCGGGTTCGAGGGCGTGCGCCGCTATCTGCGCCAGCAGCGCGACAGGCAGACCCCGGCTGGACCGCGCCGTACAAACGGCTCGATCGGAGGCCCGGGAGGCGAGCTTCCCGGAAATGCGATCATCCTGAAGGCATTCGGCGGCAGTGATCGGTTGATCTACGAGCCTATCACCGTGCCGCCGCCGGGTCCGGGAGAGGTCAGGATCCGCCAGAGCGCGATCGGCGTGAACTACATCGACATCTATATCCGCAAGGGCGACTTCCGGATGGTGACGCCGCCCGCGGCGCTCGGGATGGAAGCGGCGGGAACGGTTGTCGACATCGGCACCGGCGTGCATCACCTTCTGCCGGGCGACGCTGTCGCCTATGCCCATGACGTGCCCGGTGCCTACGCGACACTGCGCACGCTGCCAGCAGACCGTGTCGTGCTGGTGCCGGCCGAGATCGACGCCGAGACGGCGGCCGCCGCGCTATTCAAGGGGATGACCGCCGAATACCTGCTGCATCGTGCGCATCAGCTCCGCGCCGGCGACAGGGTTCTGATCCACACCGCGGCCGGCGGGGTGGGTCTCCTGCTCTGCCAGTGGGCGAAGTATCTCGGCGCGACCGTCATCGGCACGGTCGGCTCCGAAGACAAGGCGCGGCTCGTCCGGGACGCCGGCTGCGATGCGGTGGTGGTGACCCGCGACTACCGGTTCGCTGACGCGGTAAAGGCGGCGACCGGTGGGCGTGGCGCCGACGTCGTTTTCGATGGGCTGGGTCAGGCGGCCGCCGCTGAGAACTACGAGGCCCTCGCACTGACCGGTCATTGGATCAGCTACGGCCAGGCGACGGGCGCGTTGCCGCCGCTCGAGGCGGGATTGCAGGCCGCCAAATCCCTGCGCGTGTCTCGGCCCGTGCTGTTTCACTACACCGCAGAGCCGACCCGTTTGCGAGAGATGGCCGCGAATGTCTTCGCGATGATCGGACGCGGCGTGCTGCGCGTCTCGGTGCAACACCGCTATCCTCTGTCGGGTGCGGCTGCCGCCCACGATGCTTTGGAATCGCGGTCGACCACCGGATCAATCGTCCTGCTCGCCTGAATATACACCTCCGCCGTCGTGCCAACTTGCATTCGGGTCGAGTCGATCTGATGCGCCGTTTGCGCCAGAGTCGCGTCAAGTGGCGGCAGCGGCGACTATGGACCGATTGCCGTGCCAGACATGCGCGGCGACGGCCGCCATGACGATAATGCCGCCGACAAAGCTGGTGACCGACGGCGTTTCACCGAAGCAGAGCCAAACCCACGCAACAGCAAGCGGTGTTTCCAGCGTGTTGATCAGTGCATTCTCGGTCGCGGAGACCAATCGGCCACCCAAGGTCAGAAAGACCAGCCCCAGGCCAAACTGAGTCGTGCCGAACAGAAACAGATTGAGCATGTCTCCCGTGCCGATCGCGAGCGGCGAGATGAACGGCCAGACCACGAGTGGACAAAGCAGCGCCGACAGACATGCGGCAGGCAACATGCCCGTTTGCTGCTGTTGGCGGATAATCAACATCATGATCGCCATGCAAACGGTCATGCCGAAGGCGAGGAGATCACCAATGAGATGCCCCTCGGTTATCGCGCCGCTCACCATGATGCTGACGCCGAATAGCGCGAAAAGACTGGCGGCGAGCGTGGTCCACGCCTCCTTCACG
>WNFM01359059.1_pt2 | contig 53560 bp, 39 predicted proteins | sample 5400271 | NCBI WGS metagenome assembly WNFM01 (sample SAMN13153352, study PRJNA577476) | soil metagenome | isolation source: 60 cm saprolite on Douglas fir-dominated hillslope | place: USA:California | collected 2013-09-17
CTCCTCGGTCGCCTGCACGGTCGCCTCGAACAGGCCGTTCAGGCGCCCGTTGGCGAGCATCTCCACGCGCGAGCGGTCCGCCTCGACCGTGGCCTTCGCGTTGGCGGTGGAGAAGGCGACAAAGATGTCGCCGGACGAGTTCCCGCCGTAGCCACCCATCCGGCCGACGCCCAGCGCGACGCGCCTGGCCAGACGCTTGAGCTGATGCGGAAGCAGGGGCGCATCCGTCGCCACCACGACGATGATCGAACCCTGATCGACGTCGCCGCCCGCGGCCGGGCCCGGGCTCTCGCAGGGCCGGGCGATCCCGGACGCCTTGGGAGCACCCATGATCGTGCAGGGAAGCAGGTCCGGGATCTCGCGCCCGACGGGCGCGCCCGCGACCTTCAGCCCCGGGCGGAGGCCGTAGTTGCACTGCACGAGCACGCCGACCGTGAACGCGCCGGCATCCGCGAGCACGCGGGACGCGGTGCCGATCCCTCCCTTGAACTGATGGCACACCATCCCCGTGCCCCCGCCGACGTTGCCCTCGGCCACCGGCCCGCCCGTCGCGCGATCGAGCGCCTCGAGGACGTGCTCGTCCTTCACGTGAAAGCCGTTGATGTCGTTGAGGGCGCCGTCGTAGGTCTCCGCGACCACCGGCAGGCCCCAGGGTTGCATCCCCGGCCGCGAGACCTGCCACTTCAGGATCGCGTCGCGCACCACGCCCACGCTGTGCGTGTTCGTGATCGCGATCGGGCCTTCCAGGATGCCGCTCTCCTCGAGCCACGTCGTGCCCGTCATCTCGCCGTTGCCGTTGAGCGTGAACCAGGCACCGAAGACGGGATCGGGACTGCGCTTGCCGCGCGGATGCACGACGGTCACGCCGGTGCGCACCGGACCCTTCCCCACCACGAGGGCCCCGTCGCCGGAGACGAGCGTCGTGTGGCCGACTTCGACGCCCGCGACATCGGTGATCGCGTCGAGGGTTCCGGGCGTGCCGCCGATGAGCGCGCTGATGCCGAGCTCTCGGGCGCGCGGCTTGGAGGCCCCACTGGCCTGCGCCCAGGCCGCCGTGGGCACGGCGAGGCAAACGATGCTGAGGAGCAGCGCCGGCCGCATCCCGATCAGTGCTCGCCGGCGCGCCCGCCGGCCGCGGCGCGCAGCTGCTCGTCGAGCTTCCGGTTCCACTCCGCGGGGGTCATCGACCTCAGCTGATCGAGCTGCGATGCGGCGAGCACCAGCTTCGCCATGCCGGGCACGACGGCCAGCTCCACCTCTGCTCGCGCCGGCGCCGACGCGTCCACCACCCCGCGCGCGCGCTCGGTCCAGGCCGCGGGGGCCTGGGCGCCGCCACGGATGGAGTCGAGGGCTTCCAGCCCCACCCTGCCCAGGGCGGTCAGGTCGCGCGAGAGGGGACGCGCCTCCTGTCCCAGGGGCGACGCGGTCAGGATGGGCTCCAGCACCGCGTGATTGTCGCGCCAGGTCGTGAACGTCGCGCGCAGGGCCGAGTCGTCGCGGGCGGCGGGCGGGCTCTGCAGGTAGCGATCGAGCGCCGTCTGGAAGGTGCGGACGGCCACGCTGTCCGCGCGCGCGGTGTCGACCAGGTGGTCGAGCAGGCTGGACGAGGTATAGATGCGCAGCCCGCCGCGACGGTATTCCTTGACCGGCGTGACGAGGTCGGCGAGCACGCGCAGCGACGCCGTCGGCTGGCCACCCGCGAGATTCTTCAGCATGGGCTCGTAGCTCGCGAGATGGGTCAGCGAGAGCCCGCCCAGCCGCACGCTCTCGATCTCGAGCCGCCGGTACATGTCGGCGAGGTCGCGCACGTCGGCAGGAGACCACAGCCGCTCCGCAATGGCGGCGGTGCGCGGCCAGAGGCGAGAGTCGATCGTCTCCGGCGACACGAACTCGCCCCACATGCAGGCCTCGCCGCCGAGGATGTGCCGGCGCTCCTCCGCCGTGAGCGTGCTGTCGGCGGGGATCGGATCGGTCAGGTAGTGGTCGGCCACGGGGAAGAGAAGGTCCAGATAGTACCCGTTGGACAGGATGCCGTCGTAGCCCCGGCGCGCGTTCTCGGCCAGCGCCTTCGATCCCCGCCAGGACTGGATGAGGATGTTCTTCGGGAGGTCCGGGCTCTGGATCTCGTCCCAGCCGATCATCTTCTTGCCGTGGCGGGTGAAGATCTCGTTCACGCGCTTGTTGAAGTGGGCCTGGATGCCGTGGGCGCCGGGCAGGTTGTTCCGGTAGATGAAGTCCTGCACGGACGCGCTGCCGTTCCACTGGCGCGGAGTGACCTCGTCGCCTCCGATGTGCATGTAGGCGTCGGGGAAGAGAGAGGCCATCTCGCCGAAGAAGCGGTCGAGGAAGGTGTAGACCTCTTCCTTCGAAGGGTCGAGGACGTTGTCGAAGATCCCCCACTCGCGGACGAGCGTGTAGGGTCCGGGCACGACGCCGAGCTCCGGGTACCCGACGAGCCAGCTCGTCGAGTGTCCGGGCAGGTCGAACTCGGGGACGACCCGGATGCCGCGATCCCGCGCGTACGCGATGACGTCGCGCACCTGGTCCTGCGTATAGAAATTCCCGTCGGAGCCGAGCTGCTGCAGCTTCGGATAGACCTTGCTCTCGACGCGGAATCCCTGGTCCTCGCTGAGGTGCCAATGCAGGACGTTGAGCTTGACCGCGGCCATGCCGTCGAGCGTCCGCTTGACGACCTCGACCGGCTCCCACCGGCGGCAGGGATCGATCAAGAGGCCGCGCCAGGGGAATCGGGGACGATCCGAGATCCGCACTGCCGGCACGACCGGCCTTCCCCCGTCCACGCGCGCGAGTTGCAGGAACGTCTCCAGCCCGCGCAGGACGCCCAGCGGATTGGCGGCGGTGACGCGGGCCTGCTTCGGGCTGACGGTGAGCTCGTACGATTCGTCCTCCCCCACCTCCTGGACGCCTTTCCCCGGGCCCGTGGCCTCGACGACCAACGTGGCCTTGGCCCCCGCCGGAGGGCCCGCGAGCGTCAGGCCCAGGGTCTCCAGGCGCTTGCGGGCGCGCGCGAGGGCCGCCTCGATGCGCGGATCGGCCGTGCCGACGGAGCCGAGGCTGAACCGGCGATCGAGGACAAGCTGTCCTGGCTGCCACTCCAGGCGGACGGGAGCCGGCATGAGATCGTGGGTCACCGGCGCGGCCTCCGCGAGGACGGGCGCGGGGCTGGCGGCGGCGATCAAGGCCGACCCGGCGACGGCGAGCAGATTCGCCCTGAAATCCATCGTGCCGATCTCCTTCCCGGTCAACGCGAAGCGCGTTGACAGCCTTTCGGGCCAGGAATACTCTCACAAGCTCCTAGCGTGCGGAAGCTCTCCCTCGGGTTCCTCGTCCTCGTCGCCAACAGCGCGTACCTGGCGTCCCACGCGGACGCGACCCTCTTCTACTTCGGAAGCGTCGTCCTCCACCTGCTGCTGGGGGCGGTCCTCGCCGCCGCGGCGGCCAGGGAGCTCCCGGGCTGGCGGGCGTGGCCCCGCACCCTGGTCTGGGGGGGGCCGCTGCTAGTCCTGGCGGCGGTGTCGGGACTGGCCCTCGCCGTGGTGGGCGCGACGCGCGCGCACACCTGGCTGCTGCACGCCCACATCCTCGTGTCGGCGCTGGGCGGCCTGCTCGTGCTGGCCTGGATGGCGGCCCGCGTCGCGCGTGGCGCCCAACCGGGCGCGCGGTTGGCGGAGGGTCTGGCCCTCGGCATCGTGGCCGTCGTGATCGTCACGGCCGCGCTGGTGATCGTGAAGGAGCACCGGGACGCACCGGAGCGCTATCGCATCGCGAACCCGGCCTTGCCCCCGGACAGCATGGACGGCGAAGGCGGTGGCGCCAAGGGCCCGTTCTTCCCTTCCTCCGCGCAGACGAACGTGGGTGGCACGATCCCGTCCAACTTCTTCATGACCAGCCACACCTGCGCGCGCTGCCACGAGGAGATCTACAAGCAGTGGTCCTCCTCCGCCCACCACTTCTCGTCCTTCAACAACCAGTGGTACCGCAAGTCGATCGAGTACATGCAGGACGTGGTGGGCACGCAGCCCTCGAAGTGGTGCGCGGGCTGTCACGACCACGCCGTCTTCTTCAACGGCCGCTTCGACCGGCCGATCAAGGAGCAGATCGACACGCCGGAGGCGCAGGCGGGGCTGAGCTGCACGTCCTGCCACTCCATCGTTCACGTCGAGAGCACGATGGGTCCTCTCGAGGGTGCACGACTATCTTCTCTATACGGATCCGGAGCCGCATCGGCGCACGTTCCTCAAGAGCTTCCACCGCGAGCAGACCGCGCAGTTCTGCTCCTCCTGCCACAAGGTGCACCTCGACGTGCCCGTCAATGCCTACCGCTGGTTCCGCGGGTTCGACGAGTACGACAACTGGCAGGCTTCAGGGGTGTCCGGAGAGGGCGCGCGCTCGTTCTACTACCCGGCCAAGCCCCAGAAGTGCGCGGACTGCCACATGCCGCTGGTGGCGGCGAAGGACCCCGCGGCCCGGGACGGGAAGATCCACTCCCATCGCTTCCCCGCCGCCAACACCGCGCTCCCCTTCGTGAACGGCGACGACGAGCAGCTTCGTGCCACCCAGGATTTCCTGCGCGACGGCCAGGTCACGGTCGACCTCTTCGGACTCGCCCGTGTCGCGGAAGCCCCGAGCACGGCCGGCGACAGCGTGAGCCAGGGACAGGCCAGCGCCCGGACCTCGGAGCCCCAGCTCGCCTCGACGTTCGCCCAGGGCGAGGAGTCCGGCAGCTTCGGCGCCGTGCCGACGGTGCTGTCGCCTCCCGTCGAGGTGATCGCGCCCATCGACAAGGTGATGCCGACGGTGCGCCGCGGCGATTCCGTGCGCGTCGAGGTCGTGGTGCGGACGCGCAAGGTCGGCCACTTCTTCCCCGGCGGGACCATCGATGCGCAGGAGGCCTGGGTCGAGCTGGAGGCGGTGGACGACCAGGGGCGCGTGATCCTGCACAGCGGCGAGGTGGCGGACGAAGGGCGCGGGCCCGTCGACCCCGGCGCCCACCTCTACCGCAACCTCCTGCTCGACGAGCACGGGAACCCGATCAACAAGCGCAACGCCTGGATGGCGCGGTCGGTGGCCTACGTGCGCCTCATCCCGCCCGGGGCCGCGGACACCGTTCACTACCGGCTGCGCATCCCGGAGGACTGCGGCGGCACCATCCGCCTCCGCGCCAAGGTGAACTACCGCAAGTTCTCGTGGTGGAACACGCAGTGGGCCTTCGCGGGCGTGCGCGACCCCGCCGACCCCAAGCCCTCGGTCGGACCCGGCCACGACGACGGCCGATGGATCTTCACGGGCGACACCTCCCGCGTGTCCGGCGGCATCAAAGCCATCCCGAGCATCCCGACCACGGTCATGAGCAGCGCGGAGGCAACGCTCAAGGTGGCGCCCAAAGGGGCGCCCTTGCCCGCCGACGCCCCGCTGCTGGACAAGTCCGTGCGCGAGCGCTGGAACGACTACGGCATCGGGCTGCTCCTCCAGGGCGATCTCAAGGGCGCGGAGGCCGCCTTCGAGAAGGTCACGGTGATGGAGCCGGACTACGCCGACGGCTGGGTCAACGTGGGCCGGGCCCGCATCCAGGAAGGCAACATGGAGGGCGCGGAAGAGGTCCTGCGCCGGGCGCTGGAGAAGGACCCCGCGCTGGCCAAGACGCACTTCTTCCTCGCCACCGCGCTCAAGGCGCGCGGCCGCTACGACGAGGCCCTCGCCCACCTGCGCACCGCGGCCGAGCCGTACCCGCGGGACCGCGTGGTCCGCAACCAGATCGGCCGCGTGCTCTTCCTGAAGCGCCAATACAAGGAGGCCATCACGGAGCTGCAGAAGGTGCTCGAGATCGACCCCGAAGACCTGCAGGCGCACTACAACCTGATGCTCTGCTGGCAGGGCCTCGGGGAAGCCGACAAGGCCCGGCGCGCGCAGGCCCTGTACGTGCGCTTCAAGGCGGACGAGAGCGCGCAGGCCATCACCGGGCCCTATCGGCAGCTCCATCCCGACGACAACAACGAGCGCCAGGCCATCCACGAGCACCGCACGGCGGTGCCCTCGCCGACGCCGACCGCCCGCGGCACCAGCGGAGCGGGACGGTGAAGCGGACCCGTCTCTCCGCGCTCGTCCTGTTCGCCGTGGGTGCTCTGGCCCTGCCCCGGGCCTTCGAGGCGGCCTCTGGCGTGTCGTTCAGCGACGCCACCACCGCCGCCGGGATCCACTTCAAGCACAACTCCGGCGCGTTTGGGAAGAAGTACCTGCCGGAAACCATGGGCGCGGGCGTGCTGTTCGTCGATCTCGACGGAGACGGCTGGCCCGATCTCCTGTTCGTGAACTCGAAGAACTGGCCGGGGCGGCCCGGGCCCGCTTCGCTGCCCGCTTTCTATCGCAACAACCGTGACGGCACGTTCACGGACGTGACGCGCGGCTCCGGGCTCGACGTCTCCATGTACGGGCTGGGCGGCGCGGCTGCCGACTACGACAACGACGGCCGGGTGGACGTCTACCTCACCGGCCTCGGCGGGAACCGGCTCTTCCACAACGAAGGGAACGGCCGCTTCGCCGACGTCACGGCGAAGGCGGGGACCGGCGGGGGAGGCTTCGGCACCAGCGCCGCCTTCTTCGACTACGACAAGGACGGCAAGCTGGACCTGTTCGTCACCAACTACGTGCAGTGGGCGCTGGACAAGGACCTCTTCTGCACGCTGGACGGCACCCACAAGTCCTACTGCACCCCGGAGTCGTACAAGGGGCAGAGCCCGATCCTGTACCGCAACCGCGGCGACGGCACGTTCGAGGACGTCACGGCCCGGGCCGGAGTGAGCGACCCCAACTCCAAGGCGCTGGGCGTGGCCGTGCTCGACTACGACGACGACGGCTGGCCGGACCTCTTCGTCGCCAACGACACCCAGCCCAACAAGCTCTACCACAACGGCGGCAAGGGGACCTTCACGGACGTCGGCATGGCCGCGGGGGTGGCCTTCAGCGAGTCCGGAGTGGCCCGCGCCGGAATGGGGGCCGATGCCGCCGACTACGACGGCTCGGGCCGGCCCAGCATCGTGGTGGGCAACTTCTCGAACGAGATGATGGCGCTGTACCACAACGAAGGGACGGGGCTCTTCATCGACGACGCGGCCACCACCTCCATCGGCCAGGCCACCCTCCTCAGCCTCAGCTTCGCGGCGTTCTTCTTCGACTACGACCTCGACGGTCGCCTCGACATCTTCGCCGCCAACGGGCACGTGGCCGACGACATCCAGGCGGTGCAGGCGCGCGTGCGCTACGCGCAGCCGCCGCACCTGTTCCGCAACACCGGCAACAAGCGGTTCGAGCCCGAAGACGACCGCGTGGGTCCCGCCTTCAAGGTGCCCATGGTCGGCCGCGGGGCCGCTTATGCCGACTACGACGGGGACGGGGACCTCGACGTCGTCCTCACCGCCAACAACGGGCCCGCGCGCCTCCTCCGCAACGACGGCGGCAACCGCAATCACTTCCTGCGCGTCCGCACGGTGGGAACCTCGTCCAACCGCGACGGTATCGGCGCGAAGGTCTCCGTCACTCCCGCCGGCGGTCCGCGGCAATGGCGGACGGTCAAGAGCGGCTCGAGCTATTGCTCACAGAGCGAGCTGCCCGTCACCTTCGGCCTCGGCTCCGCCACCGGGCCCGTGAAGGTCGAGGTGCGATGGCCCAGCGGCACCGTGGACACGGTGGAGGCACGAGCGGACGAGCGGATCACCATCCGCGAGGGTCAGGGCCGCGTGCCCGAGCCCGGCCCGGGCCCGGCGCGTCCCGTGTCCCGCTAGCCGTGGCGCGCCACTGGTCGGGACTCCTCGCGGCCGCCGCCGTCTTCCCCGCGCTCGCGGTCGCGACCTCTTCCCCCTCCGCCGCCACCATCGAGGCCGCCTACCGTGCGAACAACGTCGGGGTGGCGCTGCTCGAGCAATACCGGCACGACGATGCGGCCGCGTCTTTTCGCAAGGCGCTCGAGATCGCGCCCGCACTGGCCCTGGCCCGCGCCAACCTCGCCATCGCGCTCCTCAACGAGCCCAAGCTCGAGGAGGCCCGGGACGCCGCGCGCGAGGCGGCCGCTCGGCTGCCGGGCGTGGCGCAGCCGCAGTACGTCCTCGGTCTCGCCGCGCGCGGGCTGGGCGCGAGCGAGGAAGCCCAGGCCGCCTTCCGTGCCGTCCTGGCCATCGATCCCCAGGACGTCGGCTCTCGCGTGAACCTGGGCCAGCTCCTCCTCCAGGATCGCCGCTACCCCGAGGCCATCGAGCACCTGCGGGCCGCGGTGGCGGCGGAGCCGTTCAATGCGACCGCGGTCTACAACCTCGGCCTCGCCCTCGTGCGCTCCGGCCAGGCCGACGAAGGACAGCGCACGATGGACCGCTTTCGCGCGCTCAAGGAAAGCGGATACGCGACGCTCCTCGCCAACACGTACCCCGAGCAGGGGCGTTACGCCGAGGCGCTGGTCTCCACCGGCGCCGAGCCTGAGCTCGTGGACACGGCGACCCCGCCCGTCCAGTTCGCGGATGCAACGGACAAGTGGCTGCTGCTCCCCGGCGGCGTCGCGGGCCCTCCGGCGGTCGGCCTCGGGCGCGTCACGTTGGCCGACGTGGACAGCGACGGGGACCTCGATCTGGTCTTGGTGGGACCCCAGGGTCTGCGCCTGTACCTCAACGACGGGGGCCGCTTCGTGGACGTGACGGCCGCGCGCGGGCTCGATCCGTCGCTGGCCGGCGTGGGCGCGATCGTCGCGGACGTGGACAACGACACGCGGCCGGACCTCGTGGTCCTGGGCACGGCGGGGCCGCGCCTGTGGCACAACGACGGCGCCCGCTTCTCGGATGTGACCGCCGTCTCCGGCCTGGCCGGTGCCGGCGCGGCCACGGCGGGCGCGCTCGTCGACACCGACCACGACGGCGACCTCGATCTCGTACTGGCCGGGAGCGGGACTGCCCCGCATCGGCTGTTCCAGAACGACGGGGCCGCGCACTTCAAGGACGTCGCGGCCGCGGCCGGCCTTGCCGCCGCGGTGGCCACCGGCCTGGCCGTGGTGCCCACGGACTTCGACAACCGCCGCGACATCGACCTGCTCATCGCGGGGCCCCAGGCCGTGCAGCTCTTCCAGAACGGCCGCGACGGCACGTTCCGCGACGTGGCGGGCGCGGTGGGCCTGGGGGCGGTGCACTCCGCCCTCGGTGTAGCCGCGGGCGACATCAACAAGGATGACTTCACCGACCTCGTCTTCGCGGTCGAGGGCGGGCCGGCCCGTATCGCGCTGAGCGACGGGAAGGGCCATTTCGACGTCGCGGATGGTCCCGAGGCAACGCGTGACGCGCACCAGATCCTGCTCCTCGACTACGACGGCGACGGCTTGCTCGACCTCGCCGTCCTGCGCGCAGACGGGCTTCGCGTCGTGCGCAACCTGGGGCGGGCGGGATGGAAGGACGTCTCCACGACCGCTCTTCCGGGATCGGCGCCGGCGAAGGATGCGTCTCCTCCCGTGGCGTTCGCCGCGGGAGACCTCGACGGCGATGGCCATCCCGACGTCGTCGAGCGTCTCGCGTCCGGCGCCGTTCGCGTCCTTCAGAGCCGCGGGGCGACAAGCCGCGCGTTCGCCGTTCGACTCGCCGGTCTGGTCAGCAACCGAAGCGGCGTCGGCTCCAAGGTGACGCTGCGCGCGGGCAGCCTCCGGCAGCGCCTCGAGACCTCCGCCGCCAGCCCACCCGTGGCGCCCGCGGATCTGCTGTTCGGACTGGGTACGCGCACGACCGCGGACGCCGTGCGCGTCCTCTGGCCGGCCGGCATCCTGCAGACGGAGCTTCCGTCCGCGGCGGCGGCGGCGGCACGCGTCGCGACCCTCGCCATCAAGGAGCTGGACCGCAAGCCGTCCTCGTGCCCGTACCTGTACGCGTGGAACGGGCGCGAGTTCGCGTTCATCACGGACTTCATGGGCGGCGGCGAGATGGGGTACTGGGAAGGGCCGGGCCACTACAACCATCCTGATCCGGACGAGTACGTGCGCCTCACGGACGACCAGCTCCGCCCGCGTGACGGCCGGCTGGAGGTGCGCGTCACCAACGAGCTCGAGGAAGCGCTCTTCGTGGATCGCCTGTCCCTCTTGTCCGTCGCCCACCCCGCCGGCATCGAGATCTATCCGGACGAGGGCATGCGGGAGCCCGCCCCGCGCTTCCACCTGGTGGCCGTGCGCGACGCGGGCCCGGTGGCGGCGGCGACGGATGACCGCGGCCGTGACGTCCTGGATCGCCTCGCGCGGCTCGACCGCCGCTTCGTGGACGAGTTCCCCCTGCGGCGCGTCCGCGGCTACGCGGAAGACCACGCGCTCACCCTGGACCTCGGTCCCTCCGCCGGCGAGGACAGCGTGCTCCTCCTGACCGGATGGACGGACTACGCGTTCTCCAGCGACAACGTGGCCGCGCGCCAGGCCGGCTTCGAGATGAAGCCGCCCGTGCTGCAAGTACAGGACGCGGCGGGCGCCTGGCAGACCGTGATCGCCGACCTGGGCGTCCCCGTGGGGCGCCCGCAGACGCTGGTCGTGGAGATGGCGGGACGATGGCGTGGTCCGGCGCGCCGCGTGCGCATCGTCACGAACATGCGGATCTACTGGGATCAGGCGCGCATGGGCATGCGCGCGGCCCTCCCGGGCGAGCCGGCGCGGCTGGAAGCGGTGCGCGCCGACCTCACCGAGCGCGGGTTCTCGGCCGAGGTCTCGCCCGACGGCCGTGAGCCGCTGGGCTACGACTACGCGCGCGTCAGCGCTCGCTCGCCCTGGAAGGCCTTTCCGGGCCGCTACACGCGCACGGGGGATGTCCGCGAGCTGCTGGCGGCCGTAGACGACGTGTTCGTGGTCTCGCGGCCGGGCGACCAGATCGCGCTGTCCTTCGACGCGGCCGCGCTCCCGGCCCTTCCCGCGGGCTGGCGGCGGACGTACCTCCTGCACTCCGACGGGTTCAGCAAGGAGATGGACCTCCACTCCGCGACGCCCGACGTGCTGGGCCCGCTTCCGTTCCACGGCATGTCGCGGTATCCGTACGCCGCGCCCGAGGCCTATCCCATGACGGCGGAGCGGGCCGCGCTCATCGAGCGATACAACACGCGGGTGGTGCGGTCGGTCGAAGGGCGGCTGGAGGCGGCGGCGCGCTAGATCGCTCCGTTGCTCGCGCACGGCGAGCGCGTGCTCGTCATTCGTCCAGGGATTTCTCTTCTGACGTCAAATCTTTTTCCCGACGTCAATCAGCGCTCCACCGCCGCTCCTGACGAAGCGCCGCCCGATCATCGAGACCACTTCGCCGCAGCGCTATCGCGTCCAGTTCACGATCGGCAAGGAGAGCCACGACAAGCTACGGCGCGTCCAGGACCTCCTCCGCCGCGAGATCCCGGACGGCGATCCGGCGGCGATCTTCGACCGCGCGCTCACCCTGCTCATCGAGAAGGTCGAGAAGGCCAAGCTCGGGGCCGCCGCCAAGCCGCGCCCGCGTCCTATCCGCCCCGGGGCGGATCGGCAGCTTCGAACGCCGATTCTCCCTTCGCGGGATGTCCCGAGGCGCATCAAGCGAGCGGTGGGGCGCCGCGACGGAGGTCAATGCGCCTTCGTCTCCCGAGACGGACACCGATGCGTGGAGCGCACGTTCCTGGAGTTCCACCATATCCAGGCCTATGCGCTGAGCGGAGAGGCCACGGTCGAGAACATCTCGCTTCGTTGCCGGCGCCACAACCAGTACGAGGCCGAGCTGGTCTTAGGTCCTCACGATACGTCGGGTCGATCTCAGTCGCCCACAACGGTGCCATGAGCCCCGACGCCTGACGACAGCGCGATCCGGCCACAACCCCTATCAACACGCTTTCGGCCCGGTCGGCTTGTCTTCAGGAAATCGGCGGACGCACCAGATCCCCCAGCGCCTTCTCCGCTTCCTCCGGATGGAACCCGAACGGACCCACCTTGCCCTTGTAGAGAATCTTCCCGCCCTCGCCCAGGATGTAGATGCGCTCGGGCCAGGCCGCGAAGGCCTTCTCCGTCCGGTTGTCCATCATGTCGATGGCGACGGGCAGTCGGTACTCGAGACGGTCGACCAGGATCTTCGCGAGATCCTTGCGCTCCTCGAATCGCTTGGGCTGCTTGAACACGAACTTCTGCTCGCGGTTCGAGTCCATCTGCCACTCGTCATCGGGGTGCGCTTCCGAGATGTAGACGGTGAGGAACCGCGCCTGGTCCTTGTACCGGTCGTAGATGCGATGAAGATCGACGATCTTCTTGCGGAACGGCGGTCAGGTGCAGCTCCCGAACACCACGAACACGGGCTGCGCGCCGCCCCAGAGCTGCGAGAGACGGACGGACGAGCCGTCGTACATCGTGAGGTCGAGATCCGGAGCCTGGCCGCCCACCTGGAGCGACCCACGCTCGCGATGGTCGTACTTGCCGTAGTGGACGAACCCGGCCTTGAGGAGCTGGTAGTACGTGAGGCCGCCGGCGGCCACGACGGCGAGGCCGATGGCGACGCGGATCAGGACCTTCTTGCGCACGGCCGGGATGCGGACGATCACCTGCCGTCGAGTCTACACTTGGGAAGCCATGGACCACATCCGCTACTCGGCCGCCTGCTGCCAGACCGACCTCCCGAACCCGATCGACCGCGGACAGATGCGCGGCAACACCGACCGCATGCTGTCCATGATCGACTCCGCGGTGGCGGGCGCGGCGCCGTTCCTCCCCGTCCGGCTGCTGGTGTTCCCGGAATTCGCGCACGCCGCTCCCGTCTTCGTCACCGTGGCCGAGCTGATCGAGAAGCTGGCCGTGCCCATACCGAACGAGCACACCGATCGCATCGCGGCCCGGGCGCGCAAGGACGGGCTCTACGTCCAGACGGGCTCCATGATCGAGCAGGACCCGAAGTGGCCCGGGGTCGTCTTCAACACGACCTGCCTCGTGGGGCCGGAGGGCATCCTCTACAAGTACCGCAAGGTCAACCCCTGGATCCCCTACGAGGTCCACGCCAGCCCCCACGACCTGCCGGGCTATGACGAGCCGCTGTTCCCGGTGGCGGACACGCCGATCGGACGTCTGGGGGCCGCGATCTGCTACGACTGGCTGTTCCCGGAGGCGATCCGGCAGCTCGCCGCCAACGGGGCCGAGGTCCTCATCCGCGTCTCCGCCTACATGGACCCTTGGGGCGCCACCGACCCGATGGACTGGTGGACGATCGTGAACCGCTGCCGGGCGCTGGAGAACATGGCCTACGTCGTGGCCGCGAACCAGGGCGCGAGCCTCAAGCGGTATCCCCCGTACTCCTGGCCGGGAGGCAGCCAGGTCGTGGACTTCGACGGGCGCCTGCTCGCCCAGGCCTCGCCCGGTCCCGGTGAGCGCATCGTGGTCGCGCCCATCGACGTCTCCGCGCTCCGCCACGAGCGCGCGAGCAGGCAGGGCCACCAGATGCTCGCGCACCTGCGCACGGAGGCCTATCCCGTCTATCGCGAGCCGCGCTATCCGCCCGCGCTCGAGGACGGCGGCGCGCCGGGGACGCTGTCCTACGAGCGCAACGTCACCCTGATCGAAGAGGCGAAGCGGCGCGCCCGGCGGCGCTGAACCCTCCCGCCCGCGGTTGACGCGGGACCGCGCGGCATGTCATCGTGCGAACGGTCTGCTGATCATGGACGACGTCCACCTCGACCCCGCGCATCCGTTCGGACGCGAAGACACCGGGTCCGCCGCCGCACGATGATCGGCCTCGCCGCCTTCCTCCTCCTGATTGCGCCGCAGGCGACCGCACCCGCCCCGGGGCCGGGCCCGCAGAGCCCGCTCTTCGGCGGCGTCCCGACAGGAACGGCCACCCCGGGCCCGCTCCCCCTCTCGCTGACGGACGCGATCGACCGCGGGCTGCGGGGCAATCTCGCCCTCGTCCTCGCCGAGCAGGGCGTGCGCGCGGCGCGCGGCGGGCGCCTGGAGGCCTTCGGCGACGTGCTCCCGCACCTGAGCGGCCGGCTCTCCGCCGTGCGCCAGAAGCTCAGCCTGGAGGCCTTCGGCTTCTCCGGATTCCCCGGCATCGACAACCCCGTAGTGGGGCCCTTCAACGTGTTCGACTCCCGCGTCCTGCTCACCGAGGAGCTCGACCTCAAGGGGCTGTACAAAGCGCGCGCCGAGGGCGAGCGCGTGGAAGCCGCGCGCTGGACCTATCAGGACACGCGCGAGCTCGTGGTGCTCGTCTCCGGAAACCTGTACCTCCGGACCCTGGCCGAGCAGAGCCGGGTCGAGGTCGCGCGGGCGGAGGCGGAGACGGCGCGGGCGCTTCACCAGCTCGCCCTCGACCGCAAGTCCGCGGGGGTGGTGCCCGGCGTCGACGTGCTGCGCGCCGAGGTCGAGCTGCGCTCGCGCGAGCAGCGGGTGATCGAAGCGGACACGCGACTGGCGCGGGCCAAGCTCGACCTCGCGCGCGCGATCGGCTTGCCCCTCGGCCAGGAGATCCAGCTCACCGACGCCATGCCGTCACCCGTGGTCCCGCCGCTCACCCTGGAGCAGACGATGGAGATGGCGTTCGCCCGGAGGTCCGACTGGAAGGCGGCCCAGGCGCGCGTGCGCGCGGCGGAGGCCTCACGGCGCTCCGCGCTGGGTGAAGCGCTGCCCGGCCTGACCCTCGACGCCGATTACGGTGCGATCGGTCAGACCTACGGCGGAGCGCGCAACACCTTCACCCTCGCGGGTGCCCTGCGCGTGCCCCTCTTCCAGGGCGGCCGGGTCGCGGGCAAGGTGCTGGCCGCGGATGCCGTCCTGCAGTCCGCGCGGGCCGGGGTGGAGGATCTCCGCGGCCGCATCGATTACGACGTGCGCGTGGCGGGCCTCGAGCTCAAGGCGGCCGCGGATCGCCAGGCGGTGGCGGAGAGCGCACGCGCGCTGGCGCGCGAGCAGCTCCGCCAGGCCCAGGACCGGTTCTCGGCCGGCGTGGCCAACAACGTGGACGTCGTCCTCGCCCAGGAGGCGGTGGCCCGCGCGGAGGAGGACTGGATCTCGACCGTGTACGACTTCAATCTGGCCCGCGCCACTCTCGGACGCGCCGTGGGCCTGGCCGAGGACGCCTTCCGGCAGCTCGTGCGAGGACAATGATGGCCAACGGAGAACAGGCAACGGAGACGGCCGCGGGCTCCGCCCCCAGCCGGGGGCGGAGGGCCGGAGGCTTTCTCATCGTGGTGGCGGCCGTCGTCCTCATCGGCGGCGGCATCGCGTTCTGGCTCTTCCACGCGGGGCGCGTGGCCACCGACGACGCGCAGATCGACGGCCACATCATGCCGCTGGCCGCGCGCGTATCGGGCACGGTGCAGGAGGTCCGTGCCCAGGACAACCAGCTCGTGTCCGCGGGGACCGTGCTCGTGCAGATCGACCCCACCGACTACAAGGTCGCGCTCGCGCGCGCGGAGGCCGAGCTGGCCGCGGCCACCGCGGGGGCGCAGGGGGCGCGTACGAGCGTCCCCATGACGTCCACCACCGCGACGGGCGACGTGGAGACGGCCAACAGCGACGTCGCCACCGCCGCCGCGAGGGTCAGGATGGCCCAGGCCCGGGTCAAGGAGACGGAAGCAAAGGCCACCAAAGCGGCCCAGGACCTCGAGCGCTTGAAGACGCTGGTGGCCAAGGACGAGGTGTCGCGGCAGGAGTACGACGCGGCGGTCAGTGCCGCCGCCACGGCGCGCGCGGAGCACGAAGGGGCCGTGGCCCAGGAGCGCGAAGCGGAGGCGGGGGTGCACGGCGCCGAGGCCAAGCGCACCCAGGCGGGGACGGCGTCCGAGCAGGTCGCAATCTCGCGCTCGCGCGCGGCGGGGGCGGAGGCCTCGACCTCGAGCACACCTCGATCAAGGCGCCGGACGGCGGCGTGGTCAGCAAGAAGACGGTGGAGGTGGGCCAGGTCGTGCAGCCCGGCCAGCCCCTCCTGGCCATCGTTCCCCTCGACGACATCTGGGTGACGGCCAACTTCAAGGAAGGCGAGCTGCGCGACATCCGGCCCGGCCAGCCCGTGACCATCAAGGTGGACGCCTACGGCCGCGACTACAAAGGCCGCGTGGACAGCATCGCCGCCGCCACCGGCGCCCGGTTCAGCCTGCTGCCGCCGGAGAACGCCACCGGCAACTTCGTGAAGGTCGTGCAGCGCATCCCGGTGAAGATCACGATCGACCGCGGCCAGGACCCGGATCACCTCCTGCGCCCCGGCATGTCCGTCGTGCCCACCGTCCACACGAAGTGAGCGCCGAGGCCGCGGAGCGGCCGGCGCCGCCCCTCGTCAACCCGTGGATCGTCGCCGTCGCGGTCATGTTCGCGACGTTCATGGAGATCCTCGACACGACGGTCGTCAACGTGTCGCTGCCCCACATCGCGGGCAGCCTCTCCGCGTCCATCGACGAGTCCACCTGGGCCCTGACCTCGTATCTCGTGGCCAACGCGATCGTGCTGCCCCTCACCGGCTGGCTGGCGAACTACTTCGGACGCAAGCGGCTGCTCCTCATCTCCATCAGCGGCTTCACCGTCGCCTCCTTTCTCTGCGGCCTGGCCCCCACCCTGAGCGTGCTCGTGGCCTTCCGCGTCGTGCAGGGCCTGACCGGGGGCGCCCTGCAGCCCCTCTCGCAGGCCGTGCTGCTCGAAGCCTTCCCGCCCCGCGATCGCGGCAAGGCGATGGGGTTCTGGGGCCTCGGCATCGTGGTCGCCCCCATCCTCGGTCCGGTGGTGGGGGGATGGCTCACCGACAGCTACAGCTGGCGGTGGGTGTTCTACATCAACCTGCCCGTCGGCCTGGCCTCGATCGTCATGACGAAGCTGTTCGTCTTCGATCCGCCCTACGTGAGCCGGAAGTCGGAGACGATCGACTACTGGGGCATCGGCCTCCTCGCGCTCGGCATCGGGTCCCTGCAGATCCTGCTCGACCTGGGGCAGCAGCGGGACTGGTTCGCGGCTTCTTCCATCCGGGTGCTGGCCGGGCTGACCGTGGTCGGCCTGGCCGTCTTCATCTGGCGCGAGCTCCACACCGAGCATCCGGTGGTGGACCTGCGCGTGTTCAACGAGCGGACCTACAGCGCGGGCGTCTTCCTGATGACCGTGCTCGGCTTCGTCCTGTACGGAAGCCTCGTCCTGCTCCCGATCATGCTGCAGACCCTGCTCGGCTATCCGTCCCTGCAAGCGGGCATCGCCATGGCCCCGCGCGGGATGGGGTCCTTCCTGGCCATGCCCGTCGTCGGGATGATCGTCGCGCGCATGGACCCCCGCAAGCTCCTCGCGTTGGGCATCTGCGGGGGCGCGCTCACCCTCTATTGGCTCGGGAACCTCGACCTCTCCGCCGGCTATTGGGACGTCTTCTGGCCGCAGTTCATCCAGGGCATGTCGCTCGGCCTCATCTTCGTCCCCCTCACCACGATCACCATGGACCCGATCCCCAAGGAAACGATGGGCAACGCCACGAGCCTTTTCAACCTGATGCGGAACATCGGGGGGAGCGTGGGCATCGCCCTGTCCACGACGATGCTCTCGCGGCGCGCCCAGGGGAACCTCGCCCTGCTCGGCGCCCACATCACCATGTACGATCCGCGAGCCCGGTCGTTCCTGGAGGGCCTCCGCGCGTCCCTGGTGGCGCGGGGCGCGGACGTCGTGACCGCGACCCGCCAGGCCCAGGCCATGGCCTTCGGCCTGGTGGCCCGCCAGGCGACGATGCTGGCGTTCGTGGGCGTCTTCCGCCTGCTGGCCATCATCTTCGTGCTCATGCTGCCGCTGCTGTTCATCATGCGCTCCCCACGCCACCGCCGAGCGGGGGCGCCCCTGCACTGAAACGAAAAAGATCTCTCACCCCTCCGTTGCTCGACCGCCGGCGGTACGCTGGAAACGGGTTCACGGGCGACCAGGAGGGGAACTGATGAACGCCGAAGCGATCCGGGTGATCGAAGCCGTGGCGTGGTCGGAACGGCTCGGCGCGCGATCCGTGCTTCCGCTCAAGAGGATCGCCGCGGACGCGCTGGGCGGCGACGGCGCGCTCGCCGCGCGCGTGCTGGCCGACCTCGGCGAGCAGGGCTGGGTCCAAACGGATACGATGGGTGGGGAGACCGGCTGGCTGACGCCGCGGGGTCGTACCGCCGCCGCTCTGCTCACGGCACTCCCGTAAGGCGGGCCGTCGACGGGACACCTGGTCGGGCTCGTCCACGCAGGGACGGTGCCTTCGCTTTGACGGGACGTTCGTCCCTGCTGAGACCGCTGCCGGCTCTCAGGCGCGGTACCAAACGATATGACGACGACCATCGACACCCCCACTGTGCCGTCGTCCGTGCGCCCGCGACGCCGGCCGCGCGTCCTGCTCGTGGACGACGCGAGGGCGGAGCGCGACCTCTACTGCACACACCTCCGTGGCGCCGGTTACGACGTCCAGGTGGCGACGGACGGGCTGGAGGCCATCGCCTGCGCGGTCGTCCGGCGGCCCGACGCGATCGTCATCGACGCGGGCGCCGCGCGGCTGGACTCCTGGGAGGTCACGCGCCGTCTCAAGGCGGCGGCGGCGACGCGCGACATCCCGGTCATCGCGATGAGCGGCCGCGATCCCCTCCAGGCCGTCGAGCACGCGCGTGCGGCCGGCTGCGCCGCCTGCCTGGCGGGCCCGTTCACGCCCGAGGACCTGCGGGCCGAGCTGGACCGACAGCTCGGACAGTACCGCCCACGGCCACGCCGGCGCGGGCGCGCGGGCCGCGTCTGACTTTGCCTCCGTGGCCTGGATCTTGCTGAGTCTGAAGGTCATGGAAGAGCGACCCCGCCGTAGGATTCGACGCCATCATCAAGCCGCGATCCTCCTGCTAGTTGCGGTGATCGGGGGATACGCCCTCTGGATGCGCGGTGACCGTTCTGCCCCAGTTGCGCAAAATCCACCCGCAGCCACGCTTGCACCCGCGGCTCCGAGCGCGGCCGTGCCGCCTTCCACCGCGGCCCCCTCGACGACCGCGCCGGCGGAGCCGAGCCCGGCCGCCTCGCAACCGACCGAGCCCTACGACGTGGCCCACGCCCGCGTCCAGGAGGATCGGGGCCAGGCCATGGGTCTGGCCGCCCGCGTCACCGTGCCCGCGGAGCTGCAGCACTACAGCGATCGACGCCGCTTCCTCGCCGTCCAGATGGCCGACACGCGGCAAGAGCAGCTCGAGCTCCCGCAGGACGACGGCGACCTGGCAGTGATGCTGCGGGCAGGAAAGCTGGTCGAGCTGCCGCCGCTGGGCGAGGACTACATCCTCTACGACATCGGGCTCGACGCCTCGGACAACCCGATGGCCGCGTACGATCCCGACGCGCACAAGGACGTGCCGCTCTTCGTTTCCACCGCCGACCTCGACGCGGAGAGGGCCGCCCTGGGCGACCTCGCGAAGGAGTCACCCAGCCGGCGCACGCGCGCCGGTGCCGAGACACGGCTCAAGACCCTCGCGTCCTACTACGACGACCCCGGCAAGCGCGAGGCCCTCCTGAAGAAGGGCGCGGACCTCACCGCCCTGTCCGCGGACTTCGGGGGCCGGAGCTACGACCTCAAGGACCCGGCCCAGAGCGCGCAGTTCGATACGCGCCTGCTCAGCCTCATCAGGCCGGGAGCCCGCGACCTCATCCTCGAGATCGCGCGCGATTACCACCAGCGCTTCGGCCGTCTGCTGCCCATCTCGTCCCTCGTGCGCACGGAGCGGTACCAGCGGCGCCTGGGTCGCGTCAACGCCAACGCCACGAAAGTGGAGTTCCCGCCGCACACCACGGGTTGCGCCTTCGACATCTCCTACCGGTACATGGCGGCGGACGAGCAGCAGTTCCTCATGGACCGGATCGCGCAGCTCGAGAGGGACGGCAAGGTCGAGGCCCTCAAGGAGCGGCGCAACCACATCCACGTCTTCGTCTTCCCGGACGGCCAGCGCCCGCCGGACGAGCTGGTGGCGCAGTTCCTGGACGAGGTCGACGCGTCGCATGGGATCGTGAGGGACGCGAGCGGCGCGATCGTGAAGCCGGGGCGCCGCGGAGCGCGCGGAGTTCGGGCCCGCTGAACCCCTGACGACAGACCGACCTGGCCACAACGTCTCATCTGATAACCGCGTCGATCGTTCCGTTGCTTGTGTTAGTGTCCCTCCGATTCCGGAGGTCCATTCATGTTCGTTCTCCTGGCTTCTTTCATCCTCGCCGCCCCCACCCCTCCCGTCCCGCCGCCGGACCTCCCCCTCGCGGTCTACCGTGACCGCCGCGAGCGCGTGATGCACGAGCTGGACGGCTGCCTGGCCGTCCTCACCGCCCGCGGGGAGACGAGCGGCGTGACCGAGGACTATCGGCAGGACGGCAACTTCCTGTGGCTGACCGGCATCAACGAGGGCGAGGCCTGGCTCCTGCTGGCGCCCAAAGCGAAGTACGACCGCACGGTGCTCTTCCTCCGCCCACGCGATCCCGAGCGCGAGCGATGGACGGGGCCGCGCGAGCCTCTCTCTCCCGCCCTCCTCGAACGCTACGGGGTCGACCGCGTCCTGCGCGGCCGCCCCGATCGCGCCGCGGTGGCGGCGGCGATGGGAACGGACTGCGTGGCCGTCATCGCGCCCGTGGACGACGTCAAGGACGAGCGGCCCGATGCCGTCCTCAGCAAGCAGGTCGCGGGAGCCCTGGGCCTCAAGGTCGTCTACAAGCGCGACCTCCTCGCCCGGCTGCGCGCGGCCCACGAGCCGCAGGAGCTGGCCCTGCTGGAGCGCGCCATCGACATCACGCGCGCGGGCCACGAGGCGGCAGCGCGCGCCACCGTGGCCGGCGTGACCGAACGCGACGTCCAGACCAAGATCGAGTACGCCTTCTTCTCGAACGGGGCCACCGGCCTGAGCTACTCCTCCATCGTCGGCAGCGGGCCCAACGGGGCCGTACTGCACTGGGACCACAACGACCGCGCGCTGAAGGCGGGCGACCTCGTCGTGATCGACGCCGCCGCGGAGTACGGCCGCTACGCCTCCGACATCACGCGCACGTACCCGGTCAGCGGCAAGTTCACGGACGAGCAGGCCCGCGTGTACCGCGCGGTGTACCAGGCCCAGGAGGACATCTTCGCCGCCATCAAGCCGGGCGTGAGCATGGCCGACCTGCAGAAGGTCGCGGAGGCGTCCCTCAAGCGGGCCGGGTATCTCGAGGCCTTCATCCACGGGTTCGGGCACTTCGTCGGCCTCGACGTGCACGACGCGGGGCGTTACGACCTGCCCTTGCCCGTGGGCGCGATCTTCACCGTCGAGCCCGGCGTGTACCTGCCCGACCGCGGCTTCGGCGTGCGCATCGAGGACGAGGTCATGGTGACCGAGACCGGATACCGCCATCTGTCTTCCCGGATCCCGCGCAAGCTCGAGGACGTCGAAGCCTGGGTGGCGGCGGCGCGGCGCTGAGCGGTCGCATACACTGAGCGCATGAGCTCATCGTCCCGGCGCGGACCTTCCGCCATGCCCCGCAGGGGCGTGCCGCGTACCGCGGGCGGCAAGAAGATGGGCCCCGAGGTCCTGGCCCACGCGGGGCGACAGGCCGTGGAAGGCGTGCGCGAGCGGACCGAGATCGGGCACCGCGAGGCGGGCCGCCCGCGCGGCGCCCGCCGCGACCCCGCCGAGCGGCCCATCGACGACGCCATCCGCGACCCGTACCTCACGCCGGTGACCGAGGACGAGAAGCTGCTGAGCCTGTCCCAGGGGGTCGCGCGCCCGGACGACTTCACGCGCACGGACACCTGGCGGCTCATGCGCATCACGGGGGAGTTCATCGAGGGCTTCGACCGCCTGGCCGGCGTGACCAAGGCGGTCACCGTCTTCGGCTCCGCGCGCACCGGGCCCAGCGACCCCTGGTACGCCGTCGCCCAGGAGGTGTCCCGCCTCCTGGCCAAGGAAGGATTCGCCATCATCACGGGCGCGGGCCCCGGGATCATGGAAGCGGCCAACCGTGGCGCGCGCGAAGGGGGCGGCCGCTCCATCGGGTGCAACATCGAGCTGCCCTTCGAGCAGCACGCGAATCCCTACGTCGACACCCTCATCAACTTCCGCTACTTCCTCGTGCGGAAGATGATGTTCATCAAGTATTCGACCGCCTTCCTGATCTTCCCCGGCGGCTTCGGCACCCTCGACGAGCTGTTCGAGGCCCTCACTCTCATCCAGACGGGCAAGATCTATCAGTTCCCGGTCGTCCTCTTCGGACGGTATTACTGGGCGGGGCTGGTCCGCTGGCTGCAGGCCCGCGCCCTGCGCGAGGGCAAGATCGCGGCCACCGACATCGACCTCATGATGATGACGGACGATCCGGCGCAGGCGGTCAAGGTGGTGCTGGAAGCCTACGCCGCCCAGACCCGGCTGGCCCGCGAGCGCGCGGAGCGGGAGCGCGAGGCGGACACGCCGCGGCCGCTCCCAGCCGCCGCGAAAGCGCCGCGTCCCGCCAAGTCCGCGCGGAGACGCTCCTGAATCACGACGGCGGTCCCCCCGTCGTCGACCTGGCCGCCCTGGCCGTGGAGGCCATGCGCGAGCGGGGACTGGAGCCCGACTTCCCACCGGAAGCGGTACGGCAGGCGGAGGCGCTGACCGACCCCGCGCGGCGGGCGGGGGGCGGGGTGCGCGACCTGACCGCGGCCGCCTGGTGCTCGATCGACAACGACGACACGCGCGACTTCGATCAGCTCACGCTGAGCGAGGACCTCGGCGCGGCGGGGACGCGCGTCCTGGTGGCGGTGGCCGACGTCGATGCCGCGGTCGCGCGCGACACGCCCATGGACGCGCACGCCCGTCTCAACACGACCTCCGTGTACACCGCCGCCCGCACCTTCCCCATGCTGCCGGAGCGGCTCTGCGCCGACCTCACTTCCCTGGTCGAGGGCGAGGACCGCCTGAGCGTGGTGGTGGCCTTCGAGGTGGATGCCGAGGGGCGGATCGGCGGCACCGACCTCTTCGAGTCCCGCGTGCGCAACCACGCGCGCCTGGTCTACGAGACGGTGGCGGCCTGGCTGGAGGGCACCGGGCCCGCCCCGCCCGAGGTGTCGGCTTCGTCGGCGCTGGCCGATCAGCTCCGCCGGCAGGACGAGGTGGCGCGCCGGCTGCGCGCGCGCCGCCACGAGCGTGGCGCCCTGCCCCTGGAGACGATCGAGGCGCGGCCGGTCCTGCGCGACGGCCGCGTGGTCGAGCTGCGCCCGCAGGAGAAGGACCGCGCGCGGCAGCTCATCGAGGACTTCATGATCGCGGCCAACGAGGCGACCGCGCGCTTCCTCCAGGACCACGGGGTGCCGAGCCTGCGGCGGGTGGTGCGCTCGCCCGAGCGCTGGGACCGCCTGGAGGCGCTCGCCGCGAGCAAGGGTGTCACCCTTCCCGCGGAGCCGGACGCGACGGCACTGGCCGATTTCCTGCGCCGCATGCGCGCGGCCGACCCCCTGCGCTTCCCGGACCTCTCCCTGGCCGTGGTCAAGCTGCTGGGGGCCGGCGAGTACGTCGTGCACGAGCCGGGCACGGAAGGCGCGGGACACTTCGGCCTCGCCGTCCGCGACTATACGCATTCCACGGCGCCCAACCGGCGCTACCCGGACCTCGTCACCCAGCGGCTGGTGAAGGCGCTGCTGGCGGGTGGAGGAGCTGGCCCGCCACTGCACGCGGCAGGAAGACGCCGCCAACCGCGTGGAGCGTCAGGTCAAGAAGGCGGCCAGCGCGCTCCTGCTCTCGGACCGCATCGGCGAGAGCTTCGACGCGCTGGTCACGGGCGCTTCCGCCAAGGCGACCTGGGTTCGCACGCTGCGGCCGCCGGTGGACGGCCGCGTCGTGGCCGGCGAGCCCGGTCTCGACGTGGGCGACGCGGTACGCGTGCGCCTGGTCCGCGCCGACCCCGAGCGCGGCGAGATCGACTTCGCGCGGGACGACCGGCCACCCCAGGAGGAGACGACGTGAGCCAGACGGGATCGCAATCGTTCACCCACCACGCCCGCACCGTGCCCGGCTTCCATTACGGGGTGCTGGGCGCGTTGGCGCTGAACCTGGCCTGGTCGATGGTGAGGCTCTATCGCGTGCCGGGGATCGACGCCGTCATGGGCGTGATCGTCGCCCTCGCCCTGCTCGGCCTCGCCTTCTACGTGCGCATGTTCCCGCTGCGCGTCCAGGACCGGGTCATCCGCCTCGAGATGAGCCTGCGCCTGGCCTCCGTCCTGCCCCCCGACCTGCGCGCGCGCGTCGGGACCCTCCGTCCCGGCCAGCTCGTCGCCCTCCGCTTTGCCAGCGATGCGGAGCTGCCGGGCCTCGTGCGGCAGGTGCTCGACGAGAACCTCACCGACCGCCGGGAGATCAAGCGGCGCATCCGCGAGTGGCAGGCCGACCACCTTCGCGCCTGAGTCAACCCACGAGATCGAGCCGCACGCCCGCACCGGACGCGATCGCCTTCTCGTAGGCAAGGACGGCGGCGGCCACGTCCTCCAGGGCCGTGCCCGTGCTGTCGAAGATGAAGACTTCATCGCGCGACCGGCGCCCCGCACGCCGGCCGGCCACCACGTCGGCCAGCTCCGCGTGCACGTCGCCCTCCCTCATGCGACCCGCGGCGATCGCATGATGAAGGTCGCCCATCAGCGCGCACTGGGCGAGCACGTCCACGACCACGCGTGTGCTCGCCATCAGGGCCGGATCGACCTCCTGCTTGCCCGGGCTGTCCGCCCCCACCGCGGCCAGGAACGCGCCAGGCGCGAGGTCGCCGGGCCCGAGCAGAGGCCGTGGCGACGGAGTGCAGGTGACCACGGCGTCCGCACGCCTCGCCGCGAGCCCGGCCTCGGGGACGATCTCGACCGCGAGTCCGCTCCGCTTCACGTCGGCCGTGAAGGCGTCGAGCCGCCCGCGGTCGGAGTCGACGGCCAGCACGCGCCGTAGCGACGGACGCACGTGAGCGAGGGCGCGCACGTGCCGCAGGCCCTGGCGGCCGCACCCGATGATGGCCAGCGCCTCCGCGTCCGCACGGCACAGGTGCCGCGCGGCCACCGCGCTGGCGGCGGCGGTGCGCAGGGCGGTGATCTCCGCCGAGTCCATCACCGCCAGCGGATAGCCGGTGGCGGTCTCGCACAGCACGACCAGGCCCTGGATGGTGGGCCGGCGATGGCGAGCGGGATTGGAGGGGAAGTTCGCGTTGACCTTCGCCGCGAACCACCCCGGCTGGCCCTTCAGCCCCGCCGCCTTCACGTGGAAGCCGCCGTCGGCGGCGGGAACGGACAGGACGGCGGCGGGCAGCGTGGTCCCCTCGGCTTCGCGCCGGAAGGCGTCCTCGACGACGCGGATGCACTCCTCGATCGTCACCAGGCGCGCGACCTCCTCGCCCGACAGCATCAGCGTGGTCCGCCCCGCCGTCAGCCCAGCCTCCCGGGGCCGAGCAGGAGCCCGAGGAGTCCGGCGGCGGCGATCACGAGCGGCTCGGGGACGCGCCAGCGCATCAGCACGAGCAGCGCCGCCAGGGCCAGCCCCGCCGTCGGCCCGTCGACGATCGCCCGGCGCGCCAGCACGAAGGCCGCCCCCCCGATGGCGCCCGTGGCCGCGGCCGTCACCCCGTCCACGAAAGCGCGCAGCGTCGGACGGTCGACGTGCCGCCGGAACATCGGCGCCGGAAGCACGACGAAGAGGAACACGGGGAGGAACACGCCGGCCGCCGCCGCCGCCATGCCTCCGAAGCCGCGGACGAGGTAGCCGATGAACGCCACCGTGATCACCACCGGACCCGGGGTGATCATGGCCACCGCCACCGCGTCCAGGAACTGCTGGTCCGTGAGCCACCCGTGCTCGCGGACCACTCCGCCGTACAGGAAGGGCACGATGGCGAGGCCGCTGCCGAACACGAACGCGCCCGCCTTGGCGAAGAAGAGGAAGAGCTGGAGCAGGGAGGTGGAAGAGGCGGCGGCGGCCGCCGCCGCCGGTACCGCGGGCAGCGCGGTGGCCAGCGGAATCGCGAGGGCGGCGCGCTTGCCGGCGCGGGCGGCCATCGGCGAGACCACCATCGCCACCAGCCCGGCGGCCAGGAACAGCCACACGATCTCGCGCTCCGTATAGGCGGTCGCGACCGCGAGGGTGACCGCGATCGACCAGCGGACGCCGTCGCGGCCCAGGGTGAGCCGGGCCAGGCGCCAGGCCGAGCGCGCGATGACCGCGATCACGGCGGCGCCGATGCCGTAGAACGCCGCGCGCATCCAGGGCAGGCCCCCGAAGCGGACGTACGCGGCGGAGAGGGCCCAGACGATCAGGAACGACGGGAGGATGAACGCGACCGCCACCACGCTCGCCCCGGTGAGACCCGAATGCGTGAAGCCGAGGTACATCGCGAGCTGCGCGGCCAGGGGACCAGGGGCGAGCTGGGCGAGGGCCAGGCCGTCCAGGTAGTCCTTGGGCGAGGTCCAGCCCCGCTCCTCGACGAGCGTGCGCTGCATGTCCCCGGCCAGGGCGATGGGACCGCCGAACCCCGTCGCGCCCAGCCGGAGGAAATACAGCGCGAACGCGCGCAGCGATGGCGCGGCCCGCACCGCCCGCGGGTCATCCGCGCCGGCGCTTCGGCCTGCCGACGCTTCGCCCATGGCCACCCCCCTTCCGGACGCGCGCGGCGGCCGGGCGCGCGGGCCGCCCGGACGCGAACGAGGCATGGAGGTCGTCGAAGACAGCGCCGCCGCGCGCGAGGCGCTTCTCGTCGTCCGCCTCCAAGGCATAGAGCCCGGCCAGGAGCTGGCCCACGCCGGCGGCCTCCGGCCGCCCGTACTTGCCGTCCTTGAGATCGAGGTCGTGGACGATCTCCGAGACCTGTCCGAGCGCGCGATCGCGTCCGCCCAGCCGGCCGAGCACGGTCTCGAACGTGCAACGGTCGCCCTCGTGGGTGAACGTCCCTCCCACCATGTCGAAGCCGATCTCGCCCGTCCGCGGCTGCTCGCGGGCGGGGTCGATGAAGCGGAAGCGCGCGCGCGCGTCGATGAAGCGGCGCACCAGCCAGGCCGTCGCGATGCGGTCGACGTGGACGTCCCGGCGCGTCACCCACACCTTGCCCACGAGGTCGCGCACCCCCCTCCCCGGCCCGGTGCCGGAATCGCGTCCGGCCCTCTTCTCCAGCGCGGTCAGCATGGCTTGGCCCTCCTTGCGGGCGGGCGCGTCGAAGAAGTCGATCGCGCGGATCTCCGCCCAGCGTTTCTTCAGGCGCTCCAGGCTCTCGTCCGTGCCGCCCTCGAGCGCACGTCGCGCCTCCGCCGCCCAGGCGCGATAGTCCGCGGCCCGTTCCTCCTGGAAGCGCCGCTCCAGCGCGCCCTCCTCGACCCCGGACACGAACGCGGCCCCGCACACGAAGGCCTCTCCCCCGCCCGCCTCCGCCTCCTGCGCGATCCACTGGAGGTCTTCCAGGCACTCCGGCCGGGCGGGCAGGACGTACACGGAGTTCTTGAGGGCGAGGGCCCCGACCTTGGCCAGGCGCTGGCGCACCTTCGCGCGCAGGTAGAGAGGCTTGGGGGGCAATTGGTGAACGAGCAGGTACCAGCGGCCGGGGGACGGGCGCACGCAGGCGTGTATATCACAACTGCGAGTACATCTGTCAACTGCTCTATCGATTGGGACTCAGGGCATCTCCCCGGAAAGGATCCGGGCCAGGACACCGGCGTCGATGTTCCCGCCCGAGACGACGCAGACCGTCTTCCCCCCGCCCGCCCGCCCGGAGAGCGCCGCCGCCAGCGGAGCCGCGCCCGCGCCCTCGCTCACCACGTGCGCGCGCTCGGCCAGGAGGCGCACGGCCGCGGCCACGTCGGCCAGGGAGCTGGAAAGCGCGCCGTCGAGCAGGCGGCTGGCCAGCGGCCACATCTCCGCGAGCACGCTCTTGGCCCCGATGCCGTCCACGAAGCTGGGCGTGTAGGAGGTGGGGACGGGCCGGCCCGCGGCCAGCGCGGCGGAGAGCGGCGCCGCCGTGTCCACTTCGCAGGCCATCACGCGCGCGCGCGCGCCGCTGCCCCGGAGGGCGGCGGCGATCCCGCAAGAGAGCCCGCCGCCGCCGTAGGGCACGAGCACGGTCTCCACGTCCGGAAGGTCCTCGAGGATCTCGAGCCCGATGGTGCCGTTGCCGGCCATGACCGCGCGGTCGCAGACGGGATGGAGGAACAGTCCTTCGCGGCCCGGCTGCCCGTGTTCGACGAGGACTTGCCACCACTGATCGAACGGCACCTTCTCCACGCGCGCCCCCAGGCGCGCCAGCGCGGACAGCTTCGCCTCGGGTGCGTGGTCGGGGACGATGGCGGTGGCGGCGACGCCGAGGCGGCGCGCGGACCAGGCCACCCCTTGGGCCATGTTGCCGGCGCTGGCCGTGTAGACGCCGTCGCGCAGGCCCTCGGGTCCGGCCAGGGCCATGGCGTTGGTCGCACCGCGGAGCTTGAACGACCCGATGGGCTGCAGGCTCTCCAGCTTGAGATGGATCTCGGCGGGCACGCCCTCCACGGCCAGGCGGACGAGGGGAGTGCGCAGCACGAGCCCGGCCAGGCGCTCGCGCGCCGCGCGGACGTCGGCGAGGGTCGGCGCCTCAACCGGAGGCATCGCGGCCTCCTCCCAGCTCGACCCAGGTCCCCACCCCCGCCGCCCGCGCGCGGGCGTGGATGTGATGGGCGGAGGCGACGTCCTCGACGGCGAGGCCGAGGGACTTGAACACCGTGATCTCCGTTTCCGTGCGCCGACCGCCCACCTTCCCGATGAGCACTTCGCCGAGCTCGCCCTGAACGTGGTCGTCGCCGATGGCCCCTTCCGCGCGCGGGATGAGGAGGTCGCCCGCTTCGTTGGCCGCGGACTCGCGACGATCCACGAAGACGCGGGCCGCGGCCACCGCCGCCGAATCCAGCTCGCGCGCGGCGCGCACGCTCGCCCCCACCGCGTTCACGTGGGTCCCCGGCCGCAGCCACGCCCCCTCCAGGACGGGCTCCCGGGACGACGTGACCGTGCAGACCACGTCCGCGTCCTCGACCGCCTCGCGCGCGCTGGCCGCGGGCTGGATGTCGAGACGATGGCGGCGCCGTGCCGCCTCCACGAAATGCGCGACGTGGGCGGGATCGCGGCTCCACACGCGCACGCGCCGCAGCGGACGCACGAGAAGGACCGCGTCCAGGTGCGTGGCGGCCTGGACGCCGCTGCCCAGGAGCGCGAGCACGCTCGCTTCCGGGCGGGCCAGGACGCGCGTGGCCACGCCGGAGACGGCGGCCGTGCGAATGGCGGTGATGGAGCTCGCGTCCATGACGGCGAGGAGCCGGCCGCGCTCCGTCTCGAACAGCAGCACCGCCCCCTGGTGCGAGTCGTATTCCGTGCCGTGATTGCCGGGGAAGACGGTGATGACCTTGATCCCGATCGCCGCCGGCGAGGAGAGGTGGGCGGGCATGGCCGCGAACGCGCCCTGCCCTCCCGGCAGCATCAGCACCTGGCGCAGGGGCAGCTGCGCCTCGCCGCGGGCCAGGGCGGCCAGCGCGGCCTCCATCACCCCGAGGCACTCCGCCATGGGCAGCAGGCGGCGCACCTCGGCCTGGTTGACGATCAAGACCTGCATCGGGTCTCCGCGCGCGGAATCATTCAGCGTGGGCGGGCGCGCTGTCAACGCGGTGTAGAGTCCGGGCATGGCCGGCCGGGCGGACGTCGTGGTGGTGGGGCTGGGGGCGATGGGGAGCGCGGTCGCGCGCGCTCTCGCCCAGCGCGGACAGCGCGTGGTGGGTCTCGACCGCTTCGCGCCTCCCCATTCCCTCGGCTCCAGCCACGGCCGCTCGCGCATCATCCGCGAGGCCTATTTCGAGCACCCGGTCTACGTGCCCCTCGTGCAGCGCGCCTACGAGCTGTGGGCGGAGCTTTCGGAGGAGGCCGGCCGTCCCCTCTGGCGGCTCACGGGCGGCCTCATGGCCGGGCCCCCCGACGGCGTTCTCGTGCGGGGGGCGCGCCGCAGCGCCGAGGTGCATGGCCTGCCCTACGAGGACCTGTCCGCGGCGGAGATCGCTCGCCGGTTTCCCGCGTTTGCGCCCGAGCCGGGCATGGTCGGCGTGCTCGAGCCGCGCGCCGGCGTCCTGTTTCCCGAAGCCTGCATCGAGGCGGCCCTGCAGAGCGCCGCCCGCGCGGGCGCCGAGCTGCGCGTCGACGACGAAGTCCAGTCCTGGCGGGCGGACGCCGGCGGCGTGGAGATCCGCAGCGCCCGCGGGTCCTGGTCCGCCGGCCGCATCGTGATCACGGCCGGGGCCTGGATCCCCCGCCTCCTTCCCGATCTGCCCCTCACCGTCGCGCGCCAGGTCCTCCACTGGTTCGAACCCCTGCGGGACGCCGCCGCCTTCGCGCCCGAGGCCTGCCCGATCTCGCTCTGGGAAGTCGAGGACGGCCGCATCTTCTATGCATTCCCCGATTTCGGCGACGGAGTGAAGGCGGCCATCCACCACGAAGGCGAGAGGACCGACGCCGAGAACGTCCGCCGCGACGTCACCGCGGACGACGAGGCGGCGGTGCGACCCTTGGTGGCACGGCTTCTTCCCGCGGCGGCGGGGCGCCGGCGCGAGTCGTGTGTCTGCCTCTACACGAACACGCCCGATCACGACTTCCTCATCGACCGTCATCCCGAGCACGAGCAGGTCCTCATCGTGAGCCCGTGCTCCGGCCACGGCTTCAAGTTCTCACCCGTGATCGGGGAGATCGTGGCCGACCTCGTGACCAGGGGCGCTTCGCGTTTCGACCTGACGCCCTTCTCGCTCGAACGATTCCGCTGAGCCGGCCGCTTGCACCCGGGGGCCGGGTCCGCTACGGTGACGCCCTTCCAGACACGGGGGCACGATGAAGGGCAATGCCCCCACGCTCGCGCGTGGGGTCCTGGTGATGGCCGCGATCCTGGGCGTCACCGCCGCCGCCGTCCTGGCCGATGCCCTGCGGACGGGCGTTCCCCTCTCGCGGCTGGCCGCCTTCGACGCAAACGAGGCGCGGAACCTCATCAACGCCTTCAGCCGCGCCGGCAACCAGCTGGTGGCGGTGGTGTTCACGACCGTCTCCATCGCCGTCCCCCTCACCGCGAACATGTACTCGCTGAAGTTCCTCGAGTTCTTCCTGAAGGACCGCGTGAACTCGGGGATGCTCCTCTTGGCGGCGACGGTGGCGCTCAACACGATCCTGGTCCAGTACGCCACCAAGGACGACTTCGTCCCCATGCTCGCCCTCAACGTCCATTTCGCGCTGCTCTCGCTGGCCTTCATCCTCCTCTTCCCTTATCTCTATTACCTGTTCCGTTTCCTGCATCCCAACACCCTCCTCGAACGGCTGGCCGGCGAGTGCACCCACCACCTCGACCTGGCCGCGCGGCGGCCCCGGGACCTCCCGGAGCACCGGCGTCACGTGTCGGAGAGCTTCGAGCACATCGCCAACATCGCCGTGCGCTCCGTGGACCGCCTCGATCGCAACACCGCCATCGAGTCCGTCCACATGCTCGAGACCCTGGCCGGGCGCTATCAGGCGGTCAAGCCGCGCCTGCCCGCCGCCTGGTTCGAGGCCGAGAAGGAGCTGTTCCTCAGCTTCTCCTCCGCGGCGGTGGACGAAGCGAACGCCAGCCGGAGCTGGGTGGAGATGAAGCTGCTCTCGCAGCTCCGCCAGACGCTGGGCTCGGCCGTCACGCGCATGCACGACGTGACGAGCGCGGTGGCGAAGGCGCTCCGGCGCTTCGGCCAGGCCGCGAGCGTCCGCTCGGATCCGCGCCTGCGGGAGCTGACCGTCGAGTACTTCAACACCTTCATCCGGCGGTCGCTGAACACGCGCGACGTGCGCTCGGTGTTCATCCTCTTCGACCAGTACCGCATCCTGGCCGACGAGTTCCTCGCGGACGACCCCGAGCTGGTGCTCGAGATCGCGTACTACTTCGCGTATTACGGCCAGATCGCGCGTGAGATGCAGCTCCCCTTCGTGGTGGACGCCGCCGCCCACGACCTGGGTGCGCTGGTACGGGAGGCCTGGCACGCCCAGTCCCCCATCGCGGAGCGGCTGCTGGAGTCCTTCCTCCGTTATGACGGGGCGGGATCGCTCGGAGTGGCCAAGGCGCAGGCCATCCTGGGCAGCTACTTCATCATGACGGACCGCGGCGCGGCCGCGGCGCAGGTCGGCGAGCGCCTGCGTCAGCTCGACGCGCAGAAGCTGGACCGCCTGGGAGCCGAGCTCCTGGCCGTGCGGCGCGAGAAGTACTGGGAGGTCAACGAGCGCCGGATGAACATGGAGTACGTCCCCGACGCTCAGCGCGAGCGGCTGCGCGAGTTCCTGGCCGCACTGCGCTAAGTCACTGATTCCAAGCCTACTCCGAACGACCGTTCCCTCCCCGACGGGCCCGATTCTTGCTGTAGACAGTCCCAAGGCCGGGCCACGTCCCGAAACGGTTCGGGAAGGCTGGGGCCGGTCGGAAAGGCGGCCATGGATCCAGACCGCATCCACCTTCCCGCTCCCGGGATGACGCCCCGCAATGGCGACCGACGCCGGCAGGATCGCCGCGCGCATGGGCGCGTGGGCAAGGAGGACCGGCGCCGCCGGGACCGAAGGCGCGGCGCGGTGGGAGGGCTTCTCCTGACCGGCCTCGGACTCGCCGGAGCCATGCACGCACGGGGCGGCTCCGAACGCTCGACCGACGCCGTGACATCCCAGGAGGCGGGCCCGACGCCCCTGACCGCACAACCCGACGAGGCCACCGGGTCCGTGACGCCGATCGGGGAAGCGACGTCCACGGAACCGTTCGAGGACATCATTCGCGAGGCGGCGCTGAAGTACGGCGTGGACCCGGACCTCGTGCGCGCGGTCATCCGCACGGAGTCGAACTTCAATCCCCTCGCCAAGTCGCGGGCCGGGGCCAAGGGCCTCATGCAGCTCATGCCGCGGCTGGCGAAGGAGCTCGGCATCTCGGACCCGTTCGATCCGCGCGAGAACGTCCTCGGCGGCACGAAGTACCTGAGCAAGCTGCTCGATCGCCACGACGGCGACGTGAGCCTCGCCCTGGCGAGCTTCAACGCCGGACCGCGGAACGTCGCGCGTTATCGCGGCATCCCGCCTTTCAAGGAGACGCGCGGGTACGTCAAGAAGATCACCGGCCTGCTCGCGGACAGCACGACCGCCAGCAGCGACCGCGGACGCGGCGCCGCCGACTAGGACCGCCGCGGGAACGCTCCCGCCAGGATGTCGGCCGTGAGCTGGGCCTGCAGGCGGACGTTCCTCTCGATGATCTCCAGGGCGCGGGTGCGGGTCGCCTCGTCGAGGTTGCCCGTGCGCAGGAGGTGCGCCCACCCCATGATCGCGGTCAGCGGCGTGCGCAGGTCGTGCGACAGCGTCGCCAGCAGATCCTCGCGCGCGCGAAGCTCGGCCTCCATTTCCGGCGGGACGGCACCCTCGTGGAGCTCGAGCGTGAAGCCGGGCTCGCTCGGGACGTCCTCGGCGCTGGGGGGCAGAAGGCCCACGACGAAGCCGGCGCGAACGCGCGAGCCGTCGCGCCGCACCCGCCAGCCGTCGTCCTCGGCGCGCCCGTCGCCGCGGGCTGCGGCGAGCAGGCGCTCGGGCCACCCCGTGCGGCGCTGCTCGGCCGGATACAGATCCGCAAGCGCGTATCCGACGAGCCCACCGGGGCCGTAGCCGAGAAGGCCCTCCGCCGCGCGGTTGGCGAGGCGGATCCTTCCCACCGCGTCGAGGAGCACGAGCCCCCGTCCCACTCCGTCCAGGAGGCGGCGGGCCAGGCCCTCTTCCTCCGCGTCGATTCCGGATCCCTCCATTCGCTTGCGCCTCCCCTTCCGGAACCGCACGGGCGTGTCCCGTGCTACCGCCCCTCGTTGTAACCCTGCCGGCAGGACTTACAGGAAGGCGTTCAGGCCAGGGCCTTGCGGCCCTCGACGTAGGTCTTGAAGCGGTACAGGTCCTCTTCGACGCGCTTCTCTGGATCGGTGACGAGCCCCGCGAGCGTCGCTCCGCCCTTGCGGGCGGGGACCACCCACTGGATCGTGAGGTTGACCTGCGTCTGGCCATTGCCCAGCTCGACGAACGTGACCTGGCCACTCGTCTTGATCGGGCTGCCTTCGCGGCTGTGCCATGCGATGCGCTTGTCGGGCTCGAACATCGTGGTCTCGGCGTCCCATTCGACGCTCTTGCCCACTGGCCCCTCCATCATCCAGTGCGTCGAGCCATCCGGCCGCTTCTCGACGGATTTGATGTTCTTCATGAAGTGGGGGAAGTTCTCGAAGTTCGACCAGGCCTCGAAGACCTCTTCGACGCGGGCCCCCACGATGATGCTCTTGGTCGCCTGCTCGGGCATGGATTCACCTCCCAGACGGGACGGCACGGCTCCCTCCTCGAAATGTTGCAACGGCCATGCCGCCGGGCCGGGGGCTCGACTTTTCGTTGACTTCGGGCCATCTGGTCGATAGATTCAGACCAGTCGCTCATCCACCCGGCCACCCCGGCCGGGCACGCATCCACCCTACGCTCAGGGAGGACCCTCATGTTCGAGAAAGACGATTCCGCTTCCACCGCACTCATTTCGTTCCTGCTCGGCGGTGTGGCCGGCGCGGCCCTCGCCGTCCTGTTCGTGCCCACCACGGGCCCCGAGACGAGACGCCTCATCAGCGAAGGCGTCCGTGACGGCGCGGAGCGCAGCCGGGCCCTCGCCCGCCGTGGCAAGGCCGCCCTCGACGCCGCCGGCCGCGCGGTGACGGGCGCGGTTCACCCGGCCCCCGGCAATGGTCAGGAGCTCGGAGAGGTCGAGCGCGTTCCCGAGCCAGGCCTGCCCTCCACGAGCGGCGGCCCCGGCTTCGTGGGCCCCGCCTGAACGCATGGGCAGCCCTCTCGTCGTCGTCTTCCTGGCCGTCATCGCGCTGACCGCCCTGCTGCAGGCGGGCTTCGTGGCCGCGATCGCCTTCGGACTCCGCGTCGGCAACCAGAAGCTCGACCAGTTCGAGGAGACGTTCGAGACCGGCGTGGTCCCGCAGATCCGGAATGCGGCCAGGCTCACGGAAAAGGCGGCCGAGATCGCGGAGAAGAGCCTGGCCCAGGCGTATCGCGTCGACGGCATGGTGGCGGGCGCGTCGCGGAAGGCCGAGCGCTACATGGACGAGGCCGCGGTGAAGCTGGAGAACGCGGCCACGCGCGCCGCGATGAAGATGGACTCGGAGCTCGCCGTCCGCGCGGACCGCGTTCGCGAGCACCGCGTCTTCCGCAAGCTCTCCAGCGCGTCGGCCTTCATCGTGGGCCTGCAGCGCGCACTCGAGGTCTGGCAGGCGACGGCGACGGCCCGCGCGGCCGAAGAGGGCGAGGACGACATGGACACGGGCGGCGATCCGCCTCCGGATCCCAGCCCGGCCTGAGGCCTAGACCATCGCGGAGCGGCGCACGCCGCCGCGATGGGCCCGATAGAACTCGACCAGGCGCCCGACGTAGGAGGGCAGGGGCGGGCAGACCAGCCCCAGGGCCCCCAGATCGCCGGTGGCCACCGCGGTGTCGTAGCGGCAGGGGTTGTCGAAGTAGTCGAGGGTCTCGACCGGCATCCCGAAGTACCGCTGGACGAGCCGGGGCGCGAACATCGCCTTGGCCACGCGCTTCGGCACGGGCAAGTAGACGAAGCGCTTGTGCAGCTCGCGCGCGAAGAGTTCGCCCACCTCGAACACGGAGAGCGGACTGGGGTCGGCGAGGTGGTACGTCCGCCCCCGCGAAGCGGGCGAGACGGAGAGCCGCGCGAGCGCCTCCGTGACGAAATCGATGGGCACCACGTTCGCGGGGTTGAAGCCCGACCCGATGCGGAAGAAGATCCCCGGCGAGGGGGTCTTCTCCATCGCGGTCAGCGTGAAGTAGGGCCCGTCGAACTTCCCCGTCTCGCCCGTGCGCGAGTCCCCCACCACGATCGAAGGCCGGTAGGTGGTCACGGGCAGGCCCGAGCGCGCCACCTCCATCTCGGCCAGGAACTTCGTCTCTTCGTAGTGGTTCTTGAAGGACTGCCCCACGTCGAGGTCGGTCTCGTGGAACACGCCGATGGCGGTGCCGGAGACGTAGCAGGTCGAGACGTAGTGGAGGCGCTCCAGTCGCGGGCACTCGGCCAGGAAACGGACGACGTTGCGCGTGCCGTGCAGGTTGACGCGGAGGCCCAGGTCCCGGGGCACGGCGAGGTCGTAGACGGCGGCCAGGTGATGGGCCGCGGTCAGGCTGCTCTTCAGGGCCTGGGCGTCCGCGGCGGCGAGGCCCAGACCCGTCTCCGTGATGTCGCCGATCACGACGTCGACCCGGCCGCGCGCCTCGGGATGCGCCGCTTCGATCTGGGCGAGCCCTTGACGGGCCGAATCCAGGAAGCGCGACTGCACGAGGCAGCGGAAGCGGGCTTGCGGGGACAGCTCCATGAGCCGCGGCAGCAGCCGCATGCCTATGAAGCCCGGAAACCCCGTGAACAGAACGGCGCCCGACTCGGACCCCTGCATTGCGAAACCAAGTCTAGCGATTGGGAGGCGCTTCTGGGAAGGACGAGCCGACCTGGCCCCAGCGTCCTATCTGTCAACCGTGTCGATCGATCTTCGTTTCTGGCCGCGCGTACATCGTCACCGATGCCGGCAGCGGCCGCCCCGCGGGCATCCGCGGATCGGGCACGGGCGCTCCGGGAGTCAGACGCAGCGGGAGCACGCCCGCCCAGTAGTCCAACCCGTAGTCCTCCTCGTCGTCGAGGGGCGGTCCGGTGCGGACCTTGGCCGAGGCTTCCTCGATGGGCAGGCGCAGGACCAGCGTGGCCGCCAGCTCCTTGGCGCTGGGCTCGCGCACTTCCTTCCAGCGCCCGGGCGCGACGTGCTCGACGATCGAATGGAGCGCGTCCCACTTCTCGGTCTCGCCCGTGACGGGCTGGGCGTCGCCGAGCACGACGACGGAGCGGTAGTTCATCGAGTGATGGAAGGCGGAGCGCGCCAGCACGAGCCCGTCCAGGAGGGTGGCGGTGAGGCATACGGGCACGCCACCCTGCAGCGTCTTCAGCATGCGGCTGGCGGCGCTCCCATGCACGAACACGTGGTCGGCCACGCGGGCGTGGATGGTGGGAATCACGAAGGGCTGCCCGTCGCTGACGAACCCGACGTGGCAGATGAGCGCCTCGTCCAGGATCGCGTTCACGGTGGCGCGGTCGAAATGCCCGCGCGCGGGCAGGCGGCGCAGCGTGGTGCGCGGGGTCGGCTCGAGGTCGGACATGCGCCACCGCTCCTTCCGTGATAACGTACTAGTACGTAGTCATGAACGTCTCACTACAATATGGCATCGGCGGCCGCACCGCAAGCGCGCTGGCCCAGAGCGCGGAGCGGGCGATCATGGAGGGCCGGCTGCCGCCGGGCGGCCTCCTGCCTTCGGTACGCGCCCTGGCCGATGCCCTGGGGATCAGCGCGGCCACCGTCGCCGCCGCCTACCGCACCCTGCGCGTGCGCGGCCTCGTGACGGGCGAGGGCCGTCGGGGCACACGGGTAGTGCTGCGTCCCCCGCTCCGTCTGCGCCGGCCCCCCGTCGTGGCACCCGGCGCGCGTGACCTCGCGGAAGGCAATCCCGATCCCGCTTGGCTGCCCGACCTCCGCTCCGCCTTGCGCCGCGCGCCGGGGCCGTCCGGCCTGTACGGCCGGCCCAGTTTCCTGCCCGCGCTGCGGACCCTGGCCGCGCGCCAACTCGGGCAGGACGACATCCCGACGGTCTCCCTCGCCGTGGTCGGCGGCGCGATGGACGGCGTGGAGCGCGTCCTCCAGGCACACCTCCGTCCCGGCGATCGCGTCGCGGTCGAGGATCCGGGCTACGCCGGCGTGCTCGACCTCGTGAGCGCGATGGGCCTCGTGCCCCAGCCCGTCCTGCTCGACGATTTCGGGGCCCGGCCGGAGGCGCTCGAATCCGCCCTTGCCGCGGGGGCTCGTGCGCTCATCCTGACTCCCCGGGCCCAGAACCCGACCGGTGCCGCCTTCGACGAAGATCGGGCGCGCGCGCTGCGCACCATTCTCGATCGCCACCCCGAAGTGCTGCTCGTCGAGGACGACCATGCGGGCCCGGTCGCGGGCACGCCGGCCTTGACCCTCGCCCATCCGCGCAAGGCGCGCTGGGCCGTGGTCCGGTCCGTGTCGAAGTCGCTGGGCCCCGACCTGCGCCTGGCGATCCTCGCTGGCGATGCCACCACGGTGGCACGGGTCGAGGGCCGTCAAGCCCTCGGCGCGGGCTGGGTCAGTCACGTGCTCCAGGCCGCGGTGGCGTCCCTCTGGGCGAGCGCCGCCACCGACCGTCGCCTCCGGGACGCCGCCCAGACCTACACGCGCCGGCGTCGCGCCCTCATCGACGCGCTGGCCCGGCTCGGGCTCGCCGCCCACGGACGGTCGGGTCTCAACGTCTGGGTCCCGGTGCGCGAAGAGGCGGCCACCATCGCCGGCATGGCCGCCGCCGGGTGGGCGATCCGCGCCGGAGAGCCCTACCGCATCCAGAGCCCGCCCGCGGTCCGCATCACCGTCAGCTCGCTCACGCTGGAAGAGGTCCCGCGCGTCGCGGCCGCGCTCGCGGAGACGCAAAGCGCGCGCGGCCGCACCCCCGCGGCGTAACCCCGGCATGTCCTCGGTCCGGCCCGACGAGGCCCTGGAGCGTCGGGCCGGGCCGAGCTTCGTTATTGGCGCCACTCGGGAGGTCCGCACCCCGGCGGTCGGCTACTCTTCGCTGGGCGTCGCTGGCGTCACGGGGCGCGCCATCGACGCCTCACCAGACGGAGACGTCACACGGCGGCGTCTCCGGCCAGGCCAGGGCCGACGGGCAGGCTGGCCGCGACAACGAGCCCGGACCGCGTCGCGGGCGGTCACGCTGGGCCGCGGGGTCACAGCGGCCGAGTGAAGGCACCGCGCATACAACTTCCTCATGGCTGATCGCTGGGGTGGGGCCCCCAGCGCCGTCCTCAATGAGGACATGCGCGGTGCCGTAGCGAGCGCCGCGCAACCCGCGGCCCGTATCGCCCGCGGCGCGCGACCTCGTCGGCGACGCGATTACACGCACGGCGGCTTTGGCCGCACTGGCTTGAACTACCCCGCCGCGGGGCGTATCCTCACACGACTCCGGGCCGTTTTTTCGATGGGAGGCAAGTACTTATGGCCACGCGGACCGCCGCGGACGGGACGCAGAAAGAGCTCTCGTACCGCAAGCGGCTCATCGAGATCGCCAACGCCATCAACTCGGCCGGTAGCATCCAGGACATCCTCGTCGACATCAAGGACAAGATGCTCGACCTCGTGGATGCGGATCGAGTCACCATCTTCGCCCTCGACACGAAGAACCAGGAGCTGTTCTCGCTGGTCAAGGCCGGCCACGAGGTCAAGGAGATCCGCGTCGCCAAGACCTTCGGCTCCATCGCGGGGTTTACCGCCCTCAGCCGAAAGACCGCCAACATCAAGAACGCATACGACCCTTCCGAGCTCACCCGCCTTCATCCGAACCTCAAGTTCGATTCGCGCTGGGACAAGGCGGGTGGCTTCCGCACCGGCCAGGTCCTGGCCACGCCCATCCTGTTCGAGAAATACCTCCTCGGCGTCCTGCAGCTCATCAACAAGCGCGGCGGCGGCGCGTTCTCGCCCAAGGACGAGGAAGCGGCCGAGGAGCTCTCGAAGATCCTCGGCATCGCCTTCTACAACCAGCATCGCGCGGCGCGCTCCAACAAGCCCTCCAAGTACGGCTTGCTCGTGGACAAGGGCCTCGTGTCGGAGAAGGACCTCGAGAACGCGATCGGCAACGCGCGCATCAACCAGATCGACGTCTCCAAGGTCCTCATCGAGGACCTCAAGATCCCCAAGGACGAGATCGGGCGGGCCCTCACCCAGTTCTTCAACACGCCCTTCGCCGACCTGGCCGGGCGCATCATGCCCCCCGACGTGAAGGAGCGCCTCACCCCCGAGTTCCTGAAGAAGAACATGTGCGCGCCCATCGAGAAGAAAGAGGGCACGCTCACGGTCGCGGTGGAGGACCCCTACGACCTGACCCGCCTCGACGCCATCAAGGCCATGAACCTGGCCCCGCGCCACGACTTCGTGGTCGCGCTGCGGCAGGACATCATGCAGTACATCAACGAGAACTACGGCGGGGTCGGCGGCGGCCCGGCGGTGCAGGAGGAAGACCTCGGCCGCATCATTATGGAGCTGGGGTCGGGCGAGGAGGACGAGGTCGAGGGCGACGAAAAGGCACCCGAGCCCGAGATCGACGAGACGGACAGCGGGATCGTCAAGCTGTGCAACCAGATCATCATCGACGCCTACAACAAGGGCGCCTCCGACATCCACGTGGAGCCGTACGGCAAGAACGCACCCACGGTGGTGCGCCTCCGCGTGGACGGCGACTGCACGAAGTACATCGACATCCCGCCCGCCCACCGCAACGCGGTGGTGCAGCGTTTCAAGATCATGTCCAAGCTGGACATCTCCGAGAAGCGCAAGCCGCAGGACGGCAAGATCCGCTTCAAGGGGCCGATGGGGGTGATGGAGCTGCGCGTCGCGACCATCCCCACCTCGGGCGGGAACGAGGACGTGGTCATGCGCCTCCTGGCCGCCTCCAAGCCCCTGCCCCTCGAAAAGATGGGCTTCTCCGACCGGAACATCGCGGAGTTCAAGACCATCCTCCAGAAGCCGTACGGCATCTGCCTGGTCGTGGGTCCCACCGGATCGGGCAAGACGACCACGCTGCACTCGGGCCTCGGCTTCATCAACACCGTCGACATGAAGATCTGGACCGCGGAAGACCCCGTCGAGATCACGCAGGCGGGGCTGCGCCAGGTGCAGGTGCACCCCAAGATCGAGTTCACCTTCGCGGTGGCCATGCGCGCGTTCCTGCGCGCCGACCCCGACGTGATCATGGTCGGTGAGATGCGCGACCACGAGACGGCGGCCACCGGCATCGAGGCCTCGCTCACCGGCCACCTGGTGTTCTCCACCCTGCACACGAACTCGGCGCCGGAGACGATCACGCGTCTGCTCGACATGGAAATCGACCCCTTCAACTTCGCGGACGCGCTCCTCGGCATCCTGGCCCAGCGCCTCATCCGCACCCTTTGCAAGGACTGCAAGGAGGAGTACGCCCCCACCCAGGAAGAGTTCGCGGAGCTGATGGAGAGCTACGGGCTCGAGTACTGGGACACGCTCGGCATCCGCTACTCCCCGCAGTTCAAGCTCTATCGGCCCAAGGGCTGCTCGAAGTGCAACAACACCGGCTACAAGGGCCGCATGGGCATCCACGAGCTGCTGGTGGCCACGGACGAGATGAAGCGCAAGATCCAGAAGCGCGACCCCATCGAGGAGCTGCGCAAGCAGGCCATGCGCGACGGGATGACCACGCTGCTGCAGGACGGGATCCAGAAGGTCATCCGCGGCGTGACGGACTTCAAGCAGGTGCGCGCGGTGTGCATTAAGTAGAGAAGTATTGAGTCAGGGGGGGCACTCACGCGGCATACGCGATGGGCGTTCGCGACCCCCCCTGAAACCCCCCTCGCACGTCGCCGCCGCTGCGCGGCGCCGCCGTGCTCTGCGGTCGGCTGCCCGCTGGCCCGCTGGCCCGCTGCCCCTGTGCTATTTCCCCGCTGGCAGCGCGAAAGCCACGATCGCGTCGCCCGTGCCGAAGGGGCCACTGCCGCCGGCGGCGATGGCCACGAACTGGCGGCCGCCCGCTTCGTAGGTCATCGGCGTCGCGCGGGCGCCCGCGGGCAGCGGCGCGCTCCAGAGGACGCGCCCCGTCTCCACGTCGAAGGCGCGGAACATGCGGTCCAGGGTCGCCCCGACGAACACGAGGCCGGAGGCGGTCACGATGGGTCCGCCGAGGTTCGGCGAGCCCGAGTCGGCCGGGGCCGGGGGCGCGCCTTCCTTCAGCGTGGGCATGGTGCCAAGGGGCACGTCCCACAGGATGCGCCCCGTCTCCAGGCTCACCGCCACCAGCGCGCCGAAGGGGGGCCGCGTGCACGGAAGGCCCGTGGGCCCGATCAGGAGGCGGCGCCGCATCACGAAGGGCGTGCCTTCCATCCGCGCGTACTCCCAGTCCGTGAGGCCGCGCGCCGCGTCCTCGCGCCGCAGGCGGTCACCGTCGAACCCTTCGTTTGGAAAGAGCTGGACGACCGCGGGCACGCGGTTGACGGGGACGACCGCGATCTTGCGGGCCGCGTCCGCGGCTACGCCCCCCCAATGCGCGCCCCCGATGTTGCCGGGCACGGCCAGCGTCCCTTCCAGGCTGGGAGGGGTGAAGATGCCTTCGTTCCGCAAGGCCGCGATCTGATCGCGGCACCAGCTTCGTGCCTCCGGGGTCGGGCCCCAGGCGTCGTCGGCGGTGTAACGGTGCGGGCTCAGGGGCGCGGTGACGGCGGTGAAGGGTTGGGTCGGTGAAGCCTCTTCTCCGGCGACGGTGCTGCGCGGCACGGGCCGCTCCTCGACCGGGAACAGGGGCTCCCCCGTCTCGCGGTTGAGCACGAAGAGCATCCCGGTCTTGGTGGCCTGGAGGACGGCCGGAATGGCGACGCCGTTCTTGACCACGGTCGTGAGCGCGGGCGGCGACGCGTTGTCGTAGTCCCACAGATCGTGATGCACGGTCTGGAAGTGCCATACGACTTTTCCCGTGGAGGCGCGAAGGGCGACGATCGAGCTCGCGTACCGGTTCTCGCCCTTCCGCATTCCGCCGAAGTAATCGGGTGCGGGAGAGGACGTGGGCAGGAAGACGAGGTCGCGCTCGGGATCGGCGGCGATCACCGACCACACGTTCGCCCCGCCGGTGCGGGCCGCGCTCCCATCGCGCCAGGTGGCGTGGGCGGCCTCGCGCGCGTCCTGCGGGATGGGGTCGAAAGTCCAGCGGAGGGCGCCCGTGCGCGCGTCGAAGCCGCGCACCTCTCCGCTGGCCGGGGCCAGGCGGCCGTTGTCGGCGATGGCGGAGCCCGCCACCACGATGTCGCCGACCACGGCCGCGGGCGACGTCATCTCGTAGGCCTGGAACTCGAACGGCGACACGCGCAGGCCGCGCCGCAGGTCCACCACCCCCTGCTCGCCGAAGTCCGCGCACGGCCGGCCGCTCTCCGCATCGAGCGCCACCAGGCGCGCGTCGATCGTCGCTATGAAGATGCGGCGACCGCAGACCGCGCCCGCGGCGGCACGGCCGTCCCGCCAATAGCTGACGCCGCGGCTCGCGAAGTCCCCGTAGCCCCGCTCGGGATCGACGCCGGGGTCATGGCGCCACCGCTCACGTCCGGTGGCGGGGTCGAGCGCGATCGCGCGCCCGAGCGGGGTGCTGAGGTACATCGTGCCAGAGATCACGAGCGGCGTGGCCTCGAGCGCGGGTGGGCGGCCCCGGCGCGGCACGACTCCGGCCTCGCCGGTATGGAAGGTCCAGGCCACCTCGAGGCGAGCCACATTCGCCCGGTCGATCTGGGTCAGCGGCGAGTGGCGCGATCCACCCGGATCGCCTCCGTAGGACGGCCAGTCCGAAGGCGGAGGGGCGAGGGGGCCGGCGGCGAGGGGAAGGATGAGAGCACACAGGGCGAGGACGCGCATGGAGGCGCATCATGCCCGGAGGCGGAGCCGGCGTCTACGGCCGTTGCGCGGATTTGAGGGCCTGCCGGGTGCCGGCGATGACCTCACGCGCGTGGGCCTCGCCGCTGAGCACGCCGTTCCAGTCCTTCTGCTCGTAGGCCAGGAACACGACGCCGGCGGACTGGCGTGTGATCTTCATGAGGCTGAGGAGCTGGCCGACCTCTTCCTTCTCCAGGCCCGGCGCCGTGGCCGAGTAGAGCTTCTCGAGGTCGTTGATCTGCTTGTCGAGGTCCGTGTACGCGACCTCCGCGCGCTCTTGCGCGTCGGAGCGGCGGACGAGCGCCTCCTTCTGGGCTTCGGTGGCCAGGGTGGTCGCCTCCTCCGCGACGCGGCGGGCCTCGCGCGGCTGACCGTTGCGCACCAGCTCGCGGGCGCGGTCGCGCTCGTGCTCGGCCTTCTGGAAGACGGGGAGGGAGGCGGCGCCGTAGCTGCGCGCCACGGTGAGGGCGCGGTCCGCCGTCTCGATGCACTGCTCCGGCCGCGGACCCATCACGCCCAGCTCGGTCAGGACCCGCGGGACCACCCACAGCACGGCCGACGCCACGAGGGCGAAGATGGCGATGCGACGCATCAGCCGCAGGGCAATCAGATGACGGTCCGGCCGACGCCTTTCGACCTGCGTGTCCATCGAGGGGCCTTTACTGTAGTGGCCGTCGCCGGCCGGGGCAAACTCGCGCAAGCCCGCATTGTTGCAAGCAACGTGCCTCTCTATAATCCCCAGAATGGCGAACTTCATGGGAGGCAGCGCTCCGGCCATGGCGAACCAGGTCGCGGAGGGGTTCATCCTCCTCAGCGCCAACAACCTGAAAGGGTTCGCAGCCGGGGACCTCAACCTGCTGCGCACGGAGCTGGACAAGCTGCAGCGCGAGGCGCGTTCGGAAGTGCCCCCGGCGGACGACGCGCTCGCCAACCAGGGCCGCAATCGCCGCATCGCACGTCTGCAGTCCGCGATGCAGGTCGTGTCCCACAAGCTCACCGCTCGAAGCTGAGCGTGGCCCAGCCACCACGACGGAGTCGGCCGCCCTCATGAAGCTTCCCCTGTCGGCGCTGGTCGTCCTCGTCGGATACGTCGTCGGCATCACCGCATTCGGCACCTGGCTGGGGCGGCGCGGCCGCTCCGTGCGCGACTACTTCCTGGCCGCGCGCAGCGTGCCCTGGTGGGCCATCGCCACCTGCATCGTCGCCACCGAGACGAGCACGCTCACGTTCATCGGCGCGCCCGGAACCGCCTACCGAGGCGACTGGACGTTCCTGCAGCTCGTCTTCGGCTACATCATCGGACGGCTGCTCATCGCGGTGATCTTCATCCCCGCCTACTTCCGCGGCGAGATCTACACGTCGTACGAGCTGCTGCAGCGCCGGTTCGGGGGCGCCGTGCGCACCGTCTCCGCCGCCATCTTCCTGCTCTATCGCACGCTCGGCGACGGCATCCGGCTGCACGCCGCCGCCCTCGTCCTGGCCGTGGCCGCCGGCATCGCGGAGTGGTGGTGCATCGTCGTGCTCGGCCTGGCCATGATCCTCTACACCGAGGAGGGAGGCGTGGTCGCCACCATCTGGACGGACAGCATCCAGATGTTCGTGTACCTGGCCGGCGCCATCGTCTGTCTCGTCGCCGTGATCCATCGCCTGCCGGCAGGGGGCGTCGACGCGGCCATGGCGGCGGCCCACGCCGCGGGCAAGCTCGCGCTGTTCGACTTCTCGCTCGACTTCCGCGTGCCCTTCACCTTCTGGGCCGGACTCGTGGGCGGGACGTTCCTGACCCTGGCCACCCACGGCACCGATCACTACCTCGTGCAGAGGCTGCTGGTGGCGCGGAGCCAGAAGGACGCCTCCGCGGGCCTGGTGCTGTCCGGGTTCCTCGTGTTCGCCCAGTTCGCGCTGTTCCTCTTCCTGGGCACGCTGCTCTGGGCGCACTACGGAGGCAAGCCCTTCGCGCGCGGGGACGAGGTGCTGCCCACCTTCGTCTCCACCGAGCTGGCCGGTGGGTGGACGGGGTTCATCCTGGCCGCGGTGGTGGCGGCCGCGCTCTCCCCGTCGCTCAACTCGATGGCCTCCACGACGGTGCGCGACTTCTACCTGCCCTACTTCCGCAAGGACGCCTCGGAGGCCCAACAGATGCGCGTGGGCCGCGCGTTCACGGTCGTGTGGGGGATCGCGCAGATCCTGGTCGCGGTGGCCGCGCAGAACATGGATTCCGCACTGCAAGGCGGGCTGGCTGCGCTCAGCTACGCCTCCGGACCCACGGTGGGGGCGTTCCTGCTCGGCGTGCTCACGCGCCGCGCGAATTCGGTGGGCACGATGGTCGGGATGATCGCGGGGCTGACCGTCAGCCTGACCGTCGGGATGCTGGCGCCCTACCTGCTGCACACCGAGGGCGTGGCCTGGACCTGGAATGTTGCGATTGGAGCGACGGCGACGTTCGCGGTGGGGATGATCCTGAGCACGCTTCGCCCAATCCAGGCCGAGCGTACCCCAGCCTGAATTTTTCCGTTTTCCGTTGTCGTTGTTGTTGTCAATACAACAATGACTTCTGGCGTGCCTTGCGGAAGGCCTCGATGGCGGGCAGGTCGGCGGCCACGATGGCGTCCACGGGATCGCCGCGGTCGATGGCGGCGCGCAACGCGCGCGTGCCGACGAGGCGGTCGATGGCGGCCCCCCCACGCAGCCACTCGAACCCGGCCTGGCTCTTCAGGCTGACGAGAAGGCCGACGCCGAGCTTGTAGGGCGTGACCGCGGCCGCATCCTTGATGCCGATCCGGATCCCCGCGCAGGGCAGCCCCGCGTACTTGGGCTCCGGTGCGGCCGCGGAGGCCGCGGGAGTGAACGTCGCCGTCTCGAAGCTGAGGCCGGACGAGGGAAGCGACGGGATGATCGCCTCCGCCTTGAGCCAGGGGGCCCCGATCAGGAGAAACGGCGCATCCGTGCCCCGCCCCTCGGAAGCGTTGGTCCCCTCGAGCAGGGCCGTGCCCGGATAGACGAGCGCGGCCTCCGCGCAGCGGAGGTTCGGCGAGGGCGAGACCCAGGCGCGTCCGGTGTCCGCCCAGGACATCGAGCGCCGCCAGCCCTTCATCGGCACGACGGTGAGGCGCGCGGGCTTGCTCAGGGAGGCGTTGACGAACTGCGCCATCTCGCCCGCGGTCAGGCCGTGGACGAGCGGCCCGGGCGCGGTATTGACGAGGCTCTCCGGGACGGCGTCGCGCGGCTCGCTCTCCGGGCCCTCCACGCGCTCGCCGCCCAGGGGGTTCGGCCGGTCCAGCACCACGAACTCGATGCCGGCGTCCGCGGCCGCCCGCAGGGCGAGGATCATCGTGCTCACGTACGTGTAGAAGCGGACGCCGCCGTCCTGCAGGTCGAACACGAGGGCGTCGAGCCCCTTCAGGTCCTCCGGCGTCGGTTTGGTCTTTTCGCCGTAGAGGCTGACCACGGGCACGCGCGCGAGCGGATCGACGGTATCGCCGACCTTCTCTCCGGCCGCCGCCTTGCCTTGCGCGCCGTGCTCGGGGGCGAAGATCTTCTCGACGTCGACGCCGGCCACGCGCAGCACTTCGACCGCGCGCCGGCCGTCGAAGGTGACGGAGGCGGCATGGGCGATGAGCCCGATCTTCTTGCCCTTGAGCGGCCCGCCCTTCTCCGCCTCGATCTGCTCCAGGCCGACCTTGACCTGGACGGCCGGGGTCGCGCTCGGCTTGGCCTTGGGACTGGGCGAGGCCTGGCGAGCGGCGCCCGCGCCCGGTTGCTCGGGGCCGAGGGAGTCTCCCCCGCAGCTCCAGAAGGTCAGGAGGGCGACGGCCATCATCGCCGGCCCGGTGCGCACGCGGATCTTCATTTCTCGGCGAGCCCCCGCACGACCGCGTCGGCCACGGCGCGCCGGACCTCGCGGATGGCGTTGTTCTCCCGCGTCGGATGGACGCGGTTCGTAAGCAGGATGACGAAGAGGTTGCGGTCGGGATCCATCCACATCGACGTGCCCGTGAATCCGGTGTGACCGAAGGAGCGTGGACCGAAGAGCGACCCCGCCGAAGAATTCTCGCTCGGGGTGTCCCATCCGAGCGCGCGGCTCGAGTCGGGTACGCCCGCGCGCTTCGTGAAGCGCTCCACCGTCTCCCGCGAGACGATGCGCTGGTGCTCGAAGACGCCGCCGTCGAGGAGCATCTGCGCGAAGCGGGCAAGGTCGGAAGCGGTGCTGAAGAGGCCGGCGTGCGGCGCGACGCCGCCCAGGGCGGCCGCGTTCTCGTCGTGGACCTCGCCGCGCAGGACGTGGCCGCGCCAGGGATCGTTCTCGGTGGGGGCGATGCGCGGCCGCAGCTCGGGGCCGGGACGATAGGTCGTGTCCTTCATCCCCAGGGGTCCCAGGACGCGCGCGCGCGCGAAGGACTCGAGGTCCTGCCCGGCCACGCGCTCCAGGATCTCCCCCAGCAGGATGACGCCGAGGTCGCTGTAGACCGACTTCGTGCCCGGCTCGTAGACGAGGTCCATGGCCAGGATGCGCCGGACGTACGCGTCCTTGCCCTTGAGCTCCTTGTACAGCGGCGCCCACCAGTCGATGCCCGACGAATGCGTCAGCAGGTGCCAGACCGTCACCTTGTCCTTGGCCCCGCCGCGAAACTCGGGCAGGAACGCGGAGACGGGCTTGTTGATGTCGAGCTTGCCCTCGTCCACCAGGATCATGGCCATGGTGGTCGTCACCACGACCTTGGTCAGGCTGGCCAGGTCGTACATCGTGTCCGCGCGCACCGGCGCATCGTCGTCGTAGGAGAGACGGCCGAAGGGCTGCAGGTGCGCGAGCACGCCGTCCTTCCCCACCGCCAGCACCGCGCCCGGGAACGCGCGCGCCGCGACCGCCGCCTCCACCACCCGATCGACCTCGGCCATTCCGTCCGGCCGGAATCCGGAATCGGCGGGCGCGGCCGCGCGCAGCGTCATCTCGTGCCTCGGAATCTGCAGCCCGTCGCCGAATGCATAGAATCCGGGAAGCGAGACCGGAACCTTCCCGCTCACAGGATACTCTCCGAAGACCGCCGCCATCGCCGCGCGCTGGCTCGAATCGGCACCTCCGTACGCGCTCACGTAGGCGGAGACCGACGGCACCTGCCGGAGAAGGTACGGGCTGCCGAAGGAGATCAGGACGACCGGCCGCCCCGCCGCCTGCAGGTCGCGCAGCAGCCGCGCATGGCCCTCCGCCATGTCCGCGTTGCCCTTGTAGGCGCTGACGCGCACGAAAGCGGACGCGATCACGTGCGTGAAGCCGGGGGCGGCGGCGAGGATCCGGGCGGCCGTTTCCGGCGAGACTTCGGGTCCGAGCACGAAGGTCTGGGTCGCGATGCGGCGCGCGGCGAGCTCGGCTTCCGGGATGCCGGCGATGGCGTCGTTGCGCGCGTCGCTGGACAGGACGAGATGGAGGATGCGCAGCGGCTGCTCCGCCTGAAGGGGCAGGACCCCGCCCTCGTTGCGGAGGACCGTGATCGATCGGCGGGCCACCTCCAGGGCGTGCGCTACGTCCTCCGGCCGGTCCACCGCCTCCATCGCGGAGGGGTCGACGAGGCGCTTGCGGTCGAGGCCGAGCCGCTCCTTCGCTTCCAGGATCCGCGTCACGGACTCGTCGATGCGCGCCTCCGTCAGGCGCCCCTGTCGCACCTCGCGCACGATGGCCTGGATGGCCACGTCCGGATCGGGAGGGAGGAGGATGAAGTCCGCGCCCGCGCGCACGGCGCGCACGGCCGCCTCGCCCGTCCAGGCCGCGCGCACCCCCTGCATCTCCATGGCGTCGGTGACCATGAGGCCCCGGAAGCCGAGGCCGCGGCGCAGCTCGCCCGCGATGGGCGCGGAGAGCGTGGCGGGCGCCCCCGTGGGATCGAGCGCGGGCACCGCGATGTGACCGAGCATGACGGCATCGACGCCCGCGGCGATGGCGTCGCGAAAGGGGCGCAGCTCGACGCGATCCAGCCGCTCGCGGTCGCCGCTGAGCGTGGCGAGCTGGAGATGGCTGTCCGAGGCGGTGTCGCCGTGGCCCGGATAGTGCTTCACCGTCGCCAAGAGGCCCCCGGCGTGCGCTCCCCCGATGAACGCCGCCGTCATCCGGCCCACGAGCGCCGGATCCTCGCCGTACGAGCGCACGTTGATGATCGGGTTCGCGGGGTTGCTGTTGACGTCCGCCACGGGCGCGAACGCCCAGTGCACACCCAGGGCGCGGCCTTCCCGCGCCGTTACCTCCCCGGTGAAGCGCGCGTCGTCCTCCGATCGCGTCGCCCCCACCGCCATCGCGCTGGGCAGCGGCACCACCCCGCGCCGGATGCGGAAGTTCATGCCGCGCTCCATGTCCGCGGCGATGAGCAGCGGCACGTCGGAGGCCTGCTGCAGGGCGTTGATCTGGGTGGGCAGCGATCCCACCTCGGACTCGAACACGACCACGCAGCCGACCTTGAGCCGGCGCACCTGGTCGAGCAGGGCCTGGAAATCCTCCGAGCGCCGGTGCTGATAGAGGCCGAAGGCGCGCACGCCGATCATCTGCGCGACCTTCTGTTGGAGGGTGAGGCGCGCCAGGGTGCGGTGCGCCCAGCCGTGCGCCGCGGCCGTGGGTCTGGCGTCCACGCGCACGGGAGCGACGGCGTGGCCGCCGCCCAGCACGGCCAGAAGGGCAAGGGCGACGGGGGCGCGCTTCATCGATGATCCCGCGCGCCGAAATCGGCCGCGGCCGGCGCCGCGGCGGGGGCGGGGAACGCGTCGGCGCGCAGGCGATCGAGGTCGGCGGCGGCGAACGACTCGTGCGAGAAGAGGACCACCCCGGAAGCCCCGGCGTCGCGCGCGGCGCGGATCTTCTCGATCACGCTGCCGACGGGCAGCCGCCACGCTCCCACGCCGGCCCAGACGGGTGCGGCGAGGCCCAGCTTCGCGCGTGCCTGCTCGACCTGGCTCCGGAAGATCTTCGTGTCGGGGGTGTAGGCCATGGGACAAACGGCATCGAGGACGCCGCGCGCCATCCAGGAAGGCCACGGCTGGTAATGGTGGTAGAGCGCCTCGGCCTGGTCCGGCACCACCGCCGCGGAGACGATGATGCCCGGACGCGCCTGCCCGCGCCGGTAGCTCCCCCAGGCGTCGGGATCGAGCGACGGTCCGGCCAGGAGGTCCCCGCCCCCGCGCGAGGCGCGGAAGGCCTCGAGGGCGGCGCGCGACCAGTCGTACTCGGAGCTCGGATAGCGAACGAAGTCGAGGTGCAACCCGTCCACGGCATAGCCGCGCACGAGCTCGGAGACGACCTGCTCGAGATGAGCCCCCGCTCCCGGAGCGGACGGGGAGAGGTAAAGCCCTTCCGTATCGCCCGGGTCCCGATAGCGCTCGATGAGGGGGATGAGGCTCGCGGGCGGCGCGCCCAGCGCCTCCCGCGCCGCTTCCCTCGGCACCATGAGCCAATCGGGGTGGCGCACGGCGACGTGGTTAGGGGGCAGGGGGAGGCCGAAGTGCGCGGTGAGGAGCACGTTCACCCAGGCGTGCACCTGGAGGCCGCGCTGGCGAGCGCGCGCAAGCAGGCGCGCGAACGGATCGAAGTCCGCGGGCTGGCCCCGAAGGAGCTCGCTGCGCTCCACCACGCGCGATGCGTAGAAGGCATCCCCGCGGCCGCGCACCTGGACGAAGAGCGCATTGAACCCAGCGCGAGCGGCCCCGTCCACGACCTGATCCACGGATTCCGGGGTCAGGAGGCCCGTGCGGACGACCCACAGGCCGCGCATCTCCGGCGGGGGTGGGATCGATGGAAGGGCAGGCCCGGCGAGGAAAAGGGCGAGGAGGACGATCATCCGGTGGACGAATCGTACCACGCAGGCTGGGACGGCTGAACGGACGGAGACGGGCACGGAGAGGGAGACGGGAACGGCGAGGGTCAAGGAACGGGGGTCACCGTCATGCGCTCGACGCTGACACCCTGCTCCGCCGGTTCCCCGCGGCGATTCCACGTGGGGGCGTCGAGGCGCACGCTCACCACGCCCTCCTTGTCCGGAGCGGCACGCAGGCGGAAGGGCGCGATCACACGCGACAACGTGAACCGGCTCTCCTGCTCGTCGGGAGTGGTGACGCGCACCACCGGCGCCTCGTGGGGCGAGGGCGCGGGCGAGCCCATCCAGAGCGTGACCTCGTAGGACGCCGCCGGCGCGGTGGGACGGACGCGCAGCCAGGCACGGTGGCGCGTCCAGCGATGGTCGCGGAACGGGTTGGAGAACCCGCGCGCCGCGCCGTAGTCGCCTGCCCCCAGCCGGATCTCGTCCGCGACGGGAGGAGGCAGTTCCCGCCAGGCCACCTCGAGGGCCAGCCAGGGATCGACGTTCCACGAGAATGCGTTCGCGTCCTCGACCGCGGGCTGGACTTCAGCGGTGCGTCCGGCCGCGGCCAACAGCGCGGGCCGCACCACCGTGGGCACCCAGACGTACCCCTTCCGGTCACGGGCCGTGTCATAGGCCGCCAGCGCTCCGGCGGCGTCGCCCTGGCGGGTCAGGGCGCGCCCGTAACGGAGCCATGGGCGCGCGGCGACCGGATCCGCGCGCACGGCATCGTCCAGGTACCGCTTCGCGGCCGCCGGATCGCCCTTCTCCACGGCCCCGCGCATCGCGCGCAGCGCCGGCAACGAACGCAGGGCCCGCCCCGCGGGCGCGACATAGGGCGCGACCACGAGCGCCACCAGCGCTCCCCCGAGGCCCAGGGCCAGCCGGACGCGCCCGCGCGACCCCTCGCCGCGCGCAAGCAGGGCCCAGCCACCGGCGGCGCCCGCCAGCGCGAAGGGCAGGAGAGTGCTCCGGTACCGGATCTCGTTGTGGAAGAGGACGACCACCATCAGCAGGTAATACGCCGTCCAGGTGGCGATCAGTCCCCGCGCCGGCGAGGGCCGGCCGGCGATCAGGAACACGGCGAACAGCACGACCGCGGGCAGCACGATGAGGTCGTCGAGGACGAGCAGCGCCGCATGGCGCCACGCGGGCATCGGCTCCTCGACCACCAGGAGCAGCTGCAGGCCGTCCGGGCGGATGAGGTGAAGCAGGTTGCGCCAGGCCTTCTCGATGAACGCTCCGGGCTGGCGCGCGATCCCGCGCCAGGCCATCCGCAGCGCCATGTCGCGCTGCTGGGCCAGCGTCGGCTGCGAGCGGATGAGCGCCTCCTGTCGCACGCGCCGCTCGCCCTCCACGAACGTGTTGTCGTCGTACAGGTTGTAGACGCCGTTGGTCTCCACGGGGATGAAGTCGCCCGTCACGATCGCGTTCCGGATCGTCCAGGGCACGACGGCGGCCGCGGCCGCGGCGCCGATCACGACCGCCCGCATCAGCGCCGCACGGTCGCGTCCCACCTGCCAGCGCCACAGGCCGGCCAGCGGCACGAAGGCGGTGCTGACCGAGCGCGCGAGCGAGGAGAGGCCGAGGAGCAGGCCTCCAGAGGCCGCCCTCCATTCGCCGCGGCGGTGCTCCACCTCCTCGATCAGCATCACGATACCGGCGAGGAGGAGGATGTTGCTGATGTTCTCCGTGAGCGTGGTCGTGCACTGCTCGATGGCATGGAAGTTCACGGCATAGGCGACGCCGGCCCACGAGCCGCGCGGTCCCGCCACGCGCCGTCCGAGCTGGCCGGTGAGGACCGCGGACAACGCATCCAGGCCGATCTGGACGAGCTGGACGGCCAGGAGGTGGGGACCGAACATCGCCATGATCCCGGCCAGGAAGACGTAATACAGCGGGGCGATCGTCCAAGGACCCAGCCACAAGTGCCAGGCATCGCTCGTCCACACGAAGCGCCAGGGATCCGGGTGCTCGAGGATGGCGAGCGCGCCGTGAAAGTAGTTGTAGGGGTGCGAGTAGAGGAGGGGCTCGTCCGCCCCGAAGAGGAACAGGAGGCGCGCGGCCACGGCCAGCAGCGCGGTTCCCGCCCACCATGGAATGCGGCGGGCGGGCCGCGCGAGCATGGACATCGGCGCGGGGATGCTATCATGCCGGCTTGGAAATGCTGACGGCTCTTGGGCTAACGGGGACCTTGCTCGCCGCGCTCGCCCTTCC
>WNFM01219967.1_pt1 | contig 53535 bp, 54 predicted proteins | sample 5400271 | NCBI WGS metagenome assembly WNFM01 (sample SAMN13153352, study PRJNA577476) | soil metagenome | isolation source: 60 cm saprolite on Douglas fir-dominated hillslope | place: USA:California | collected 2013-09-17
GCACCCCGCAGTTAGGTCATAGGCGATCAGCCGCACAGCGCAGGCTCTCACCTGCGGAAACACTCCCAAGATCAACTTAGCCAGGAAACTCGGGCTAGGGCGGTGATCGTGTACGTCTGCCGGGTTTGCTCAGGCGGCCTTTGGTCCATCGCGTCGATCTGCCCGCGGCGCCCGGCGAACCGCTGCCTGAGTTCATCCCGGCTGGCGCGCAGCCGGCACACCGTCACCGCGGCCTGCGGGATCATGTCGGCGTGCACGCCGTGGGCGGCGTCGACGACGCCAGACACGATGACACACCGGGCGCCCGCGGCCCGGAAATTCGCCACTACCGAGCCAAGGTTCTGCGCCTTCATCCGGTGCAGTCCCGGATCCGACGCGGCCTCGGGGTAACACATGCCCAGCTGGTCAATGTCGACGTAGCCGGTCTCGATCCCGGCCCGCGTGAGCTGGGAGAAGATCTCCCGCCGACCGTGGTCTTGCCGACTCCAGGCGGGCCGCACAGCCACAAGACGGGGATCAGATCGCCGGTCACCGGCCCGTCGTCTCATACGACAGGATTGCGAGCGTAGCGAAGGCCGGCGCGGCGACAGACGCCATAGTCGTGATTGTTGCGGGCCGCCACCTTCGTGTCGACGGAATTAGCCGGCTGTCATAGAAATCCCTGCCCCGCCGGAACCCCGCCGAGCAGACACCACGGCAGCCAACGCGGACCGCAGACCAGATTCAGACAGACGAACCTTCGAATCCAGCCGGGCTCAGTGAGACAAGCCACCGATCCCGGACACCTGACCCAGTTACGTGGCGGACAAGCCGCAACAGGATTGGTTCGGCGGGACATGTAGCCGCATGTCCACCTCGTCATGTCCGCCATGGTCAGGCGCAAGATCGGCTGGGTCAGCTCCAGGCTGAGCTGGCCGCCATCACGCGCAGGAGAAGCGAGGAGAGGGATGCTCAACAAGCACTACGGGAACCCGGCATCGCTGGTGTTCGCGTGTCCGAAATGCAATGCCGCGCCCGGTGTCATGTGTTCAGGAGCGGCCAGGCCGAAGACCTACCCCTACACGATGCGAAAGCCGCGACAGCAGCTGGCGGAGATGCCGCAGGACCGGCTCGAGTGGGACCGGCGGATGGATCTAGTCAGCGCCGCCCTCGGCGTGCCCAGGTGACCCGTCAGTGGTTGCGCAGGAAGAAGAACGGGCCAGATAGCAGGCTCCGAGACCGCCGCCAATTTGTGACGCAGCGCCCCACTTGCGGCAGAAGCGGATGTCCGGACGCGTCTTCCGGTATGCCAGTGAGTCACTCGCCGACAAAACGCAGAATGGCCCTCACCACGTCGCCGAGCGGCATGGTCGTTGAGATCTCGTGATCGGCTACCTGGCGTAGCAAGGGCTCGACGTTCTGGGTGTCGCTGAGCACGCGGCCGAGGTCACCCCGTGTCTTGCCAAAAGGGTTGCAGGTCCTGTCCGCCAGTCGCTGCGTCATGGTCTGGATTGGGGCGCTCAGCAGGATGATGCGGTCGAACTGCGGATGGAACCGGGCCTGGTTCTCCTCGCAGCCGGCCACGAACAGCACGTCGGCGTCCTCGGTGGCTAGGAGGATGGCGATGGCATCTTCCCGCCACCTCTGGCGGCCATCGGGCAGTTGCTCGCACCACCCGTCGTCGGTGTCGATGGCCTTGTACCCGAGGTCGGCCAGTGCGTGGATGACGCTCGACTTGCCGGTTCCTGACATTCCGGTCAGCAGGACCCGCTTCATGCTCGGTAGCCTACGAGCGGTAACCGGCAGCTCAGGTGACCGCAACGTGCCGGGCGGCCCGGACGAGCACAGCGGCGTGAGCGGAACTGGCGTGGCCACCTGGCTGCCAGGCTGATACTCGCCTACCCACGACTATGGCGACAATCATGAAGAGTTATCTGCGACCTGGGCCGTACCCCTCCGGCGAGCACAAGGGCGAGCTGGCGCTGGTCCGCGCGGTCGCCCGCCAGCTCGGCGACATCGGGCTGCGGTTCCGTACCCTGTTCCGGCGCCTGGGCGGCGGCCTCGACGGACCCGGCGGGTTCGGTGACGCCGATGCCTGGTACTGCATCCTGGAGGGCCCCGCCGAGGTCGCGGTGGCCGAGGCGCAGGCCCGGGCGCTGGTTGACCTGCTGGCCAGCTACGCGGCGCGCCCGCCTTCCGGGCCCGGGCAGGCCGGCCCCGGTGAACGCAGGGAGATCCTGCTGGCGGTGGACGAATTCAGTGCCGTCTCACGCAGGCTGCCGGTCTGGCAGCTGTACGAGCGAGCCCGATCGCTGGGCCTGGCCGTGCAGGTGTCCGCCCAGTCCTGGCCAGGCCTGGCGGCCGATGAGGACGAGCGGTACCGGATCGCCGCGTCTGCCGACGGCGGCATCTGGCTGCTCCGCACCCCGCATCCCGAGCCCGCCGCGGCCCTGGCCGGAACCCGGAAGGTCACCGACACCACGCGGCGCCTGCTCGGGATGGGTGTGTGGGGTCATCAGGGGACCTCGCGGATGCGGCTGGCCCCGGTCGTCGACCCGGCGCGGGTCCGCGCGCTCGACGTCGGCCAGGCCGCCTACATCTACCGCGGCGGCGTCACCTACGTCCAGGTCAAGCGGCTGGTGGCACCGCCGGCGGCGCTGTCGGCCCTGGGCGTCAGGCCCGGGTGGCCGGGCGCTGCCCCCGCGGCCGCGCAGCAGCCGCCCGGTGCCCCAGCCGGCCCACGGCCGCCGCCTGGTCCCCCGGCCAGCCCGCAGCCGCCGCCACCCGGACCCCGGCCCGGCGCACAGCCTTCACCCCGCCCCCAGCCAGCGCTTCCCGATGTGGGGCCGCTGCCGCGCTGCGGACCCGGTTCGGCCGCGGCGAGGCCCTGGCCGACCTCGGCGTCGTCCCGCCGCCGGCGCGCGGCACTAGCAGGCCGCGCTCCGCTGCGGCCCGGCATCCGGGCGCTCTTCCCCGGGCGGCGGCGCGGCTGGCCGGGCGGGCCCGGCGGGGGCGCCCGCTCCGGCTGGCGCTGCGGATCCTGGCCGCGGCCGCGGCGAGCGCGGCCGCGGTCGCCGCCGCCGGACCGCATCCCGCCGCGCCCGCGCTCGTGACCGGTGTGGCCACCTGGCTCGTGCTGACCGCACGCCACGATCTCGCCCCGCCCAGGTAGCGGGTTCAGGACGCTGCGCTGAAGTCCCGCTCGAGGGCTTGCCCGGCGACCGGGACGCCAAGCTGCAGCACCAGCCAGATGCGCCTGGAGTCCGCCAGCAGCTCCGGCTCGGCCAGCGGATCGCCGTCGACGATCAGCAGGTCGGCGAGCTTTCCCTCCTCGACGGTGCCGACGTGCTCGCCAAGGCTGAGCGCCAGCGCAGCGGTGCTGGTGGCGGCCGCCAGTGTCTCAGCAGGGGTCAGCCCGTGGAAGATCATCCGCTGGACCTCGAGCGCGACGCTGATCTCCATGTCGCTGCCCAGGGCGATCTTGACCCCGGCGTCGCGCGCGGCCCGCATCGAGGTCGTGCCGTGTTCCAGGTTCTGATCGGCGAGGTCGACCAGCTCGGGAGGCATCTCGGGCACGCGCTCCGCCTTGGCGGGGTCGACGGCGTTGCCCAGGCCGGCCATCCAGTAATAGCCGGACAGGGTTGGCACGAGCACCTGGCCGCTGGCGGCCATCGCGTCGAGCAGGTCGGGCCTCTCGTGCAGGAAGATGCCGTGCTCGACGGTGTCCGCGCCGTGCCTGACCGCCGCCTCGCACCCGCCGAGCCCTTCGGCGTGCGCGGACAGCCGGTAGCCCATCCGGTGCGTCTCCTGCGCCACGGCGTCCAGCTCGGCCTCCGTGAGCTGCAGCGGGTCCGGATCCTCCATCTCGTTCGACCGGGCGCCGGTGGTCATGATCTTGACGAAGTCGGCCCCGGCGCGGATCTGCTCGCGGACCGCGCGCCGCATGTCGTCGGGCCCGTCAGCCTCGCGGTACATGGTGCCGTAGAACCGGCCGCCGGCCGCCGTGGCCGAGATGATCTTGCCGCAGGTCAGCAGGCGGGGCCCGCGGAACGCGCCGTAGCGCATCGCCTGCCGGGCCTCCTGCGGCCACTCGGCCTGGGCGCCGGTGAACCGGACGGTCGTGACGCCCATGCGCAGAAACTCGCGCAGCTCCGCCTGCAGAAAATGCGCCGGGGTCCCGGGCAGGAAGGGCTCGGCCCCGCGCAAGGTCGGCGGGGTATCGCTCAGGATATGCGTATGGGCTTCGATCAGGCCGGGCATGACCGTCCGCTGCTGGACATCCAGCGGCCGGGCGCCGTCGGGACACGGCTCGGACGCGCTGGCGACGCGCCGGATGACCCCGTCCTCGACCAGGACCGCCATGCCGTCGCGAACCGGGCCGCCCGTGCCGTCGAACACCCGGGCACCGGTCAGCCACAGCCGTCCCTGCCCGCGCGGGGGATCGGCGATCAAAGCCGGGAATCGATGCGGCACGCTGAGCCTCATTCTCTTCGGGGTACGGCCGATGCGGCGCGGAGGCGGTCCAAGACCTGGCCCACGTGCGGCGGCGGCAGGGCGTAGCCGACGCTACACGTGCTCCAGGGCCGCAACGACGGTGGTGCCGGGCTCGTGGGCGTCGCATGTGTGCGGGCGTCGCCCGGGCGGGCCTGAGTGTGCGGTCGCCGCGGCCGTGAGAGCGTCGCGGGTGGTCACCGGGGGGAGCGTCGGACAACAATGGCGCTGCTCACGGCCCCGGACGGGCGGCCGTGAGCAGCGCCGTTGCTCGGACCGCTGCGGTCAGCGCTTACCCTCCGACGCCATGACCTCGATCCGCCTGGGCTTGGCCGCCTCGGACTTGGGCACGGTGACCGTGAGCACGCCGTTGGCGAGCTGGGCGCTCACCTGGTCAGGCTTGACGTCGCCGGGCAGGTAGGTCCGGTACTCGAAGCGGCCGGTACGGCGCGAGCTCCGACGGCGCCTGCCGTCCTCGGTCTCCTTGATCTCGCCGCTGATCACCAGCTCCCTGTCCAGCAACTGCACGTCGATCTGGTCCTTGCGGATTCCGGGCAGCTCGACGTGTACCAGGTAGGCCTCGTCTGTCTCGGACACCTCGGCCAGGGGCGTCCAGGGCGCGTTGCCGAGCCTGGCCAGCCCGAGATCCCCGAACGCGAAGTTCATGAGCTGGCCCATGCGGTCGTAGATGTCCTCGAACTCACGGGACGGGTCGATGAGGGTAAGGTTCTGCCCGCTGCGGCGGGCCGGGAGCAGTGCCATGACTAACCTCCTGTGTCCGGGTCTCTACGTTCCTGTTGTGTCCGGGTCTCTACGTTCCCGAGGCTTGTCGCCCGGCGGCGGTCGCACATCCTCAATCCGGCTAGTCCTGGCCGCCTTTTCGGCGCGCGTGACTCAGCGGCCACGGCAGGCGTACCGCCGCGGAGTGAGCCGCGCGATCTCCCGCTGGCACGGCCGCGGAGATCTACGGCAGCTTTACGGGATCCCGAGCGTCATGGTCGTGATCGGGGGAACGGTTAAGGTCGGCGAGCCCGAATGTGTGGGAGGACAGCGAGCTGGCCAGCCTGGCCACGCGACCTGTTCAGGTGCTTGACGATGAAAGTAATCCCTGCCCCCTGCCCGGACGGCGATGGCGAGGCGCGCGATGACGGATCTGGCCTGGCAACGGCGCGGCCGGGCAGGCAGCGGCAGGGCTCCGACGGAGAGCAGGGCGATACGCGGGCGCGAGCGCGAGCTGCAAGCCGTTTCCGAACTGGTCCGAGGGGCCGCCAAGGGCCGCGGCGGCACGCTGCTCATCGAGGGAGAGCTGGGAGCGGGAAAGTCGCTGCTCCTCTCGCGCGCCGCCGACGCCGCCAGGGCAGCCGGTGTGTCAGTGGCGGTCGGCGCCGCCGATGAGCTGAGCCGCTTCATGCCGCTGGGCCCGGTGCTCATGGCCCTGGGTGAATCATCGGCCGCGCTGGCCGATGAGGCGTTCCGGCTAGGCCAGATCGGCCTGCCGATCTGGCTCATCGAGTCCTTGCGGACATACCTCGAGAAGCGGGCCGCGGTCGGCCCGCTTCTGGTCAGCCTGGACGATCTGCACTGGGCCGACCCCGCCACCTTGAATGCGCTGCGCACTCTGCCGTGGCAGCTCGCGTCGTATCCGCTGGCCTGGATCCTCGCCCGGCACTCCCCGGACCGGGACAACGACGCCGAGCTGCTCTTTGACCTGCTGGAGAGCGAAGGGGCTGCCCGCCTCACCCTGCAGCCGCTCGACGACGGCGCGGTAGCTGAGCTGATCACCGATGCGCTCGGCGCGGCGCCTGATCAGGGTCTGCTGGCCCTGGCCGCCGGCGCCGCTGGCAACCCGATGCTGCTCGCCGAGCTCGCCGACGGTCTGCTCGAGGAGAACGCGGTCGTGACCACCGCCGGCCGGGCCTGCCTGACGTCGGCACGCGTGCCCCGGAGAGTCCAGGCCGCGGTGCGTGACAGCCTGGACGGACTCGCCGGCGCGACCAGGCAGCTTCTGGAGACCGCAGCGGTGCTCGGCCAGTCGTTCCGGCTGGACGACGTGGCCACGATGCTGGGCACACCTCCAGCCGCGCTGCTGCCTGCCGTCGATGAGGCGCTCGCCGCCGGGGTGCTGATCGCGACCCAGGACGCGCTGACGTTCCGGCACGAGCTGGTGTGGCAGGCAGTCTCAGAGACCCTGCCGGTACCGGTGCGGCAGGCTCTGCACCGTCAGATCGGGGAGATCCTGCTGGCGCGCGGCGGCTCGGCGGCGTCGGCTGCCGCGCATCTGCTCAGCTGCGCCCGCAGCGGCGACGGACAGGCGCTCGCGGGGCTTGACCGGGCCGCCGCGGAGGTACTCCCGTCATCCCCGGCGATTAGCGCCGATCTCGCCACCCGCGCTCTTGAGCTGACTCCCCAGGGGGACCCCGAGCTGATCCGACGCTCGCTGACCGCCGCCGAGGCGCTGACGGCCGCAGGGCGGCTCACGGAGGCAACCGAGCTGACCCGCTCCGCACTGGCGCTGCCGCTGCCGACCGCCACCAGCGCAGGGCTGAGGTGCGCGCTGTCGTCAGCGCTGTGGATGAGCGGCCACGCCACCGAGGCCCTGATCGAGGCCGAGCGGGTGCTAGCCGAGCCGCGCCTGCCGAGTGAGCTTCGCGCGGACGCCAAGGTCGCTCTGCTCCAGGGCCTGACCGGGCTGCGCGACAACCGCAGGGCCGGCCGGCTGGCGGAATCCATCCTGGCCGCGCCGGAGCAGGAACGCAGCGACCTGGTGACCGTGGCGCTGGTGGTCCGCGCCGTGATGGCGTGGGACGGGGGCCGACTGGCCGAGGCGCTGAACCTGGCGGCCGAGGCCGTGCGCATGGCCGGCGGTCAGCAGCCTCAGGGGCGGCAGTGCCATCCGCATCTCTTCCTGGCCTCCCGGCTCGTGGACCTGCGGCGGTTCGACGACGCGCGGGGCGTCATCCGGTCTGCTGCCGGCCACGCCGGTCCGCTCGGCCTGCTCGGATGGTCGGCCAACCCGGCCACGCTCCACGCGCGGATGTCCCTGGCCGCGGGCCGGCTCGACGATGCCGCCGCCGAGGCCCAAGCCGACCTCAGCATGGCCAGCGCCCTGGGCAGTCGCCTGTACGGCTCGGGTGCGCCGGCCATTCTCGCCACCGTGGCCCTGCGCCGCGGCAACGTGAACACTGCCGCAGAGCACATGCTGAGTCCGCAGGCACAGCGCCCCCTGGGGGCCGCCTACGCTGACACCTGGGACGCGGTCGTGGCAGGCCAGATCGAAGAGGCCCGCAACGGCCCCGGGGCGGCGCTGAAGCTGCTCGCGGGCGTCTATGACGAGCTTCGCACGCACCGGTTCCTGCTCATGTGCGATCCAGCCTGCGCAGCCTGGCTGGTCCGCGCCGCCCTGGCAGCCGGCGACCCGAATCGGGCCAGGACCGCCGCGGTGGCCGCGCGCGAGATCTCACAGGGCAGCCCGGAGCTTGACGTCGCCGCCACCTCCGCCGCGCATGCCGGTGGCATCATCGACCGGGATCCGGCTCGCCTGGAGCAGGCGGCCACCGGCCACGCTGACCCATGGGCGCGAGCCTCAGCCGGAGAAGATCTCGGGGAACTGCTGGCCGCGACGGGCAGCCACCGCGACGCCATCGCCCGCCTCGATCAGGCCATCGAGGGCTACCAGACAACCGGGGCAACGAGGGACGTGGCGCGAGTACGCAGGCGGCTGCGCAGGCTGGGCGTCCGGCGCCGGCACTGGGCGGTGGAGACCAGGCCGACTACCGGCTGGCTCAGTCTCACCGGCACCGAATGCACCGTGGCGGAGCTGGTCTCCCAGGGGCTGACCAACCAGCAGGTGGCTGACCACATGTTCATCAGCGTGCACACGGTTGCCTTCCACCTGCGCCAGGTCTTCCGGAAGCTCGGCATCTCCTCACGAGTCGAGCTGGCCCGCATCGCCGTGGGACAGGCGCCGGGGTCGGCGCAATCGTTACAGCGCGCTGGTTATGGCTGCCTGCTCCGCGCCGGTCAGTTCGATCGATGCGGCGGCGACGTTCTCCGTCACGTGGTCGGGTGACCCGGAACCCGGAATCGGCAGGACCTGCGGTGACCTGGCGAGCAGCCAGGCCGCAGCGATCTGTCGCGGGCTCACGCCGTGGCTGCGCGCGGCGGCGAGAACCGGCGCCATCCGGCCCACGTCCTGGATCGGCGCCCAGGGCAGGAAGACCAGCATCTCGTCATCGCACAGGTCGACCATCGGATCCGACGACCGGTCAGCCAGGTTGTAGCGATTCTGCACCGACACCACGGGCGTTATCTGCTGCGCCTCCCGCAGCTGGGCCTCTGACACGTTGGACACCCCGATGTGGCGGATCTTGCCCTGATCCTTGAGCTCGGCCAGGGCGCCGATGGACTCGGCCATCGGCACCCTCGGGTCCGGCCGGTGGAACTGGTACAGCGCAATCTGATCCAGCTTCAGCCGCCGCAGGCTGCCCTCGCAGGCCTCGCGCAGGTGCTCGGGCCTCCCGTCGGGTTCCCAGCGCCCCGGGCCCGGCCGCGCCAGCCCGCCCTTGGTGGCGATCACCAGGTCGTCGGGGTACGGGTAGAGCGTGTCGGCGATCAGCTGCTCGCTGACCTCTGGGCCGTAGGAGTCGGCCGTGTCGATAAAGTTCACGTCAAGCTCGACGGCCCGCCGCAGTGCTGCCTGCGCCTGCTCCCGGTCCGGCGGCTCCCCCCAGATGCCGGCGCCGGTAATCCGCATGGCCCCGAAGCCCAGCCGGTTCACCGTCAGGTCGCCGCCGACTCCGATCGTGCCCGCCGCCTTAGCGCTGGGCTGTGCGCTCATCAAGCATCGCCTCCGCATGCCGGTTCCAGCTTCGGACTCAGTGGGTTCCAGCTTCTCTCAGGCGGCTGGCGGGTCGCCGGCCGCCCCCCGGGGTAGCCGAACTACCTGGCTCAGGGATGTGCGGGCCACTCCCACCCGGTCGGCAAGCGCCCTACCTGAGCGGGGGATGCGGCCCTGGCCTGGCCGACGCCATAGTGGTTCGTCAGCTGACAGGAAAGCCGGCCAAGCCACGGGAGGTGATCATGAAAGGGAAGTGGTGGCTGTGGGTAATCGCCGCGAGCGCATCGGTGGTCGGCGTCGTCGTGGTTATCAAGCGAGACGACATCAGGCGCTACTTCCGCCTGCGCGAGATGTGATCAGCGTCGGCGGGCTGGCGGAGATCGTGCTCGGGATCGACGCCGAGCGCAAGCCCCAGCACATCGATGGCCTGGCCTCGCCGGTTGCGAGTGGCGACGTCGGGTGCGAGGGCTGGCTGGAGGGTCAGGCCGGCCGGGCGGGGCCTAGGGTGAGGCCTCGGGCCTGGGCCTTCTCTCGGCAGAGCTGGTCCAGGCGCTCCCAGGCCGGGGGAATGTCGGCGACCCGGGACAGCAGCAGCGCCATGGCCGTCGGGTCCTCCACCGGGGTCCCCGCCGAGACCTGGTCCAGGTCCACCTGGTGGCGCTCCATTTCTTCCCGGTACCGCTCGGCGAAGTCCAGCAGGGTGTCGGCGACCGCCTCCAGCCGCGGGTCGTCCGGGTCGTAGTCGTAGGCCTCGTGGTAGGTCCGGTACAGCTCCTGGAAGTCGGGGTTAGCCAGGGCCTCCAGCTTGTCCCTGGCCCACTCGCGGGCCTGGTCGGGATAGCGGGCGGCGAGCAGGATCCAGCCGTCCCGCTCGATCTGGATCGCCTTGGGGCTGATGCCCATGCTGCGGAACATGTCGAACAGGTCGCCGATCTCGGCCGGCACGTACAGCCGGTCGCCCCCCGCGAGCTGGGAAATGCGCCGCCGCTGCTCCTCGAGCTCACGGATCCGCCGGGTCAGTGCCTTGTCGATCTGGGTGAGGGCGCTGGAGAACTCCTCGGGTCCGGCGCCCAGCACCTCCTCGATCCGGGCCAGCGGCACCCCAGCGTCGGCCAGGGCCTTGATCCGGATCAGGCCGATCACAGCGTTAGCGTCGTAGCGGCGGTAACCAGACGCGTCCCGTCCGGGCTCGGGGATCAGGCCCCGCTGGTGGTAGTGCCGGATGGCCCGCACCGTGACCCCGACGTAGTCGGCCAGCTGGCCGATCGTGAGCAGCGCGGTCCCCGATGCGGCCTGATCGGGCTGATAGCGGCCAGTGTTCACCGTCGTCATCTTCTCCTCCGGTCAGCGGGCCGCGGGGCGGTTGAACCGGTTCCTGGCCCACACATACCCGGCCAGTGCCAGCCCGGCGCACCAGGCCAGCGCGATCCAGCCCTGGTACCCGATCGGCGTGCCCAGCAGCATGCCGCGCAGCGCGTTGATGATCAAGGTGAACGGCTGGTACTCGGCGAACCAGCGCAGGCCGGGCGCCATCGAGTGCGGCGGGACGAACGCGCTGCTCAGGAAGGGCAGGAACACCAGCGGCGTGGGGGCGTTGCTCGCGCTCTCCGGGGTCTTGGCCGAGACCCCCAGCGAGACCGACACCCAGGTCACCGCCAGCGCGACCGCCATGATGAGCCCGAACGCAGCCAGCCACCCGGCCGGGCTGGCCGCGGGGCGGAAGCCCAGACCCACGGCCAGAGCGGTGATCAGCACCGCAGCGATCACGGTCTGGATCACCGAGCCCAGCACGTGGCCGGTCAGCACCGAGACGCGGGCGATGGCCATGGTGCGGAACCGGTTGATGATGCCCTCGGTCATATCCATGCTGACCGAGACCGCGGTGCCCACCGACCCCGAGGTCAGCGCCAGGACCAGGATGCCCGGAGCCAGGTAGTTGATGTAGCCGCCGTGGGCCGCGTGCACGCCCGCGGACAGCGTGGCGCCGAAGACGAAGCGGAACAGCATCAGCATGAGGACGGGAATCAGCAGGACGCCGAGGCTCATGCCGGGATAGCGCAGGGCGTGAAGGAGGTTGCGGCGCAGCATGGTGGCCGAGTCGCGGAGAGCATAGGAGCGGGTGGTCATCGTTTGCGTTGTCATCGTCGTCAGTCCTTTCGTGCACTTGGCTGTCGGGGTCTCAGCTGGCCGGGGCAGGGGTGGTGGGTGCCGACTCAGTGACGGGGTTTCCGGTCAGGGCGAGGAAGGCGTCGTCGAGGTCGGGCGTGTGCACGGTCAGGGCGCTGACCTCGACGGAGTTCGCGTCGAGCTGGTCCAGCACCGCCCGCAGCGACGCGACGCTGCCATCGCTGGCGATGCGCAGATACCATGACTCGGCGTCCGGGCTGCTGGCTTCCCGGCTCGCGCCCGGCAGGGCGCTGGCCGCCGCGTCGAGCTCGGCCGCGCTGGGGAACTCCAGCCGGATGTGGCTGCCAGGGACCAGGCGCTTGAGCTCTTCGGGCGTGCCATCGGCCACCAAGTGCCCGTGGTCCAGCACCGCGATCCGGTCCGCTAGCTCGTCCGCCTCTTCCAGATACTGGGTGGTCAGGAAGATCGTGACCCCGCTGGCCACGAGATCGCGGACGATCTGCCACATTCGGCGGCGGCCCCGCGGGTCCAGCCCCGTGGTCGGCTCGTCCAGGAACAGGATGCGCGGCTGGATCATCAGTGTCATCGCGATGTCCAGCCGACGCTGCATCCCGCCCGAGTAGGTCGCCGCGGGCTTGCCGGCCGACTCGGTCAGCTCGAGCTCCTCGAGCAGCCGTGTGGCCCGCTCGCGACCCTCGTCGCCGCCGAGATGGCAGAGGTCCGCCATCAGCAGCATGTTCTCCCGGCCGGTGAGCAGCTTGTCCACCGCGGAGAACTGCCCAGTGACCCCGATCGCGGCGCGCACCGCGCCGGGCTCGGCCGCCACGTCGTGGCCGCTGACCAGGACCTGGCCGCCGTCGGCCGCGATCAGCGTGGAAAGGATCTGGACGGTGGTCGTCTTGCCCGCGCCGTTGGGGCCGAGCAGCGCGAAGATCGTTCCTTCGGGGATGGTCAGGTCGATGCCATCGAGCACGGTCTTGTCGCCGTAGGACTTGCGCAGGCCGGTGACGGCGACGGCTGGGGGGTGGGTCTGGTTCGTCATGCCCTCATGCTCGAACCCTGACGCAGGGTCAAGGTCAAGCCCGATTTCAGATCGGCCTGACCGGGCTCCAGGCCCGTGCCTCAGGGCCCCTCCGAGCCCGTCGATGCCCTCGCGCAGGAAGTCCGCGTCAGTAGAGTGCGCACTCCCATGGTTCGAGGTCCGCTTCCCCGGGCGGTAGCGCTCCTGTGCAGTAGTGGAACCTACCTGCGCCTGGCCAGGAGCGTCCTCAGCCCGGCGCCAGAGCGAAACGCAGTGCGCGAGAAGACCTGATCTGCCCGCGCCGATGATGATCAAATGCGACGTGCCGACCGTGCATATAGGCGGCTCGGGCATCCATCGATTGGTCTGAGCACGCGAAATCATCGTTGCGTCCGGTGACGGTCGGCGTACGTGCGCCCGTACCGGTAACGGTGACGTGGCTGGCCTGAGTGCGGGCGCCGTCAGGCGGCTGGGCTCCTGGCCTGCCGGGCGGATCGCCGGTGTCCCCAGGTGGCGGCCGCTAGCAGCAAGCCCCAGACTAGAAACCAGGGGTCCCACAGCGCTAGATGCCAGCGAAGTGCCGTCCAGTCCGGCGCGGAAGGCCTGATGGCGCCGGTCTCCGCCAGCGCTTCGCCGGTTACCTCGGCCGCGCCGTAGAGGATGAGCAGGGCCGAGCCGGCCAGCCCGGCCATGCAGAGGGCGCGGCGTGGCAGGCGCTGCCCCCACGGCATGACCATCGCCAGGGCCAGCAGCCCGCCCGCGGTCTTCAGCAGCACGGTGACGGTGATCACCGCAGCCGCACCGGCACCACCGGAGCGCGCCATGGTCTGCGCAATGCCGCCGACGGTGCTCAGCCCGGCCGTGCCCCCGGCAGCCCAGTACAAGCTCACCGCCGCGTAGCCAAACGCGGCGGCCGCCGCGCCGTAGGCAGCCCCGCGGGCAAGCGGCACGGCCTTGATCATCAGTTCTCCCCGGGGCCAGACCTGGCTCACTGTAGCGGCCAGGCATCCACGCAAACGCCGCGAGCGGCGCCGTCGGCACTCAGCTCACCCGGTGACCGCGCCAGGCATCCGGCCGTTGCGCAGCAACTGGCAGGCACCAGGCACCCGGCAGCCCTGACGGCCGGCCAAGTTTGCCAAGTTCCAGCGCGGGCTACGAGCGCCTCACCACGCGCAGACCGTCCGTCCGTGTCCGCTCGCGTCCACCGCTGTCGGTGGCAATTGTCACTCACCTCGTCACTCAGTCGCTCGCGGGCCGCCTGTGAGCAGCGAAACCCCAGATAACGAACTACGGCTGCCCTGCTAGATCAGCCACAAGCCCGGCCTTGGCCTGGGCCATCTCCTGGCGAGCGGCCGGGTCGACCGCCGGGTACCCGGGGTTGATGGCTGTGAGCGCCTGCACGACGACCGCGGCCGTCGCCAGGCGGGTGAACCACTTGTGGTCGGCCGGGACGACGTACCAGGGAGCCCACTGCGTGCTGGTCCGGCTCAGCATCTTGTCGAACGCCCGCTGGTACTCATCCCAGTGGCGGCGCTCCCGGACGTCGCTGGCCGAGAACTTCCAGTTCTTCTCCGGATGATCGATGCGCTTGAGGAACCGCTTGGCCTGCTCCCGCCGGGACAGATTGAGCATGATCTTTACGATGTGGATGCCGTTGTCCACGAGGTAGCGCTCCCAATGGTTGATATCCCGGTAGCGTCGGCCCCAGGCATCACGTTTCCGGGCCGCCTCCGGCAGGCTCTCCGCCGCGAGCAGCCCTGGATGCACCCGAACGACCAGTACTTCCTCGTAATGGGACCGGTTGAAGATGCCGATCCTGCCCCGGCCGGGCAGCGCAGCATGGTAGCGCCAGAGGAAATCGTGGTTGAGCTCCTCCGCCGACGGCTGCTTGAAGCTGCGGACGGCCACGCCCTGCGGGTTGACACCGCTCATCACGTGCTTGATCGTGCTGTCCTTGCCCGAGGCGTCGAGTCCCTGGAGCACGATCAGCAGGCCGAATGCTTCCTGGGCGGCCAGCCGGTCCTGATAGTCGGCCAGAAGCCCTATGCCCTGTTCGAGCAGGGCGCCGGCCTCCGGGCGCGTCACCGGTCCCGTGCTGGCCGGATCATGATCACGGCTCAGCTTGACGGTGCTCCCTGGCGCTATCCGCAGGGGTTCGATGAGGTCTCTCATGAAGCGAAGACGCTTGTCCATGTCCTGATCATGCCCATGTGGGCTGTAAGGCGCGGTGCCAGCCGACGGTATTTTGGGGAGCTTCGTGGCCTGGTGGGGGGCCTATAGCGAGCCTGGCCTTGGTCGCCGGGGGCGCGCTTGGCCAAGGCGGTCCGCGTACGGACCTACCCGGATGCGGGATGTGGCAGCGCCGCGCCGGGCGCAGTCTGAGAGGCGCCACCTGCACCTGAAGAACGGGGGAGCCGATGAAAACCGACGGCGAGATCAAAGAGGATGTCATCCGCGAGCTGCGGTGGGATCCGCAGCTTTCTGAGCCGGATGCCATCGGCGTGGCGGTCAAAGACGGGGCCGTGACCGTGACCGGGCACATGTCCACCTACGCCGAGAAACTGGCCGCGGCCCGGGCCGCGGAACGGGTCTACGGGGTCAAGGCCGTAGCCGACGACCTGGAGGTCAGGCTATCGGGCGCGCCGCGTGACGACTCCGACATCGCCACGGCAATCGCCCACATCCTGGACAACAACGTCCAGGTCCCCGCCGGCCGGGTCGCTGCCCGGGTGCAAGCCGGCTGGGTCACCCTCGAGGGGGAAGTGCAGCACGCTTTCCAGCGCCGCGAAGTCGAGCGGATGGTCCGCCATTTCCGGGGGGTGGTCGGAGTGACGGACCTCATCACCGTCAGCCCGCCGGCCAGCCCGGAGCGCGTCGAGGCAGCCATCGAGGACACCTTCAAGCGCGAGGCGGAGATCGACGCGCGCCATATCAGGGTGGAAGTGTCCGACCACACCGCGAGACTCTACGGACACGTGCACTCCCTGAAGGAAGCCGGCGCCGCGCAGGCGGCCGCGGCGGCCGCGCCGGGGGTCGCGACCGTGGAGAGCCACCTCCTGGTCTCGCCCTAGCCGCGGCGGCGCTGCGCTAGCCGGGGTCCGGACCGGTGGCGACGGGGCGAGCGGAGTCGGCGACCCAGCCGGACCAGGATCCGACGTAGAGGGCGGCCGGTACGCCGGCCAGCGCGAGGGCGAGCACCTCGTGCGCGGCGGTCACGCCCGAGCCGCAGTACGCCCCGACCGCGGGGGCTGGGCCTCCGCGATCTGGGCTTCCGGGCGGCGGGCCGCTGGCCACGCCCAGCTCCGCGAACCGCCGTCGCAGCTCGGCGGGCGGGAGGAACCGGCCGTCGTCGGCCATGTTGGCGGTGGTCGGCGCGCTCAGCGCCCCGGGAATGTGGCCGGCCACCGGATCGATCGGCTCGGTCTCGCCGCGGTACCGCTCCCCCGCCCTTGCGTCGAGCAGCACGCCGCAGCGGGCCAGCGCGGCGGCGCCCGCCGCGTCCAGCACCGCAAGGTGGCCCGGTACCGCGGAGAAGTCTCCGGCCGCGAGGCGGCGCTTGTCCGTCGTGACGGGCAGCCCGGCCGCAGTCCAGGCGCGGAAGCCACCGTCGAGGACCTGCACCCGGGCGTGGCCGAAGTACCGCAGCGTCCACCAGGCGCGCGCGGCGGCGGTCGAGTCGCCATCGTCGTAGGCGACGACCGGGCGGCCGTTCCGGACCCCGGCGCGGCGCATCGCCGCCTCGAAGTCGGCGGCGGCCGGCAGCGGGTGCCTGCCCCCGGCGCCGGGCAGGCCGGCCAGGTCGGCGTCCAGGTCCGCGAAGACGGCGCCGGGCAGGTGACCCGCGCGGTAGCTGTCGATCCCGGGCGGGCCGCCGAGCAGCCAGCGGACATCGAGCAGGACCGGGGGTTCGCCGCCGGCCACCTCGGCGGCCAGGGCCACGACGTCGATCAGCGGGTTCGCGGCCGCGCCTGCCGCGTGGGTGCTCCTCGAGGCTCCGGCCATCCTGGGGATAACCTCGCATTTCCTGTGGACAAGCCGGGGAGATCCGGTGGGTTTCCCCTCCCCGGCTGTGGACAAACACGCGATCGGACCGGATTCAGGCCGGGTGCTCCCGGAGCCAGGCCAGGACCTCGGCGGCGTGGCGGTCCGGCGGGAACACCGGGTAGAAGACGCGGGAGATCCGGCCCAGGTTCAGCACAAGCGTGAGCCGCTTATACCGGACCACGCCTCCGGCCGTGAACGTGGGCAGCCGCAGCTGCCCGGCGAGCGCCAGGCCCGAGTCGGATAGCAGCGGGAACGGCAGCGCCAGCCGGGCCGCGGCCTCGGCCTGCTCGGCCGGGTCCTGGCTGGACACGCCGAAGACGTCCGCGCCCAGCTCCGTCAGCTCCTGGTAATGATCGCGGAAGCCGATCGTCTCGGGCGTGCAGCCGCGAGCGCCCGGGATCTGATCCCATCCCTCGACCAGCGGCACCCCCGGCGTGCCGGTCATCGGGTATACGTAGACGATCGCCCGGGGGCGGCCGATCCGGGCCAGATCCACAGCGCCGCCGCTGGTCGCGGGCAGCGTGATAGACGGCATGGCGGTGCCGGGCAGGTGCGCGGCGGCGCCGTCATCCTCGGGCACGGGCAGGCCCGCGGGAAGCTGTTCATAGCTCGCGGCGGACACTGACGCTCCCCCTTTCGCGGCCGGGTTACATGGCTGGCCAGTTCTATCCTGCTACATGGCTGACAACGTCAGCAGCGGCACAAGCTGGTCCGCGGGCGTCAGCGAGCCGTGCATGCCGATCAGGGCCGACTCGCGCGGCTCCGCCTTCGTGGCCACGACGGCCGATGGGCCTGCGGGAGCCGCGACCACGTCACCGATCCGGGGCGCCAACGCCGGATCCACCGGACCGAACCAGCCGTCGGCGATGGCCTCGTCCCGGGAGGCGACCCAGGCCCGGTGGCCCAGGATCTCCCGCCACGCCGCGAGCACGTCGGCTGCCGCGCCGGGCCGGGCATAGACATGCCTGGCCCGCGGCTCTCCGCCGAGCAAGGCCACTCCCGCGCGTAGCCCGGGCACCGCGTCGGCGTCAACCCGGTCCTGCGGCGGCACGTCCACCATGCCGTGATCGGCGGTCACGTGCAGCGCGGTACCCGGCGGCAGCGCCGCGGACAGCTGCTCGGCGAGCTTGTCGACGTGCCCGAGGTGATAGCGCCAGGCGTCCGACCCGCTCCCGAACACATGCCCGGTCGCGTCGAGCTCGCCGTGATACACCATCGCCAGCGCCCGATCCGAGCGCCGCAGGGCGGCCGCGGCCTCCCCGACCAGCGCCCCGAAGGTGTCCGCGCCCAGGTTATGGGCGCCGCGCATCGCCGCGACCGACAGCCCGGTCCGCTCGAGCGAGGAGTGAGCCACGCGGAACGCGCTGACTCCCGCCTCGGCCGCGCGCTCGAAGATCGTGGAGCCGGGCTGCCAGGCCACGGGATCGACCCGCTGATCCCAGCGCAGCGCGTTGAGCAGCCTGCCCTCCCCCGGCACCGCGACCTGATACCCGAGCACGCCGTGCTGCCCCGGAGGCCGCCCGGTCCCCAGTGACGCCAGGCTGGTCGCCGTGGTCGCCGGGAATCCCGCGGACAGCGCCCGCCCGGTCACGGCCAGCTCGGACAGGAACGGCGCGGCCGCCGGGTGCTCGCGCAGCAGTTCCCAGCCCAGGCCGTCCACGACCAGCAGGCATGCCCGATCCGCCGGCGGCAGCTGCAGCGGGTTGGGCTCCGCTCCTGCCCCCAGCGAGGCGAGCACGGAGCAGGCGAGGTCGGCCAGCGTGCTCTCGCCGTAGCGCGGCAGCGAGGGCAGCGAGGCCGGCAGATCCGTCATTACGGCAGGCGGCCCTTCGGGTGTCATCAGGTCCCCTCGTCAGGCGCGGCTGGTGGCCTCGGAAAGCGCCTGGGCGAACGCGAGCACCTGCCGTACGGCGTCTTCCCCGTCCGCGGCCTCGCTGACGCGCATGGTCAGGTCGTCGGCGGTCACCGTCCCGGTGTACCCGTGATCCGCCTCGCAGTTCTCGTCTCCGCAGTGCGCGGGCTCAAGCTCGATGTGGGCCAGCACGTTCCAGCCGACGGTCAGGACCACCTCGCTGGGCATGGTGCTGCCCGGCACGTAGGAGGCGGGATCCGGTATCACCCGGGTCACCGCGACCGATGTTATCTGCGAGAACCTGACGGCCTCGGTGCTGGTCTCGGCCTGCGGGCGGGAATCGGAGTCGCCGGCGTCGGCAGGGCTCTCGTCAGTATGGGAGAAGACGAGGCGGGTCGGGGTGAGCGCCAGGACCGTCATATGACGCCGCACCTCCATGCCGGGATCGAACAGCGCGTCATGGTGCACGACGTAAGACACGACCGGCTCGGATCCGAGAGCGGCCGAGACCGCATCGGAGACCACGCCGGGGTAGTAGCCGCTTCGCTCGATCGCGGTGCGCATTCCGCCGGCGGCAAGTCTGGTATCCCTCATGCCCCCCATCCTGCCCTGTCCGAGTGCCCTCGCTCACATGGTGGGGCATAGATCCCGGAACGGACCTGGCATCGCGGCCACGGGATCACGGAATGGATCCGGCGCCGCGACCGCGGTCAGGTCGAGCACCCGCTCGTTCTCGGGCTCCGGGAGCTCGATCGCGCCGGCGCCGGCCGCCGGCCGCGGCCGCCGCGGCCTCCGCGCGCCCGAGCCGCCGCCGCGGCCGCGGTAGATCAGCAGGCCGTTGACCCGATCGGGAACCGCATCGAGCGCGGCCGCCGTCGCCGGAAGCTGGCGGAAAGCCTCCCACTGCGCGTCATCAGGAAAGCAGACCTCGAACACCACTCCGTGGCGGTGCTCGATCCACGCCCACTCGATGGCCCCGTGGGAGATCGCCGACTCGATCAGGGACGAGCTGTAGGAATCCTTCCACTGCGACGCTGCCTGGAACTCGCTGTGGAAGACCTCGATCGACCACCATTCCGCCATACCCGCCATGATATGCCCAATTTCGTAGTATTGGCCCCAGAGAGGGCGAACCCTTCAGTCCCCGCCGCGGTGCAAGCTCCGCGAGCATTTTATGGACGTTCGCGCTCGGCAGAAAGGATCACATCGTCCATCAGAACCCTCCGGGAGAGTCAGAGCAGGCAGTCAGTACCCAGGTTCCGGACGATCGGAGCGCGCCGACAGGTAGCGCAGCAGCACGACGTCGCCGATCATGCGGACCTCCGCCAGGCGCATGCGACGATTTGCGGCACCAGGCCGATGTGCGGCGCCCGGCGCCCTCACCATGTGCGGGGCGGCCGGGTCGCCGACGAAGATCGGCGCTATCACCAGGTGCAGCTCGTCGGCCAGTCCGGCGGCGAGGAACTGCGCGTGCACGGTGCCGCCGCCCTCGACCATCAGCCGCCGCACTCCCCGGGCGGCCATGTCGGCCAGGACGGCACCCAGGTCGAGCGGGTCACCGCCGCCGATGACCTCCACGCCCGTGCCCGCGCCCACGACGCCGCGCAGCCGCTCCCGGACCCGGCCGGCGGCCGCGCCGGGAACATAGACCAGCCGGGCGCCCTCGCCCGCGGTGAAGAACCTCGCCGCCGGGTCGATATCGCCGGTGCGGGTGAGCGTGACGCGGACCGGGCTCGCCGGGAGTCCGCGGGCCACCCGCTCGTCCCGGCGCGCCTGCGAGCGCACGAGCAGCGCCGGATTGTCGCGGCGGATGGTGCCCGCCCCGACCATGATCGCGTCACTGCCCGCCCGTACCTCATCGACCCGGTCGAGGTCGGCCTCGTTGGACAGAATCAGCCTGGTGTCCGTCGCGTCGTCGAGGCAGCCGTCGACCGACGTCGCGGCCGACAGGAGCACGTACGGGCGTTCTGACATGCGGCCTCCGGGGCGCTCTCGATGTGAACGTACCGCCAGGCCGTACGCTCAGGTGCCATGCCTGGCAGCGGACTGCGGCTGGCGGTGACGCTGCTCACCGCTATTCCCCTGAACAACACGCGGGGCAGCGAGCCCGCGCCGTCACGGCGGGCCGCCGCGGCCGCGATGGCCTGGGCGCCGGTCATCGGGCTGCTGCTCGGGGCGGCTGCGGCCGCTGTGCTGGAGCTCGCGGCGCGGTGGGGCCGCACCGGCCCGCTGGTCGCTGCCGTCCTCGCCGTGGCCGCGCTCGCGCTGCTGACCCGGGGCCTGCACCTGGACGGGCTCGCCGACCTGGCCGATGGCCTGGGCAGCCGGCAGCCCGCCCGCCAGGCGCTGGCGATCATGAAGCGCTCCGACGTCGGGCCGTTCGGAGTGGTCACGCTCGTGCTCACGCTGCTCCTGCAGGTGGGCGCGCTGGCCCAGGCCCAGGCACTCGGCCGCGGCGTGCTCGCGGTGATCGCCGCCGCCGTGGCGGGCAGGCTGGCCCTGACCTGGGCCTGCCGCCGCGGGGTTCCCGCCGCGCACGGCACGGGCCTGGGCGCCCTGGTGGCCGGGACGGTGCACCCCGCGATCCCGGTCGCGGCGACGGCGGCAGCACTGGCCGCAGCCGGTGCGATCAGGCTGATCTTCGGCATTGCCGTAGCCGCGGGCCTGGCCGCCTCTCTCGCGCTGACCGCGCTCTGCGTGCGCCGCCTGGGCGGGATCACCGGCGACGTGCTCGGCGCCGAGGTGGAGATCACCACAGCGGTGTGCCTGCTGGTCACCGCGATCGGCCGGGCGGGCTAGGTGGATGAGCCGGGCTCCAGCACCTTGCGAAGGCGGCGCGCGTAGTCGGCCGCCTCGTCGTCGGCGGCGTACCGGGTGCGGGGCCAGAAGAAGCCCCGCAGGCCGTCCCCCTTGGTTCGGGGCACGACATGCACGTGGACGTGCGGGACGCTCTGGCTGACGATATTGTTCTCGCCGACGAAGCTGCCCTGGGCGCCCAGCGCGGCCGGCATGGCCGCGCTGACCCGCTGCACCCGCAGGAACAGCGGGCCGACCAGGTCGGCGGGCAGGTCGGCGAGCGTCACGTAATGCGCCCTCGGGGCGACGAGCACGTGCCCCTTGAACACCGGCCGGGCATCGAGGAACGCGACAGCGATGTCGTCGGAGAGCACCACGTGGGCGGACACGGTCCCGGCCATGATGTCGCAGAACAGGCAGTCAGTCACTCAGGCACGGTAGCGTGCCGGGCCAGCGCTCCCTTCCGGCCGGCTCGCCGGGGCACAGGAGCTGCGGCCGAGGGGCCGGGGCGCGGCCGAGCGCCGTCATCGTCGGGGCGCCAGTGCTGAAATCCACAGATAAATCAGGCCAAGCCGCAGTAGTCCGTGTTATCAGGGGCTAGTTCGGTCGGCCAGCCCAACCTAGGATTGCTCTCGCGATCGGCTGCCGGTCGTGAGCTGTTCGGTTCCCATTGCCGTGAGCCAGAAAGGGACCCCATGAAGACAAAGGCCGCGATTCTGCGCGGAGCAGGCCAGGACTTCGAGGTCACCGAGCTCGACCTGGATCCGCCGAAGGCGGGCGAGGTGCTGATCCGCTTCGTGGCCGCGGGCCTGTGCCACTCCGATGAGCACCTCAGGCACGGCGACATCGTGCCACGGTTCCCGATCGTGGGCGGCCACGAGGGCGCGGGCATCATCGAGGAGGTCGGCCCCGGCGTCACCCGGCTGGCCCCGGGCGACCACGTCATCTGCTCGTTCCTGCCGGTCTGCGGGCACTGCCGGTGGTGCTCGACCGGCCAGTCGAACCTCTGCGACCTGGGGATCACCCTCCTGGACGGCTGCCTGCCCGACGGCACCTACCGCTTCCACTCCGGCGGCGAGGACTTCGGGGGCTTTTGCATGCTCGGCACGTTCTCCGAGCGGGCCACGATCTCGGAGCACTCCGCCGTCAAGGTGGACCCCGACCTTCCGCTCGACAAGGTCGTGCTGATCGGGTGCGGGGTGCCGACCGGCTTCGGCTCGGCGGTGCACGCCGCCCAGACCGAGCCCGGTGACACCATCGCCATCTACGGCATCGGCGGCATCGGAATCAACGCCGTGCAGGGCGCGGCGCTCGCCGGGGCGCGCAACGTGATCGCGATCGACCCGCTGGCCAACAAGCGGGAGATGGCCGAGAAGCTCGGCGCCACGCACAGCGCCGAGACCGCCGAGCAGGCGCAGCAGCTGATCACGGAGCTGACCCGCGGCGTCGGCGCCGACAAGGCGATCGTGACGGTAGGCGTCGTCACCTCCGAGGTCGTCACGAACGCGTTCAACGCGATCAGGAAGGGCGGCACGGTCGTGGTGACCGGCCTGGCCGATCCGACCAAGAACACGATCGAGCTGCCGGGCGCGATCCTGACCTTGTTCGAGAAGCGGATTCAGGGCAGCCTGTTCGGTTCCGGCGACCCGTTCCACGACATCCCCCGCATGGTCGAGCTGTATCAGTCCGGAGACCTCAAGCTCGACGAGCTGATCACCACGACCTACACGCTCGACCAGGTCAACCAGGGCTACCAGGACCTGCTGGACGGCAAGAACATCCGGGGCGTGATCCGCTACGACGGTCCCTGACCCGCCCCTGAAACCAGCACCGACGACGAGACCATCGTGACAGCTGCGGCTCCCGGCGGGCCACCGCCCGTCGTCGGCCTCCGCCGGGAGCGGGAGGTGCTGACCGTCGCGCTGGACGTCGGCCGGCACGTGGTGATCGAGGGGCCGCCCGGCACCGGGAAGTCCACGCTGCTGCGGGCCGTCGCCCGTGACAGCGGCCGGGGCGTGGTCTTCGTCGAGGGCAACGCCGAGCTGACGCCGGCCCGCCTGATCGGTCAGCATGACCCGGCGCAGGTCCTGACCGAGGGCTACACCCCGGCCAGCTTCGTGGACGGTCCGCTGCTCGTGGCCATGCGCCGCGGGGCCCTGCTCTACCTCGAGGAGTTCAACCGGGTTCCCGAGGAGACGCTCAACGTTCTGATCACTGTGCTGACCGAAGGCGAGATCGCGGTTCCGCGGCTGGGCGCCGTGCCCGCCGACCCCGGGTTCCGGCTGATCGCCGCGATGAACCCGTTCGACGCCATCGGCACCGCCCGGGTCAGTCACGCCATCGCGGACCGGATCTGCCGGATCGTGCTCGGGTATCAGGACGCCGCCGCGGAGCGAGCCATCACCACCGCGATCACCGGCGAGGACGGCCAGGTCGTCGACCTGGCCGTGACCCTCACCCGGGCCACGCGCGAGCACCGCGACGTGCGCATGGGCGCCTCGGTCCGCGGGGCGATCGACCTGGTGCTGCTGCTGACCGGGCTGCGGCGGCTGCGGGGGGAGGGCGGCGCCGACGGGAAGGCTGGCCCGGGCGGCAAGGGTGGCGCGGGCGGGAAGGGCACGATGGCGCGCGAAACCGCCCGGGACGCCGCGCATGCCGCCCTGTCCGGCCGGATCCGGATCGCCGACGGCTGCGAGCGCAGCCCGGAGTCCGTGCTCGACGAGATCCTCGACGAGGTCTGGCCCGCCGACGGCCCCCTGCCGGAGGCCGGTGCCGGAGATTCCCCGGACGGCCAGGGGGAGGGTGGGCGGGGAAAAGCCCTCCGCCTGCCGCCGGCCGCGGCAGGCGGTTACCACCTGGCCACCCCGGCGCAGTCCCGCTCGAGTCTGCGCCGTGACCGCAGCCGCGCCGGAGCGCGGCGCAGCATCAGCCGCGTCGAGCTGGCCCTGCGGCACCCGTCGTTCGGAGAGGTATCACCGCAGGTCGGCGGGCTCGACGAGGACGCGCTGGCCGCGCTGCTCGCCGCCGATCCCGACGCTGCCGCGGCGCTGCTCGCGGATCTCGCCTCCGCCACCGACCGCGAGCTGCGCGCCGCAGCCCGGCGGCTGGCCGCCCGGGTCTTCATCAGGCTCGGCCGGGCGGACGGCGCCCAGGCTCGAGGCACCCGCCGCCTGGCGGCCAGCCGCCGCGGCGAGGGCGACCTCGACCTGGAACGCACGATGGACCTGTGGCCGGGCCGCGGCCCGCCGGCTCGGGAGGATCTGGTGACCCGGTCCTGGACCGCCCATCGCCGGGCGGTCTGCCTGGTGGTGGACACCAGCGGTTCCATGTCCGGGCTCGGCGTCGCCATGGCCGCCGTGGCCGCCGCCGCCGTCGTGCTCGCCGCCGGGGACCGGCTCGCCCCGGGCGTGATCGCCTTCAGCGGCGATGCCCGCGTGCTGGCGGCGCAGGGCGCCCGGCGGCTGCCCCAGGACCTGGTCGGCGATCTGATCAGCCTGCGCGGGCACGGGGTGACCGACCTGGCCGGAGCGCTGCGGGCGGCGGCCGCGCAGCTGGCCCGGGCCAGCGGTGGCGAGCGGGTCGCGGTTCTCCTGTCCGACTGCCTGCGCACCGCCGGGACCGACCCCGCGGCGGCGCTGCAGGGAATTGACCGGCTGCACGTGCTGTGCCCGGTGCCGAGGCCGGAATCGGAACTGGCTGCCGCCGCGCTGGCCCGGGCCGGCGGCGGGATCAGCCAGCCGGTCGGCAGGCTGGCCGACGTGGCGCCGGCGCTGCACCGCGTGCTGTCCTGACCCGGCGCTGAGATGGGGTCGCGCGCGCGCAGGTGACGCTAGAGGCGCGCCGGATGACGTGCGCTACTCGAGGCCGACCGGGTGGCCCGCCCCGGCCTGGGGCTCCGCCTTCGGGAGGACCGCCGGTCAGCTTCCGGGGGGACGACGTGCCGGTGCCGCCGCGCGTACCCTTGGGGCGTGTCCGCCGTGTACGCCTGGCTGAGCCGCCACCCGCGGCTGGTCGACGCCGTGCCCGCATTCTGGCTCGCGGTGCTCGGCGTCGCCACGATCAGGGGCGGCAGGTCCGCCACCACGTATCAGCCGTCCGGCGCGGTGCCCGCCGCCGCCGCCGGCGCCGCCAGCTTCGGCGCCCGGCACGTCCTGGTCCTGCTGCTGCCGCTGGTCGCGGCGATGGTCATCCCGGTGGTGTTCCGGCGCAAGTACCCGGTGCAGGCGTTCACCGTCGCCGCGGTCGCCGGGGCGATCCAGGTGCTGACATACTCCAGGCCGCTCGGCTCGGACCTGGCCATTCTCATCCTGCTGTACACGCTGGCCGGCTACCGGCCGCGCCGGGTGTCCGTGCCAGGGCTGGGCGTATGCCTGGCAGCGCCCTGAATCGGGCGCTGATGGCCGTGGTCATCTTCAGCGGAACCGCGCTGGTCGCGTGGGTCCTCGGGGACTCCATGCGGCACCGCCGCAGCTACCTGACGTCCCTGGAGGACCGAGCCGCGCGCCTGGAGCGCGAGCGGGATGCGCAGGCGCAGATCGCCGCCGCGGCCGAGCGGGCCAGGATCGCCCGCGAGCTGCACGACGTGATCGCCCATAACGTGAGCGTCATGGTGGTGCAGGCCGACGGCGCCAGCTACGCGCTGCGCTCCGAGCCGGAGCGGACCGCCCAGGCGCTGAATGCCATCTCGCACACCGGGCGGCAGGCGCTGGCCGAGATGCGCCGCCTGCTCGGCATCCTGCGCTCCGGCGACGAGCAGGCCGGCCTTGCCCCCGTGCCGGGCCTCGACCAGCTCCGCGAGCTGCTCGGCCAGGCACGGGAGGCGGGCATGTCGGTATCGCTCACCCTCGAGGGCCCGGTCCGGCCGCTCCCGGGCGGAGCCGAGCTGGCCGCCTACCGCGTGGTGCAGGAATCGCTGACCAACACACGCAAGCACGGCGGCCTGGCCGCCGCGGCGGCAGTAACCCTGCGCTACGAGCCGGGCGGGCTGCTGCTGCAGGTGACCGACGACGGGCTGGGCACGAGCGGGCCGGGCACCGGGGCCGCGGCCGAGGGGCCCGGGCACGGGCTAACCGGAATGCGCGAGCGGATCGAGATGTACGGCGGGACCGTCCAGGCCGGGCCGCTGCCCGGCGGAGGCTACGAGGTGACCGCGTGGCTGCCGGTCACCGCCGCCGGGCCGGACCAGCTGCCGGACGACGGCCTCGACCGCCCGGGTCGATCCCGCCGCGCGCTGGACGGCGCCGCATGAGCGAGCCGGAGGGGCGCGGTGCCGCCTCGACTGAGGAACGGGCGATGAGGGAAGGCGGCGTCACCAGGCGCCCCGGAGTCGAGCAGGGGGCACCGCATGACCATCCGCATCGTGCTCGTCGACGACCAGGAACTGGTCCGCACCGGTTTTCGGATGGTGCTGGACGCGCAGCCGGACATGACCGTGGTGGGCGAGGCCGCCGACGGGCAGGCGGCCGTGGAGTTCGCCCGCGTGCATTCGGCCGACGTCATGGTCATGGACGCGCGGATGCCGCGGATGGACGGGGTGGCGGCCACCCGGCAGATCCGGCAGGCCGGGGACCGGCCGCGGATACTCATGCTCACCACCTTCGATCTCGATGAGTACGCGTTCGCGGCGCTGAAGGCCGGCGCGAGCGGATTCCTGCTCAAGGATGTGCCGCCGGAGGAACTGCTGTTCGCTATCCGCGCTGTGCACTCGGGCGACGCCGTGGTCGCCCCGTCGACGACGCGGCGGCTGATTGACAGGTTCGCGCCGATGCTGCCGGCCGATGACGGCCATGCGCCCCTGGAGCTGGCCGGGCTCACCGAGCGGGAGCGCGAGGTCCTGATCCTGGTCGCCCACGGACTGTCGAACGCGGAGCTGGCGCGGCGGCTGTTCGTGTCCGAGGCGACAGTGAAGACGCACGTGGGCAGGATCCTGGCCAAGCTGGGCCTGCGGGACCGGGTCCAGGCCGTCGTCTACGCCTACGAGAACGGACTGGTCAGGGCCGGACGCCAGGCCTAAGCCTCGGCCCCTGGCGCTGAGCCTGAACTCAGGCGGCCGGGGCGACGTAACCATTGGTAAAGATGTCATGTTGCCGCATGCAGGCGGTCTGACCTTGAGTACTCTCCGGACATATAACTGTTTAGGGGGCGTCACCATATGCTGACCGTCCATAACTTTTCGTACGGCCTTCTGACCCCAGGGCTCGCCTATCTGATGTCAGTCCTGGGTTCCTTCCTCGGCCTGCGCTGTGCGACGCGCGCCCGCGCCCACCAGGGGCGATCACGCGCCAGCTGGCTGTTGCTGGCCGGCTTGTCGATCGGCACCACTGGGATCTGGGTGATGCACTTCATCGCCATGCTCGGCTTCACGATTCCTGGCATGACCATCCACTACAACGTGCCGGTCACCATCTTGAGCATGCTCATCGCCGTGGGGATCGTATGCGTGGGCCTGCTGATCGTCGGGTTCGGCGGCCCCGGGTACGGCCCGCTGCTCCTGGCCGGCCTGATCACCGGGCTGGGCGTGGCGAGCATGCACTACAGCGGCATGGCGGCCATGCGGATGGCGGGGAAGGTCACGTACGACCCCTTCCTGTTTATCCTGTCGATAGTGATCGCCGTCGTGGCGGCGACCGCGGCGCTGTGGGCCGCGCTCCGGCTGCGGGGGATCAGGAGCACGCTGGGCGCCGCGCTGATCATGGGAGTGGCGGTCAGCGGGATGCACTACATGGGCATGGCCTCCATGCGGATGTACAGCGCCGCCGGTCCCGCGGGAATGGTCATGGGCGGCGCGGGCGGCGCAAACGCCGAGAGCTTCGTGCTCCCGCTCGTGCTCGGGATCAGCGTTATCGCGTTCGTCTTGACCGCAACGATCGCGCTGTCACCCACCGAGGATGAGATCCGCGGCGAGGCGGAGCTGATGAATCGCATCGACAGCCTCCGCTCAGAAGCGCGCTAACCGCGCCATTGCACCTGTCGCGACCGAGGAACCCGCGCCTGGCCGACGATGCTCGGCGCTGTTGCTGAGACAATGACTACGTGGGCGAGATCGGCCAGGAGCACGGCGAAGGCTGGCTGCTGCTTGTCTACCGGGTTCCGTCCGAGCCCACCAGGCTCCGCTCGACCGTCTGGCGGCGGCTCAAGAGCCTGGGTGCCATTTACCTGCAGAACTCCGCCGCGGCGCTGCCCGCGAGCGTCTCCGCCGAGCGCGCGCTGCGCAAGCTCAGGAGCGAGATCCTGGACATGTCCGGGACCGCGGCCCTGCTGTCCTGCACGGTGCTCGCCGGGGAGCAGGAGGTCCGGGCCGCGTTCCAGGCGGCCCGTGACGACGAGTACGAGGAGATCGTGGATAAGTGCCAGGACTTCCTCGCGCAGCTGAAGAAGGAGTATGACGCCAATCACTTCACCTATGCCGAGCTGGAGGAGAACGAGGTCGACCTGGTCAAGCTGAGGAACTGGCTGGAACGGGTCCGCCAGCGCGACGTCTTCGGCGCGGCCGGGCTGCAGCCGACGCAGAAATGGATCGCGGAATGCGAGCAGGCGCTGGAGGCCTATGCGGCGCGGGTGTACACCGAGGAAGCGGAAAGCCGCTGACCGTCAGCGCTTGCGCGCTCCCCGCCAGAGACTGAGCGGGAGCAGCACCAGCAGGAACAGCGGCAGCAGCCACCAGGCCGGAACGGCGGTCCGGCTCACCGCGTAGGTGAGCGCCAGGCCGATCACCAGGCCGACCGCGACCACCCAGTCGTCGCCGACGATGAAGTCATACCAGAAGGCACCGAACGCCCTGATCCGCCCGGCCATGTCAGCTCCCCTCGCTCGCGGCCGCCGCCCCGGCCGGGACGGCGGGCTCCTGGCGGTCGTCCCCGGCCGCGTTCCCGCGCATCAGGCCCACCAGGACGAGCGCGAACGCGCCGATGGCCGGAATGAGCACCAGCAGCGCGGCGTCCGAGCCCGGCCAGTGCGCGCCCGCGCCCTCCGCGCCCCAGAACGTGCCGAAGGCGGTGAGCATGATCCCGACGACGAACTTCATCGTGTTCTCCGGCACCCTGGACAGCGGGGACCTGACCGCCACTCCGGCGGCTACCACCACGGCCACAGCGCAGGCCGCCGCGATGGCGGCCAGCCCGATGTCATGCTGGTTGGCACCGAACGTGAGCACGATGAACACGACCTCGAGCCCCTCGAGCAGCACGCCCTTGAACGACAGCGTGAACCCGTACCAGTCAGGCACCAGGCCGGCCCGCCTGCGCTCCTGAGACGCCGCGGCGGCGAGCTGCTCGGCGAAGATCTTGCCCTCGTCGTGCAGCGCCTTGTGGCCGCTGGCCCGCAGGATGGCCTTGCGCAGCCACTGCAGGCCGAAGACAAGCAGCAGCGCGCCGACGACCAGGCGCAGGGCGTGCAGCGGCACATGGGACACCGCCGGGCCGAGCGTTGCCACGACAATCGCGAGGACGGCCAGGCCGGCGCCCATCCCGATGGTCGCCGATCGCCAGTCCCTGGCGGTACCCGCGGCCAGGACGATGGTGGTGGCCTCGACGGCCTCGACCACGCAGGCCAGGAACACCGCAATGAACAGTGCGCCGCTTCCCACTCTCGCCGCCTCCCTTGCCGACCCGTGCTACCTCCGCGACGCGGTCAGTGTAACAGCTGTCACAACACGGCTATGACGATCGTTATTTCGCGTTCTTAGCGCACGTTTAATCTTCGCGTAGCCTTCGTACCCGGCTCATTAGGCCGACTACCCCATACTCCGACCACGACTCGTACGATCACGCACGGAAAATTCCGTTTTGCCGTGGGCGCCGTCGGCGCCGGCGCGCTCATCCTGGCCGGCTGCTCATTGTCGTCCTCCTCCTCGTCGGCCGCCTCGTCGGGGTCGAACCTGGACGCCGACCTGCGCGAGCGGATGCGGGTGCAGATCTCCTCCCTGGTCCGCGAGGCCGCGGCCACGACCATCTACATCACGCATGACCAGGCCGAGGCGTTCGCCCTGGCCGACCGGGCGGGCGTGCTCCAGCAGGGCAGCCTGATCCAGGCCGGCACCCGGAGGAGATCTACACCCGTCCGGCGACGCCGTTCGTGGCCTGGTTCGCCGGGCTCTCCGGCGAGCTGCCGGTCCGCGTCCGCCAGCCGCGCCCGGTGCGGGAACGGCGAGCCTGAACCGACGGTGATCGGCCCCGCCGGTCAGGCACTAGGCTCGGAGCCGTGACGAGGACGTTGCGAACCAGCCAGGCATCCCCGCGCGACGTGCCCGCCGACGCGATCGTCGTCGGCGTGGTCCGGGGGCCCGACGGGCCGCGGGCGGCGCCAGGTGCCGAGGACGTGGACGCTGCGCTCGGCGGGAAGCTCGCCGAGACGCTCGCCGCGCTCGGCGCTACCGGCGAGGCGGAGGAAGTGACCAGGATCGCGTCCGGTGGGCAGCTGACCGCGCGGCTGATCACCGCCGTCGGCCTGGGCGATGCGAACGGCCCGAACGGCCCCATGGCTAACGACGCCCCCGTGACCAACGTCAGCCCCGTGCGCTTCGACGAGGAGGTCCTGCGCCGGGCCTCGGGCGCCGCGGTCCGCGCGCTCGTGGCCGGGAAGGCGCGGCAGATCGCGCTCGCGCTGCCCGCGCGCGACGACGCCGAGGCCGAGGCGGTGGCCCTCGGCGCGCTGCTCGGCGGGTACGTCTTCGGCCGGTACCGGAACGGCGGGAAGCAGCCGGAGACCGAGCTGATCCTGCTCGGCCAAGGGACCGGCGGCCACGGGACTGGCGGCGACGGTGGCGCCGGCGACGGTGCCGCCGGCCACGGGACGGCCGGCCATGGGAACGCCGACGAGGCGGGGACGGCCCGGGCGCGGGTGCTGGGCGCGGCGATCTCGCTCGTGCGCGACCTGGTCAACACCGGCCCGTCGGATCTCTACCCCGCGACCCTGGCCGCGGAGGCGGAACGCGTCGCTGGGGCGGCCGGCCTCGGCATCGAGGTGCTAGACGAGAAGGCGCTCGCCGAGGGCGGCTACGGCGGCATCGTCGGCGTCGGCCAGGGCTCCGTGCATCCCCCGCGGCTGGTCCGGCTGGCGTACGCGCACCCGGGCGCGGCCAAGACCGTCGTGTTCGCGGGCAAGGGCATCACCTTCGACTCCGGCGGGCTGTCGCTCAAGCCCGCGAAGTCGATGGAGGCGATGAAGTCGGACATGGGCGGGGCCGCGGCCGTCCTTGCCGCCGTGGCCGCGATCGCGGAGCTGGGCCCGGCGGTGAACGTCGTCGGCTACCTGCCGCTCGCGGAGAACATGCCGAGCGGCACCGCCCAGCGGCCGTCCGACGTGATCACCATCTACGGGGGCCGCACCGTCGAGGTGCTCAACACCGACGCCGAAGGGCGCCTGGTGCTGGCCGACGCGCTGGCCAGGTCAGGCGAGGACTCGCCCGACCTGCTCGTCGATGTCGCCACCCTGACCGGCGCGCAGCTGGTCGCGCTCGGGCCGCGGATCATGGGCGTGATGGCGAACGAGGACGAGGTGCGTGACGGCATCGTGGACGCCGCCCGCAGGGCGGGCGAGGCGGCGTGGCCGATGCCGCTGCCCGAGGAACTGCGGAAGGGGCTCGACTCGACGGTCGCCGATATTGCGAACGTGGCGGCCGAAAGGAATGGCGGGATGCTGGTCGGCGGTTTGTTCCTGAAGGAGTTCGTCCCGGAGGGGGTGCGCTGGGCGCACCTCGACATCGCAGGGCCCGCGTTCCATGAGGGCGATCCCTACGGGTACACGCCCAGGGGCGGAACGGGCGCGGCCGTGCGCAGCCTCGTCCAGATCGCCCTGGACGTGGCCGACGGGCGCCTGTAGGCAGACGGGACGGCGTTAGGCAGTCTTGGGAGAAGGAGAGTTCACCGTGGCAGACCGCGGCGGCTACGACATTGTGATCCTCGGCGGAGGGAGCGGCGGCTACGCGTGCGCCCTGCGTGCCGCCGAGCTCGGCAAGCGCGTGGCGCTCATCGAGAAGGGCAAGGTCGGCGGCACCTGCCTGCACCGGGGATGCATCCCGACCAAGGCGCTGCTGCACGCCGCGGAGATCGCCGACCAGGCGCGGGAAAGTGCCACCTTCGGGGTGCGGTCCACCTTCGACGGCGTCGACATGGCCGGGGTCAACGCCTACAAGGACAAGGTCGTCACCAGGCTCTGGCGGGGACTGGTCGGCCTGATCGGCAGCCGGCACATCGACATCATCGACGGCGAGGGACGCCTGGTCTCGCCCACCCAGGTGCAGGTAGGCGACTCGCTGATCGAGGGCGCGCACGTCGTCCTGGCCAGCGGCTCCGAGCCGCGCAGCCTCCCCGGGCTGGAGATCGACGGCCAACGCGTGATCACCAGCGACCAGGCGCTCGAGCTCGACCGGGTGCCCGCGTCGGTGGTCATACTCGGCGGCGGCGTGATCGGGGTCGAGTTCGCGAGCGTCTGGCGGTCGTTCGGCGCCGAGGTCACGATCGTCGAGATGCTGCCGCACCTGCTGCCCCCGGAGGAGGAGTCCAGCTCGAAGCTGCTCGAGCGCGCGTTCCGGCGTCGCGGCATCGCCTACAAGCTCGGCGCCAGGTTCGAGGGCGTGAAGGAGAACGGCTCCGGCGTCACCGTCACGCTGGAGGGCGGCACCACGATCGACGCCGAGCTGCTGCTCGTCGCCGTCGGCCGCGGCCCGGTCTCGGCCGGCCTCGGCTATGAGGACACCGGGGTGGCCATGCAGCGCGGCTACGTCACCGTGGACGAGTACTGCCAGACGAGCGTTCCGACGATCTCGGCGGTCGGTGACCTGATCCCGGGCCCGCAGCTGCGCCTCTCGACTATGACGGGGTGCCGCGCGTGACCTACAGCGACCCCGAGGTCGCGTCGGTGGGCATCACGTCCGCGATCGCGGCTGAGCGGGGCATCAAGACCACGGAAGTCACCTATGACCTGGCCGGCAACGGCAGGAGCCAGATCCTGCAGACCTCGGGCGCGGCCAAGGTCATAGCGACCGAGGGCGGCGGCCCGGTGCTCGGCATCCACCTGGTGGGCGCGCGAGTCGGCGAACTGATCGCCGAGGGCCAGCTGATCTACAACTGGGAGGCCCTGCCGTCCGAGGTCGCCCAGCTCATCCATCCGCATCCGACCCAGTCGGAGATAATCGGCGAGGCACACCTGGCGCTGGCGGGCAAGCCCCTCCACTTCCACTCATGACCGGGGGGCGCCGCGCGGGGTGCCGCGGCCGGCGCGGCCCTGAGCGGTCGAATCAGCACAGCGCGAGCATCGAATAGCGAAGGAGTCGCGGGAAGTCATGTCGGTCTCCGTATCCATGCCACAGCTCGGCGAGAGCGTCACCGAGGGGACAGTCACGCGCTGGCTGAAGCGGGAGGGCGAGCGAGTCGAGGCCGACGAGCCGCTGCTCGAGGTCTCCACGGACAAGGTCGACACCGAGATTCCCTCGCCGGTGTCGGGCATCCTGCGCGGCATCACCGTGGCCGAGGACGAGACGGTCGCGGTCGGCGCCGAGCTCGCGGTCATCGACGAGGAGGGATCCGCCGGCGCCGCGGCAGCCGGCGCGGCCGCCGGTGGCGCGACCGCGGAGGCCGATGGCTCGGCTGCGCTTGCACCGCCGGCAGCGCCCGCAGGAGCGCCGTCGTCAGCCGCCGCTGGGCCCCCGCTGCCGGCCGCCGCCCCCCCGCAGCCAGCCCCCCGGCAGCCAGCACAGGCAGCACCGGCCGCGCAGGGAGCCGGTGCCCAGCCGACCGAGGCGCCTGCTGCCGACGGAACGCAGGGCTACAACGCGGCCGGATACCAGTCGCCGTACCAGCAGCCTTATCCGCCGCCGCCCGCCTACCAGCAGCCCCCGCCCCAGCCCCAGCAGGCACAGCCCCAGCAGGCACAGCCCCAGCAGGCACAGCCCCAGCCTCCTGTCTCGCCGGCGCCGGCGGAGTCGCAGCCGGGACCCGCGGCCTACCCGTCGCAGCCCGCGTACCCGGGCGGGGCGCGGCCCGCCGACGGGGTCGGCCCGCAGCTGGTGTCGGGAGCCGAGGGCCCCTACGTGACGCCGCTGGTCCGCAAGCTGGCCGCCGAGCACGGGATCGACCTCGCGGCCGTCGCAGGCACCGGGGTCGGCGGGCGGATCCGCAAGCAAGACGTCCTGGATGCCGCGCGAGTGCTGCGAGGCACCCCGGGCGCGCCTGGATCGCCGCAGGCACCGCCCACCGCTGTGCCCCAGCAAGCGCTGCCCCAGCAAGCGCTCCCCCAGCAAGCGCTCCCGCAACAGGCACCGCCGCAGCCCGCAGCTGCGCCGGCCGCCCTGCCGCCTGCCGGGTACGCGGGCCGGCCCGGACCTCGCCCCGCTGCGCTCCGGCCTGCCATCGTGCCCTCCAGCCTGCGCGGCACTACGGAGAAGCTGTCACGGTCGCGCCAGGTGATCGCGCAGCGCATGGTCGAGTCGCTGCAGATCTCGGCTCAGCTCACCACCGTGGTGGAGGCGGACGTCACCGCCATCGCCCGGCTCAGGGACCGCGCCAAGGCCGGTTTCGAGGCCAGGGAGGGTGTCAAGCTGTCCTACCTGCCGTTCTTCGCGCTGGCCACCGTCGAGGCGCTCAAGGTGCATCCCAAGCTCAACGCGATCATCGACACGGCCGGCGGGCAGGTGACCTATCACGACGACGAGCACCTCGGCATCGCGGTGGACACCGAGCGCGGCCTGATGGTCCCGGTCATCCGGGAGGCTGGCGATCTCAACATCGCCGGGCTCGCCAGGAAGATCGCCGATCTCGCCGAGCGCACCCGCGCCGGACGCGTGAGCCCGGACGAGCTATCGGGCGGGACCTTCACGCTGACTAACACCGGCAGCCGCGGGGCGCTGTTCGACACACCGATCATCAACCAGCCGCAGGTGGGAATCCTCGGCACCGGCACGGTCGTCAAGCGGCCGGTCGTCGTGGAAGACGCAGCGCTCGGCGAGGTGATCGCTGTCCGGTCCATGGTCTACCTGGCGCTCACCTACGACCACCGGCTCGTCGACGGGGCCGACGCCGCGCGGTTCCTGACCACGCTGAAGTCCCGGCTTGAAGAGGGAGCGTTCGAGACCGAGCTGGGGCTGTAGCCGACGAGGGGGCGCCATGCGGGTCGCGGTCACCGGATCGTCCGGGCTGATCGGCACGGCACTCGCCGACTCGCTGCGGCAAGACGGGCACGAGGTGACCCGGGTCGTCCGGCGCCCGCCGCAGCCGGGCGAGATCCGCTGGGATCCGCAGGCCGGGCGCGGCGGGCTCGACCCGGCCGCGCTCGACGGCGTCGATGCCGTCGTCCACCTGTCGGGGGCGCCGATCGCGGGCGGCTGGTGGACGCAGGCCCGGAAGCAGAAGCTGCGCGCCAGCCGGATTCAGAGCACGCAGACCCTGGTCTCGGCGATCACGGCCGCCGCCGTCCCGCCACGGGTCCTGCTGTCCGGCTCGGCGATCGGCTGGTACGGGGACACCGGCGAGCGCGAGGCGGACGAGTCGGCACCCGCTGGAACCGGGTTCCTGGCCAGCCTGGTGAGCGACTGGGAAGCGGCCACGCGGCCTGCCCGCCAGGCCGGCCTGCGGGTCGTGAACCTGCGCTCAGGGGTGGTGCTATCCCGCCGGGGCGGGATGCTGGCCCTGCTGGCGCTCCCGTTCCGGTTCGGGCTCGGCGCCCGGCTCGGGGCCGGCACTCAGTTCATCAGCTGGATCTCGCTGACCGACCACGTGCGCGCGCTCCGGTACCTGCTCGACCACGCCGCTATCGACGGCCCGGTCAACCTGACGGCCCCGGCCCCGGTCACGAACGCCGCGTTCACCGCCGAGCTGGCCCGGGCGCTGCACCGGCCCGCGGTGCTGCGGATTCCCGCCCCGGTGCTCCGGGCCGTGCTCGGCGAGCTGTCCGGCGAGCTGCTCGTCAGCCAGCGGGTGCTGCCGCGGCGGCTGATCGAGGCGGCCGACTTCGCGTTCCGGCACCCCGACATCGCCGACGCCCTGGCCGCTGAGCTGTTACCGGCGTTCAGGCCCCGCTCACCGCGGACTTCTCGTCCCGGTCACGCGAATCCGCTGCCGGAACGACATCGCGGCCCAGGTGGCCCTCGTTGGGCCCGAACAGCGGGATCTGCCACAGCGGCGGCACCGGCCCGGAAAGCCCCTCGCGGCTCCTGATCTGCGCGATGGTGAGCCGCAGCAGCCGCCTGGCCCCGAGAATCGCGACCGAGGCGAGCGGAATCTCGACCAGGAGCGCGGACAGCAGGCTGACCACGAAGCCGCTGGTGCGCACGTCGAGCGTGACGTCGAACCAGGCGTCGGCGAGGAGCAGCGACGCCAGCACGATGAGGCACATGATCAGCAGCTGCCTGCCGCGCCAGGCCGCCCAGGCGGTCACCGCGAACGTGCAGAACAGCGCCACGTCGAACCCGACCCAGGCGCCGCGCCAGTCACCGGAGCGGTAGTACCGGGGCAGCGTCAGGGCCAGCACGCCGATCTGCACGGCGAGGACCACACAGCACACGATGATCCCGGCCAGGAACAGCCGCCTCCTCCGCTTGCGGCCGGGACCGGCCATCCGCGGATGCTCCAGGGCCGCCAGGGCCCGCATCAGCCTGGCCCGCTCTCTCCGGCTCATGCACGTCAGCTCGGCCTTGTCGATCACCGGCTGTCTCCTTCCGGCACCAGGCGCCCGCGCGCAGGAAAGGCCTTCGCCGGGGGGGCGGAGGCAAGCTCCGCTCCGTGCAACTCAGGCCAGGACGTCCTTCTTCCCCGGCACGCGGTGTCTCCCGCTCGCTGCACACGCGGTGTTGAGCGCACGGGACGGCATAGGGTGATGAGCGTGGATGGTGAGCTAGTTTTCGCCCGGGCGGGATTCGGCCCCGGCGCCGTCGGCTATCCGGAGGCCTGGGACCTGCAGCGGATGCTGCACGAGCGGCGCGTGGACGGCGACATCCCCGACTGCTGCCTGCTGCTCGAGCATCCCAGCGTCTATACCGCGGGCAAGCGGACCAGCCCGCTGGACCGGCCGGCCGGCGACCCCGGCGTGCCGGTGATCGACGTCGACCGCGGCGGGAAGATCACCTGGCACGGGCCCGGTCAGCTGGTCGGGTACCCGATCGTGAAGCTGGGCGAGCCGGTCGACGTGATCGCTTACGTGCGGGCCATCGAAGAAGCCCTGATCCGCGCCTGCGCGGAGCTCGGCGTGCCTACCGAGCGCGTCGAGGGGCGCAGCGGGGTGTGGGTCCGCGGCCTCGGGGGCGGGCCGGACCGGAAGGTCGCAGCGATCGGCATCCGGGTGTCCCGGGGCGTGACGATGCATGGCTTCGCCCTGAACTGCGACTGCGACCTGTCCTGGTTTGACCGCATCGTGCCCTGCGGGATCAGCGACGCCGCGGTGACCACGCTGTCGGCGGAGTCCGGCCGACCGGTCACCGTCACGGACGCGGTCGAGGTGGCCGAGCACCATCTCGCCGACGTGCTCGGCGCCCGCCGGTGGCGGAGCATCGAGGGAACCGGTGAGCTGACCGGTCAGGTCACCCGGGTCGGCTGATAGACCACCGCGCCGGAGGCGCGTCCTTCCAGGGCGGCGGCCACCCGGCGCACGCCGTAAGGTGCCAGGTAACTGGACACGTCCGCGGGATCAGTGAACCGGAAGTCGTCAAGCTCCTCGCGCTGCAGCACGATGCCCGCGCCGTCATCGAGCGCTCCGCCGTCGAACAGGAAGTGCATGATCGGGCGCGCGTCCGTGCCGTACGGCTGCGACCAGTCGATGGCCAGCAGCCCGCCGACCGGGAGCTCGAGGCCGATCTCCTCGAAGACCTCCCGGGCGCAGCCCGCATGCGGCGGCTCGCCGTGCTCGCAGATGCCGCCCGGCAGCGTCCAGTAGTCGCGGTAGTTCGGCTTCACCAGCAGCACCCGGCCGGCCGGGTCGGTGATCAGCGCCCCGGCCGCGACCACGGCGCCCGGCAGCTGCGCGAACCACGTGTCATGATCGATGAAGCCGGGCCCCGGGCCGGGCGTGCTGGCAGGCATCATCGGCTAGGCCGCCGCTCGCGCGAGATAGCCGCCGAGCTCGCCGGCAGGGACCGCGGTCTGCTCGCCGGTGCGCATGTCGCGAACGGTGACGGTGCCGGCCTCATCCTCGGCGCTGCCGTAGATCAGGCACCAGCATGCTCCCTGGTCGCTGGCCCACCTGAGCTGCCGGCCCAGCTTGCCGGACGAGCCGAGATAAACGCTGGACCGCAGCCCGGCGGCCCGGGCCGCCGCCGCCAGGGCAAAGGACTTCCCGGCGAACTCCTCCGCCATCACCGTGACCGCTACATCCAGGCGGCCCCGCGGCGGTGCCCCGCTCTTCGGCAGCAGCAGCAGGATGCGCTCGACGCCCAGCGAGCTTCCGGTGGCGGGCACGTCGGGCCCGCCGAGCTGCTCGATCAGGTGGTCGTAGCGCCCGCCCGAGCCGATGGACCCGGGCACGCCCGGCGCGACCACCTCCCAGATCGGCCCGGTGTAGTAACTCAGGCCGCGCACCAGGCGCGGGGTGAACGCGATCCGCCCGGCCGGAATCTGCGCGGCCACCAGGGACAGCACGCTGTCCACCTCCTCCAGCCCTGCCGCCCCCTCCTCGCTTGGCTTCAGCGCGGCCCTGATCCGGTCCACCGCATCGGGCGCCGTCATGGCCAGCACCAGCTCGGCGGCGGTCCCCGGGGCCAGGCCCCGGCCCTCCAGCTCGGCGACGACGGCATCGGGCCGCAGCTTGTCCAGCTTGTCCAGGGTGATCAGCACGCCGGGCCCTAGGTCGGCCGGGACCCCGAACGCTTCCAGCAGCCCAGCCAGCACCCGGCGCGAGTTCAGCTGGATGCTGAACTGGGCGAGGCCGAGCTCGGCGAGCGCATCATGCTGCGCGCACAGCGCCTCGGCGTCCGCCAGCACCGACACCGAGCCCAGGGTGTCCAGGTCGCACTGCACGAACTCCCGGTACCTGCCCTTGCCCGGCCGGTCGGCGCGCCAGACCGGGCCCATGGCGTAGCGCTTGTACGGGGAGGGCAGCTGGCTTCCGTAGGCGGCCGCCACCCGGGCCAGCGGCACGGTCAGGTCGTAGCGCAGGGCCAGGTCCGCCTCGCCGGATGCCTCGTGCTCGCCGCGGCGCAAGATCTTGAAGACCAGCTTGTCACCGTCGTCGCCATACTTGCCCAGCAGCACGTCCAGGCGCTCGAACGCCGGAGTCTGCAGCGGCTCAAACCCGTAGCGGGTGAACACCGAGCGGATCACGTCGAACGCCTGCTCGCGCTGCTCAGCTTCCCCGGCGAGAAAGTCACGCGTCCCCGATGGGGGGTCAAACTGCGTTGCCATGCGTCCCATGCTTCCACGGCCGGACATAGGGTAGAGACGTGGTACTCGCACCCGAAGGACGCCGGATGCTGCGCATCGAGGCGCGCAACAGCCAGACGCCGGTCGAGCGCAAGCCCCCGTGGATCAAGACCCGGCTGCGCACTGGACCCGAGTACACGGCCCTGAAGCAGCTCGTGCGGCGCGAGGGGCTGCACACCGTCTGCGAGGAGGCCGGCTGCCCCAACATCTTCGAGTGCTGGGAAGACCGCGAGGCGACGTTCCTGATCGGCGGCGATCAGTGCACCAGGCGCTGTGACTTCTGCCAGATAGCCACCGGCAGGCCCGAGCCGCTCGACACCGACGAGCCGCGGCGGGTCGCCGAGTCGGTGGCGGCGATGGGGCTGCGCTACGCGACCGTCACCGGCGTGGCCCGGGACGACCTGGCCGACGGCGGCGCCTGGCTGTACGGCCAGACGTGCCGCGCGATCCATGCCGCGGTGCCGGGCTGCGGCGTGGAGCTGCTGATCCCCGACTTCGACGCGGACCCGCGGCAGCTTGCCGTGGTGTTCGCCGCGCGGCCCGAGGTACTCGCGCACAACATCGAGACCGTGCCGCGGATCTTCCGGCGGATCAGGCCCGGATTCCGCTATGAACGGTCCCTCGAGGTGCTCAGCCGGGCCCGCGCGGCTGGCCTGATCACGAAGTCCAACCTGATCCTCGGCCTGGGCGAGGAGCGGGAGGAGATCAGCGCGGCCATGGCTGACCTGCGCGACGCTGGGTGCGACCTGCTGACGATCACTCAGTACCTGCGGCCGTCCGTGCGGCATCACCCGGTCGAGCGGTGGGTGCCGCCCGAGGAGTTCGACGAGCTCGGCGAGGAGGCACTCGAGCTGGGGTTCGCGGGGGTGATGGCGGGGCCGCTGGTCCGCTCGTCCTACCGCGCCGGCCGACTCTACCGGCAGGCACTGGACCGACAGGTATCCTCACCAACATGGTGAACAAGCCCGGAGGCGCGGCCTCGAAGAAGACCGCGGCCGACGCGGCAGCCCCTGGCCGCCTCAAGCAGATCGGCATGGTTGCGGGAATCATCCGCAAGGCGAACCCGAAGGCGCTGCCGATCGTCGCGGCCACCGGGATCGGGGTCATCGCGGTCGTCGTGGTGATCGGCATCCTCACCGGAACGGCCGCGTTCCTGATCCCGCTCGGCGTGCTGCTGGGGCTCGGGGCGGCGATGATCCTGTTCGGGCGGTTCGCCCAGTCAGCGCAGTACGCGGCCATCGCGGGTCAGCCGGGCGCCGCGGCGGCCATCCTGCAGAGCATGCGCGGCAACTGGACCGTGACGCCGGCGATCTCCGCCAACAGGAACATGGACGTGGTCCACCGGAGCGTGGGCAAGCCCGGCGTGATCCTGGTCGGCGAGGGCTCGCCGAACCGGCTGCCGAGCCTGCTCGCGGCCGAGAAGAAGCGGGTCGCGCGGGTCGCCTACGATGTGCCGATCTACGACCTCCAGGTCGGTGACGAGCCCGGGCAGGTGCCCATCCGGCAGCTGCAGCGCCACATCATGAAGCTGCCCAAGAATCTCAAGGGCCCGGCGGTCGCCGACCTGAACTACCGGCTGAAGGCGCTGCCCCAGTCGCTGCCGATCCCCAAGGGGCCAATGCCCAGGCCCGGCCGCATGCCCAAGGCGCCCCGCCCCAAGTTCCGCTGAGCAGAGTTTCCGGGCGCTCAATATGAGCGTTGCATAGCACGGACAACGATCGTGTTGGCCGCCTTGTCGTGCAGGCCACGCAGGTCGCTGTCAAAGACCAGCGGCGGGATCACGGCCAGGAACAGGAGCGTCCGGACCAGGGCCCAGAGCAGGCCGACCGGCTTGCCCTCGAGCCGCGCCACCCGCAGGCCTAGCAGGTAGTTCTCCACCGCGAACACGGCGAAGGTCAGGTACAGGCTGTGGAACAAGGCCACGGCGATGATCTCGCACAGCAGCCAGTCGATCAGCAGCGCGCCGAGCCGCCTGCCGACCCCGGCCACCGAGCCCGGACCGGACTCGGGCAGCCCAAGCTGTTGTCCCGGGTAGCTGGTCTTGTCCCCGTCCGGCGCTACGCCGGACAGCCACGACCCGGCCCAGCGTCGTTCCGCCACATGCACACGGTATCCGCACAGCCGGGAGTGAGCGACCAGGGCCCTGGCGCAACCTCGCTGACACCGGCCGACCTGGCCTGATTGTGCTTGCCGCCTGGCTGCGACGGGCCCGCGCTGCCCCGCTCGTAACATCGGCGAAACATGGGGGATACGGCTCGGAAATCGCGGTCGCCTAGCGTTCCAGCAGCGCCTAGACGCGGGCGCCAGCATGCAAGCGGTGCCAGGGAGGGCGGATGTTCACAAGCGGCGATGAGGTGCTGCGGTTCATCGAGGCGGAGTCGGTGCAGTTCGTCGACGTCAGGTTCTGCGACCTGCCGGGGACGATGCAGCATTTCACGGTCCCGGCGGAGTCCTTTGACGCGAAGGTCTTCAGCGACGGACTGATGTTCGACGGCTCCTCGATCCGCGGCTTCCAGCAGATCCACGAATCGGACATGCTGCTGCTGCCCGACGCGACCACCGCCGTGATCGACCCGTTCCGGACCCGCAAGACGCTGAACCTCACGTTCTTCGTGCACGACCCGCTGACCGGCGAGCCGTACACCCGCGACCCGCGCAACATCGCCCGCAAGGCCGAGGACTACCTGCGCGGCAGCGGCGTCGGCGACACCGCCTTCTTCGGCCCCGAGGCGGAGTTCTACATCTTTGACTCCGCGCGGTTCGAGACCTCGCCGAACGCCGGCTACTACTACATCGACTCGGTCGAGGGCGCCTGGAACACCGGCCGCGACGAGCCGGGCGGCAACCTCGGCTACAAGCCGCGCTACAAGGGCGGCTACTTCCCGGTCCCGCCGGCGGACCACTACACCGACCTGCGGTCGGACATGGTGCGGGCCCTGATCGAGTGCGGCATCCCGGTAGAGATGCAGCATCACGAGGTCGGCACCGCCGGCCAGGCGGAGATCGACATCAGGTTCGACAGCCTGCTGCACATGGCCGACAAGGTCATGCTCTACAAGTACGTGGTGAAGAGCGTGGCCCGGGCGGCCGGGAAGACCGTGACGTTCATGCCCAAGCCGCTGTTCGGCGACAACGGCTCCGGGATGCACTGCCACCAGAGCCTGTGGAAGGACGGCGCCCCGCTGTTCTACGACGAGGTCGGCTACGCAGGTCTCTCCGACCTGGGCCGCTACTACGTCGGCGGGCTGCTGAAGCACGCGCCGTCGCTGCTGGCGTTCACGAACCCGACGGTGAACTCCTACCACCGGCTGGTCCCAGGCTTCGAGGCGCCGGTCAACCTGGTCTACTCGCAGCGCAACCGGTCGGCGTGCGTGCGGATCCCGATCACCGGCCCGAGCCCGAAAGCCAAGCGACTGGAGTTCCGCGTCCCGGACCCGTCCTGCAACCCGTACCTGGCGTTCGCGGCCATGCTCCTCGCCGGCCTGGACGGGATCAAGAACAAGATCGAGCCGCCCGAGCCGGTGGACAAGGACCTCTACGAGCTCCCGCCCGACGAGGCGCGGGCCATCCCGCAGGTGCCCGGCTCGCTGGAGACGGTGCTCAACACCCTGGAGGCCGACCACGAGTTCCTGCTCGAGGGCGGCGTGTTCACGCAGGACCTGATCGAGACCTGGCTGGACTACAAGCGCTCCAGCGAGATCGACCCGATCCGGCTGCGCCCGCACCCGCACGAGTTCGAGCTCTACTTCGACGCGTAGCCCGAGCGCATAGCCTGACCTGCGGCGCAGTCACCGGGGACCGTCCCTGTTCCGGTCCTGTTACCGCCGAGCCTCGAAGACGGTCTCCAGAGCGGTCCGCGTTGACTCGTCGCGGTCGGGCCACAGGTGCCCGTATAGTGCTGGGGCGTCAGGCCGGACAGCCGGCGATGTGCGGGCTGTGCACAGGAGCCGGGGCTGCCGCGCGCCCGGTATGCCCGTTCTGCGGCAGTGCCCGGCTGAAGCGTGTACGGAAGTGGTTGTGGGAACAGCCATTTCCGCACACAAAGACCGCCGGGAGGGCCTGGCGTGAGCCAGCAGCGGCGGGTTTATACGTTTTGTCCGGTTGCGATCCAGGGGTCCGCACCGCCGTACGTCACATCGGCTGCGGGGTCAGATGTCGCGCTGCCGCCGGTTCGACTCGCGCTCGAGGATGGCGGCGAGCTGGTCAAGCGTCATGGCAGTGAACCGCTGGCCCCGGCCTTGCCGTTAAGGTCGCGCGGCTGCGGGGGTACCCGTCCGCAGTCCCGGCGCGGTCCTGAACCTGCATGGCGGCGGTCAGTGCCGGACCCAGACGAGCACGCAGTTGACCTGCGCGCCGTAGAACTGCGACGGTGGCAGGCTGAACGCATCGCGGGGAACGGTCACGCACCGGTATGAGCCGTCGCGGAAGCCCGGCGTCACGCAGACCACGAGTGGAACCTCGCCGGACTCGTCCCCCTCTCCATGCTGTCGGGCGACCTCGAGCAGGGCGCAGATGTGCCGCGGCCCGTGGACGGCCGGAGCGGCAGCGCGGGCCGTGACGCTGGCCGCGGCCAGGCCGGCGCCGGCCAGCACTGCCACGGTCAGCGCAGTCACGGCGAGGACGGGCCTGGTGACTCGCTTGAACATGTGATTCTCCATAGGTGGTGGCGTAGGGGATTGTTCCCCGCTGCCGAGCTCAGGCCCTTGGCTGCTGGACTCGGCGACCACGGATTGACGCACCCTCGCCTAGCCGAGGGGCGAATTTTCCGCTACGTCTTCTGCGCCGCACATCTTCCGCTTAGCCTGTTCAGTGGCAGTTTGTCGCCGCACCTGCGCGGGGCAGGGAAGGCAGCCAGAGCGGGAAGGTCGTGGTTCGGGTGGCAAGATTCCGGAACGGGATAGCCGTCGTCGTGCTCGCCGTGGGGCTGGTCGCGGCCGGCGGGCTGCCGGCCCTGGCCGCGCCCGCAGCGCCGTCGGCTCCAGCGCCGCCTACGGTCACCATCGCAGCGAAGTCGTTGTTCAGGCCGGTGACCGGTGACGTATTTGTCGTGTTCAATGCTGGTAGGTTCGCCAACGCGCAGATTCACGTCAGCATCTCGGGAGCCGCCAGGGGAGACGTCGCCACGCTGTTCGCGCAGCCGTTCCCATTTAAGAGCCCGCTCGCGCACGCCGGCTCCGTCACATTGACCGGCTCGACCTTGTCGCACTCCTTCACGGTGACCCCCACCCTCGCCACGCGCTATCGGGTGAAGGTGTTCACCAAAGCATCCGCTCTGGCCGCCACATCGGCGGTCAGCACGGTCTTTGTCGCGAACAAACAGACGGTGTCTGGCCTCAAGGCGTGCTTGCGGCCGGTCTGCCGCCAGAAGATCAGCGTCCAGGAGCAGGTGCCTGCCTCGACGCTCAGGACCGAGATCTCGAAGCGCTGGTTCTTCTATTTCGGCCTGAACCTGACCACGACGGGGACACCTCCGCCGCCGAAAGTTCTGACCCTGGACACTCACGCCACGATTTCCCCGTCGACGCGGACGGGCGCACGCACCTTCGTGCGGACGATCAGCTGGTCGTTCCGGATCGGCAACGACGGCTTCTTCTTCAACTTCATCTTCTGCAATAGGGACACCGAGGCCACGGACGGGCTGGGACTGCCTGGCCATCATGGCTGCGGCGCTCCGCGGGTCAGCGCCGCGGTCGAGTACCTGGGGTAGCCTCGCAGGCCGCGATCGTCACCGGCGTCCGGGTCCCGTGATCACACGCGGGGCCCGGCGGCCGGCCGGATATCAGGCCAGGTCGAACTCTCCGTCGTTAACGCCGGCGGTGAAGGCACGCCACTCGTCCGGGGTGAAGATCAGCGCGGGGCCGTCGGGATTGTTGCCGTCGCGCATGGCGATCACGCGGTCGCTGCCCTCCTTGGAACCGGGCAGGAATGCGACCTCGATGGAGGCGCCGCCGTCCTCGCCGCGGTAGGAAGACTTGCGCCAGGTGGCGCCGGTCAGGTCCATTCCTCGGTCGCCCTTCTCACCAGGTCGGTAAAGGCGCCCAGGGACGGCGCCTCACCTCTCAGTATGTCCCGTGGCGACATCGCCCCGGGCCGGGCTGGTTGACAGTTCAATTTCCGGCCGCCCCGGCCGACCCGCAGCTGCGTCAGCAGCCGTCCTGGCCGGAAGCTCCGCCACCTAGCCGTTATGTAGTTCCGCCGCTGCGCCGGGCCGGTACCCGGCCGGCGCCCCCGCGCCCGGGCGACGGCGATCGCTGACGGGCGCCTCGCTGATCGTGGGCTGCATCGTGCTGCTCGGGATTGCGGGCGCGGTCTTCGCCGTGCTGCGCGGCCATTCCACGTCCACCCCGCTCCCGCCATCGTCGCCGTCCGCCCATACGACCAGCCCAGCGGTCACCACCAGGGCCCCGGTCAACCCGGTTCCCGCCGGCCCGGCGGCGACCGTGCAGGCGTACGTGGCAGCGATCAACGCCCACGACTACGCGAAGGCCTGGGATCTCGGCGGCAACAACACCGGCCAGACCTATACGTCGTTCGAGCAGGGCTTCAACGGGACCGCCCGCGACACACTGACGATCCTCTCGGTGTCCGGCAACGTCGTGACGGCCCAGCTCGCCGCCGGCCCCGCCAGCCGGATGCTCTCCACGTCACAGTCGACGCGCTGCAGATTCTGCGGGCCAACGGCCGGCTCTCATGACCCGCCCGTGCGGCGACGGCGCAGCAGCCACTGCCGCCGGGTCCAGGCGTGCCTGGCCACGACGATGATGAGAACGACGCTGGAGATCGCGTGCCAGCGGATCTTGGAGCGCTCGTCCAGCCAGTCGTAGAGCCCGGATACGGTCACCACGACGACCAGAACGCCGAGCAGGAGCGACTGCGACAGGCTCCAGCGCAGCTTTGCCGACAGCCGCTTGCGCTGCCGCAGCCGACCGAGCGTCCCGCGGATCCAGGCCCGGCGGTGCCACAGGTGCGGCCCTACGGAGCCAGCGAAGATCAGCCCGATGACGCTGTGGACGGCGATCGACAACGGCTCGAAGATCACCGAGACTATCCCGCCGGCGATCAGCAGCATGTCGATCAGCCAGCGGCGCCATGTCATTCCCGGGGACAGGCGGAAGCCCGGCCGGGCGGGTCCCGCTGCGGTGTGGTCGGCCATGCCCTCGACGTTTCGAGGACGCGCGGCCGGCCGGCATCACCCGCGGGTACCCGGCTGCGGGCCTGCCGTACTACCAGGGTCCCGGCCGGGCTCCATCCCACGGGTCAGGTAGCTACTGGCCGCCCGCGGCACCGGGAATGACCACCCCGGACTCGTAGGCGAGGATGACCGCCTGGACCCGGTCGCGCAGCTCCAGCTTGAACAGCACGGAGCTGACGTGCGACTTCACGGTCTGGCTGGCCAGGCAGAGCCGCGCGGCAATCTCGGCGTTGGTCAGGCCGCCGGCCACCAGCAGCAGCACCTCGTGCTCCCGGGGCGTCAGCCGGCCGAGCGCGGGTGACGGCACCGGCCGGGAGTGCGTGGCGAACTCGGCGATGAGCCTGCGGGTGACGCCGGGCGCGAGCAGGGCCTCGCCGCCGCCGATGATCCGGACCGCGTGCAGGATCTCGTCGGGCGTGGCGTCCTTGAGCAGGAAACCGCTCGCGCCCGCGCGCAGCGCGTCGTAAACGTAGTCGTCCAGGTCGAACGTGGTCAGCACGAGCACCCGCGGCGGGAGCTCGGCCTGGGTCAGCACCCGCGTCGCCTCGATCCCTCCGAGCACCGGCATCCGGATGTCCATGAGCACCACGTCGGGCCGGAGCTGCGCGGCGAGCCGGACAGCCTGCTGCCCGTCCCCGGCCGCGCCGACCACCGACATGTCGTCCTGGGACTCGAGCAGGGCGGTGAAGCCCATCCGCACGACGGCCTGGTCGTCGACGACCAGCAGCCGCAGCGGCCGGTCGCCGGTCATGGCGGCTCGTCCCCCAGGCCGCCAGGTACCGTCGTCCCGGCCGACACCGTCCCGGCCGGCCCCGTCCCAGCCGGCCCCGTCCCAGCCGGCCCCGTCCCAGCCGACACCGTCGGCAGCAGCGCGGTCACGCTGAACCCGCCGCGCCCGTCCGGGCCGGCCTGGAACTCGCCGCGCAGCGTCTCCACCCGCTCCCGCAGGCCGGTGAGCCCGTATCCGGCCGGCTGGCCCGTCCGGCCCGGGCCGGACGGCGGACCGCCGCGGCAGTTTCTCACCCGCACGCTCACCGCGTTCGACTGGTAGCCGAGCTGCACCCGGATCGTGCTGCCCGGCGCATGGCGTCCGGCGTTGGTCAGCGCCTCCTGCACGATTCGGTAACAGCACAGCTCCACCGAGGCGGGCAACGCCCCCGGCAGGCCCGTCACGGTGATCGTGACGTCCATGCCCGCCCGCGTCATCCGGCTCAGCAGGCCGTCCAGGTCGGCCAGCCGCGGCTGCGGCGCGGTCTCCGAGCCCCCGTCCGGAGCCCGCAGCACGCCGAGCACCACCCGCAGCTCCGTGAGCGCGGTCCGCGCCTCATCGGCGATCTCGCTGAAGGCGGCCCGGCCAGGGTCGGGCAGGTCCGTTATGGCATAAGGCGCGGTCGCCGCGCGGACCGCGATCATGGATACGTGGTGCGCCACCACGTCGTGCAGTTCGCGGGCGATCGACGCCCGCTCCCGGGCGGCCACGTCGCGCTCGCTCAGCTGCCTGAGCTGCGCGGCGACGGCGGCCTGTTCGATCGCCGACTGCCGCCGGGCCCGCAGCAGCTCCCCGGCCCCCCAGGCCGCGATCACCGCCAGCGCCTCGGCGGCCGTCGCGTCCCACGGGGTCGCGTTGCGGCGCAGGTCGAGCGTGCCCAGGAGCACCGCGACCTCCGTAGCCGCCACGGCCAGGACCGCATGCCGGGGCCGCAGCACGACCGGGCAGGCTGCCACGGCGAAGAGCCAGCCCGCCACCGCCGCAGCCGACCAGGACAGTCGGCCGAAGATCACGAACACGGCGCTGGCCGTCAGCACGACGCCGATCGCCGGGCCCGGGAAGCGGCGGATGACAGCGATCGGGGCCGTGGCCAGGAAGCCCAGAATCCCCGCCAGGGCGGGGCTCAGCGGCCCCGCTTCCGTGCTCCGCGCGAGCACCGCGGCCACCGCGAGCACGGCGGCCACGATGACCGGCCCGGTCGGCCGCCGGAAGTCGGCGGCGACCAGGGCCAGCGCGCGCTCCACCAGCGCGCCCGGCCATGAGGTACGGGGCGCCGCACCCTCGGCCGGGTCGGTCAGGCGCGGCGCGGCTGAACCCATCACATCACCAGCATGCACTCGCCAGGTGGCTGCCCGCGTGCGCCCAGCGACCCAGTCGACCCCCTACCGGGGTATCACCCATAAAAAAGACGTTCCATAACGGCCCGGGCGCGGCGGGCGGCCCGGCGGTGGTCCTGGACCAGGTCCTGAGATGCCTCGGGGGGGTACCCAAGCAGCCGCGCCACCGCGCCGAGCTCCGGCTGCGACGTGGGAACCGTGTCACCCGCCCGGCCGCGCACCAGGACGACCGCGTTCCGGATCCGCGTCGCGAGCAGCCACGCCGTGGTCAGTGCCTCCGTGTCGGCCGCGTCGATCAGGCCCTCATCGCGCGCTGCCTGCAGCGCCGCGAGGGTGCGCGTGGTCCGCAGCGCGGGCACCGCGCGAGCATGCCTCAGCTGCACCAGCTGAGCTACCCACTCCACGTCCGCGAGGCCGCCCGGGCCGAGCTTGAGGTGCAGCGCGGGATCGACCCCGCGGGGCATGCGTTCTGACTCCATCCGGGCCTTGATCCTCCTGATCTCCCGAATGGAGGCCTTACCCATCCCGCCGCCCGGATAGCGGAACTCGTCGGCCATGGCCGTTACCGCGAGGCCCAGGGCGGCGTCGCCGGCGACCGGCTCGCAACGCAGCAGGGCCTGAGCCTCCCAGGGAGCCGACCACCGCTGGTAGTAGGCCCGGTAGGAAGCCAGCGTCCGCACCTCGACCGGCAGCGCCGGATCGGGGCCCGGACGGGCCAGCAGCCCGCGCAGCTCCTCGGCGACCGCGTGCGCCGCCCTGGTCGCGGCCTCCTCGTCGGCGCCGCGGCGTGGCTCGTGCACGAACATCACGTCCGCGTCGCTGGCGTAGCCCATCTCGTGGCCGCCGAGCCTGCCCATCGCCACCACGCAGATCCGGGTGGGCAGCGAGCCGCCCTCGTCCTCGATCTTCCTGGTGGCCGCTTCCAGGGCGGCCCCGATCGTGACCGCGGCGACCGTAGTGAGGGCTTCGCCGGTCTCCTCGACGCCGGACAGGCCGAGCAGGTCCGCGGCCGCGGTGCGCAGCAGCTCCCTGCGGCGCAGCGCCAGCACGGCCGCGACCGCCTCGTCCGCGGTGTCGTGCCTGCGCACCGCCGCCATTGCCTCCTGGTGCAGCGCCACGGCCGGCCTGGGCGAGAGCTGGGCCTCGTCGGCGAGCATCGCGACCGCGTCGGGGGCCCGCAGCAGCAGCCCGGTAGCGTACCTGCTGGACGCGAGCAGCCTGGCCATGCGCTGCGCGACCCTGGTGTCGTCTCTGAGCAGCTTGAGATACCACGACGTATCCCCGAGCGCTTCGCTGACCTGGCGGAACGCGAGCAGGCCGGCGTCGGGCTGGGCCGCGTCGGCGAACCAGCCGAGCATCACCGGCAGCAGGGTCCGCTGAATGGCCGCCCGGCGCGAGACGCCCGAGGTCAGCGCCTCGATGTGCCGCAGCGCGCCGGCCGGGTCGGCGTAGCCGAGCGCCTCGAGCCGCGCCTGGGCCGCCTCATGGGTGAGCCGGACGGCCTCGCTGGGCAGCCGGGCCACCGCCTCGAGCAGGGGCCGGTAGAACAGCTTCTCATGCAGCCGCCGGGCCTGGCTGGCATGCCGGCGCCATTGCGTTATGAGGTCATCGGCAGGGTCGCCGTGCCGTTTCCCGTCAGCGGTCGGCGTTCCGCTCCGGTCCATCGCGCGCAGCGCCCGGCCGACCTGGCGCAGCACGGCCGGGTCCTCCGGCAGCGTGTGGGTCCGCCGGAGCCGGCGCAGCTGGAGCAGGTGCTCAACGCTGCGCAGGAACTGGTAGGCGGCCGCCAGGCTGGCCGCGTCATCGCGGCCCACATACCCCCCGCTGGCCAGTGCCGCAAGGGCGTCCAGCGTGGCCGCGGCGCGCAGCGTCTCGTCGGTGCGGCCGTGCACCAGCTGCAGCAGCTGCACCGCGAACTCGATGTCGCGCAGACCGCCGGGGCCGAGCTTGATCTCACGGCCGGCCTGGTCAGCGGGCAGGCTGCCGATCACCCGGCGCCGCATGCCCTGCACGTCAGCCACGAAATTCTCGCGCTGGGCCGACTGCCAGACCATCGGTCTCACCGCGGCCAGGTAGGCCCCGCCCAGCTCGAAATCGCCCGCCACGGGCCTGGCCTTGAGCAGGGCCTGGAACTCCCAGGTCTTCGCCCAGCGCTCGTAGTAGGCGCGGTGGCTGGCCAGCGTCCGGACCAGCGGCCCGTCGCGGCCTTCCGGGCGGAGATTCGGGTCGACGGGGAAGAGGGCCTCCTCGGCCGCGGCCTCAGAGCAGGCCCGGATCATCCCGGTCGCGAGCCGGGTAGCCGTCCGCAGCGCGGCGGTCTCCGTGTCGTCCCCGCCCTCCCCGGCCCCACCGGCCCCCCCGGCCCCGCCGTCCTCCCCGGCCCCGCCGGCTTCCGCGGGCTCGGCAACGAAGATCACGTCTACGTCGCTGGCGTAGTTCAGCTCCCGGCCGCCGCACTTCCCCATCGCGATGACCGCGAGCCTGCACGGCGCGGAGCCCGCAGGCAGCTGGGATCTCGCGATGGCGAGCGCCGCCTCGAGCGCCGCTGCAGCAAGATCCGCCAGCTCGGCCGCGACCTCGGCGAGCCCCTCGGCCCCGGTGAGGTCCCTGCCCGCCAAGTGCAGCAGCCGCCTCCGGTATCCGATGCGCAGCGCGGTGGCCGGGCTGGTGCTGGCTAGACCCGTGCTACCTCGATCTGCGCTCGCTAGATCGGGGCCGTCCGGCTGGGCGGGCTCAGATACGGGCTCGTGATCATCGGGTCGCGCGCCCACCACGGCCAGCATCTCGTCGCGGAGCTCGCCGGCCGTGGGGCGCCGCAGCGCCTCCGGGCCCTGCATCACTCTCCAGTCACCGGGATGACGCGCGAGATGACCGCCGAGGGCGGCGCTGACCCCGAGCACGGCGATCAGCCGGGTCCGGAAGCCGGCGTCCGCGCGCAAGGCGGCGCGCAGGTCCGCGTCGTGCGGCAGCCTGGCCAGGCTCGCCAGGGCGAGGTCAGGGTCGGCCGAGCCGGCGAGCGCCCCGAGCACGTCGGAGTCCGCGGCCGCCATGTCGAGCGCGAGATCCTCGGTGATCAGGTGCTGCGCGCGCGCCGTATCGGCGAAACCCATCGCGGCCAACTGCCCGGCCAGGGTAGTCCCCCGCAACATCCTCACCCTTGCACGGTAGCGACCCGCCGACCGGAACGTCGGCCGGCGCTCGCCTCAATTCCCGGGCGAGCCGCTTCGATCAGCGCCTTGAGGCGCAGGCAAAGACACTCGAAACTGGGCGCCTATAGCGCGCGGCACACCAGAACCTGGCCTCCTCCGGGAGCAATCAGCGGGTCGCGGGCCAATCCTTGCATGTCAGGCCATCGGCGGCCGTTATCCTCGACTCAACGGCGGTGACGGTATCCCGCCAGAGTTCGACCACAAGGCGGACGGACAGCGTGAACGAAGACATCCGGGAGACCGTGGCCCCGCTGATCGACGCCGTGTCGAAAGCCTGGGATCAGATGGTCCGGCAGGTAGACGAGGTCCTTCGCTGGTCGCCAGAGCCGACACCCGGCGAGCGCGGGTCCCCGGCGGCCATGGCCGACGGTGAGCTCAGGGAAGCCCTGCTCGCCGTCGCCTTCAGGCTGATCGACAACATCGACCCCGTCCGCCTGGCCGGCTTCCCCGCCGCGGGCGATCACCGATGGCGCTTCAACCTCCCGGCCACCGTGGAGACGCACGTGCTGGAAATGTTCACGGAAGGCTCTCACGCGTTCAGCCTCGCGGTCATCGGCCTGCGAGATCATGCATCACTGGCCGACCTCACCGCCGTCGGGCGCCTCGCCGACATCCTGGTCCGGGCCCGGTGGCTGCTTGAGCCGTCCGAGGCGGACCGGCGCCGCGAGCGCGCCTACGCCCTCACCGCGGAGGCGATCGCCTGGTTTCAGGCGATGAGCGACCGAAGCGGAGAGACGGGCGGCGCTGACCAGCCCGACCTGCCCGGCGAGATCGCGGACCGGGCCAGGACCATGGAAGCAAGGCTTGCCGAGATCAGGCAGGAGGACGGATTCCGCGAGGTGCGGGTGCCGAAGCGCCGCAAGCTGTTCGAGGCCTACCTGCCAGGCAGCGGCCTCACGCTCTTCGCGCTGTCCTCAGCGGCCGCCTCGCGGCCCGGCAGCGCGCCGTCTGCGCTGTTCTACAGCGAGCCCGGCACCGGAAACATGCTGTACAACTTCCAGCGGCTCCACCTCACCCGCGCGTACTGGCTCGCTCAGGCGATCATGCTCTACGCCGACCTCTGCGACGTCGCCGCGCCCGTTCTCGTGCAGCACGACTGGGAAGAGATCATTGCTACGGCCGAGGCCAGGCTGCGCCCGCTCAGTGAGGAGGCAGACCGGCGGTACCAGCAAGTCCTCCGCCGCGGCATCCACCCCGGCTTGTGAACCGGAGCCTGTGCAGCGTCTCAGAACATCTGTCGCCGCGATGACCTCTGTTGCCCCACTCCCGGGCTCCGACTCAGCCGTCGTGCGCGAAGATTGGCGGGGGAACCGGCGAGGCCGGCCAGATTGATCTTGCCTACCGCGTGAGGGCGCTTGTTTGGGCCACGCCGTCCGTGCGGTCAGGTTGTGCGTAATTAGCTGCCTCACCGTGCAGGGCGAGGGTTTCCTTGAACGCGGCGGGTGCTCCCCGGCCGCCGGGCCGGAGGCTGATCTCGTGAGCACCTGGACCCGACGGCCGCCTGCGCCGGCGAAGACCGGGGCTAGGGGGAGATCAGCAG
>WNFM01352517.1_pt1 | contig 53425 bp, 54 predicted proteins | sample 5400271 | NCBI WGS metagenome assembly WNFM01 (sample SAMN13153352, study PRJNA577476) | soil metagenome | isolation source: 60 cm saprolite on Douglas fir-dominated hillslope | place: USA:California | collected 2013-09-17
AGCTCTTGAGGCAATACGGGAGGGGGACGCACTCGTGCAAAGATTTGAAAACCGCTATTGGTCTGCTGAACTACACCGACTTCGCGGTGTGTTTCTCGCCGCTAAAGGTGATGACGAGACCCAAATCGAGGCTTCATTCTCGGCAGCCATCAGCACCGCACGGGAGCAGAAGTCGATTTCGCTAGAGAAACGCGCCGAAGGAACCTACGCAGAATATCGCAGGCAAAAAGCGAGCGCGTCAGGAGGACGTGGATTCCGACTACCTCTTTGCTAACTTCTTGCAGCTCCCTGTCTTTCGTTCACCGCCCCGCCCGCGAAATCCTTCGCCGTTCTCCGCCGAATTGCCAGGTAGTTCCACCGTACGTTTTTGGCGGAAACAGCGCCAGCGCGCGTAAAGGCCTCAAAAGTTTCCGTCGGAGCAACCCACCTTTGAAGTCATCGCCAGATTTCGGCGGTTAGTTTCGGGCGAGCCAACCGGTGGGCGTGAGCTCAGCGATCCGATTGATCGGGAAGTTTGCCAAGCCCGGCAAAGTCGAGCGAAGGTAGTCGCGGATGGGGATCTTCAACCGACGACAGGTTTCGACGATGGAGAGGATCGCGGCGATGCGTGGTCCGGCATCCTGGCTGCCGAAGTGGATCCAGTTTTTGCGACCTAATGCTACGGGCCGGATGGCGTTCTCGGCGGCGTTGGTGCTCAACTCCAGGATCGGATGATCCACGAAGCGAGTTAACCGATTCCAAAAGGTCAAGGTGTAGTTGCAGGCTTCGGCCAGAGCGCTTTTGGGTAGAGTCTGGCTACGAGCGGCTTCGATTTAGCTCTTGATCGATTCCAGGATTGGTCGCGCCCTTTGCTGCCGCAGCCCATCACGTGCGGTCACGCTGAGATTCTGTTCTCGAGCTTGTGCATCAATGGCGAAGAGTTCATCAATGGTTGCTACCAGCGATATCGCGGCACGATCGTCGGGATGAGCTTCCACCGCCTGGAAGAAGTATCTCCTAGCGTGTGCCCAACAGCCGGCAGGTCATCAATCTGCCGATCCGTTTCGTTGGTGGGACTTCGGCGAGCTCAGTCGAGCCGGCGAGGCTCCGGAATGGCCGAAAGGTTTTCGCAAGGCGAATGGTGTTCCTCTGCCGAACGACGAGGGACGCCTGTGCACCGCCGACTTGTCCGACGTAGCATTTCGAGCGTGGCAAGACTGTCATCGTTAGAGCTGCGAAGTCGGAGCCGCGTGCGCCATCTCCCATGTCGATCATACTCCCAAAGCGCTAAATCATTCTTGCGCGGACGCTCTTTAAGCGCTAGCTATCCCGTCCGGCTTTTCAATGGGGGTATAGCTCAGTTGGTAGAGCGTCTCGTTCGCAATGAGAAGGCCAGGGGTTCGAATCCCCTTACCTCCAGACCTCGGAACACAAGTGGCTGGATATCAATGAGATGCCACTGGAGAGGCGAGCTGCTCGCCGGATAGTGCCGGTAACAGATGCGAAGGAGTGCTGGTAACAGGTGTGAGCGTGTCCGTCGAAATCCGCTACAGTTCCCGACGAATTCAAATGCAGTTTTCATCCGGTACCATGCTGTGGTGCGAAGCAGTATCGGCGATGGCGTGAGGGTTCCGGTTCTGAAGCTTGAAACGGCGAAATCTGCTGCTTGTCGAACCCTTGGCACAGGGGAGAGAATGTTTTACGAAGCTCGCGGGGAAGCGTCAGCGGACTTCGCAAATTTTTGTGTGCTAATAGCGAATTTCCATTTGACAGCCTTTCGCACTGATTTTCGGACAAATCCTTGGCTCATTGATATGCACAAACATTCATAAGCAATCATGCCGGGAAAGAAAACGGGCTGAAAATGACACCAGCCGATTTGCTATCTTCGGTTCATGTTTTCCAGAGAAATCCAGTTGGACACTCACGGCGGACCCGTAACGTTGGCCCCGCGATGGCTTCGAGTCCCAGGGGCAGTGAAATATTCGGGTCTTTCTAGATCAAAGCTCTACGAATTGCTTTCTGACGGAAGAATCCGCTCGATATGCGTAAGGTCACAAAAGGGAGCACAGCGTGGAGTTCGTCTCATTGATAGGGAGTCTATCGACTGGTTCATGGAGAGCCACGTGGCCGTCTGAAATGCTGCTCGGATTCGACCTTTCAGAGCACAGCGAACGCTGGGCTGTTTCGCTACCGATCAAAATGACTCTTACTAACTGGGTTGTAGGTTAGATTCCTACATGCGGTTTGTCGGCATGGACTTACACGACTTTTGCCACAGGGTCGAGACTTCGTTCCGCGTCTGTACTGACGATAACGTGGAGTGGCGACTCGATCGGGTTATCGGTGCGCGACTATGGGAGTGGTGCTGTAAACCCGGGGTGTTACTGGTCGCTAACTACGACGTTGAGCTAGATATGCGTTGGCAGGCGGAACAGCGGAAGACGACAAATGCCTCTAAGTAAGAAGCAGCAAGAAAAACGGCTAGCGCGGCGGCAAACGGCGTTAGAAGCGGACAACCGGAGCCGTTGGACGTTAGTGTCGCGCGGACGGATTTTTGGACGGTACGACAACGACTATTGTACAGTCGAGTTACTTTCCGGAGACATGGGCACCGCTACGAGAGCGCTAGCAGCTCGGCTACGTGGCGAAGAAAACTGGCGAGACGTGTAGGCGCTTTAGCCTTTTCCGAAATTCCATCTCCCAGCGGAAATCAGATGCGTTGCTCCTCAGCTGGCGGGAATTTTTCCCTTGTAGTTGCTGCTGAACCGCTGTTAGCGCGCAACCTCAGACTGCGACCACGGCTCGGGGTTGTTTAGAAGTTGTTCCTTTAAGGGCAAGCGTCCCCGGAAGCGAAAAGATCGAAATCGGGATTAACTGCTAAGATGGCGGAGCGAAGTTGTTGAGCTCTTGTGAGGTCCCGATTTTTGCAAAGATCCAGTACCGGCCGGCACGTTCGAAGCGAGCTGCTCCATCGCGGAGATTTGTCCCACTGCAACGAGCGCTGGTCCTTCGACAGGAATGTTTTCTGAAGCAACCCGTCATTGGTGTGGACTTGCAAATCGAGCGCCTTGGTGAAGCAAGCGGAATGGGCGGGATCTCCAATGAGCAATATGTCATGTCGGTCAGACGAGATTCGGGGCAATTTGCCGTCGCGGACATGAGCGTTTTTTATCGCTCGATTGAGTGTCGCCTTGTCCTCTACGATCTCGCTAACTGCTACATCGCGGTCCCGTTCTGCTTCCACTGTTTGTGCGACCGTGATGGCGCCAAAGAGGCACCAGCGCCGCTCGCTCGCTTCCATACGGAAAATTTTAGCGTTGCGAGCGACCCTCCAGAATAGCGCCCAAAACAATAGAATGTCATTTGGTTTAACAGACAACAGGGCTCTCGCTCGTCGATTATGGCAATTGTCGCCATAGGTTAAATTTTGCCAGTCCGGGTCAGAGTGAGTTCTGAGAGCCTCAGGGTCGGAGACGAATGACCACGCGGCCTGATCGTAAGGAGCGAAGCAATCCTCGTCCGGAAACGAAATGAACATAAACTGCTCGTCCGGAAAAAGAGGGGCGCGAGCTTTAGAGCTGTGTGCGGTGTTCGCCCCGACATTGATGAGATAAATCTTGGCCATTGGTACTTATTAATAGCTGGAGGTTATTAGGGCAATGTTGCGGCCCGTTGCGTGACTGCACGAGCGTCTTCGCCAAGCAGAAAAGTGGCTGCGATCAAATGAAAGACAATCTGAATCGAGCAATGTATGCCCAGGCTGGTTGTCAGTAAGCCAGGAATTTCTATGGTTCAGTCCGTGCGTGTTCTATTTCCTTGCTTCAGGCTTTCCAACCGTGGGTAGTAAGCAACTTTACTCGTACTCCGCGTTTGACACAAAGAGGAACTATCCTCTGGCGTGGGTCTTAGGGTTTATCAAACAGAAAATCCCCGAGTGTATTGTCTTTGATTTCTCGACCATTGCCTCTCCTAGGCCCCATATAATTTATACTGCCCTGTTTTTGAAAGAAAGTGCAGACAATGCGTGCTTCGTCCCAAATTAAGAATTTGCTTGCAACCAATTTCCGGACATCAGATTCGTTGTCTTTTTCATATCCGGAATCACTCTCTGCTTTTCGGTGCACATGGCCGAGATCCGGCGGACCAACGGCTCTGTTTGCCTCCGCGTGACAATCGCCAAAGATCCAATATGGATTTCTTGCTTGCTGGTCCAGTGTTAATCCTCGGGTAAGTCGCGAAGCACCCAGACCGGAGCGTGTTACATATTTTGCATACGCTTTTGGGCATGGTAGGTAGAATTTGATTTTAGCTACTGTGGCTAGTACTTGGTATCCAACGGCATTTTTGCTGCATAGGACAAAAATGAAAAGCGGGTGATTGGTCCGATCATTTAATGCTTCTCCAAACGTGTCGTTTTTCAACATTTCGTGTTTGCAGCATGCTAAAGTCCATCGATCCGCAAAAAAATTAGGCGAACATCCTTCCTGTCGAAATTCATCTCGCCCAAACTTGTCTCTTTCGCATGATATGGTTGTTGCGGCATAGATTCTACCCATCCACTCTTTTCCTTGGCTTTCGGTTTTGATCCAATTCCGCAACTCTGACAATGTAAAATCGCAGATATGTTTTGGCGCAGCAGCACTTAATGAATAGCTTTGAGGGTAAATTGCCATGCAGTTTCCTTTGTGGACTTCGGCTTCGTTTAGTTGTTCGTCGGGTAAAAATGGCATTCTAGCAAGTTTAGCGGAGCATTGATGCTCTGAACCGACAGAGTCACAGCCTGTCCCACCGTCGAAGGTGTTGTTCGCGTAACTGTTACCAGTCGCGGTGCTTTCATCCAAAATTGCGTATTCCGCTGATCCGGTAACGAGGTAGGCGCATTACGCGACGCGGTCTTGAGGCCGTCTGATCGACTATCCGCGACGGAGTTGGTCGGTGATTTGCGATCAGCAGGAAAGCTGGATTTTGAAAGGGAGCTACGGAAAATCAGGCAAGAAACTCGGGGCGTGCCAATCCGTCAGAAAGTGGATCGAGATGAGTCGCGCGGGATCCTGCCAAACGGCTCTCTTAAGGTCGCTTTTAGTCCGATCGCGCAGTCCATCGAGGTTTCGTTGCTTCGACTCTGATTGAATCGAAAGGCCAAGCCGCAGCAAGACTATCGTCGCGAACCAATCTTTGCTCGGTGACCGAATTGTTTCGGAAGTATGGATTAAATCGAAGCAAGTTGCTCCGCACTTTGCGCAAAGAATGCGTCTATCTTGATACGGATTCACGGGGTTCACGCCGCGAGCCGCGCCGCGGATTTTCGGACCACGCCCGAACACTTGTCGGCGGTCGAATCAACCGCGGGGTTCACGCCAGCGATCGGATAGTCTCTCTTTTGCATTGGACTCCACTTATCGTGAAGAAAGCGATAGCTTCGACTTTGCTCCGCTTGAGTGCCTTGCGGCTTGCTGGCTTCAAAAAGTGGTCCGGTGGGGGAACCACATCCAGCATTACGAAGGTGAGCGCCCCCTGCACCATGATTACATGGCCGCCCACCTGAGTCTCCCCTCTCACCGCCAACACACCGCTACATGGAATCATCCTAACCCCGTCACTAATTTCTGTTTAGTGTGCCTTACTTGCTATTCTCACACCCATTTTTGCGACGTCCCGAGATCCTCAGCAAAATGTTGGTTGCCAACCGAATCGCGATTCCCGATATCTATTTGCCGGCCCAACCACAGACCCGCGATGGGCGGGCGTGAAATTGCTGCGGATTTAGTCGCCAAAATTGTTCATTTACGCCGTCCCATGAATATGACAGTTCGAACCGGGCTACCAAGCGCGAAAAGGCCTTCCAGGTTTGGTAGGTTAATCAGCCTAGCCTATTTGGTAGTCACTCTTGTTGGGTTGGCTTGGGCGAAAGAATTCCTGTTGCCCATCGTGCTAGCTGCATTGACCAGCTTTGTTCTAACTCCACTGATCTCGCGACTCGAACGCGCCGGGCTCAGACCGCTATTTGCAGTCCTGGGTGTCGTAGCGCTCGCCTTTGCTATCATCGGCGCGATTTGCGCAACCGTCTCTGTCCAGAGCCTCGAACTGGTGAACTCTTTGCCGAAGTACCGTGACAACATTCACGCGAAATGGGTCGCAATCCAGCACGGTCCGCCCGGCCCATTGAACTCAGCACTTCGCAACGCTGCCGATTTGGTAGATGACTTGAGCAAGGCAAGCGGGTCGGTCAGCACAACCCCACAAGACCAGCCCACCAAAGTCCAGATCGTCAATGGTGCCGAAAGCACGCTGGCCCTCATTAGAAACAGCGTATCACCAATTTTCGGGCCGGTAGGCCAGTTTGCCGTGGTGATTGTGCTCGTGGTGTTCATGTTGCTGGAACGCCACGAACTGCGTGATCGTATTGTTCGACTGATCGGCCATTCCCAGGTGGGAACGACCATTATTGCCGTCGATGAAGCGGGTTTACGTTTGAGCCGCGGCTTATTGATGCAATTGCAGATCAACGCCGGCTTGGCGGTCGTCCTCGCCGTCGGATTGTCTTTGATTGGCATTCCCAATGCGATCCTTTGGGCCCTGCTCGCACTGTTCTTGCGATTTCTCCCCTATGTAGGCATTTGGATTTCGGCGGCGTTTCCGCTGATTTTGTCGCTGGCGATTTCAACCTCCTGGATTACACCCATCCTTACCCTGGGCCTCTATATTGGAGCCGAGGTCTTTACCAGCAACGTGATTGAACCTTTTGCCATTGGCAGCAGCACAGGCATGTCGCCCTTGGCCGTCATCATTTCTGCGTTGTTCTGGACCTGGCTATGGGGTCCGGTCGGACTTTTACTCGCCACTCCCCTGACCGCTTTTCTGGTGGTGATGGGCCGATATTTTCCAGCGTTTCAACCTTTGGAACTATTCCTGGCTGAAGATCCTCCGCTCTCCTTGGATGAGCAACTCGCCAAAGATCTTAAAGCCAATCGATCAAGTGAGGCTCGGGCCCTGATCCATTCCTTTGGTGACCGGCGGCTATCGACAGAGTTGGTAGATGAGCTGATCATTCCGGCGGTTCGGCGGATCGAAAATGACCGAGATTCCACCAGAGGAAGCGGACAAAAAGAGGCGAGAGCTTACCAAATACTGCACGAACTTATCGATGAATTGGTGCCGCCTTCGGAAAAGGGCGAACCGTCAGAAAAGCCGGCTGTCGTAACGGCGCCATGCGGTTGCGAGGGAGACCAGTTTGTCGGCGAAATGTTGGCCCTTCTTTTAATGGATGAAGGAGTCCCCGTTCGGACGCTCGCGTGGCAGCTCTCGTTAAACCAGCAGACCGAAATGTTCAAAAGTCTGGAGGCGCGCTGGATGTTTTTTTCGGCGATTGATCCGGAGGCTTATACCTCGCTCGGCGCAAAAGCCCGATTCGTGCAAACCGCTAAACCTCAAGCTTCTGTTGCAATCGGACTCTGGAGTCTTCCGCCGCAAGGAGCTGCTCGCGCAGTCGAAGCGATTCGCCGCGCGTCGGATTGCTTAGTTTACACCAGCATGCGTCGCGCAGTGGAAGGCATCGTTTCCCGGAATTTCTCTGGCCACTAAGGAAACTCCAGCGCCGGTCGTCTGATTACCCTGCTCCGGCAGGTTCGGCTAACTCAGAAATTGTTGACTGACCCCTTGACTGACCCCTTGACTGACCCCTTTTTAGGATCCCTGAACCTGAACCTTCTCTATCGATCGTTTAGCTTGTCTACTAACTTCAATCTGTTCGCCCTGGGCAGTTCCCGAGCACATGTTAGAGAACAAGCGGGGCTGTAAGAGGAGCAATGGAGGAAAGAATAAGATGCAAAGGCCGAGAAATCCGCTGCTGGCGTTTTTGTTTATCGTGGCGCTGCTGCTGCCCTGGTTGGTCTTCCTTTTTCGGCCGGGCGAAACTATTACCTGGCACGCCTTATTTTGGTTGGCGCTACTCTTTTGCTTGCTGCTGATCTGGGTGATGAGCGCTACGCAAAGGCGCCTGGCAGCAGTCGGTCCCGACCTTGGTCCGCGAATGTTGAATGAGGCGGAGCAACCAGAAGCTGTACGTCAGGTGATGGACGTTAAGATTGCAATTAAAGAAAATGGCGTGCAATTGTTTCGAGGCCCGCTGCGCGAACCTGCCTCGGTGTCCTTCGAAAAACTGAATCGAGCTCTTCCCAAAGGCTTGGTACCGTTGGTTCAGGAAGATGAACAACTGGGCGCAAAAATCGTTCTGATTCCGAAGCCGGCGGAAGAAGAGTTCTCACGGAAGCCTGTGCGACCCTGGTTGCATTGGCTTCTTTTTTTTCTCACTCTAATTACTACGACCTGGGTCGGAGCCCGTTATCAGGGCGTCAATTTAGCTCAGGAGCCTGGACGATTCGCCGTTGGTTTACCTTACTCGATTGGATTAATTTTGATTCTCGGGGTGCATGAATTGGGACATTTTTTCATGGCGCGTCGACATGCGATGGATGTTACTCCACCATACTTCATTCCAGTTCCATTCGGGCTTGGGACGTTTGGCGCCTTTATCCAAATGCGATCGCCTCCCGTGAATAGAAAAGCCCTTTTTGATGTTGCGGTTGCCGGACCGCTCGCCGGGTTCGTGATTGCAGTCCCAGCGCTTCTTCTCGGGCTTCGGTTTTCAAGCATCGCCACAGGTAGCGACGGCACGCTTTCGCCAAGATTTCTGGACGGAGCAACGGTCGGCTCATCGATATTGTTTACGGTGCTCACAAGACTTTCGCTTGGAGACGCCACTCAGTACGGAGCGCTTGTCCAGCTTAGTCCGTTGGCATTCGCCGGTTGGTTGGGATTGTTTGTCACGGCACTGAACTTATTGCCGGTGGGCCAGCTCGATGGCGGTCATATCACGCGTGCAATGTTCGGGAGTCGGGTGGGCCAGACGATCAGTAGCGTGGCGATGTGGTCTCTGTTTTTGCTGGCTTTGTTTGTCTGGCCAGGGCTGATGATGTGGGTGGTTATTGTCCTCCTCATAGCGGGCCGGGGTACGCCTCCGTTAAACGATGTAACACCTTTGGATCCCGTTCGTATGGTGGTTGGTTATATTGCGATGCTAATTTTGATTCTGATCCTCGCGCCCATGCCTCACTCCCTCTGGGACGCCGCGAATGACGTGTGCCCCTACCTTTAGGTTCGCTTATTTCAGTTTCACCCCACGAACCGTAAACAGATCGAAGAAATGCTAGCCCGCGGCCGTACTCCCGGATGGTATCCAAAGTGCGGCCAAATTGAGAAGAGACTTGGCCAAGATTGGCGCAGCTTCGTTAGGCGCCTTTGTCTATGTTTTAGAAAGTCGCTGATCTCGGAAGGGAGACATTACAACGGCTTCTGAAGGCTTGGTGCGGCATCTGGTCAATCAGCGGGAACCAAGTTTTTTAAGCCCGGCACACCCGTGGCAGCCTCCAAGATCTTACGTCAGAGGAACTCAATCACCAAATTCAACAATCCATTCAAGTCATGAAAATGGCCAATAGTTCCCTCCGAAGCGTAGCCATGACGTTAGGCGGCGTGACTCTGCTCCTGGTGGTGGCGGGCGGATCCTTGGTTAGTTGCCGCCGAGTGGCACCGCTGCCCCAGCTGAAAATTGCGGACGCCCCTGTGCTCCGGGAGAATCAACCGGAGCTGAGCTTTGCGCCTGTTGTCAAGAAGGTCTCTCCCAGCGTCGTCAATATTTATACCGCGAAGACGGTGCGCGAAAATCCGAGTCTGTCTCGCCTGAATGAAGATCCAACATTCCGGCAGTTTTTTGGTGACGCTGAGGGCTACGGTCGAGTAGCACGTGAGCGCCGGGAGCAAAGTTTGGGCTCGGGCATCATCGCGTCGCAAGACGGATACATTCTAACTAACAACCACGTGGTGCAGGGAGCTGATGAAATCAAAGTGGGGCTTGCCGATGAGCGGACGGTTCTCGACGCTAAAATCGTTGGCACCGATCCGCAAACCGACGTGGCAGTGATTAAAGTCCAAGCTGAGAAACTACCCGCTATCACTTTCACAAACAGTGACGGAGTTGAAGTGGGCGATGTCGTGTTGGCCATCGGCGATCCGTTCGGCGTAGGCCAGACCGTTACGATGGGAATTGTCAGCGCCAAAGATCGGGGCGGGCTTGGTATTGAGGACTACGAGGATTTCATTCAGACCGATGCCTCCATCAATCCCGGCAATTCTGGCGGAGCACTGGTGGATATTGATGGCCGGCTAGTCGGAATCAGCACCGCGATCTTGAGCCGGGGCGGCGGCAACCAAGGCATCGGATTCGCAATTCCCGTGAACCTCGCCCGCTATATCATGGGACGGCTTATCTCGGATGGAAAGGTCACCCGCGGGTACCTCGGGGTGAAGATCCAGTCCCTTACACCGGAGTTGGCCACGAAATTGAAGCTCTCCGGACAGACGGGTGCAGTCGTTAGCGAAGTTACCCGCAACTCGCCCGCTGAAAAAGCTGGGCTGAAAAAGAACGACGTACTCATCGAATTTGACGGCAAGAGCGTGACCGACAGCCGCCATCTTCGACTGATAGTGGCCGAGAAACCGCCTGGGTCGAGCGTGAGCGTCAAAGTTTTTCGTGAAGGCAAAGAGCAAACTCTCACTGTCGAGCTCGGCACATTGCCTTCCGAGGATCTGTACCAGTCAGGCGGCCCTCACGATAATTGGCGATAATGAGTTTCCAAAGCGCTTTCTTCGAGCGAACGGAAGGATCAGAGCGCTGATCCTAACAGCATAGCTCGTTGGGTGGCACGAGTTCCGTTTCTATCAATCGTTGAGTTTATCCGATGAAATAATGCTGCGACTTTTTAGCACGCTCGACCGCATTCCTGAACGGCATCTATGAGAGTACCAACAATACTGTTCGTAGCGGCAGCGATCGTTGGGTTAACATCTGTTGGGATGAGTTCAAAATATGATGATCTGGCCGCAAAAGGATATCGTTGGGTAACCAGAGATGGCCCATATGCTTGCCCTTCCAAAGACGATCTGCGGCGGATCATTAAAGATGATACCGAGGAGACGGAGCTCGAAATGATCAGAGAACATCGAGCCTATTACCTGGTAAGAGGTGACATAGTGAAGGTGGTCCAGGAAGACGCAGTTTCAGGTATGCCCCTGATTCGTCGTGCCGGAATTGCCAGGGATCTTTGGACCCTTAATCGATTTCTCAGCAGGCGTCCTATCGAGAACGTATTTGGAGTTATCGAAACCCCTGAAAACTGGGGTCTAATTTTGACCGGTAACGATACGGATTAACTTAATCTCTGAACACCGGATGTCGGACAAACAGGAAACCAGAGGCTCCAAGCCTTGCTTGAGGCGGTTACCGGTCGGAGCCGAGGTGTTGCCGGAAGGAGATGGCCATTTCCGAGTTTGGGCACCGAACCGCAAAAAAGTAGGGGTGATTTTAGAACAGGAGAAAGACTCCCAACCTGAATGGATTTGTCGCGATCTCGAGTACGAAGAGAATGGCTATTTCTCCGCGCGCGTTCCGGCAGCGACTGCCGGCACACTGTACCGGTTCCGCCTGGATGGCGGGCCACAAGGTTATCCCGACTCCGCCTCGCGATTCCAGCCAGAAGGCCCACACGGCCCTTCCGAGGTAATTGATCCAACGAGGTTCGAAAAAGGGATTGGCGGCGAAGGGCGAGTTCTGTATGAGATCCACATTGGCACTTTCACTCGGGAGGGAACCTGGGACGCGGCTGGCCGAGAACTCGCCGAATTAGCTGACACGGGCATTAGGGTTCTGGAAGTCATGCCCGTGGCGGACTTCTCCGGTCGTTTTGGTTGGGGCTATGACGGCGTTAACCTGTTTGCTCCCATGCGGCTCTACGGGCGGCCCGAAGGTTTCCGCCGGTTTGTTAACCGAGCTCACGAGGTTGGACTTGGAGTGATTCTCGACACCGGAGCACCCAGACTATAAGGCGCAATACCGCGGCGACCTGCCCGCCCGCGAATCTGCGTATCATCAGGGAACGGTGTGGCCTTGGCTGATTGGTCCATTTATTGACGCTTGGGTCAAGGTGTATCCGGCAGAGAGAAGAGGGGCACGTCGTTTTTTGCAGAGCCTTGTGGCTGCACATCTCCAACAGGCTTGCGTGGGCTCGATCAGCGAGATATTCGACGCAGAGGCGCCCTTCAGGCCGCGAGGTTGCGTTGCCCAAGCCTGGAGCGTAGCGGAGGTACTACGGTCCTGGGTAACTACCTCATAGCCGGAATTTCGTCTGCTGAGATCAAATATTGTGAGCACCTACTAGTTGATCGTGTGTCCGATGGTTGATGCAACGGCAAACCTTCGAATGATAGGACCAGAATCGAAAAGGATGTTTTTAATTACTGCCCAGTGAGTGATGCCATAGTCGCTACGATCGTTGAAATCGCCGGGACAGTAGGCGCGTCCCACCTAATAATTGGAGCGGCCCGACGCAACCTACTGCTGAAGCTTGTTCGAGGGAACCTCACACGCCGAATTGCCCGAGCCTTGTCCCAAAGTATTCATTTGATCGTTGCCCCTGATAACCTCCCTGTTTCCTCCTAGTCGACTTAGAGAGCAAGTTGAGAAAGTACTTGGCCAAGATCGGCTAAGCAGCTCGGCCCCCATCGATTACAAGTAAATATGAACACGGACCCGAATTCCACTCCGCCCGAAACCGAATCGGCCGAGGAACGGAGCGACGCGCTGCAGACCGAGGTGGCTACCCAAAAAGATCGATATCTGCGCCTTGCCGCGGACTTCGATAACTTCCGCAAGCGAACCACACAGGAAACCGAGCGCCGCGCGGCGGCGCAAAAGGAAGCTTTTATCCGCGAACTGCTGCCGGTAATCGACAATCTCGAACGGGCTCTCGGCGCTGAGGCTTCTAGCTCCACTGAGCAACTCCGCCAAGGCGTTCAGATTACGCTCCAACAACTTTACCAGCTGCTGCGTCGCCACGCGATCGAACCGGAAGAGAGCCTGGGCCGACCATTCGACCCGCACCGTCACGAGGCTGTCATGATCCGACACGACCCATCTCAACCCGACCATATCGTACTTGAGACGCTGGAGCGCGGTTACCGCCGTGGCGATGAGATCTTTCGCTCGGCCAAAGTTGTCGTCAACGACCTGAGCACGCCCGAATCCAGTCGCGCGCTGGTTGAATGAAAAGACTATACCAGACCGTGAACACCATTGAGCCCGAGGACCGCGGCTTGGTGCCGGCGTGTCCCCAATGCGGTTAACGCAATCATATTGGCAAATTGAGAAAAGCGTTTGGCAAGATCGGCAGAGCGACCCGGGTCTCTTTGCCTATGCTGTTCTTTTATGGCTAAGATTTTAGGAATTGACCTCGGCACCACTAATTCTTGTATGGCCGTAATGGAAGGGGGCGAACCACTTGTCCTCGAAAACTCGGAAGGTGCACGCACTACACCCTCGATCGTCGCGTTCACCAAAAGCGGCGAGCGGCTCGTTGGGCAGGCCGCAAAACGCCAGGCGGTAACAAATGCGCAAAACACCGTTTTCTCAATCAAGCGTTTCATGGGCCGGAAGTTCGATGAGATACAGGATGAGGCGAAACGCGTTCCATACAAGGTTGTCAAGGCTGCCAACGGAGATGCCCACGTGGAGGTTGCGGTAGGTGGGGAACGAAAAACGTTTTCGCCGCCCGAGATCTCGGCCATGATTCTCGGCAAGCTAAAATCGGACGCTGAATCCAAGTTGGGCGAAAAGATCACCCAGGCCGTGATCACGGTTCCCGCTTATTTTAACGACTCGCAACGTAACGCGACGAAGGACGCCGGGAAGATTGCTGGCCTTGAGGTGCTTCGGATTATCAATGAGCCGACCGCTGCGTCTCTGTCCTACGGACTCGACAAAAAGAAAGACGAGAAAATTGCGGTTTATGATCTTGGTGGCGGTACCTTTGATATCTCGGTTCTTGAGATTGGAGAAGGCGTTTTCGAGGTGAAAGCGACAAACGGTGATACTCACCTCGGAGGTGACGACTGGGATAGGCGGATTATGGATTGGATTATTGCGGAGTTTCGCTCTGATACAGGCGTTGATCTAGGTAAGCAGGCCGATGCTCTTCAACGAATTAAAGAAGAGGCCGAGAAAGCTAAGATTGCGCTCTCTTCGTCCCAAGAATACGAGATCAATCTTCCGTTCATTACAGCTGATGCAACCGGGCCAAAGCACATCCAGAAGAAGCTTACTCGGGCAAAGCTGGAGCAATTAACAGACGACCTGTTTCAGCGGACGGTCCCGCCAGTAAAGGCTTGTCTGGCCGACGCGAAGTTATCGGAAAGAGACATCGATGAACTGGTCTTAGTGGGTGGTATGACGCGGATGCCAAAGGTAATCGAGACGGCTCGACAATTGATTGGTAAAGAACCACACAAGGGCGTTAATCCTGACGAAGTCGTCGCAATTGGGGCGGCCATTCAAGCTGGCGTGCTTCGGGGAGACGTCAAAGATGTGCTTTTGCTGGATGTGACCCCGCTAACATTGGCCATCGAGACAGCGGGCGGGGTTGCGACGCCGATGATCCCGCGCAACACGACTATACCGACACGGAAGTCGCAAATTTTTTCCACGTTCAGCGACAATCAACCAGGGGTTGAGATTAAGGTGCTCCAAGGCGAACGCCCAATGTCTCGCGACAACAAGAATCTGGGCACATTCCATTTGGACGGCATTCCTCCAGCTCCGCGGGGAGTTCCTCAAATCGAAGTTACGTTCGATATTGATGCGAATGGCATCCTCAACGTGTCAGCCAAGGATCTCGGCACGGGTAAGGAACAGAAGATTTCGATCACTGGCTCGAGTGGCTTGACGAAGGAGGAAGTTGAAAAGCTGCGTCGGGATGCAGAAGCCAATGCGGAAGAGGACAAAAAAGCGCGCGAGTTGGCCGAGGTGCGGAACAACGCCGACAACCTTGCCTATCAATGCGAAAAACAGCTTCGGGAGCTGGAAGATAAGCTGCCGGCAGACCAGAAGAGCAGCGTGGAGGCCGCGATCAAGCGAGTAAAGGAAAGTCTGACCGGAGACGATGCGGATCCCATCAAGCAGGCGATCGAGGAGTTGCAGTCCCGGTTCCAGACTATCAGCGCGGAGCTCTACAAGCAGGCTGCCTCCGCGCAGGCTGGTGCCCATCCGAGCGGAGAGCGGAGCGAGACCGGCGAACGCGCCACGCGCCCGGGAGGCGCCAAACCGGGTGAGGATGTCGTCGACGCAGATTTCGAAGTCGTCGATAAGGACCAGAAAAAGAGTTGATTCAGATTTTAGGAATTCCCGACGCGGCGGAACAATCTTTCGCCGCTGGTGGGATGGAAAGGTACAACCCTGCATTAAATCCAAAAGGAGGAGATAGAACATATGGCGGTAAATGTGAAACCTCTCGGTGATCGCGTACTGGTTCAGCCGCTCGAAGAAAAGGAAGTGAAGAAGGGAGGCATCATCATTCCTGACACGGCGAAAGAGAAGCCTCAAGAAGGGACGGTTGTCGCCCTCGGCACTGGTAGGTTCGATGATAAAGGCAAGAAAATCGAGTTCAATGTAAAGGTCCGCGACAAGGTCCTGATCTCCAAATACGGTGCCATCGAGGTTAAAATCGACGACGAAAATTACTTGATCATGCGCGAGGACGACATCCTCGGGATCATTGGATAACTCTGAGCGTGAGAAACGTTAATTAATTAACTTTATGGCAGCAAAACAATTACAGTTTGATGAGGCAGCACGACACGCGCTCCTGCGCGGCGTGGAGAAACTCTCCAAAGCGGTGAAGGCTACCCTCGGACCTGCCGGACGCAACGTCATCCTGGACAAGAAATTCGGCAGCCCGACCATTACGAAAGACGGCGTTACTGTGGCGAAGGAAATCGAGCTAGAAGACCCGTACGAAATATGGGGGCCCAGCTAGTACGCGAGGTCGCCTCTAAAACGTCAGATGTCGCGGTGATGGCACGACGACTGCGACCGTGCTAGCCGAGGCTATCTTCCGCGAAGGGCTCAAAAACGTTACCGCCGGAGCGAATCCGACCTCGCTTCAGCACGGGATTTCGAAGGCGGTAGAAGTAATTTTCGTGGAACTCAAGAAGATCTCTAAGAAGGTGTCGGATCGGAAGGAGATCGCGCAGGTCGCAACCGTCTCCGCCAACTGGGATACGACCATCGGCGAAATTATCGCTGACGCGATGGACAAGGTTGGCAAGGACGGCACCATCACGGTTGAAGAGGCAAAAGGGATCGAAACCACACTTGAAGTGGTGGAGGGTATGCAGTTCGATAAGGGTTACCTTTCTCCCTATTTCGTAACCAATACGGAGAGCATGGAAGCGGTTCTCGAGAACGCTTACATCCTGATTCATGAAAAGAAGATCAGCAGCTTGAAGGATCTGCTTCCGCTGCTGGAGAAGGTCGCCAAGGCTAGCCGGCCGTTGCTTATTATCGCTGAGGATGTCGAAAGCGAGGCGCTCGCAACGCTCGTAGTCAACAAGCTGCGTGGTACACTCCATGTCGCAGCAGTGAAGGCTCCTGGCTTTGGAGACCGCCGCAAAGCGATGCTGGAGGACATTGCAGTCCTGACCGGTGGCCGTTGCCTGACAGAGGATCTTGGCATCAAGCTTGAAAACGTTACCCTGGAAGATCTAGGTAAGGCGAAGTGCGTCACGATCGACAAGGAAAGCACCACCTCCGATTACGATCGCGAAAAGCTGCAGGAGCGCTTGGCGAAGCTGGCCAGGGGCGTTGCTGTCATCAACGTGGGCGCCGCGACCGAAACCGAGATGAAGGAGAAGAAGGCCCGGGTGGAAGATGCCCTGCACGCGACGCGCGCTGCTGTGGAAGAAGGTATTGTTGCGGGTGGAGGGGTCGCTTTTCTCCGCACCCAAATGGCGCTCGATAATCTTAATCTGGAAGGCGATGAGGCGGTTGGTGCGGGAATCGTCGGCCGCGCAATGGAGTTCCCGACGCGTCAACTGGCTGACAACGCCGGCAAGGAAGGCGCACTGATCGTCCAAGAGGTCAAGAAGCGCAGCGCGAATGAAGGGTTCAACGTGGCTACCGGTGAATACGGCGACTTGCTAAAAGCGGGCGTAGTTGACCCGACCAAGGTGACTCGCACCGCGCTGCAGAATGCCGCATCGATCTCAGGTCTCCTGCTAACCACTGAAGCGTTGGTGGCTGAGGTTCCTGCGAAAGAGAAACCGGCTCCGGCTGGTCCGGGCGGCGGCATGGATGGTATGGGCGGCATGGACTAACAGTCCCAGATTCGTTAGGAATGATTTCAATCGGCGTTATCGCCGTCTTTTTGAAAAATTGAGATTAAATCAATCCAGGCCATTGCCATCTCCGCTGAGATGGCAATTTGTCTGACCCCAGGGTCGCTGCTAATCTTCTCTAATTCTCGCAGCTCTTCCAGAGTTGCCTTTAATCGGGTTACGATGTTCCGCAGCTTTTCGCGATCTTCGCCCTTCATATCATCTATACTGTCTCGGGTTAACTCGCAAAAGTTCACAACAGTTGAGTTGCTAGAGAACGCACTCCGTATTAGCTCCTGGCCCAAAGCTTTAGACCGCTGTTTTTCCTGCTTACGTGCTCATTTTTAGACGCGTGCCCACGTCCGGTGATTACGGAATTTTTTGAAGCCCGATGCAAGGGCCAAGACTCTCCCAAGACTCTCGGGAGACTGACGCGAAGGTAACGTCAACCGGACAAGCTCAAAGCTTGTCTACTCTTTAGCACCTCTGGCATGGGCTTTTGAGGCCTTATCCGAGAAGGCGGCAAGAAAGGCCCATCCTAAGGCAAGAACCGCCAAGCAGAGATACCGAGAACGCTTGAAAGTGGCTAATAGCGACCTAACTCGCTGCCGTCACTATTATGGCTAACAAAACACGAACCTCGGCCTCCCAAGCAAGGCCGCTCCACCGCGTAACTGCAGCAAACGATCATCACCGCTTCGATAGGTTATGGACTTCAGCAAATTTACCGAAAAATCCCAAGCTGCGCTGACGGAGGCGCAGGCCATTGCCACGCGCAACCACCATCAGGCGGTGGACGTGGAACATGTCGCCCTGGCTCTGCTCGAACAAGAAGGCGGCATCACGCCACGCCTTTTTGAAAAAGCCGGCGTCTCGCCTGACCTCCTGCGAGCGAGAGTCCAAGAGGCGCTGGAACATATCCCGCGTGTTTCTGGCGACCCCAACCGACCAGGGCCTCTACGTCACTCAACGCCTCAACAAGCTCCTCGTCGCTGCTCAAGACGAAGCTAAAAAACTCAAGGATGAATATGTTAGTGTCGAACACCTTGTCCTGGGCATGTTCGCGGAGCCGGCCACGACCGGCATCGGAAAGATTTTCAAGACCCTCAACGTCCGGCGCGAGAATTTTTTGAAGGCGCTTACCGAGGTTCGCGGCAACCAACGGGTTACCAGCGCCAATCCGGAAGCTACTTATGAAGCGCTTGAAAAATACGGACGAGATCTAACCCGTCTCGCTGCGCAGAACAAACTTGACCCAGTTATCGGGCGGGATGCAGAGATCCGGCGTTGCATCCAGGTACTGTCCCGTCGCACGAAGAACAACCCCGCTTTGATCGGCGAGCCGGGCGTGGGCAAAACCGCGATTGTCGAAGGCCTGGCTCGCCGAATTGTGTCCGGCGACGTGCCTGACAGCCTCAAGGATAAACGTATCGTGGCGCTGGATCTCGGGGCGCTCATCGCAGGGGCGAAATTCCGAGGCGAGTTTGAGGAACGCCTCAAGGCGGTACTCGAGGAGGTCACTAAGGCCCAGGGTCAAATTATCCTATTCATTGACGAGCTGCACACGATGGTCGGTGCCGGCAAAGCCGAGGGTGCAATGGACGCCGGCAACATGCTCAAACCGATGCTGGCTCGCGGAGAACTTCATTGCATTGGCGCCACTACGCTGGACGAATATCGCAAGCATATCGAGAAGGACGCCGCACTGGAGCGCCGTTTTCAGCCGGTGATGGTCAACGAGCCGAGTGTCGAAGACACGGTCTCAATTCTGCGCGGTCTGCGTGAACGCTACGAACTGCATCATGGTGTTCGCATTCAGGATAGCGCGTTGGTGGCCGCGGCCCAGCTTTCGCACCGCTACATTTCCGATCGGTTTCTGCCGGACAAGGCCATCGACCTCATTGATGAAGCCGCCGCCAAGTTGCGAACCGAAATGGAGTCTATGCCGGAGGAGCTCGAATCCCTCGAACGGCGCATACTCCAACTAGAGATTGAACGTGAAGCTTTGCGCAAGGAAAAGGACCAGGCTTCCAAGGAACGCCTCGCTGGGCTGGAAAAAGAGCTAGCGAATCTTAAGAGCGACCGGGACGCGCTCAAGGCGCAGTGGGAAAGCGAAAAAAAGGTCATTGACGATATCCAAAAGCTCCGCACCTCCCTTGAATTGGCTCGGACCGAAATGGAGCAGGCCCAACGCAAAGGTGATCTCACTCGCGTTGCCGAATATAAGTACGGCAAAATTCCCCAGCTCGAGCAGCAGCTGAAGGAAATGGAGGCCAAGGTGGCCGGTGATCACAGTCAGCGGCGTCTCCTGCAGGAAGAGGTTACGGCCGATGAGATCGCCGAGGTGGTCTCCCGCTGGACCGGAATTCCCGTTGCGCGCCTTTTAGAAAGCGAGAAGGAGAAGCTGCTCCGGTTGGATCAGATCCTGCACGAACGCGTTGTGGGACAGGATGAAGCAGTGCAAGCAGTAGCGGACGCCGTTATCCGTGCTCGGTCCGGCCTCAAAGACCCCAAGCGACCGATTGGTTCGTTCATCTTCCTTGGTCCGACTGGCGTCGGCAAGACGGAACTGGGGCGAGCGTTGGCCGAGAGTTTGTTTGATAGCGAGGACAATATGGTGCGCATCGATATGAGCGAATACATGGAGAAGCATGCCGTAGCTCGTCTCATCGGTGCGCCGCCGGGTTACGTCGGTTATGAAGAAGGGGGGCAACTCACCGAAGCGGTCCGCCGCAAGCCCTATTGTGTCTTGCTCTTCGATGAAATCGAAAAGGCGCATCACGACGTATTCAATGTCCTTCTGCAAATCCTCGATGACGGTCGGCTCACCGACAGCCAAGGCCGCACCGTGGATTTCAAGAACACCCTCATTATCATGACATCCAACATCGGCAGCCCACACCTCATCGAAAACGCGAGCGAGACGGGGGAACTCGCTGACTCGGTACGCAAAAAGGTAATGGGCGAGCTACGGTTACACTTCCGGCCTGAGTTTCTGAATCGGGTGGATGAAATCGTTTTGTTCAAGCCGCTCACGCTATCGGAGATCAAGCGAATCATCGACCTGCAGCTCAAACTGCTGCGCGACCGGCTAAGCGAGAGGCACCTCGAACTGGAACTGACAGAAGCAGCGAAGGAGTATATCGCCCGTGAAGGTTATGATCCCGTCTACGGCGCTCGGCCGCTGAAGCGATTTCTACAGCGCCATCTGGAGACCGCATTGTCACGACAGATCTTGGCTGCCACGATCCAGGAAAACAGCCGAGTTACAGTGGATTTCAAGAAAGGCCAACTGTCGTTCGAGTCGGTGCCACTTAACAAAGAAGAATCAACCGTCGTTTCGAGGAACCCATGAATATGTTCGGCAATTCGGTTGAAAGGTCTACGACAGCGCTGCAACTCTTCGAACCGGATGCGCGCGCCTTGTACACGCTCGAAGCAGCAGCGACCCTAAGCCAATTACCCCGCCGGGTCATCGCCGTCTATTGCAAATACGGACTTGTGTCGCCGGTAATGGATCCGGCGTGCAGCGGCTGGTATTTTAATGATGAGGCCATACGGATTCTGCGCCGTATCGAATATATGCGAAACGGTTGTGGCCTCAACCTGGTCGGCATCAGACTCATAGTGGATCTGGCCAGGGAGGTGGAACAACTCCGCGGAGAGCTCGACTTTTCCCGCCGCCTGTAGACTCAGTGGCCTCGAACATCGTGGCATAGTCTCCCAGACTGTCGTAGTTGTCGCCCCCGGCAAGGAGGATGTCTTGCCTGGATATACCTGACTGGAAGCCACTGAAAACTTTGCGTGAGCGTCCCCAGAAGGGTAAGGTAAACCCAAGTGAAGCCGCAGGCTGACATGATGGCTCCGCACCAAACTGTCATTCGGAAGAACCCGCCGATCATTTTACTTTCGACCAAAACACGTCCAACTGACCAGGCGTTAAACCACGAGATGGCAAAGTTTAGAATTAGGAGAAGAAAGATCATGCTGATTTTACCCGACACGTGTGTGTTCGGAGGAGATCTGTTTTAACCGGCGGTTGACATTTTTGCTAACAAGGGGCCTTTTCATTGCGTTCCTCTGAGATTTGTTAGTGTAGTTTACTACCCTCAGTCCGCTTTGATTTGGCGCACTTCCTAAAAAGTGAGGAAAATAGGTGGGAAGGAAAATACCACGTCCCGGCGTGAGTAGAAACACGACTTAAGTTAGATCGACACGTGGTTAGGTCGGCGGCGGAGGTCAACTGCTGGATCACGCGAGCGATCGCGCGTCACTTCCTCCCGTGATCCGAAAGTTGAGCGCTGCCTAAACGATTGAACATGGGCGAGACGCGAAACTTTCGACTATCCTGGCAATTGGCAGTTAGAAGCCCTGCGACATCGAAGTATGCGAGCGTGTAATTTCCAAAAGCCGTGAAGCAGCCACGTCATAATTATGCGGACCCAATCGAACCAGGTGGGCGAGGATGGGAAAACGCCGAACCTAGGGTATGACAGCGCTCGATCTCGCCAGCAGCCACAAAAGTCGACGATTCTGAGAATCGTCATTTTGGCATGCGTTGTGTTGGTTATCGCTGTCGGCTCGATAATATGGTTCATCAATGCTCGAAAGTTTGAGGGAACTGACGACGCCTACGTCACAGGTCACATTCATGCGATGAGTTTTCGCGTCAGCGGTACCGTTTCAGAAGTGTTAATTGACGACAATGAACAAGTCAGAGCTGGGCAGACGCTCGCCAGATTAGATCCGCGGGATTTTGAGGTGCAACTTAAACAAAGCGAAGCGAGCCTTGAAGCCGCCCGTGCCGAGCTTGTGCAGGCTGAGGCGCAGATAGCTCAGGCGGATGCTCAACTTCAGCAAGCGCAGGCGCAAACAGATGCGGCCGGAGCGAAGCTTAACGACTCCCGCCGGCTCTACGAAAGGAACAAAATGCTTTTTGAGTCAGGGGGAGCAATCTCCAGGCAGGACTACGATAACGTTCAGTTTCAGTTCCAACAGGACCAGGCGGCGTTTAACTCAGCCAACGCAGCGGTCCGAGTTGCACAGGCTAGTGTTCAGGCTGCAAATGCGCGACGCGCCGCGGCGCTCGCGCAAGTCGATGCGGGGACGGAGGGGGTCGAGAATGCAAAGCTGCAGCTTTCCTACACGATTCTCAGCGCTCCTACGTTGGGGCGTGTCGCGAACAAGGCTTTGGAGACCGGCCAGCGAGTGCAGTTTGGCCAAAGCGTTATGGCCATCGTCGAACAGGTCGTTTGGATTGTTGCCAATTTTAAAGAGACGCAGCTTGGTCGCATTCGGGCCGGTCAATTCGTTGAGATTTCTGTCGATGCAATCCGGGGCAGGAAGTTCAGGGGGAAGGTGGACAGCTTTCAAAGCGGGACTGGAGCGGTCTTTGCCTTATTGCCGCCGGACAATGCCACCGGCAACTTTACCAAGATCGTTCAGAGGGTTCCTGTAAAGATACTTTTCGATCGACAGAGCATTGAAGACTATGAGGGCCGAATTGTGCCTGGACTGTCAGTCGTTGCATCGGTCAGCGTTGAATAAATCTAAATGCGCCCTAGCGAGGCAGACACGAGCAGTACGGGCAAGGGGGGGAAGGATCCGGCCAACCTCCGCATGTGGATCGGTGTTCTGGGCACGATGCTGGGCGGGTTCATGGCGGTTGTTGACATCCAAATTACAAACGCCTCGCTTCGGGATATCACTGGGGGCATCGGGGCTACCCAGGACGAGGGATCTTGGATCTCGACCAGCTATCTCATCGGGGAAATCGTGACCATTCCGCTAACCGCCTGGCTCACCCGTGTGTTCACTGTCAGATGGTACCTGCTGGCCAGCGTGGGACTGTTTCTGCTCTTTTCTTGTCTCTGCGGAATTGCTCGTAGTCTCAGCGAAATGATCTGTTTCCGAGCCGGCCAGGGTTTCACCGGCGGAGTGATGATCCCGATGGCCCTGACGGTCGCGTTGTCGACGCTACCGAAAAGCAAACAGCCGTTCGGTCTCGCTCTTTTCGGAATGACCGCTACCGTGGGCCCGGTGGTCGGGCCGACGGTAGGCGGTTGGCTAACGGACAACTTCGGCTGGCATTGGGTCTTCTACATCAATCTCTTTCCCGGAGCTTTAATGATTGGTGCTATACTCTATGCCATTGACCGCCAGTCGATGAAGCTCGAGCTTTTGCGCGAAGGTGACTGGATCGGCATTGGCGCCATGGCAATCGGTCTCGGCTCATTGATCGCAATGTTAGAAGAAGGCCAGCGCAAAGATTGGTTTGGTAGTGAGTTTATTCAACAGTGCGGCTTTCTGGCGGCAACCTTTATCCCACTGTTTGTCGTGATCGAGCTGATTCGCAAAAGACCGTTTGTTAATCTCCGTCTGCTCGGCAGCCAGAATCTGAGTATGTCTTGTGCCACTAACTTCGTTCTTGGTTTCGCTCTTTACGGTTCTGTTTATCTCCTCCCTCAATATCTCACCATTGTGCAGGGCTATAGCGCGTTTCAAACCGGTTTGACCATGATTTGGATCGGCATCCCGCAGCTTGTCATTTTCCCCTTTGTGCCCCGACTAATGCAGCGGTTCGACCTTCGGCTTATAGTTTGCTGCGGAACTCTCGTATTCGCGCTTAGCTGCTGGATGAACACGTCGATGTCTCATGATAACGCCGGCGAACAGTTTGCGATTGCGAACACCGTGCGGGCCATCGGTCAGCCGTTTACGATTGTCCCACTGGCGTCGCTGGCCACCGCCCAGCTGCCTACTAAATATGCGGCCGACGGATCAGCGCTTTTCAACATAACGCGGAATCTCGGCGGCAGTGTCGGAACCGCTCTGCTTGATACACTGGTCGTTCAACGGGAACAATTCCACGATTTCCGAATTGGCGAGTACATAAATCCTTTTCGGTTAGCCGTTCAAAATCGCGTAGCCCAGATCAGTTCGACCTTTGTGGCCAAAGGCTATGAGCCGGCGACGGCCACCAACAGCGCGTATGCGCAATTGAAAATGTTGGTTAGGCGGGAAGCTTACGTGATGGCTTTTAACGACGCTTTTTTAGTCGTTATGGTTGCTTTGCTCATTGGCGCGTTCCTAGTCTGGTTTTGCCATGGCCAGAGAAAACCTGTCGCCGCAAGGAGGTCTAACGAAAGCGATCTCTAGCTAGGCCAGCAGGATCAGATTGTGGGGCGCAACAGGCCAAGATCTCCGGCCATGCGCACCAACTCGGCCAGCGAATCGGCCTGCATCTTCGCCATGATATTGGCGCGATGGAACTTGATCGTCTTTTCCACAATGTTCAGCTCCGCGGCGCTTTGTTTATTGAGCATGCCGGCGATCACGTGGTTCATCACGTCGCGTTCGCGCGGCGTCAGCGATCGATAGCGTTGTCTCAATCCGGCGAGCTTCTCAGCCTGCTCACGGCGGGTGCGGTCCCGCTTCAACGCCTCGTCGATGGCGTCGAGGAATTCCTGCTCGCGGAAAGGTTTTGCGAGAAACTCGATCGCCCCGGCTTTCATCGCCCGCACCGAAGTTGGAACGTCACCGTGGCCCGTAATGAAGATGATCGGAATCTGGCAATCCAAATGTATCAGCTCCTGTTGGAAGTCGAGCCCGTTAAGGCCGGGCATACGCAAATCTGTGACTAGGCACGCTGTCACATCGGGACGGCTGCTATTCAGAAACTCTAGCGCCGAGGCGAACGTATGAACCGTATGCCCGGCCAGGCGCAGAAGACGCTCGGCAGAACGGCGGAACGACGGATCGTCGTCCACGACGAAAACGATGGCGTCAGGCTTACGCACAAAATCCGGCATTTCTACAGGCAGAGAGAAGAGGAACGTCGCGCCTGCATGTTCATTCGCCTGGGCCCATAAGCGCCCACCGTGAGCTACCACGATGGAACGGCTGATACGCAGTCCTATGCCCAGCCCGCCTGGCTTGGTCGTGTAGAACCTTTCGAAGAGGCGTTCCGGGTCCCCTGCGCCGAATCCACCGCCGAGGTCACTCACGGTGATCAAGACTGCGGGCTCGCCGGTCAGTTCTAGGCGCTCAGCGCCAATGGTTAAAATCCGACGCGGACCCGGCACTGCGCTCATCGCCTCGGCGCCGTTCATCACCAGATTGAGAACGACCTGCTGTAGTTGAACACGGTCTCCTATTACCCGCGGCAGGTCTTCGGGGAATTCGATGCGGACCGTAATTCCGCGTCCGGTCAACTCGCGTTGCGCGAGTGCCAGTACGTCTCGCACTAGGTCATTGACTTTCAGGGGCTCTTTTGCCGGAGTGCTTCGCTTCGCGAGCTCGCGGATGCGCGCGATAATGGAGCTTGCCCGTTCGGCATCCTTCACAATATCGGACAGGACCTCACCCAATTCTTCCTGCTTCTTGGGTTCGGCGGCAGCAATCTTTAGGGCTGCATTGGCGTTGTTGACAATGGAGCCAAGCGGCTGATTTACTTCGTGAGCGATCGTCGCGGCCAGTTCACCCAAAGTCGTCAGGCGCACGACATGCGAGAGTTCAGCTCGCGACTTTTGCAAAGCTTCTTCGGCATGCTTGCGCTCCGTGGTGTCCAGCACTAACCCCACGAAATAATCCACTGAACCGTCGACGCGCCGAAGACATTTGGCCGACATAATGGAGTGAATGACCCGGCCGTCCTTACGAATCCACCTTTTGTCCAGCGAGTAACCTTCGATCTCGCCCGCCATAACGCGATTGAACTGATGCACGTCGGCAGCGAGATCATCGGGGTGCGTCATTTCGGCCCAGGTCTTCTGCAACATCTCGTGCCGTGGATATCCCAGAATGCGGCAGAGCTCATGATTCACTTCGAGAATGCCTTTGGCCGGTGAAGTCACAGCCATGCCGATCAGTCCCAGTTCGAAATAACTCCGAAAACGGGCTTCGCTTGCGCGCAGCGCCTCCTCCGACAAATGGTTCTCGACCAACTCAGCGGTCAGCCGCGCGTAGAGATCGGTAAGGCGCAACTCGCGGTCGGAGGGTTGGTGAGGCTCGCGAAAAAACGTGGAGATAATGCCCAATGGTTCGCCGCCCCGGCCAAACAGAGGCGTGGATTGCACAGCGCGATAGCCAGCGGCCTCGGCAGCAGCACGGTGCGGCGCGAAGGCCGCATCACTCAGGATGTCCACGATGACGACACGCCCGCGCCGCGCCAGCGCCTGGCACCAGGTCGTGTTTTCGTCATTGCAATCCTGGAAGTGTGCGAGAAAATCCGGCTTAAACCCCTGTTGCGCGACAATCGCCAGTGACCGAGCAGCCCGGTTGTAGGATTGAAGACAGCCGAGCTGCGCGCTTTGAAGCGCCATTGTAGCGGTAAGCACCTCCTCCGAGAGCGTCTGCAGTGTAACCACCGACACTGATTCGCTAGGGACCGAATCCGACAAAAGGGACACGATGAGCGTTTGCTGCTACGGATTCACAGCGATGCGGTTTTCGACTTTATTTTCGGATTCGATTTAAGCTCCAACAGAACATCCTCGCGAATCGCCTCATCACTTCTCACTTGCGTTGTAGTCGCCATATTTGTTTTTCCTTTTTTGGCTGACAGCTCAAACTCGGGTGGCCGAAAGACGAGCGACAAATGAAAGAATCGCTGCAATGCCTCTCTTCCAGAGACCATCGAGTTTCGCGCACGGCTCAACGATATCTACATGCGCCAGCGTCACTTCGCCAGATAGTTCGCAAGCAAAAGCTGCTTCCCGGTCAACCAAGTCGCCAGGAGTACGTTGCCCGCGAAGGGTATGATCCCCTTCCGCCGTCTCCAAGCTGGGGATGAGACTTGGGTCATCAGCAGGCTATGACGGACAGGCCAGATGGGCGGAAGACGCACTTTGGGGTCTTGAATACACTGACGGCCTGTTCTGGGAACGGGAACCTTCTATTCCCGGCGCAGTCCGGGAAGAGAGCTGTGCAGCGATTGAGAATATCGGGCCCCATAGTCGCTGATTCCCCAAAACGCATGAGCATTCCTTGCCGACCTCAAACCAGGAACCGAAGTGTCCGAATCCAACGCGCTCAGGGCGTTCCCTAAGTTGATCAGCAAATGGGAAATTCCAGGAATCATTTGCTCCAGGCGGTTGAAGAGATCGATGAAGGAACCGGCTGCAGCGTTACGATAATAGTCCGTTTCGATCTCTTCGACTCGGTAGCGGGTGATCCAGAGATTGTTAACGTGGCCGAATTGTTCCGCCTCCCGCGAAAGCTTCGGCCATGCGTCGGAGATAGCCTCTACCAGGTGATCAAAGTCCGGCTCTCGGTTACGACGCGTTTTCATCTTCTCACGGTCCGTTCGAAGCTGCGAAAGCACTGCTTCAAACTTACTGCGATTAGCGGGCAAAAACGGATGAAAAATAGTTCCTAGCGAGCGGGTATCGTCTTTGGCGTCGTTAAATAGACGGCGAATCGTAAGGACACAATCGTTGCAGAGAGCCTCTACAACAGCTCGGAATCCGGGGCCCCGTGGGCCTTCCAAATATCGGTTACGAAGCGATTCGTTAGTCACCATCGGTCGCAGCAGAGAAAATTTGAGAACTAGCCCGGCGTGGTCGACTTCAATGTGGCAATATAAGTTTCGGAGGCTGTCGACTGTCAGATAGCTGCTCATTTTGATAATAACTGGGCTGACCTTTCCCTTCGCCGCTCTGGCGTTCAAGTTCTACCAAGAGCCTTCCATTTTTGGACTGAAATTTGCTTACCTCCGATTTACGAGGTGCGGCACCCCGTACGCAGGGGTCGCCGATTTGACTTCTCCGAGATCACTGGCATCCATACGGCCGAACTATAGACCGACAGTGCGAGGATCGCTCCGCCAATTTTGGCCAAACCCCTGCTGAATTTGCCAAGTCAGCGCTTGGCGCACCAGATTTTGCGCTCCATCGTTTACTCCTAGCCTAAGGTCCAGTAAGATTCTGTTTGCGGGCGCTAAGCCGGGGTTGGATAAATAATTGTTCCCTAGAAATCCTCGTTGTGGTGCAGATGGCGACACTTCTGCGCGGTTCGGGATAGGCAAGAGACCAGGGCAAAAGAGAAGCGATGCCAGCACAGGTGGTCGATTTTTTTGGCGCAGGCGGGTCAATCGACAAGGATGGGTGAACGCAATTCACGGGGTTGCTAGGCGGGTCGCTCAGTGAGTGATTGGAGCGACCTTGAATTGAAAGGGACGAGCTAGGTCGACAAAAGCGGGCCAAAGCATGCACGCCGAAGAATTCGATTTCAATCCAATGGAGCTGAATCAGATTAACGGTGAAAACCAGGAGTGTCTATGATGCAGGAAGCCGAATTAGTCGAACAACTCTCCCGCCTCGCAGTATATCGCGACTTCGAACAAGCGTTCCAGCAGGTGACGGGATTGTCCGTCCGGTTAAAGGAACCGGGAATATGGAATTTAGCGTGCGTCGGCGTGCGTCAAGAAGCGGAGTTCTTAAGCGTTACCGTAGTACCGGTGTTGCTTGGGGAGAGGATTATTGGAGTTCTCCAAACCGGTCCAGCTGCGAGCGACGGATCGATGGCTGATCGGGAAAAACGAGTTCCCGTCGCGGCTACAAACCGAAACTCGGACGGCACAAGCAATGGGAGTGTCCCGGTTTTTTCGCGATCGCGTCATGAGGCGATGGTGCATCTGTTACGAATATTTGCCGAACAGCTCTCATTCTATGCCAGTCAAATTGTGATTAGGTCGAATGAACGCGAACCGTACCAGGTGCGCGTGGCCCGGGCATTCATATTCAATCATCGAACGGACAAGATCAATTTGAGGGACGTCGCCCGGGCAACGCATGTAAGCACCTTCTACTTCTGTAAGATCTTCAAGAAAGCGACTGGTCTGACTTTTGTGGAGTACCGGAACCGGCTGAGGGTTGAATCAGCCAAGAAAATGCTTCTGAATCCGAATCTTAGCGTCAGCGAAGTTGCCTACACCGTCGGCTTCCAATCGCTCACTCAATTCAATCGCCTTTTTCGCCGGGTAGTGGGGAAGGCGCCTACTCGCTTTCGATCTCAACTAGCGCCCGAAATCGCATCGAGTAGATCCTAGAGAGAAATTGGCTTGGGCTGCAGCGAACAGAGCGCAATTTGGGCAAAATCTTGGCCAAGATTAGCACAGCGGCTTTTCTGCGTTCGCTTATGCTCTCACTGGGTAGATGAAACTTGGGGCTCTCAAACCGGAAGAGCAGGGCAGCGGGCTCCCGAATGCATGCGGGCGCACTTGATAGTTAGGTGGAAGCGAAGTTCCGGCGTGGGAACAAACAGATCCTTCATATGCGCAAATTGGGTAAACTGGTGAATCTAGCCACTAGAGAAGGCCGGGTTCGTTCAAAGCACAACTTCGCCGGGCGCGGTGCGGAAGAGTCACTTGTAAACTCTTCTCGGCGAAGCGGTGCCGCGCATTTTGCGGGTTCGCCGTGGTCTTTGGAAGACCCGTCAAGTGCTGCAACCAATGCTCAGTTCAATTCCGCTGGGAATTTCGCTTCTCAGGAAGAAGCACTGGTTGGCGCTCTGCACCATCACGTTAAGGCCGCATTGCGGCTGGCTAAATTGGTTGGGGAAGCTGAGAAGGCTGCGACGTCGGCTGAGCGCTCCCGGATAGCGCATGATTTGCACGACTCGCTTACTCACTGTCTCACGGGCATCTATACTCAGCTAGAGGCTGCCGCTCAACTCCGCCAAATAAAGCCCGAGGTGGCTGATTCCTGCGTTTGCAGGGCTAGAGACCTGGCACACCGGGGGCTGCAAGACATTCGACGTTTAGTCAGCGCGCTTCAACCTGACGCTGCCGAATACGGCGACTTGGCTGAAAATCTCCGCCGGCTGGCATTGGAGTCCTCGTGCGAAACTGGCACCAAAGTGCAATGCCAGCTCCCATCCGCTGGCCACCTCATTCCTCCCGATATCGGATACCAGTTATCACAAATCGCCCGGGAAGCGGTTGGGAATGCACTTCGGCACGCTCGGGCAAAAAGCATTAGCTTACAGCTAGCGTTCAACGGCGAAACTATCGAGCTTTCGATTGAGGATGATGGGGTTGGTTTTCGACTCGATCATCCGGCCATCCAGCTTGGCTATGGGTTGAATGCCATGAGGCAGCGTGCAAACCGGGTACATGGGAAGTTCCATCTTCGAACTTCACCGGGTGCCGGCACCTCGATCCAACTATCTGTTTGCTGTCCCACTTGGAGCCAGACCGGATGAAACGATCTGCCAAGCTGCGTCTTGTCCTGGCAGACGATCATTCCGTACTCCGTGAGGGACTAGCACTAATCCTCGATGCGCTGCCAGATATGACTGTGGTAGCCCAAGCTTCTACTGGCGAAGAAGCGCTCCATCTATGCTGGGAACACGAGCCCGACGTGCTGATCCTGGATCTTCAGATGCCTGGTGAGGGCGGTGTCAACACGGTAAAACGCCTTCTGAAAAAGCGGCCGGAGGCCAAGATTCTAATCCTCACGGCTTACGACATCGATGAGGACATCTACCGCTCGATGCACGCGGGAGCGAGCGGCTATGTCCTTAAGGACACGCCGCGAGAGGAATTGATCGGCGTCATCCGAACTATCGCCTCTGGCCAGCGATATGTTGGTCGTACCACTGGAGCCAAACTAGCAAGTCGAATTGGCGCGCCGGAATTGACTGTACGCGAGCTTTCGGTCCTAGAGTGCGTGGCCGCAGGGCAGGCCAACAAGGAAATCGCCGATAAATTGAGCATTAGCGAGGGTACCGTGAAAAGTCATGTGAACAGCATCATGCAGAAATTGGGTGCTTTGAGTCGAACAGACGCCGCGATTACCGCGCTACGAAAAGGTCTTATCAAGTTGTAGGCCGATCCCCAAGAGAATTGCGCGCCCGCCAATCGCACTCGTTTTTGCCCAGCAAGCCGACAGACAAAGGGTTGATCTTTCCTTCCATCGAAAGGTCGGTATTGACTTAAACTTTAATTGCTACGGCGGTTCACCACTCTCGCTATATCTTCGCTGAGACAACCAATAATCGTGCAGTGAATAGACAATAGGAAGGACCAATATCGCTTATGCAAGCTAGGAGTGATGATTCGATTCGTGACGACGTTTTATATGAGCTGAAGTGGGACCCAAAAATAGGATCCACCAGCGATATCGTTGTCGGCGTGAAGGACGGGGTCGTGACGCTTTCCGGGTTCGTTCGAAGCTATTGGGACAAAGACGCCGCTGAGAAGGCGGCGAAGCGCGTCTACGGAGTGCGAGGCGTGGCGAATGATATTGAAATCAAACTGGCCTCGACGCGAACGGATCCGGAGATCGCTCGGGACGCCGTTCATGAACTTGAGAGCCATGTCAGCATCCCAAGTGATAAGATTAAGGTGACGGTGAAGAACGGCTGGGTGACCCTGGAAGGCGATGTGGACTGGCAATATCAAAAGACGCTCGCCGGGTCGGCAGTGAAGAAGCTGAAAGGAGTCATTGGGATAACCAACGACATCGAGCTCAAGCCGAAAATTTCTCCGACAGAGGTAAAAGAAAAGATCGAGGAGGCGCTGCGGCGGAGCGCAGAGCTTGATGCCCGGCGAATCACTGTAGAGGTTGATGGTCGCACGGTGAAGCTTTATGGCAGCGTGCGTGCCTGGGCCGAGAGAGAAGAGGCGGAGCGCGCCGCGTGGTCTGCACCTGGAACGACGAAGGTCGAAAACCACATCACGATCAGTCCTTAGCACCGCGGCTTTGCTGGCCTTATTTTAAGATCGTCCACCGGGACCCTTTCATTTCTCGGGTGAAACTAATTGCCGAGTCGTGGGATGTTCGCGAGGGTGGCTACGAAGTCGGCAACTTCCCGGTGCTGTGGGCGGAGTGGAACGGACGCTTTCGGCTTCTGGAAGGGTGACACCGGCCTGGTGGGCGAGATCGCGCCGAAGGACCAAAACCACAGACGAGGGGTAATGCACTGCGGGACCGCCAGCGGCGAAGCTTCTTGGCTACGCTAACTGTTTGTGAACACCTCTCAGCCCTCGATGGTGTGCTTTCTGGCGAGTCTACGGCTCGGCCACCTGCTACGACCTCCACGATCGCTCACCGCCGCTCAGCACCGCTTCAGAGCTGGATGCAGCCGCGCACCCGGCGTGGCGCACCGCTTGATTGGGCGAGCTGTATTGGCGATCAAAAATCTACCGCCCGGGTGCGCGCCGTTACTGACCCACAAAGCACCTCCGTCATGAATCACCGCCAGTGGCCGGGCACCCAATGCCAACCTCTGACAGTATGAACCCAATGTCCAGGCGCCCAAAGCGCGCCGGGATGCGGACGAATAACATAAGTGCCGGCGCGCCAGACGTAACGCGCCCCGTTCCAAGTCCAGTAGCCCGGAACCCAGTAATAATTCGGGCCGGGAGCGGGCGGCGTAACTTCTACTAGCGGGATCGGCGGCGCGATTCGAACGTAGATGGCCGCGGTCGATGAAGTTTGCATTACCAGAAGAAGTGCGGCGACTAGCGCGACGTGAAAAGGACCGGCTAAACTCAGCCGCAAAACTTTGCGGCAACCGTTATTCGCTAATTCGGTTTGCATATTTTACCTCGGTTAAAGATTTAACTTCTTACCCGGAGACACTGTCTTTCCAATAGCTCCACTCTAAACCGCCTTATAGTAGAAGGCTTGTGTCTAATGGTTCAGCTGGCGATCAACCTTCGCGGGACGGAAAGCGATCACCATAGCTTGAAACCGAATTGACCACAGAGACCACTGAGAAAGACTAAGAAAAAAGCTTTTGGGTTGGTCTCTGTGAACGCTGTGTTCACCGTGTTGAATGTCCGCATGCTGAAATACCACTCCAGTACATATAGTGAGAGCAATAATTACCTTATCGCGACAGCAGTGGCAATGGCTCTTTAGAAAGGAAGAAATCAATAATGACAGTTGATCCGCAAACCAGGACCGAAGATCAGATTCGAAGGGATGTGGAGTTAGAGTTGAAATGGGATCCCATAATAACTTCTAGCGACATCGCCGTAGCCGTGAAAGACGGGGTGGTGACCCTTTCCGGTTTTGTTTCCAGTTTTTGGGAGAAAACTGAAGCGGAGAAGGCTGCCAAGCGCATTCATGGGGTGAGAGCGGTGGCTAATGATGTCGAAATCAAACTATTTTGGGAGCGAACCGATCCCGAGATCGCGAGGGCGATTGTCATTGCGCTGGAGAACAACGTCAATATCCCAAGCGACAAAATAAAAGCGACAGTAAAGGACGGTCTGGTAACGCTAGAAGGCTATGTGGATTGGCAATATCAAAAGGCCTTGGTCGAGTCGGTAGTGAAGAAGCTCAGAGGAGTCAGAGGCATCACCAACAAGATAGAGGTCAAGCCGACAGCTTCTCCCGACGAGATCAAGGACAAGATCGGGGAAGCGCTGCGGCGGAGGGCGGAGCTTGATGCCCGGCGAATCACTGTGGAGGTTGAAGGCAGCACGGTACAGCTCTATGGCAGCGTGCGCTCTTGGGCAGAGAAGGAGGAGGCGGAGCGAGCTGCTTGGTCTGCACCTGGAAGCGCCAACGTTAAAAACCACATCAAGGTCGAACTGTAGCGCGTTGGCGCTAATCCCACGGCTTGGCTATCTCTCGGTGGCCGCCAAATGCCTAACGGCGGTCGTTTTCTTCACTTTTCAGGATCAGACTGAAAAGTGGGTACCGACGATCGTCTGCGGCGTTTGGCAAACGGTTTATCGCCAATCCGGATCTGCCTACCCGCTTTTTTACTCGATGCGCCGCTCGCTGCAGTTGATCAGACCACTTTGGTATGGTGGCGATGAGAAAGTACACTGAGTATCCAATACTGACTACCGTCGCTAAATCGTCTTCTCTAGCCAATATGAATCGCATGGACGGCTGTTCTGCCGAGTCATTCGATCACATGTAGTTCGGCGGTGGATCTATCGCAAAAATCCCTTGGGCAATCTATAAATAGTTTACTTTGGTATCGAACTTTATTCCATTTGTCGCCTGTCTCGCCGCCACCCAAGCTTAAGATGGCAAATCAGCCAGGAGAAAATCAATATGACAACTGCGAGCCAAGTGAGGAGTGACGAGCTGATCCGCGAAGACGTGTTGTCGGAGCTTAAATGGGACCCCAAATTAGAGTCGAACGACATTGCCGTAGCGGTGAAAGATGGGGTTGTGACTCTCTCCGGGTACGTATCTAATTTTTGGGAGCTCGATGTCGCCGAAAAGGCGGCCAAGCGTGTTTATGGAGTGAAAGCAGTGGCCAATGATATTGAGGTGAAGATGTTCTGGCAACGAACTGATCCGGAGATCGCCCGGAATGCGGTTCGAGTGCTAGAGAGCCACGTCAGCATGCCCAGTGACGAAATCAAAGTGACCGTTAAGAGCGGCAAGGTAACGCTGGAAGGAACCGTTGATTGGGAGTACCAGAAGGAACTCGCGCGGTCGTCGGTAAAGAGGCTTCGTGGAGTGACCGGCGTCGTCAACAAGATAGAGGTGAAGCCGCGACTTTCTCCTTCCGATGTGCAGGAAAAGATAGAGGAAGCGCTGCGGCGAAGTGCGGAGCTTGATGCTCGCCGCATCAGGGTGGAAGTCGATGGTACTGACGTAAAGCTTCATGGGGCGGTGCGCTCATGGGCCGAGAGGCAAGAGGCCGAACGGGCTGCCTGGTCGGCGCCCGGCGCCACCAAGGTCGAAAATCTGATCACGGTGAATCCTTAGTAATTAACAACGTGTTCCCTCTGTTAGATTCGGTTCCTACCCGATCGGTGCCAGTAGTTACTCGGATACTGATTATCATTAACTTCGTCGTGTTCTCTTTTGAGCTCTTAATGCCGCAAGAGACCCTCGAGCAAACTCTCCAGCTGTTTGGCATTGTACCAGCGCGTTTTACTCACCCGGAATGGGCTGCGTTCGTAGGGCTCCCCATCAATGATTATTGGCCTCTCCTGACCCATCAATTCCTACATGGCGGATGGTTGCACATTATCGGCAACATGTGGGCTCTTTGGATCTTCGGGGACAATGTGGAAGATCGGATGGGGCCTCTTCGATTCACAGTTTTCTACCTGATTTGCGGGTTCGCAGCGGCGGTGACGCATATCTTGACCCAGCCAGACTCGACCGTTCCAACTGTGGGCGCCTCCGGCGCAATCGCGGGCGTACTGGGGGCGTACTTACTTCTATTCCCGACGGCGCGACTAGTGGTGATGTTTCCAGTGTTGTTCCTGCCGTTCTTCTTCGAGCTGCCGGCCGCGCTTTATTTGGTGTTTTGGTTTTTCCTACAGTTGTTCAACGGCGCATTTGCATTGGCCGGTCCTCACTCGGTCGGCGGCATCGCTTGGTGGGCACATGTGGGTGGGTTTACGGCCGGGCTGGTGCTCTGTCCGCTGTTCACTTGGAGGCGATGTCCGTCCAGGCGGCTTCAACCCGATGAGTACGGCATTGAGGGGGTGTGGCAGTCGCAAAAACGGCGTTGGTAAGAAGAAAGGATCGTTGTGGATCAGATTTTCTGGTTGTTTTTCATGCTGATGGCCCTTCAGCCGGCGATGTCTCAAAGATTTTTGGAGGCGTCACGAAAACGCTTGATCGGCCAAATTGAGCGAGACCGCCGATCACGGGTGGTATTGCTCGTACATCGACAGGAGACCATGAGCTTGTTGGGTTTTCCGGTAGCCCGTTATATCGACGTGAACGACAGCGAAGAGGTGCTTCGCGCCATTCATCTGACGGATTCTAAGGTACCGCTTGATTTGGTGCTGCACACCCCGGGAGGTTTGGTGCTGGCCACCACTCAAATTGCTCGCGCGGTGCTCGCTCACGAAGGAAAGGTCACCGTATTTGTGCCTCATTATGCCATGTCGGGCGGCACCTTGATCGCGCTTGCTGCCGACGAGATTGTGATGTCTGAACATGCGGCGTTGGGGCCCGTGGATCCGCAGCTCGGTCAGCAGCCGGCAGCGTCAATTCTGAAGGTACTGCGGCAAAAACCAATCGGCGAGGTGGACGACCAAACCTTGATCCTGGCAGATCAGGCGGAAAAAGCCTTGAGCCAGATGGCACACGAAGTGCAGGAGTTATTGGCTGGAAAGTATCCGGACGACAAGGCTGCTGAGCTAGCCAAGCTATTGACCAGCGGTACTTGGACGCACGATTATCCGCTCACCTATCAGCGGGCAAGCGCCCTAGGGCTGCGTGTGCAAAAAGAAATCCCAGATAGGGTGCTGCAACTAATGCAATTGTACCCACAGCCAACCCGCAAGCAGTCTTCCGTCGAGTATGTGCCCGTTCCTTATCGCTCAGGCCGTTCTGATGGTAGCGGCAAGTGATCGTCAGCTGAAGAAAAGCTTATACAATGCTTGGTGCACTGCGAGATTCGGTTCAAGGTCGCAGAAAGGTTCGCAGACCAGCTCCAGGGCCTCCTGGTCGGCTAACAAGTTCAGCACCGTCTGTTGCTCGAATCCGGCGGGGAAGTTCAAGAGGCTGTGCTGAACTCTCTCGCGGACTTCCTTCCACCAACTAGCGGTTGCGGATTCGTCCATACAAAAAAGATTTTTCATAGCCGAGATTCGCTGCGAAGCAAGCATTTTCGGGGCCAGCAGCTGTCTTGATCGCAACTCATTTCTGGAAAAATGCACAGGACCGCGAGCGGCTTTGACGACAATACCGAGCCTCGCGAATGGCGAACCGGACGTGCGCTGGGAGATCGTGAATATCAGCCGCTGGATGATTTCAGCTCGATGTACTTCGGATCAAGAAGAGCGCACTATTCGCCAAGAAAAGCTGAGCTCGTCATAAGTCGGCAGATTAATCTTACCAGTCAGACGAGAATGGTAATTCTGACTACCGTCAGAACTCGATCGCTTCGCCAATATCATGAACGAACAAGCAACGCATCACGAGCGGCCCACGGTTCGTAAGTCAAAAGCTCTGTCGAGCGGTACAAAGGCCCCCGATTTTACTTTGCACAGTACACCTGATCAGTTCGTAAGTCTCAGCGAATTCCAGGGTCAACCCGTGGTGCTCGCCTTTTACCCAGCCGACTGGAGCCCGGTCTGTGGCGATGAAATAGCACTCTTCAACGAAGTGCTTCCAGAGTTCCAAAATTTAGGAGCCGAACTTGTGGGTATCTCGGTTGACGGTGCGTGGTGTCACGCCGCTTTTGCCCGGGAACTCAAGTTGCATTTCCCGCTACTCGCTGATTTCGAACCCAAAGGTGCGGTCGCTCGTCAATATAGAGTATACCGCGAAGGGGACGGCGTGAGCGAACGCGCCCTGTTCGTCATCGATTCGGAGGGAGTCATTCATTGGAGTTACGTTTCGCCGCTTGGGGTAAACCCAGGAGCTAACGGAGTCTTATCGGCATTGGAAGACCTTCAAACCAAGAAGGCTGCGAAAAAGTCGTCACACTCAAAGGAGTTAAAACAGAAATGAAAGGGGCTCGATCCGCAAGCATTCCAGCGACGAAGCTAACCGTCCCGGTTGCCAAACGCGACCACATTCAAGGCTCCCTCCATGCCTCTGTGACTCTCCTGGAGTACGGTGACTACGAATGCCCTGCTTGCGGTCAAGCTTACCCAATCGTCAAAGCGGTGCAGGAGCGTTTGGGTGATAACTTGTGCTTCGCCTTCCGTCACTTCCCACTCAAGAACGTACATCCGCACTCCGAGCATGCGGCGGAGGCTGCCGAAGCAGCAGGTGCGCAGGGAAAATTTTGGGCGATGCACGACGCTCTATTTGAGAATCAGGACGCTCTCGAAGATGAAGATCTGGCCCAATACGCGGCCGCATTGCGGCTCGATGCCCGTCGGTTGATTGCCGAGGTCGCGGCGGGCGCCTATGCTGTCCGCTTGAGGGAGGATTTCATGAGCGGAATCAGAGGAGGAGTAAACGGTACGCCGACTTTTTTCATCAATGGCATCCGTTATGATGGCGCCCGCGGTCTGACAGCCTTACTTGCAGCACTGACACCTCCGCAGGTAGGGTATGTCTAGCCTGGGATGGTAAACTTCGCAGAGACCGATGCGCAACCAACGGAGAAATCGCGCGTTACAGTTTGCGAAATTCGATTGAAGTTGTGCTCCACTTAAATTTCGAGGAGTTGACGTACGAACCCTAAGTTGCTGCTGGTGACTGACCTGGGCATGCTCAAAGCCTACAAGCTCGAGTTTACTCTTCAAGACACCCCCAGGCTCGAAGAGTTGGAGCAGGTTGTTTTGGAAGAGGCCCACACCCGGGTGGTGGATACGGTGAGCGATCTGGCCGGGCGCCGCGCTGCCCCAACTCAAAAAAGCTGGGGTGCCCCTTTAAGTGACGATCATAAGCTCGAACTCGAGTCTAAACGTCGTCTCATCCGCCAGATCGCCGCTCACATCGAGCGACTGATCCAGAAAACTGATTGTCAAGTTTGTTGGTTGGCCGCGCCCAAGGAAGTCAGTCACCAAATCCTGAATGAATTGGCACCTCGGGTTCGCCATCACATTAAGCGAGTAATTTCGTGCGACCTGGCCAAAGCCGGACAAAGGGAACTGCTAGCCCAAGTCTTGAACCCCAGCTTCTGGACTATCCCAATGTGAACACGTATCCGGAATCCGATCAGACCAGAACTAACCTATGACCAAGAACCCGATTGAACCCGATGATCGCGGCCTGGTGTTGGCATGTCCGAATTGTGGTCAACGCAATCGCATGGTTTACGGGCGTTTAGGGCAGAAGTTTCGCTGTGCTCGATGCCACACCGAACTCAGTTCTCCAGGTGAACCGATTGAAGTGAAAAAGGAATCTGTTTTCGAGGCTCTCACTAGTCAGTCTCCCTTGCCGGTGCTAGTGGATTTTTGGGCGCCTTGGTGTGGACCGTGCAGAATGGTCGCCCCCGAGATAACTAAAGTTGCGGCCGAGGGGCCGGGCCACTGGCTGGTGGCAAAGGTGAATACGGAACAGCTGCCGGGCTTAGCCCAACGGCTTCGAATTACCGCAATTCCAATGATGGCGATCTTCAAAGCGGGTCGGGAGCTGGCTCGAAAGGCAGGTGCAATGCCGGCTTCAGCGATTCGTCAATTTGTTGAGCAAGCTGGCCAAAGCGGAATTCGATAAGGCCTCTTGAATATCGCTTCTCCTATCCCATTGACAAACCCAATGCCGATTACAGGGAATAGCTCGATGCACGAACATCTGGCAAGAGCTAGGAAGGGAGGAACGGACCACACCTTACCCTACGGGACGGAATCCGTTCTCGCACCGTTTCCAGGCACTACGTGCCAGGCTACTTTCATTCAGTCTACGGGACAAGTCCGACAGCTCCTAAAGGGACGAGGGGCATGCTCTGCGCTCCCGAAAGTTGGGCCAGCGGCAATACGTAAGAATCTAGCGTTTTTCTGTCGAACGTTTAGCTGTTCGGCCAACTTCATTACGTTCGCGTCAGACCAGCGAGAAGGCAGAATGTTAGGACGTGAAGGTCAATGGTACGACTGGGTTGTTGCCGGACGAGACATGGAAAGACGGCTTTCTAGACTGATGGAACGCGCCCGCATCGACGACGGCGTGGCACGTAAGAAAGACGGAAAGCTTGGGCGCAACTTCTCACGACTATCGTTCCGTTCGCTCCGACACAGCTTCAATTCGGCGATGGCCAACGCCGACGTTCCGCTCGAGATCCGCCAAAAGCTGACCGGCCATGCCAGCCAGGACATGAACAAGCACTACACTCATTTGGAGCTTGAGACGGTGCGGCGGGCTGTCGAGTCCATTTCTCGCTTGCCCAACAAAGCTTCCGACATACCTCCCAAGGAAAGCGCGTCGGGACGACTTGCGTAATATTTCGCTTGAAAGGCGAAGCGGTGGGCGATATGTCCACTGGATTTTTTCCTGCAGAAAGCAATTCGTAGAACTTCGATCGAGAGAAGACTTGAGTATTGGACGGCGCTTGGAATTCGAAGCCACCGCGGCGCTAATGTTTTGGATCCGTGGGTTGTCCAGTGAGTCTCTTCGGGAAAACCGTGCCGACTGATCTTGAGAAAGATGTCATCCATCCAGCTCGCTCCACCGCCTCGAAACGGCTTCTCGATGAGCGGGCCGATGATATGCCAGATTCGATGTGCGGAACTTGAGCCATGTGATCTCGAGACCATGAACTCAGCGACGAGCTTCGCGGGGCTCTTACTAATGGAAAAGATGGATTGACCTGCCGCGCTGCTTTGAGCTAGCAGGTTCCATAGCCCGGTTCATGATAGCAATCGCAAGCCCCGAGAAACGAGCAATTGCGTAATAAAACCAAGGTGCGCGGCTCCGTATTCACCGCCCGCCGCTTGCAGGTCCGGGAGGTTGGGTTGCCTAGGCCTGGAGCGTAGCGGAAGGTATTACGGTCCTGCATGACTCTCTCATAGCGGGTATTCTCCCTCTTCGCTTCGCGCATCCAGCCAAAATACGCAAGAGTGCCAGTCCGGCTCAGACCGCCACTACCTCAGTCACTAACTTGGTGCACTAGTTGATCTAGTGTCCGACGGTTGATGCAGCGGCAAACATTCGAACGACAGGGCCATACGAAAAGGATGTTTTAATTACAGGCCAGGTGAGAGATAAAAGGCTAGTGCATTTCTGGCTGACATCCCTTTTTTCTCTGCTCGCTGCCATCATCGGCGGGTGGATAGCGGGGCGATACGCAGTTCACGCTCAAAAGCACGCGGTCAAGGAACAGCGGGCGATCGACCTTGAAGCGGAACGCCGGGCAGTCAATGGCACTCTTCAAGCGATTAAGCCGGAGTTGGAAGTTTTCAATGCCGAGTTGGTTGGCGACTTGAAAAGGAAATTCGGAGATTGGGATAAGCAGAAGCCGAGGAACGAGCAGCAAGACGAACGAGAACCGTTTGCTATTCCGCCGGTGACCCACAACTATTTCATAGTCTACGACTTGAACGCCGGGATGCTTGGAAGAATTACCAAAGCTGAACTAACCAAGAAGATCGTTACGACGTATGCTAGAGCCAAGAGTCTCATGGACGCTGTCAATTTCTATTCCCCGCGATACCAGGAAAGGGAGCGCCTGAGCCGCGGGGTGGGATCGGAGCCAGCCCAAGCGCAGGGTTTGGACCTAGGACTTAGAAACTGGGCTAACGAAACCATTCGAGAGCGACTTGAGGCTGTCGAGAGAGATTTGCCCACGTTGCTCGAGGATATCCAAAAATATTTGGAGTCATCAGGTGCTGACACGCCTGGGGGGTAAAGATGTATAGGTTTGAAACGGGAGAGATTTTTTCGCTGCCACCTTGGAGCAAATTGAGAAGAGTCTTAGCCAAAATTCGGCGAGAGGCTGTCATGCCTTCGTGTTATAAATAACACACTGATTCTGCTGTAGAATTGCGACTCCACCTCTGGCCAGAGTTTCTGGGTGAAGTCGATGAAAAAGACGATCCGTCAGATGAGAAGTTGAGAAAACGGATGAGCCGCACCTCAGAAAACTTTGCAAGAGGCAGAGCCGAATTTCCGCTGGTCCAGTTTCGCGACCGCGCTGAGGCCGGGCGGATTCTAGCTGAAAAGCTGCGACACTACGCGAATAATCAGAACGCTGTCGTGTTAGCCCTACCCAGAGGAGGTGTTCCGGTTGCCTATCATGTCGCACAAGCTCTGCGACTTCCGCTGGATGTGTTTGTGGTGCGCAAGCTCGGTCTACCTGGTCACGAGGAACTCGCGATCGGCGCTATCGCTTCAGGCGGCGTGCGCGTTCTGAACGAAGAGATTCTTTCTCTGATCCCGAATGCCGAGCGTATTGTCGCTGAGGTGACGGCTAGGGAAGTCCAGGAGCTGCAGCGGCGCGAGGCACTCTATCGTGGTGAACGGTCTCCGGTCGAACTTCGGCACAAGATCGTCATACTCGTGGATGATGGCGCCGCAACCGGTGCGACGATGAAGGCAGCGGTCAAAGCGTTGCGCGAGCATGCAGTAGCGAAGATCGTGACCGCGGTACCGGTCGGTGCGCCGGAGACCTGCTACGAGCTCAGCCGGCTGGCGGACGAGTCGATCTGCGCGATTGAGCCACAATGGTTTCGCGCTGTCGGGCAGTTCTTTCGGGACTTTTCGCCTACAACAGACCAGGAAGTGCGAGAACTTCTCGCTCGCGGTCAAAATGAGCTGAAGCAGGTTGAGCCGGGAATGCCTGATCAGGCGGGGGCGGCATATCTGAGGGGCCGCGCAAAATCATGTCCCAGGTGATCGCCTGCACAATCGCAGCGTGAGCACGGCAGGAAAACGTATGGCGTTTGGGGCGCCTGGAATCGCACCTCGTTAGGACGTCCAGTGCGAAGGAAGGCCTCGGAACCGCCTATTCTGGAAGCTGCCGGCTCTGGTTTACGCTCAGCCACGGCATCATCAATGAGATTTACTATCCGACTGTAGATCAGCCGAACACTCGCGATTTTGAATTTCTCATCAGTGACGGCAAGACCGATGCGGACGTCCTTGCGCTTGATTTCTTCCTCATTGTGCAACGTGGCGCGGGAGATCACGGAACCGGCGAGGAAAACCGGTTCCAGTTCGGCAAGCGGCGTCAATATGCCTGTGCGGCCAACCTGGACAGTAATCCCTTTCAGTTTGGTTTCAGCTTGCGCGTGCGTGTATTTGTAGGCGATCGCGTAGCGCGGCGCCTTGCTGGTGGTGCCGAATCTTTCCCATTGTTCGAGTCCGTTGATCTTGATGACCGCGCCGTCGATTTCGTAAGGCAGGCTCGTCTGAAGCCGCTTTAGTTCTTCAACTCTTACGATGACCTGTTCAATATCCTCGCATACCCACCAGTATTGTTGGGTGGGCAAACCGAACTCGTTGAGTTTTTCCTGCACCTCGGCCTGTGTCTTAAAGGTTATACCCTTAGTCGCACCGACATCATAGAACGCCGCATTCACCGGGCGCTGGACGACAACGCGTGGGTCAAGCTGATTCAGCGAACCGGCAGCCACGTTACGCGGGTTCGCGAATTGTTCTTCGCCGGTCCGCGCGCGTTCCGCATTGAGCTTTTTGAAATCCTCCACGGTCATGTATGCCTCGCCCCGCACTTCGAGCAATTGCGGTGGTCTCTTGATGATCAGTCCCAGCGGAATCGCGCGAATAGTTTTGAGGTTGGCAGTGATGTCGTTGCCTGTTCTCCCATCCCCACGAGTGGCCCCTCTGGCGAAGCCGCCCTTTTCGTAACACACGCTGATCGAGACGCCGTCGACCTTAGGCTCCAAGACATATTGTATGCTCTCGCCAGGCGCTAGCTTGTGGATGCGGGCGTCAAACTTGCGCAGGTCGTCGACGTTGTAGACCTTGTCCAGGGAGAGTATTGGCGGGTGGTGGTGAAGGGCCGGAAACTCCTTGATTGGCTGGCCGCCTACGCGCTGCGTAGGCGAGTCGGGAGTGATCAAGTCCGGAAATTGTTTCTCTAGCCGCTCGAGCTCTGCATAGAGTCGGTCGTATTCGCGGCCAGAAATCTCGGGCCGAGCCCGGACGTAATAAAGCTAGTCGTGTCGGCGGATTTGCTCGCGCAGGAACGAGGTTCTCTTTTTCGCTTCAGAAGAAGTCATAGCCGTCACAAATTCGTACCTCGACTACGGAGGCGGGTAGCTCCGAAATTCGACCAAATAGTCGACGTATAACTTTATTGGCAAGTCAACAGCTAATCGACGCAGATTCGGCACTGGTAACTCATGCTACTTTCCGCCTCCGAATTTCTACGCACGCGTGACTCAGGTTTTCATACATTCTCCTCGAGCGAAGAAGCGGCCACCATTCGTAGAGAAATGTTTCCATCGGGCGCCACATCGCCACCCAGCCGCCGATCGTTAAACTCTCGCGTATTACCTCCCCCAGCGCGTTTGTCTCTGCAAATTGCAATAAGTGGCTTGTGAGAAGGCACGTTCCAAGAAACAGCGAACCGATCAAAAGACTAATCCGACCTTCTCCGAGTAGTCGCTTAAACTGCAGCCGATTTAACCTGACCTTATAGGCGAAATGGTTGTGTACCGCCTTTTCAACCACTTGCTGTGGATCAATTTCGGTTGGATAGCGGCTTAGATGGATCACCAGAACAATGGGATCATGGACTTGGAATTCCTCCGCCCAACTGACGATGAATTCTTCTGCGTCATTATCCAGATCCTTTTCGTGAAATGGCGACGGATCCATCGAGTTAAATAACTGCTGGAGATTCTCCAGATAAATTTCGATGCGGTGGGTGGTTGGCTTTCTGGAAATGCGAAGCATTAGTTCCCTGAGTAGAGTGCGACATCGCTGGAACAGTGCACAGCAATCAAAGTTTAGTTCAATACCAGTCTTTCGACGGACCAAGGGATCATACTCTCGAACGAAGGTTTGAGGACCATGTTTTCTAATCTTTGCAAACAGAGTTGACTGGCATAGCCTAAAGGAAAAGGTTTCATCTTACGCCTTTTTGGAGGCTTGTCGGCACCATGCCTGTGAAAGCGCCCCAACTTGTTCTTTGTCGCGGCGGGAGCGTGCGCGCGGGGTTGAGTCGTATCGGCGATGAACTGATTAAGAGCCCCATCGGCTATGTTAAACAACCGTCCACGGACCGCGAGGAAGATTTGCACCAAGTTCGATTTGCGGTCAAAAGACTGCGGGCCATCTTGCGACTGCTGGGACCGCTCGTCAGCAGGACATTCTTCAAACGCGAAAACGCTCGTCTTCGCTTTGCCGCCGGGCGCCTCGCCTTTCCGAAAGCGCGCGGGAAATTGGCTCGCGAAGCGTCAGCACGATGACGCCGCGCTGCTCTCGAGGCGGTTGGAGATGACAAAGATTCAAAACAGACGACCAGGGAGACCTGAAGATTTGGTTGGAGCATAATGCTGCGGAAGTATAACAGGCTGTCGATTGTGAACTGTGTGTGACCAATTCGTTTGGTTCTCAGTAACGGCTGAGTGACTACACGCTGACGCTAGCGGAAGTGATCGGTGTTTCGGCTCCCATTGCCGAGCAGCCCAGGGCCTGGGCTTCCCGAAACTAACCGCCGACATCCAGCGACGTTGCGACAGGTGGGATTCGCTAGTGTTCGTTAGGCCGGTAACGGTTGATTACCTACAAGTGGTCTCATAGTTTAACCGTGGATGCGCATGGCCCGATACACAACTTTTGACGATCTGTTCATTAGCTCATAGGTCCTAGAAGCAAAAAACCTCCAACCGGAAGGCAGAGGGCAAAACTTAACTTGGAGGCGCTATCAAAATCGCCTGGGGGGAATCACGATAGTGCTGTCCGCGCATCAGTCGATCCATTAGAACGCGACCTGCGACAGATTCGACTCTTGCCGATCAGACGGCCGGCCCGGAGGGTCGTCCTGGCCGTGATACAAGAATTTCAGCGCTTGAACATCAAACCGCTGAAATTCGTCCGGCTCAGGCACGGGCCTTTCCTGTCTGCACGCGTTGCGTACTGCTATCAATGCTAATGCTAGGGATAGTGCTTCCATCTTGCTCTTACTTTGTTGTTTAGTTTCAACAGGCAGAGCAGCTTAGACTGCTATGCTTCCAAAGGATTGAATCGCTATGGTCCGGGTTTATCACAATCAAGGTTGACCTGGGATCAGGCCCTAGTCAGGCCGGGCTCATAGGACCTGCCAATGACTGTATGTCAACGCGAGTAAAAGTTTTTTAAGCTGTCCAGAGCTTCGAGGATAAGCAGCAAGCGCCGTTGAAGATCAGAAACACCGCGACCAGCAACACTAGCAGCTCAGGCTACTTTAGGATGAGCACTCCGAGCAGGATGAAACTCAATCCCTCTGATCAATCAACGCCCAGGGCTTATTACGCCGCTGATCGAAGGGTCTCGAGCTTCTCTGCAGCATCCGTCTCCTCTGACGAGAGAGCCCCGTAGATCCTCAAATAATCGCCTGTCATACGACTGGCACTGAATCGTTGCTCGAAGATTGTACGGCAGGTATGCCTGCTCAAAAGTGAGATACGATCAACGGCTCTTACGGCATCCTGTAGACTGTTGACAATGAACCCTGTCTTCTTGTCTTCCAAGACCTCTGGAACAGATCCATTTCGATAGGCGATTGTCGGTGTACCACATGCCATGGCCTCAATCATCACAAGGCCGAAAGGCTCGGGCCAATCGATTGGGAATAGCAAAGCAGAAGCGTTACCTAAGAATTCGTTTTTCTCGCCCTGTCCGATTTCGCCGATATATTCGATAAGTGGGTCGGTTAGGAGAGGTTTTATTTTGCTTTCGAAGTAGTCGCGATCCACAGAATCGATTTTTGCTGCGATCTTAAGTTCCTTCCCGGCCTGCTTCGCGATTTGAATCGCACGATCCACGCGTTTCTCTGGAGAGATTCTTCCCAAAAATGCTAGGTACGAACCGAGTTTTGCCCGAAGCCTATATAGTTCTGTGGGCAATCCGTGGTACACCGTCCCTCGCCAATTTGCCCAATGCACAGGATTGCGTTGGGCATCAGAAACGGAAACGACGTTCACGTCTGAGATCTGCCGGAAAAGTGGAATCAGGTCAGGAATGTCCAGCCTTCCGTGGAGTATTGTTAGTGTAGTAAGCGGAAGCCGCTTCACCACAGGGAAGTGAAGATAGTCGGTGTGAAAGTGGATAACATCAAATTCGTGGGCCTGTTCAAAAACCATTTCCAGCATGCGGACATGGTGCGCGATTGGGTCCATGACATTCCCACGATCAAGTCGGAGCGCTCTTTCAGTGACCGGTACCAGATTGGCACGAGTCACGGAATCGCCGCTCGCGAACAGGGTAACATCGTGACCTTGATTTACTAGTTCCTCAGTTAAGTAAGAGACTACGCGTTCAGTGCCTCCATAAAGCTTTGGAGGCACGCTCTCCCATAAGGGTGCAACTTGCGCGATTTTCATAAATGCCTTCGCAATCGAATGATTCGTTTGGTTTAGTTACCACCTGAATTCCGAGCAGGGGCGTTCCAGCAGCTCCGCTGTCCGACGTACGCGCAGGAAGATCTGGTCGCTAGCTCAAATCATGTTGAAAGACCTGAGCCGTCGCAGGATGACTTCCGCTCCGCGGGAGTCTTCCCACCAACCAGAGAAATCGGCAGAATCAATCGGTGGGGAGAGGCTCCTCGCGAGCCGCCCCTCTCATCGGGCGCGCGGTTTTTAACAAAACGGACTTTATGGAACGGCCGTCGGAGCCGATGGAATGCTATTAAGCTGATGAGGTGCGGATTGACGCGCCTCGGCGCTTTGGCAGATGGGTCGTCCACGGATCCTGGAACAATCCCCGCCTGCTCAGAACTGCAGATTCGCAGCTCGACGTTTTACACCCGATTCTTCTTAAATCGGGAAATAAAACTCTTAACAGCGTCCATGTTCACAGAAGGCAGTAGACGGAATTTCCGTTCCCCGACCTTGGACAATTTTTGGTTCTTCAAAACTCGGAAAAAGTTAACCATAACAAGCCTCCTTTTTCGCCTAGTCGCTGCTTATCCAAATCGAGATCAACTGGTTGAAACCTCAATCAGCTGTGGCTTCGCTTCGTCAGATTTCGGCAACACAACCTCTAGGACGCCATCCTGGTAAGTAGCGGTGATTTTTTCACTATCAACTGCGGCGGGCAAGGAGATAGTCCTCTGGAACCGGCCAAAGAATCTCTCACTGCGATACGCCTGTTGATCGCCCTCTTCCCATTTGCGTTCGCCTGAGATAGTCAACGCGTTGCCCTGAAACGAGATTTCAATCTCTTCTTTCTTCACCCCAGGCAATTCAGCCACCACGGTGAATTGATCTCGGTTCTGGTATACGTCAATTGCGGGTGACCATTGACCCAGAGATCCAGAATTGTTGGAAAATGAGCCAAACGAAGATCGAAGCAACTGATCCATCTCCTCGCGCAGCGTCGTTGCGAGTCGAGCGTACGGGGTTGACAGCTCTATTTGCAGATCATCAGGTTGGTAATGAATGATATTCATCGGCTTAAACTCCTTTCTAAAAAGATCAACTCCAGCCATGGCAAATGTCATACCAGGCGGATTTGTCGAATCTATCTAACACAATCTGAAATAGTTACGCTCGCGCAAGCCTTCATCTGCCAAGGTGATTCCTGTGACACTTCGTCGCATCTGTGAGTCATCGTAGGTAAAAATGGCACAAGGCGCGCCTGCACAAAATCCACGCGATGGCACGGTGCCGCGCACAGGCGACATGCAAATCTTCGCGCGTCGCCACTGGCACTAGCGACCGGTTTATCGCGAATCATTTCCGTTTTACTCGCCGCTTGCGACTTGTAAGGTGTCACGACGTCCATTACCCCACCCCGGCCATCATCAAACTTCCAATTCCAGTCCGGGCTTGAACCGCATTTTACCGTCTTCGATCGTCACAATTGAGGAGCCCGGAATTGAGCTTTTCCGGTTAGGCGAAAGAAAAGGGGACAGAAGGGATCATAGCCAAACGAAAAGCGAGCATATATAAGCCCCGCCGACGCTCGCCGGATTGAATAAAAATCAAGGCCCGTCCTTTCTACGCCGTGCCAGTCGCCGCCTTTCTTTTAGTAGCTATTTTGTGGTTTTTCGAGGGAATCTGGTAGAGGCCCGGTGCTTTATCCTAGCCTGTTCGCCGCAAGCCTGGGGCAGGCGCCGTGTTCCTTCTCCTTCAGGCTTGTCTTAGTTTAACCATCCGTGCCTCCGAGAGCAGAATCTATTTCTTTCATCCCGGTCTCCCTGAGTCTCTGAAGCAAGTGAGAATCCGAGATCTGAAAGTCGGCCACAGTTCCATCGATTTGGAAGTGGTGAGGTACAGAGCAACGGTGAGCGTCAACATCTTGCGCCAAGCCGGCGATCTCGATATCGTGACGGTCAAATGACCAAGGGTGGAAGAGAGTCTAGAACTCGAGGAGCCAGAATGTGGTAGCTCGCAGTTGTACACCGTCTTCTAGATTCTGAACGCTTCGGATGAATCGGATTTACGATTTAGCTGCAAGACGGACGATCAGTCTGCTATCTAATCGTAAAAGTTGACCTCAGAATGATCCAGCCCAGGATTTAACTGAAATCGAGACTGAGCCTCAATATTCATTCCAATCTGCCGAGTCGCTGTCTTCCCAATCGTTATCCTCATTAAAACCGGTTTACCGACACGCCCGCGGGCGGCAAAACGATGATAAGAGAGGGCAGACGAAACGAATGCTTCCGAGAGATCCTTATAGTCGTCGAATCTTTGCCGAGCATCCTCGGTAGCGGGCCAGCGCCGAAGCCTCACAGTCGTCACGAGTTTCCTGCGAAGGTCCTCGATCCAGGCAGCTACATGAAACGGCAGCACCGACGTGAGTTCTAGGTTATGTGCTTTACACCAAGATTTTTCGTTCAATCGCTTGAACGTTTTGCAAAATCCGCTGTCATTTTGAAATGTAGAGACAAACAACAACCTATTTAGAAAGGAGTTGAATTACCTATGAACCTGAAAAGCGTTATTCCGTGGAAAAAAGAGGAGCGATCACTTGCGCGCGGGCATCGCGACGGCGAGCCGTTTGCCCAATTGCAACGGCGGATGAACAGCCTCTTCGAGGATTTCTTTGGCCGTTCATCTTCCGATCTATGGGGCGAGTCCGCCAGAGAATTCCTGGCGCGAATGGATGTCAGCGAAACGAGCAAAGAGGTGCGGATTACAGCCGAGCTGCCCGGCCTCGATGAGAAGGATGTGGAGGTCACGGTGACAAACAACATGCTCACGATCAAAGGCGAGAAGAAGGTCGAGAAGGAAGAGGAAGAGGGCGACTACTATTACTCGGAGCGCAGCTATGGTTACTTTGACCGCACCATCGCGCTGCCGCAGGGGATCGACGCCGAGAACGCCAAAGCGAAGCTCAAAAAGGGCGTTTTGAAAGTGACGATTCCCAAGAAGCCGGAAGCGCAGAGCTGGCGGAGAAAGATCGAGCTGACCGAAGGCTAATCTGCCTGCTCGCGGCCCGCGTGGCTCCTCCAAAATGGCAGCCGCTCTGGCCATGCATGGCAATGGAAAATGATTGTTCAGTGAGAACTTAGAAAGGATGGATACCGCAATGCAAATCAGAAATGATGATTCGATTCGTGATGACGTTTTATTTGAGCTGAAGTGGGACCCAAAAATAGAATCCAGCAGCGACATCGCTGTAGCTGTAAAGGACGGCGTGGTAACGCTTTCCGGGTTCGTTCGAAGCTATTGGGGCAAAGACGCAGCCGGGAAGGCGGCCAAACGGGTCTATGGCGTGCGAGGAGTGGCCAATGATATTGAAGTCAAACCGGCCACGGCGCGAACCGATCCTGAAATCGCGCGCGAAGCTATTCAACAACTTGAGAGTCATGTCAGCATCCCTAGTGACAAGATCAAGGTAACAGTAGAGAAAGGTTGGGTAACTTTGGAAGGTACAGTGGACTGGCAGTACCAAAAGAGTCTCGCCGAGTCCTCAGTCGAGAAGCTGAAGGGGGTGGTCGGTATCATCAACAACATAACGGTGAAGCCGAAGGTTACCCCCACCGAGATAAAGGCTAAGATCGAAGAAGCGTTGCGACGAAGCGCCGAACTGAATGCTCGCCGGATCAGAGTCGAGATCGACGGCGAGACGGTCAAACTTTATGGCAGCGTACGCTCGTGGGCCGAGAGACAGGAGGCCGAAGAGGCTGCATCGTCGGCACCTGGAACCGTGAAGGTAGAAAACTACATCACTATTCAACTATAATCGGTAGATCGAATGCGCACGGTTTGGCTGCGTTTCAAGCCGAGCGAAATGCCAAACCGTGCCTGCTTCCTTAACCAGATTCAGCAACTAGGCTGAAGACTCTCTTCCTACCACGGCAGGTCTATCATAGATCAACCCTGGGAGCGAGGGATACGTCCGATCCAACTTGGCGCTGGTCAGCCTCACGCTGATTCTCTACTCACCTGTGCAGTGATCATTCTGCTCACTACACTCCTGACGCATAGATGACCTGGAGGCGTGAAACATTCACTATACATCGCGTCTCGATGTATCGAAGGATACCAATCCTTACTTGGAAGAACGACTGACTGGTAAGAAAACTAGACTATAGCTAGTTCTGCCGGAATCTGTGCAAACGATGCCAAGCAATGGACGATTCCTATCGCAATAGGAGGAATTGTTGAAGCAGAATCAACGTTATCGAGTATTGTTTTCTCGGATTGCCTCGACATCCAGAGCATCTCGCTCCGAAAAGACGCGGCGAACTATTTGGTAGGTGAAGATGACGCTCGTTGAACAACTTGCTGCATTCGTCGCGGGCTCCTCTTACGACAAACTGTCGCTGGCAGCCCGCGGTCAACTCAAGATCAGCATCCTGGACCCACTCGGTTGCGCAATCGCCGCGTTTAATGGCGAGCCCATTCAGTTGATTCGCGCTCATACCGAAGATTTCGGCGGCGCCAAGTATTGCACACTGATCGGCGGAGACCGCACGGTGCCAGACCGCGCAGCGTTTTACAATAGTGCGCTGGTGCGCTACCTGGATTTTAACGACAGCTTTCTAGCACCCGGCGAGACCTGCCACCCCGGTGATAACTTCGGATCGGCTCTGGCCGCAGCTGAGTATGCCGGACGAAGCGGGCGCGACCTGCTCACGGCACTGGCCGTGGCATACCAAGTGCAGTGTCACTTGGAGTGAGGGTCGCTCCGGTGCGCGCGAAAGGGTTTGACCATACCACGCAAGGGATCTTCGGCCTTTTTGGAGGATTGTCGACGCCATGGCTGTGAAATCGCCCCAACTGGTCTTCTGTCGAAACGAGAGCGTAAGCGCGGGCTTGAGACGTATCGTCGATGAACTGAGCAATAGCGCCATTGCGCGTATTAAAGAACCGTCCACGAACCGGGAAGAGGATTTGCACCAGGTTCGACTGGCGATCAAAAGGCTGCGGGCCATCTTGCGACTCGTACGGCCGCTCGTCAGCAAGACGTTCTTTAGACGCGAAAACGCTCGTCTTCGCTCTGCCGCCAGGCGTTTAGCCCGTCTGCGCGATCTCGCGGTGGCGCGCCGCACGCTTGAACAGGTCACCGACAAACTGGCGGGCCATTCACAAGACGCTGCAGTCCGCGAAGTCTTTGAAAACTTTCTCGCTCGAACCCCTGCATCATCTCATTACGACGAGGACCGTGAAACCGCGCTCCGACTTGCCGGGAGAGCTCTCGCGCAAGCGCGCCATGCCTTTCACGCGCTGTGTTTGCGCGATCGTGGGTGGAAAACTATCGAACCGGGTTTGAAGAAACTGTATCGCCAGACTCGAACGTGGATGAAGTGCGCTGCATCCAGCGATAAAGATGAGGAATTTCACGAATGGCGAAAGCGGGTGAAATACTACTTCTATCTACTGAGGATGCTTACACCGATGTGGCCCAGCCGACTTGGGAAAACGGTAAAACATCTAGATTGCCTACAAGACAAGCTGGGTAAGGACCATGATTTGGCTGTGCTGAAAAGCTTCCTGGTGAAACAACTAGATATTTCCGGATACAGGACACCGGTAGGGCAGGTCGTCCAATACCTGAAGAAACGGAGCGCGAAGTTTAGGAAGCAAAGCATTTCTCTTGGCAAGATACTTTTTGATGACAAAGCCGACCAGTGGATGAAGGCACTGCGGAAAAGATGGGAGGATTGGCAGTCCTCTCCGAAAGTGCGCGGAAACCTGGTTCCCGGAGCATCGGCCCGATGTCGCAGCGCGGTTGTCTCCGGAACCCGGCATCGACCATCTGTCCAGGCAGCAGGTGGTTGAAATCGACCGGCGTGCGATGGGGGCGTGGCAACCGATTTCGTTATTCGGTTCTCTTAACTGGTGACTCCGCCGGTGCAAGGTGGTGCTTGGACCACTCGCGTTCCAGCGGTGCCACCTCATCGAGCGCTCCAGGAACGATCACCAGGCGCTTCTCGCAGCGGAGTTGCGCGAACGCCGCTTCGTTGTAGGTGGCGATTGCGTGGGCTGTGCCGGCTACTTCCGCTGACAGATTCTGCCGATATCTGCAATGCTCTGAGGGTTCCTGATGATGCCCAAATTAACGACAGATCAGCTCCAGAACTGGATTTATCACGAGTGTCCCCGGCGGCGATCGAACCCACATTTAAGGTTTAGGAAACCTCCGTTCTATCCGTTGAACTACGGGGACGGCTTATTATGAACGACTTATGACTAAGGAGGTCTTCATTGGAGCGAAAGTTCTACCAAAAGTTCTACTTTAACCCTTTGTGTCCTAAGTCGTGCACAGGCGTTCAAATAGTCTAAAAA